>LNAP01004118.1_pt1 | contig 13615 bp, 12 predicted proteins | sample 602601 | NCBI WGS metagenome assembly LNAP01 (sample SAMN02440304, study PRJNA202911) | soil metagenome | biome: Subtropical and temperate rainforests or woodlands; isolation source: soil samples (1 kg each in a 20% v/v slurry with milli Q water) were... ...
GGACCCAGTGGGTTTGACGTTTTTTACGAAGGTATCTGTCAGTGCCATGGGCGCCCCTTCTCAGTCGTCGAGTGCGCGCAGGCGCGCGTGCAGTTCGTCCAATCGCAGGTCGTTGCCGGCACCCGGCGAGACGCGCGCGGCGAGGCTGCCTTCCGGCGTGCGCCCCTGCCCTGCGGATGCCGCGGTTTCCGCTGCCGCGCGATAGGCATCGCGGAACGGTACGCCGGCGGCGGCCTGCTCGATCGCCACGTCGGTGGCGTACATCGCCGGCTCGATCGCGGCACGCATCGCTGCTTCGTTCCACGCAAACCGCGCCAGCAGGTCGGGCACCAGTTCCAGCGCCATCAGGCCATGGCGCACGCCATGGAAGATCGAGCCCTTGGAGAACTGCAGGTCGCGCTGGTAGCCGGACGGCAGCGACAGCAGTTGCTCGATCTCGGTGCGCGCGGCGGCCACGCTGGCGTAGCTGGCGCGCAGCAGTTCGATCACGTCGGGATTGCGCTTGTTCGGCATGATCGAGCTGCCGGTGGTGTACTCGGGCGGCAGTTTGACGAAGTTGAATTCGGCGGTGGTGAACAGCGACAGGTCCCACGCCAGCCGGCGCAGGTCGAGCAGCGCGCCGCCGATTGCCTCCAGCACGGCCATCTCGAACTTGCCGCGCGACAGCTGCGCGTAGATCGGCGATATCTGCATGCGCGCGAAACCGAGCGCCCGGGTGGTGTGCTCGCGATCGAGTTTCATGTTCACGCCGTAGCCGGCGGCGGTGCCGAGCGGGTTCGCGTCGATCAGCGTCATCGTCTGCCGCGCGCGCAGCGCACTGTCGATGAAGCCCTCGGCGAAACCGGCGAACCACATCGCGGTGGACGACACCACCGCGCGCTGCAGATGGGTATAGCCCGGCATCGGCACAGACGGTTGCGCGGCGCGATCGAGGCAGACTTCGGCGATCGCACGGCAATGCGTTTCCAGTGCGGCCAGCTTGTCCTTCAGCCATAGCCGGGTGGCGACCAGAACCTGGTCGTTGCGGCTGCGCCCGGTGTGCACGCGGCGGCCGGCGTCGCCGAGGCGTTCGGTGAGGCGTGCCTCGATCGCCGAATGGCCGTCCTCGTAGCGCTCGTCCAGCACGAACGCTCCGCTCGTGAAGTCGGCGGCCAGCGCATCCAGCTCGCGCTTCAGCGCGGCGGCTTCGTCGGCGCTGACCACGCCGATGTTGGCCAGCCCTTCCACGTGCGCTTTGCTGGCGGTGATGTCGTGCAGGAAGAACTCGCGATCCAGCAGCACGTCGTCGCCGGCGAGGAACCGCATGATCTTCGCGTCGATCCGGATGCCGGATTTTTGCCAGAGGGGTTGGGTCATGGAGATGTCCTGCTTGCGGAAGATGGTTCAATCACCTGGCTCGTCATCCCAGCGCAAGCTGGAATCCAGCGTCTTGCCCAGCAAAGACACTGGATTCCGGCTTGCGCCGGAATGACGGTCAAGTCACCGGTATCGCAGTGTATTCATCCACGCCGATCGCGCGGTTGATGTTCTGCATCGCCTGCGTCGCCGCACCTTTCAACAGGTTGTCCAACGTGGCCACGATCACCACGCGCTTGCCGTCGGCCGAGACCGCAAAGCCGCCGACCTCGGCGTGGTGCTTGTGCGCGATGCGGCTGACCCAGGGCGCCTCGTCGGTCACGACGACCAGCTTCTCGCCATCGTAGGCGGCGTGGAAACGTTGCAATACGTCCTCGCGCTTCAGCGGGCGGGTGAGATACAGGTTGGTGGTGACGGTGAGGCCGCGGAAGTGCGGCGCCACGTGCGGCATGAATTCCACCGGCACGCCGAGTCGGAACGAGGCTTCCTTCTCGTGCATGTGGCCGGTGAGCGCATACGGCATCAGGTTGTCGCGCAGCTTTTCCGGATCGTTCTTGTCCGACGGTGTGGTGCCGGCGCCGGAATAGCCGGAGACACCGAAGCATACCGGCGGCGCGGCCAGCAGATCCTTCAACGGCTCGATGGAGAGCTGCATGGCGGTGGCGTAGCAGCCAGGGTTGCTGATGCGTTTCTCGCCCCGCCACTGTCCGCGGGTGAGTTCCGGCAGGCCGTAGTACCACGACGGGTCGAAGCGGTAGTCGGCCGAGAGGTCGAGGATCAACGTGTCCGGCTTCACCGCGTCGATCGCCGCCACATACGGGGCCGCCTTGCCGTTCGGCAACGCCAGGATCACCACCTCGACCCCCTGCGCCGCCACCGCGGCCGGGTCCAGGCTGGCGTAGCGCAGCTCGCCGACGTAGCCGTCGACATGATCGGCCACGCGCTGGCCATCCAGCTCGCGCGAGGAGACGAAGGCCAGCTGCAGCACCGGATGCGCCGCGATCAGGCGGATCAGTTCCGTGCCGGTATGGCCGCGCGCGCCGACGATGCCTACCGTTTTCCTGTTCGTGTCCATGCTTCAGTCCACCAGTGTCGGCTGGCGTTGCGCGCAATGCGCCACGCAGCGGGAAATCGTGTCGAGCTCGCCGATGCCGTACCAGAACACCTTCCAGCGCGGCTGCTTGATGCAACCGTCCGACTCGGCGTAGTAGAAGTGGTTGACCGGGTTGCCGTGGCGCGAGCGCCAGAACAGCCGCGGATTTTCCTCGCGCATCACCTGCCACACCGCGCGGCCCAGGCCTTCGCCCTGCGCGTCGTCGAGCACGGCGAACTTGTCCAGGTACGGCAGGCCCTGCTCGTTGTCGACATGTTCCATGGTGAGGATCATCGCGGCGCGGTAGTTCTCGCTGACGTAGATGCGCATCGGCCTGGTGCGCTCGAAATAGTCCGGCACCAGGGTGCGACCGAAGCTGGACTCAATCAGCCCGCGCATGCGTGCGCGGTCCACGCCATCCCAGGAGTCGAAGCGCTGCACCTTCTCGCCGCGCCGGACCAGCGTGCCGGAACCCTTGTGCGTGAACAGTTCCTTGGCCAGCTCGGACGGCCGGGTGATCGACACCGACGAGGTCAGCGGCAGGTCGGCCAGCAGGTCCGCGATCTGCTCGATCTTCAGGCGCATGCCGCCGTTGATCCACGGCTGCGCCATCAGGTGCTCGAACTCGGTGCTGAGGTTGATCGAGTCGATCACCTTGCCGTCGCCGTCGAGCAGGCCGCCGGTGCCGGTGAGGAAGACGATCTTGTACGGCTGCAGCACGCGTACCAGTTCGTTGGCGGCGACGTCGGCGTTGACGTTGAGGATCTGCCCCTCGTCGGTTTCGCCGAGACTGGCGATCACCGGGATCGAGTTGGCGCGCAGGCTGGCCTCGATCGGCGCCAGGTTGATGCTCTCCACCTTGCCGACCATGCCGTAGGTATCGCGGTCGAGGTAGCTGGCCATGAACACGCCCGACGGCACCGCGGTGGCGCGGGTATCCATCGACTGCAGCGCCTCCACCAGCTTGAGGTTCTGCTGCATGAACACGCGCCGCACGATGCCCAGCGCCTTTGGCGAGGTCACCCGCAGGCCGCCCACGGTGCGCTTCTCGATGCCGGCGGCGGCCAGCTCCTCGTCCAGCTGCGGGCCGGCGCCGTGCAGCACGATCGGGGTCAGGCCCACCTGCTGCAGGAAGGTCAGCGACGAGGCGAGGTCGGCCAGCTCGTCGCGCAGCACCGCGCCGCCGACCTTCACCACGGCGAAACGCTTCGCGTCCAGCTCGGAGAAGCGCTTGAGGTACTGCTGGATTTCCTTCGCGCTGCCCATGCTCGAAAGCAGGCGCACGATGGTCTTGCGGGTGTGCTTATGCGTTTCCATGTTCATTCCTTGCGTTCATCCGTGAACGCGAGAGTCAAAAACCGGCCTTCCCTGGCCGGACTTCTCAATGATCCGATATACCGTTTGCGCATAGCGCTCGAGCTGGTCCAGCGCGACCCACTCGTCGGCGCTGTGTGCCTGGGCGATGTCGCCGGGGCCGTAGACGAAGGCGGTGTAGCCGGCGGCGGAGAACAGCGCCGCCTCGGTCCAGAAGTCCACCGCGTTGCCGACCGGGATGCCCAGCTCGTCGGCAAGGTCGCGCGCGACCAGCCGGTTCGCCTCGGCATTCGCCGTGTCGCCGGCCGGCAGCGAGGCGCCGCGGAAGGTCTCGACGAACTCCGCCGGCGGCGGTTCCACCAGGGTGCGGAAGCGCATCAGCAACTGGTCCGGATCCATCGTGGGCAGTGCGCGGAAACCGAAGCGCACTTCGGCCGTGGGCGCGATCATGTTTGCCTTGATGCCACCCTCGATGCGGCCGATGTTGAAGCGCAGGCCGGTGAGTCCGCCGAAGCGCTCGTGCGACTGCGCCGCCACGAAGTCCAGCGCCGCGTTGCCCCAGCGCACCGCCTGGTGCAGCGCGCTGTCGCCGGGCTTCTGCTCGCCCGAGGCATGCCCGGCGTGGCCGGCGAAGCGCATCAGCACCGACTGGATGCCGCGATGCGCCAGCACCGCCTCGCCCTTCGTGGGTTCGGCCACGATCACCGCTTCGTAGGCATGCGGCTCGCGCAGGAAGCCGGCGATGCAGCGCGCGTCGTTGGCCTCTTCGTCGGTCGTGAACAGCAGCGCCAACGGGCCATTGCTGGCATTCGCCGCCGCCAGCAACGCCGCCGCCGCACCCTTGATGTCGCACGCGCCCAGGCCGATCGCGCGATCGGCGGTGACCCGCAGCGTGTGCGGGTCGTCGGTCCACGCCGGCGAGTCCGGTACGGTATCCAGGTGCACGTTGAACAGGTGCTTCGGCTCGCCGCGCACCGCGTGCAGGGCCACCGCGCCGGCGCCGAAGTCGGTCACCGTCACGTCGAAGTCGGGCAGCTGCGAACGCAGGTAGTCGAAGATGCCGCCGGTGTCGATCGCACGCGGCGGGTTGCGCGTGTCGAAACCGACCAGCGCGCGCAGATGCTCCAGTGTGACGTCCAGTAATGTGCTCATGCGATCCCTGTGTCGATGCGTGGTGACCAAAGCGCTCCCGAATGCGTCATTCCGGCGGAAGCCGGAATCCAGCGCCTCTGCCTTGGGCGTTCAAGACACTGGATCCCAGCTTTCGCGGGGATGACGGAGTTCCGCGTCATCCGCGGTTGACCTCGGCCCACAGCGTGCTGCTCATGCCGAACAGCTTGATGAAGCCCTCGGCCTCTTCCACGCCCCAGTCGGCCGACTGTGCGTAGGTGGCGCCCTTGGCGTTGAGGATGTGCTTCGACTCCACCGCCACCGCGCCGACGCTGCCGCCGTTCGTCTCCAGCGTCACCGTGCCGTTGACGGTGGACTGGCTGGACGCCAGGAACGCCTCCAGGTCGGTCTTCAGCGGATCGTGGAAGAAGCCCTCGTAGACCAGCTCCACCCACTTGCGCGCCACGTCCGGCTTGAAGCGGTTCTGCTGCTTGCTGAGCACGGCCTCTTCCAGCGCGCGGTGCGCGACGAGCAGCGCGGTCAGGCCCGGCGCCTCGAAAATGATGCGGCCCTTCAGGCCGATCGTGGTGTCGCCGGTGTACAGGCCGCGGCCCACGCCGTACTGCGCGAACAGGCCGTTGAGCTTCGCCAGCATGGTGTGCCCGGCGATCGCCTCGCCGTCCAGCGTCACCGCCTCGCCGTTGACGAAACCGATCTTCACCTGCAGCGGTTTGGACGGCCATTCGGCGCGCGGCTTGCACCAGCCCACCGCGCCCTCGCCCGGTGCCTGCCACTTGTCGATCTCGCCGCCGGACATGGTCAGCCCAAGCAGGTTCTCGTTGATGGTGTACGCCTGCTGCTTGGCGCGCACGCCGAAGCCGCGGTCTTCCAGATACTTCTGCTCGTAGGCGCGCGTCTGCGTGTGTTCCTTCTGGATCTCGCGGATCGGCGCCACGATCTGGTAGTCGCCCAGCGCCTTCACCGCCAGGTCGAAGCGCACCTGGTCGTTGCCCATGCCGGTGCAGCCATGCGCGATCGCCTTCGTGCCCAGCTCGGCGGCGCGCTTCAGCGCGGCCTCGACGATCAGGTAGCGGTCGGACACCAGCAGCGGGTACTGGCCCTGGTAGCCCTCGCCCGCCCACACGAACGGCTTGACGAAGCCCGCCCAGATCGCCGGGCCGCCATCGACCGTGACGTGGCTGGCCACGCCCAGTTCCTGCGCGCGATTCTCGATGAAGGCGCGCTCCGCGGCGTCCACACCGCCGGTATCGGCAAACACGGTGTGCACGGCCCAGCCGCGCTCCTGCAGGTAAGGCACGCAGAAACTGGTGTCGAGGCCACCGGAAAAGGCGAGGACGATGTCTTTGTTGCCGGGATTCGGGATTGGGGATTCGGGATTCGGAAAAGCAGGCTGGGACGACATGGAAGATTCCTGTAAGAACGAAAGATATGTGACGTGCGAGGTTTGGCCGTTGCGAATCCCTAATCCCTAATCCCGAATCCCGGCCTCTCAACAACGATGCGCGGCTCGCAGCGCATCGGGAAATTCACGGAATTGGCGATGAAGCAGGCGTGATGCGCCGCCTCGTGCGCCGCTTCGGCCCTGGCCGGATCGCTGGCGGCGCTGATCGTCACCGTCGGGCGCAGCACCACTTCGACGAAGCGGCCGCCGTCGCCTTCGGTGGCCATCGTGCCTTCGGCGGCATCGGCATAGGCCGTCACCACCACGCCGGCCACGGTGGCCATGTGCAGGTAGGACAACATGTGGCAGGTCGACAATGCAGTGACCAGCATGTCCTCGGGATTGTGTTTCGCGGCATCGCCGCGGAACGTGGGGTCGGAGGAACCGGCGATCGCCGGCTTGCCGTCGATGCGGATCACATGGTCGCGGCTGTAGTTGCGGTAGCCGTCCGTGCCGCTGCCGAGGTTGCCGGTCCATTCCACGTCGACGCGATAGTGATGCTGATGGTTCACGGCTTCGATTCCTCTTGTCGAGTCATCCACGCAGCCAGTTCCGCGTCGCCATCGCCGTCGCGCTCACGCAGCCCGGCGATTGCGCCGGCACGATTGCGCGCGGGATGGTTCTGGCTCAGCTTGAACTTGCCTTCGATGCGATCGATCGAGACTTCGAGGCCGACGATCGCGCGCAGCGACTTCTCGATGTGGTCGTCCGGCGCATCGCTGATCTTCCATGGCTGCGGCTGGCCCGCTTCATGGTGATCGGTCAAGGTTTCCAGCAGACGGCGCAGCCACGCCGCGTCATCGATCACGCGCAGCCGGCCGTGCACATGCACCACCGCGTAGTTCCAGGTCGGCACCTCGCGCCCGGTCTCGTGCTTGCTGGGATACCAGTTCGGGCTGATGTAGCCGTCCGGCCCCTGGAACAGCAGCAGCACTTCGGCGCCGTCCAGTTGTGCCAGTTCGTTGCCGCGGGCGACATGGCCGTGCAGCACCTCGCCGACCCGTTCGAACGGCAGGTGATTGGCCGTCAACCCATCGGCCGCGCGGGTCACCAGCGTGGCGAACGGATATGCGCGGATCAACCCGTGCAGGGCTTCGGCGCGGGTTTCCACAAAATGCTTCGGCGTATACATGACGGCTCAACCCTGACCGATCAACGAAGCCATCACCGCCTTCTGCACGTGCAGGCGGTTCTCGGCCTCGTCGATGGCGATGCAGGCGGGTGAATCCATCACCGCGTCGGTGGCCTTGATGTTCCGGCGCAGCGGCAGGCAGTGGCTGAACAGGCCGTGGTTGGTGAGCGCCATCTTCGCCTCGTCGACGATGAAGTGCTTGCTGGCCTCGCGCACCGGCTTCTCCTGCTCCCACTGGCCGAAGAACGGCAGCGCGCCCCAGCTCTTGGCGTAGACCACGTCGGCGCCGGCGTAGGCTTCCTCGATGTTGTGGCTGACCTTCAGCGAGCCGCCGTTCTGTTCGGCGTTCAGGCGGCCAAACGCCATGTAGCGCTCGTCCAGCACGTAGTCGGGCGTGGGGCACAGCAGGGTCACGTCCATGCCCAGCTTGGTCGCGATCAGCAGCGCGGAATTCGCCACCGCGGTGTTCAGCGGCTTCGGGTGATAGGTCCAGGTCAGCACGTACTTCCTGTTCTGCAGGTCGCCCAGGTGTTCTTTCAGCGCCAGCGCGTGGGCCAGTTCCTGGCAGGGATGGGTGATCGTCTCCATGTTGATCACCGGCACCGTGGCGTACTGCGCGAACGCCTTGATCACCTTGTCCTGCCGGTCCACCGCCCAGTCCTGGAATTTCGGGAACGCGCGCACGGCAATCAGGTCGACGTAACGCGACAGCACCCGCGCCACCTCGGCGATGTGCTCCTCGGTATCGCCGTCCATCACGCTGCCCACCTCGAACTCGATCGGCCACGCGTCCTTGCCCGGCGCCAGCACGATCGCGTGGCCACCCAACTGGAACGCGCCCAGTTCGAAGCTGGTGCGCGTACGCATCGAGGGATTGAAGAACAGCAGCGCGATCGACTTGCCGGCCAGTTGCTGGCCGCGCGGCGAACGCTTGAACGCCGCAGCCTGTTCCAGCAGCGCGTCGATCTCGGCGCGGCTGTAATCCTGGGTGGTGATGAAGTGACGAAGCGACATTTATTTCCTCCCATCCAAAAAGCAAAAACCCGGCACGTAGGCCGGGTTTTGTCGTCGATGCACATGAAACGCGTGCGACTGCCTACCCGGCCGAATGTCCATACAACGGTCGGCGCGCACGCGACGTCATGCCAGCAGCCGCGCGGGCGCTGGTCAGTACGGTGGCGGTATAGACGGCTGTGGACATGCGGAGTTCCAAGTAACGAGTGCGCATGATGGCGGCAATTTCGCTGCCATGCAACAAAAAAATCGGATCCCGGAAAAAGATCGCCGCCAACGGGTGGCGGCGACGGTCATGCGGGTGAATCAGTCGGCGGGATCGACCCGCACGCGCACGCGCAGGCGCTCGCCCGGATCGTAGTTCAGGCGCGACGTGTAGACCTCGCCGCGATAGCGGTATTCCACGTCGTAGCCGATGATCCGGCGCTGCTCGCTGACCGAGCTGACCTCGCGACACTGGGTCTGGGTGGTCTCGTACTCGCCACCGCGGTTGGACACCCGGTTGCCCACCGCACCGCCGGCCACGGCACCGACGACGGTCGCCGCCTTGCGCCCATCGCCCTTGCCCACCGTGTTGCCCAGCACGCCGCCGATCACGGCGCCCAGCACCGTACCGGCCGTGCTGTTGCCGCCCTCGCGGCGCACCACCGGCTGCTCGTAGCACTCCTGCCGCGGTACTTCGGTGCGGGTAACACCCTGCACCGGGTCTGCGCGCAGCACGTCGGCCCAGCCGTAGTGGGCATTGTCATCGGCATTGGCGTAGCGCGCGTCCTGCGCATGGACGCCGGTAGCCATCACGGCAAGTACCAGTGCGGAAAGCCACAACTTGGTCATCACGACCTCCCAATCTCGGAATCACAGGCGCGTTTGCACGCGTACTGGCAGCATTCCAGCAAATTCACGCTGAATACACGCTTAGAAGCAGTCCCGGACGGGGCTTGCGCGACTCGGCCACTTACACCTTGTTAAGATGCCGGGCTGGCCGCGCCCCGCCCTGCGTGGCCCCACGTTGCGGATTCCACCGATGCCGATATCGCTCTACAACAGCCTGACCCGCCGCACCGAACCGTTCGCCCCGCTCGATCCCGAGCGCGTGACGATGTACCTGTGCGGCCCCACCGTCTACAACTACGTGCATATCGGCAATGCGCGCGGACCGGTGGTGTTCGACGTGCTGGTGCGCCTGCTGCGCCGGCACTATCCGCAGGTGCTGTACGCCCGCAACATCACCGACGTCGACGACAAGATCAATGCCGCCGCGCAGCAGCAGGGCGTGCCGATCGGCACGATCACCGGCCGCTTCGCGCAGGCGTATCGCGAGGACATGGCTGGACTCGGCGTGGCACCGCCGGACGTCGAGCCGCATGCCACCACCCACATCGGCCCGATCATCGCGATGATCGAAAGCCTGCTGGACAGCGGCCACGCCTACGTCGCCGAAGGCCACGTGCTGTTCGACGTCGGCTCGTTCCCCGCCTACGGCGAGCTGTCCGGCCGCGATCCCGAGGAACTGATCGCCGGCGCCCGCGTCGAGGTGGCACCGTACAAGCGCAACGCCGGCGATTTCGTGCTGTGGAAACCGTCCACGCCGGAGCTGCCCGGCTGGGACAGCCCGTGGGGCCTTGGCCGCCCGGGCTGGCACATCGAATGCTCGGCGATGAGCGCGGCGCACCTGGGCGACACCATCGACATCCACGCCGGCGGCGTCGACCTGCTGTTCCCGCATCACGAGAACGAAATCGCCCAGTCCACCTGCGCGCACGGCGGCAAGGTGTTCGCGCGCTGGTGGATGCACAACGGCATGCTCACCTTCGACGGCCGCAAGATGTCCAAATCGCTGGGCAACGTGCTGCTGGTGCACGAGTTGCTGCAGCTGCACCCGCCGGAGGCATTACGCCTGCGCCTGCTGAGCGGCCACTACCGGCAGCCGCTGGACTGGTCCGAGGCGGCCATCGCCCAGGCGACCAGCACGCTGGATGGCTGGTACCGCGTGCTGCGCGACCTGGCCGGGGTCGAACTGCCGGCCGGCGAACTGCCGGTGCCTGAACGCGTCGAGGCAGCCCTGTGCGACGACCTCAACACGCCGCAGGCGCTGGCCGAAGTGGCCCGTATCGCCGGTGAAGCGCGCCGCGCCACCGATCCTGGCGAACGCGCACGCCTGAAGAGTGAACTGCTTGGCGCCGGTCTCGCCCTGGGCCTGCTGCAGGCCGATCCGGCGCAATGGTTCGGCAACGCCGCCGGCGACAGCGACGACGATGCGCGTATCCAGGGCTTGATCGATGAACGCGCGGCAGCCAAGCAAGCGCGTGACTTCGCTCGTTCCGACGCCATCCGCGACCAACTGGCCGCCGAAGGCATCGTGCTGGAAGACACCCCGCAGGGCGTGCGCTGGTCGCGCAAGCGCGGCTGACCTGCCCTGCCCCGTGGCCGGTCCGCCGGCCACGCTCCCCACTGTAGAGACTGTTGTGATCGACTCCCCGTTCCCGCTTGAACCCACCGCCGCCGAGGCACAGACGGCCATCGCCGAGGAATTCGGTTTCTTCGGCGACTGGTCCGAGCGCTACCAGTACCTGATCGACCTCGGCCGCAAGCTGCCCGCCTTCCCGGACGCGTGGAAGACCGAAGAGCACCGCCTGCTCGGTTGCCAGTCGATGGTCTGGATCGTGCCGGAAGGCAACGCGCAGTCGCTGCGCTTCCACGCCATCAGCGATTCGGCCATCGTCTCCGGCCTGATCTTCCTGGCGCTGCGCGTGTATTCCGGGCGCAGCGCGCAGGAGATCCTGGGCACCGAGCCCAGCTATATCCAGGATATCGGCCTGGCCCGCCACCTGTCGCCGACCCGCAGCAACGGCGTGGCGGCGATGCTGGCGTTCATCCGTGAGACCGCGCAGGCCCAGCTGCAGCGCGATCCGTCGTGAGCGAGCCCGCCACGGCCGAAGACACCGCGCTGGGCCTGTTGTCCCGGCCCGGTTTCGCCAGGCTGCTGGCGTATCGCATCTTCGCGATGCTGTCCTACCAGGTGGTCGCGGTCACCGTCGGTTGGCACATCTACGAAGTCACCCGCAATCCGTTCTCGCTGGGCCTGATCGGCCTGGCCGAGGTACTGCCGTTCTTCTGCGTGGCCCCGTTCGCCGGTTACCTGGTGGATCATCTGCCGCGCCGCCGGCTGGGCATGGTCGCCTGTTCCGGGCTTATCGCCACCGCGCTGGTGCTGACCAGCGTGGCCAAGGGCTGGCTGCCGGTTGAGGGCGTGTGGCCGATCTATGCAGCCATCGCGCTGACCGGCATGGTCCGCGCCTTCCTGTCGCCGATCTACAACGCACTGTTCGCCCGGGTGCTGGCGCGCGAGCACTTCGCCCGTGGCGCCGGCCTTGGCGCCGTGGTGTTCCAGGCCGGCATGATCGCCGGCCCGGCACTGGGTGGCGTGCTGGTCGGCTTCGGTGGCAAGGGCCTGTCCTATGCGGTGGCCACGGCCTTCGCGCTGGTGGCGATGGGCTGCCTGGCCACGCTGAAGGTGGAGGAGCCAGTGCATGCCGGCCCAGCCGCCCCGATCTTCAAGAGCATTGCCGAAGGCGCGCGCTTCGTGGTCGGCAACCGGATCATGGTCGGCGCCATGGCGCTGGACATGTTCTCGGTACTGCTGGGCGGTGTGGTGGCGATGCTGCCGGCGTTCCTGCACGAGATCCTGCATCACGGCCCGGAGGGCCTGGGCATCCTGCGCGCGGCGCCTGCACTGGGTTCGGTGTGCGTGGGCCTGTGGTTGGCGCGCCACCCTCTGCACCGCAATGCCGGCCGGGTGCTGCTGTTCGCGGTCGCAGGCTTCGGCCTGTGCGTGATCGGCTTCGGCCTGTCCCAGCACTTCTGGCTGTCGGCGTTGATCCTGCTGTTCTACGGCGCCTTCGACGGCGTGTCGGTGGTGATCCGCTCCACCATCCTCCAGCTGGCCACACCAGAAGAGATGCGCGGCCGGGTCTCGTCGATCAACGGCATCTTCATCAGTTCGTCCAACGAACTGGGGGCGTTTTATGCCGGCACCATGGCCAAGGTGCTGGGACTGGTACCGGCGGTGGTACTGGGCGGATTCGCGGTGCTGAGCGTGGCCGGGGTCACCGCATGGAAGAACCCGACGCTGCGGAAATTGAATCTGCGTGATCTGCAATAGAGCGGATTTCCGTGCGCACACGCGCCGGTAGCGCCGGGCCATGCCCGGCGGGCTCTTTCCGCGACCGCGGCGGAAACGCGCCGCCATCCGCGAGCCGGTGCTGAGCACCGGTGCCCTGCGCTCCTCGGGGAATCAGGGGACGGCGCCGAACTCGCTGCGCTAAGACAGCGGCGCCTCTTCGCCCGTGATTCCCCTGCGGTGCTCGGCTCGCTACAAGGCGGATCCAACAGCGGCAAGCGCATGCATGCTCGCCGCTGGTAGAGCCAAGCCATGCTTGGCTGCTCTTGCCCTTCCATCCAACCTCCGGCTCCGGCTTGAGCCGAGCGTGGTTCGGCTCTCCAGCGACCGCGCGCAGGGAAGCGTCGAGAGCCTGCGGGTGGGGTCGGGCAGGACCGTCCGCGGCATGGATGCCGCGGCCGAGCTTACAGGGATGTACTTGCAGCGTGTCCCGCCTGGCCCCACCCGCAGGCTCACCCCGATACCCGGAAGGCGCTGCTCTACGCAGCCAACTCGAACCCAACAAAAAACCCGGCCGAAGCCGGGCTTTTTGCATGACATCACAACGAACCGGAATCAGTCGCCCTGCTGCTTCTGCAGGTGCTCCCAACGCTCCTGGGCGTCGATGGTGCGCTCGGCGGTCAAGCGCGCTTCAAGGCGCTCCAGGCCGATCTCTTCACCGGTGTCCACGCAGTACCCGTAATCGCCCGCTTCCAGGCGCTTGAGGGTGCTGTCGATCTTGCCGATCAGCTTGCGGTAACGGTCACGGGTGCGCAGCTCCAGCGAGTTCTCGGTTTCGCGGGTCGCGCGCTCGGCTTCATCGCCGATGTCACGCACTTCCTCACGCAGGTTCTCGATGGTCTGCTTGGACTCTTCCACCAGGTCGGCGCGCCAGTTCTGCAGGCGCTGACGGAAGTACTCCTGCTGCAGCGGGCTCATGTACTCCTCGTCCGAGGCCGGCTTGTAGCCTGCCGG
>LNAP01011055.1_pt1 | contig 13613 bp, 11 predicted proteins | sample 602601 | NCBI WGS metagenome assembly LNAP01 (sample SAMN02440304, study PRJNA202911) | soil metagenome | biome: Subtropical and temperate rainforests or woodlands; isolation source: soil samples (1 kg each in a 20% v/v slurry with milli Q water) were... ...
AACTCGAATCGCACTCGACATGAGCGAGGATGAGCGTGATCGTTACTATGGGGATAAAAGTGCTGAGGATTCACAAAAAGCTGAGGTGCTTCTGAAGCATGAAGGGATTGCATTCGCGCTCCATACCTTACAAGGCGATGCAGCCAGCCAAATTGTGGCGTGTTCGCATTCCCTTGGATGTGACAGCATCATCCTAGGTTCGCATGGCAATGGTTTTTTGGCGGGGATTTTTCTGGGCTCTGTCGCGGCAAAAGTGATTCAGCTCTCAGATGTACCAATCACCTTAGTCAAATGAGAGATAGTGAATTGCTTGATAGCACGCCCCATAACTGGATTATCAACGACGGATGTTCTGGAAAGGCTTTGATTGAGCCTTGCCCATAGCCGACCATGAAGCACTATGCCGAGCGAGGGGCTTGTTGATATTTTTTGAATCAAATGCCTTCTCGACAATGACTTGATATCGATTAGCCTAGGATTGCTACCCTCAGAAGACCCTCGGTGAATCCAATTATTGCTTAGGGCCTTTGTGACCATGCTATCGCGTTGTCTGCGTTATGGGCGGGGTCGCGTCGGGCACCCGAAAGGGTGGTCGGCCCTAGTGGTCGGTACCCCAACCTTCGCGGCTTTGCCCACCACCATTCCTTGTACCACCACCATTACCTCGTAGGTGAAGAAGTCACCTCCTCTAATTATGGTGATTTCGCATTCAATCAAGCAGAGGGCATCGAGCCTGAAAACGCTTAACGCGCCTTGGTTTACTCATACCCCCTGATGAAAATATCTTGGATACTCGTTTAGAGTTAACGAGCCGGTAGGATCTTCGAGAGTTCAATGATGTCGTTGACCTTAGTCATCCCATCCAAAGATGCAGCCAGTTGGGTTAGCTCGAGCTTGTCTCAAATTCTTCGGCTGGCAGATAGCAGTTCCTGACGGCCTCCTCTCGCGACCAAGTCAAAGCCCAGGATCCAACAATTCATTTACAGCTCAGGAAAAAGCACCAGGGCCAGCAGCCGGACTACGACCCTCATTCTCTGCTAGATGATGATGACAAAGCCGCCTTTTCATGAGTTTCCAACCCTAGATGAACCTAGCTAAGGACGTTAATGGGGCTAACTCTTCATAGTAAAGGTAATCTCAGCATTTCCACATGGGCACATTATTTTGGCTGGCTTATCCTTACTAAAAGCATCTTCTTGACTGGGCTTAGACTCACCATCGCCTGACAGTTTATCTTCGGGAATCGGTGCGGTATAAACCACTTCGTATGCCTTTCTCATCGCTCGCTCAACCTGTTCGATAGTCAGTGCATCAATTTCCTCATCGGAGACCGTGATCATTAATTGCTGTCTAACCGACTCCATGAATAATCTTGCTTGTTCATTAATCATGACACCTTCTCCTAGAGATTTGGTTAACCAATTTTTTATGGCTTGTGAATCAACTAGCTCGTTCTTAAAATGGTTGGAAAATTTATTTACATCGGGATCGCTGGAGTTTTCGACAGCGAGCGATGCAAGTTCAAGTTCAGTCATGAAACCTTTCAGCATTGTATCCATACCCAGTGACCTCAACATTCCGGCATTCAACATCCAACCATTACTCAAGTGCACAACAACATTGACCCAGTTTCTGAACTTTTGAATTTGCACAAATTTAGGCTGCGTCATGAGCGATGGACTTCTAAGATTATCCATAATACTCTTGAATTCACCATAGCTGTCTATGTGACGACTCCAAACTTCAAGCGCGAGCTTGTTCATCTCCTCTCTTTTGTTGAATATTATTTGAACGAGGGTAGCTAAAAATGTAAAGATGATCGCGTTTATTGCTATTATATCAGCAGATGAAATCTTCGTGTCTTTTGGCTCGCGCTCAAAGTTAGATAGTTGTGCCCCCGCACCCACTTCACCACCATTTTGCCCATGAGATTTTATCATTGTTGCCACCTCATCGCCCTGCAACTTTAACTTGTACCACTGATCTGCTTGTGTCAAGTTATCGAAACTATCAAAATTGGATTCCGCTGCAAATGAAGTGCAGGACTCTCCGAGTAGAATCACTATTAACAAAAAAGCTCGTAAGCAAGGGTTCATTTCTATGTACCATGCAAGCAGTCTGATCGACAGCAACCATTAAAAACGCCATGTTAGTAGGTATAGACTAACGCTTCTGTGCTTGCACAGGGAGACTAGGTAGATGGATACTGTAATGAGAAATTGAAATAACCGTTACTACCATTTGGAACTATTAGCCCGACAGTTGAGTGTGCTCGCCCGCATAGCTGCGAGTATTCCCAAGTAGCGTAGGTGTACAGCAAGCTATGAGGCGATTTAGAGAGGTGCTCTACCAACACAATCTGGTAGCAATCAGGGTCATCGAGACCACCGGCCTGGAGATGGCATTAAGCGATACAGGGTCGTGATCTTGTCGAGGGAGGCTCAGCTAGCAAGCATGGTGTGTTCAAGATCAGGACAGAGGCAGATGTTGGTTTCTCGCGCTTGCATGCCGAGCATCCGCATCAGAGTGGTGTAACTCATAAGTCGCTGAGTCTTTGACCCACTTGTCAATTCGAAGCAACACAAGCCTCATGCAGCAGGTTATTCAGTCATCCCTACGCCCCTTCGCCCCAGTTGCTTGACGCCATACATTGCCTGATCCGCCGCTTTGAGCAATGTATCAAGACTCTGGCCATGAATAGGGCACAGTGAAACTCCTACACTGCACGATACCGATAGCTCTCCTGCACTTGTCACGACAGTCTGCGCGACGGTGTCGAATACCCTCGCCGCCTGCGACTCAGCACTCTCGGGGTCAAAAAGATGGGAGATTATCACCGTACCGGGCAACTGTATCGCATGAGCGGATGGCTTGAAGCATGCGGTGGGCGACTGCTCGCAGAACCTGGTCACCTACTTCATGGCCGTAATGGTCATTGATTTCCTTGAAGTGATCCAAGTCGATCAAAAGCACCGCAAACGGAATACCCTTAACTTCCCAATCAGAGAAGGCCTGGGAAAAACGCTCGCCGAATAGGTAACGGTTAGGCAGTTGTGTAAGCACGTCATGCGATGCGAGATAGGCGGAGCGTTCGTGCTCAACGTCGGCTTTTTCTATCGCCTTAAAATGCCTGATCATTATCATTGGCATCAACACAAGAGCCCCGGCGAGCACTAAAAGACTCATCAACATTTCTTCGGTAAGGACATCCCCGAAACGGAGTTGCCGCACGAATACCAACGTCATGGGCTGAGATGAACTGCGGATCTCGACACGGTCGTTCAATTGCGGCAAAAACAGACGATCGATGAAGCCGGCTTGTTGAACCTGCGTTGAAAAAACATCGCTTTCAGATCCGGCAGCAGTCTTTAGAACGGCAGCGATGTGAACCAGTGGATCGACGTTAGCGTGAGTTACGGCTTCAAGTAGTGAGCCAGTTTTGATCAACAGCAACGACACCATAGTGCTACCAAAAAAATTTGGTGTGGCGCTCCCTAGCTCTTGCTCAGGCCGAATGACTGACTGCATCAGAATGTAAGCGCTACCCCCCTCGTACATATCGAACACGGGGGAAACCACGGGTTTCTGGCTGTTGTACGTTCGTGCCAGCGCGAAGGAGAGGTAAGCGACCGTTTCTAACCTTACACCGTAAATCGAGCTAGATTCAGGGAGTAACGGGTACATAAACAGTACCGGCCAAGTCTCATTGAGATAGACCTGAGGTTGGACAGGCTGCTGAGTGAGGCTCGGGAAATCTTTGAGCTCAAAGTCTGGCCGCCATGTGCGCCGCATCAGATCTTCAAAAGCCGCCTGCTCGGCGATAGGTACAGCACGGGCTGCCTCAAGCATGTAGATATGAGGATAGGCTGACAATACGACAGCCGCATATCGGGCCGTAGCCTCAGTATCACTTTGATCTACGGCTTGCAGGAATGCAGAGAACCCCGAGAGCACTGCTTCATTAGTATCAAGCTGATTGCGTACAATCCCAGCAATATTTTGCACATATTCGGAAAAATACGTTTCCCTTCGCTGAGTTTCGGTCTTCAGCAACAGCAAGGCTGAAAAAAGAACCAGGCCGACGGCTAAAAAAATAAAGCCCATCAGGGAGCTGCGCCGCTTAGTCCATATCATCCTGATCTTCCAATGCGCAGAGTGTACATAATGCTATGGCCGACCTATGTTGGCTCGTTTGGGTTGTGTTCGGGCTGGGGGCCGACACCCACCAATCGAAAAATCAACCTTGGCAAAATTATAGGTGGTCAAATTTACTTTTTTTTTGGCTTTATGCAGTGCTTTCGTCAGCTCGATTTCATTGGTGATAGCTTAAAGACTAGGCGAAGATTCCCGCTCTGACAGGACGCCTGGCAACCGAGCCACATTAGCCTTCAGGCACTCTATCTCGGCCTCTTCTCGAGTCGATAGGTCGCCTTCAGCCGATGCTTCTCCTCATTGTCATAGAGGTTGAAACCTATGGGTGCAGTCTTGCAGTAGAAGCGCGTCCCGTGACGCATTGAACCCGTCTCCGTTGGGATTGCGGGGACAACAACAAATCTCGAAATCATCTTCACGCCCTCTTCAAGCACCTCCTTACTATTAGCGGCGAAAAGCCACCATCGCAAGCGACCGCAGTCAGTTTCCGATGAGAAGCACGACCGGACATGAGTCGATTGGAAGCAGCGTAAAAAGGCACGGAATCTACCTTGTGGGCGGCACTGCTCTCTCCCCCTCCGTACTCGCTGGCTAACATCCGAAAGATCAAAATGTTACATATGATTATTCATTTCATATTTAATTTTTTCAAAGGGCGGCAAATTTTCAGGGGTGAGAGCTCTTTGCTCGCCTATACTAATGATGTAAATCATGCTGGTGAGCTCGGTTAACAAAGCATTGATAAATATGGAAATTTAAAAAAATGTTTGCCTTGGAGGTCGCTGGTTAGGAAATATTTCTCTGTGATGGTTTGGTGTCGTGAAGAGGTTTTGATATGAACGTCTTGTTGAAAGAACTTCAGGCATATCATCATGAGGTGGCTATAAAAATCACTCAGATCAAAGAGTTGCTGAGGAAGATGAGGCATGAATCCGAATCCGATGGTGCTGATGACTGCAAGCTGTTGTTCAAGGTGCTGGAGGCAATGCATGGTGATGCAGAACGACACCACCATGAAAATGAAGAACTTATTCGGCTGGCATTGCTAGCGACTGAGGCACCGATCCACCAACGGGTCAAGGATATCGAGCGAGATCATCAAGCATTTGGGCGCATTGCTGGGCAGTTGAAGATGCTGGAGGACACAACTCAGGAAACGAGAGTAATTGCTGACACTATCGATGACTTCGTAAAAAAATATTTCGATCATATGGACTCGGAGGAAAATATTTTCTTTCCGTTGGCAGATAAGTGGCTGTCAGACGAGCAGTGGCAGAAAATAAAGCGTCAATGGCATTAATTGGAGTTCACCCGTAGACCTTCAAAATTTAGCTACTACTTAGTCCGCTATCTGACAAAGTGATTATTTGCCCCCGAGCTTTATTTGCTCACCGGAGTGTCCGCATTTTGATTATTCCTCGTTGCAAGTACTTTGCTTTGACGACTGTATTGACGACATAAAGCTCAATGACTGTATACAAACAGCCACATTCATCACCAAAAAGCGTTTCGCTCGGCACACGCGTCATTAAGTGAGCCCGCATCCTTTAATCAAGTGATGATCTATCACGGCCTTATACAAGTTGAAATCGACAGCTGGGCACTCAAGCGTTTCAATGAATACGACAACCTAGGTTGCCGTGAAGAGTACGAGTTTCCCGCTGGTCGAGTTGGTGTTCTTGAGAACTGGCAGTCTGGAGTCACTAATAAAACCAAGACACCGGGCTCTTTCGTACAGCGACAGTATGCTGCCACATGATCCCGAAAGAATCCCAGGACGCACGCGGGCGCTTCTTGAAGAAGAACCCTTAGTCAACCTGGAAACGGCGTTTGCCGCCAGCGGTGAATCCGTGGCTCCACAGAGCGTGAAGCTGACTTCGGTGGCCAACGAACCGACTACCTACTCGATTTTCCGGACAAGGCGCAAATAGCGGTCGATGCCTGCTCGGTCAAGATCATCGCGATGAAAATGGAGTGAATCCCCCAATACGTCGAAGAAGCCTGTTGAGTAGCTGGATTTGTGCCTTGGGAGACGCCGGTCATACGCACTTTGTACGCTGCGACCATTAAAAGCGAATGCGCGCCAAGGGGCATCCATATAGCTCAGAAAAAACCAATTCACGGCACCAGTATCACCTCGTGGATTTCAATAGATAGGATGGCTACTTCCTTGCGTTTGCTGGCAAGCCAAATCCTCGTCATACCTAGTCGGGTAAGTCTCCAGTTTTTGCGGCAGTAGTTCGGACGGTGACTGACCTTCTGCGTGGGTAGCGTGTCAGCATATCCTTAAGATTGGTTAGGGATCATGTCCGTTCATGCGGGCCGACTGGATCAGACTCATGATTGCAGCTATTCGTTTGCCGCTGCGTAGCGATCTGGCGACAACCAGTTCGCACTGACAAGGGCCCATGGCCGAACTTGGTTGTCGTGTAGCAGACGCGGCTGCCATGGTCTGAGAGTCGGGCGCTTAAGCATATCTTGTGTAGCGTTGTTTCACCCGGCGCAACAAAACCACCGGAAACGCGAAAAATCGCTCGAAATAAACTGTACAAAAAATTAAAATTGTACAAATTTTGTCGAGCTTATGATGATCATGACTCCTTCAGAACGACTTATCAATTGGCACGGAAAGTGGCGTATTTCACAGAAGGTCGTCACTTGCAGGTCATGCAACGCATAGAGGGAGCGATTTCCCCCACAAACTCGAGTGTCCGACAGCACTTGTTAGGTCGCGTCCCTGGGACGAACTTGATGAAATACGACCTGCCTCCTCCACCCTCCACAACTGACTGATACACGCAACCAAAAGCTGTTGGGCAGTCCCCGACGGCTAGCTTCGTTCAGCGCCGCAGAACTCCAAGGAGGAGTTGGCGCACCCGCAAAGGGCCCGAAAAGCTTAGCGAATCATCAGACAGCGCATTCAGTCTTCCTTTCTAAGAAATAAATTGATATGACCACCATCCTGGTCGTCGACGACGAGTATCTGATCGCTGATATTCTCGGCTACGCGCTGGAGGATGAAGGCTTCATGGTCTTGAAAGCCAGCAATGGCCAAAAAGGACTTGAGGTGCTTGAGCGAGAGCGGCCTGCCTTAATCATCACCGACTTCATGATGCCTGTCATGGACGGACTCGAATTCGCCAAAGCCGTCCGCGCCCTGCCCTCAGTTAATCACTTGCCGATCATCTTGATCAGCAGCGCGCAAGCACACATCGGTATGCAGAGATCGGATTTGTTCAATGCTGTTTTGGAAAAGCCGTTCAAAATCGATTCGATGCTTGCCACTGTTAGAGGCCTCTTGGCTGCTAATTGACACCAACGTCAATTAACGAATTCGCTTCTCTGGCTCACCAAGCATGGAGATTCTGGGACGATGACGCTAGCGGTGAAATTGTGAACCTATCGAGCTCATCTGCAGTCATCTGATATAGGGTGATTCTGCCCATCCGATTCTTCGATGAACCAGTAGAGAAATCACGCTCTCCTCGCTCATTCCCACTCTCTCTTCAATTCATTTTTGCCGCCCCATTTCGGCCTTCAGCCGATCCTATAGACTGGTTTACCCTGAAGCGAAGCACAGTGAATGCAAGCGATACTGCAGGTGCCTTTTCAATGATTGATCCTTAGGAGTGACGCTTGAAAAAATCACGAGCGGCACATGCAAATCAGGATGACTCTGTATTAGCTAACGCGCACCAAAATGTGTGGCGTACCTGTTTATTACCGGCAAGCATTTTGCTGACCGGGGTCGCGCTTGCTGTGGCTCTTGGCAACTTTGATGTACGAGAAGAATCCTTCGAGGCAAAAGCTCAAGTCATTTCAAAATTAGCGAATGTGCGGACACGACTTGAAAGCGAAGTGCGCTCGACCTTTGACGTTACGGACGGTATAGCGCAGCTGCTGAGGCTGGATGGCGGAATTTCGTCCGAGCATTTCGTCGGCATGTCCAAGCAAGCTATTTCATCGAAATCCCATATTCACCACATCGCGTTGGCTCCCAACGATATCGTGCGTAACGTCTTTCCCGTCGAAGGAAACGAGAAAGTCATAGGCATGGACTATCGCAAGATACCCAATCAATACCACGCGCTTCTAAGTTCCCGCGAACAGCAAACTTCACTGCTGGCTGGCCCCGTTGAGTTAGTGCAAGGCGGCAAAGGGTTTATTTATCGCCGCCCAATTTTTGTAAAAAATTCAAACGAAGAAGAGACCTATTGGGGTAACGCATCGGTAGTTGCAGATGTTGTTCCACTTCTCAACGCTGGCGGCGTTAACGTGCCTGACAGCCTCCAGGTCGCACTTCGCGGAAAAGACGCATCAGGTGCCCATGGAGAAACGTTCTTCGGGGACGGCCGGATCTTTCAGGAAGAAGCTGTCACCACCGATGTCGAAGTGCCCGGCGGCACGTGGCAACTTGCGGCGATACCTGTTAATGGTTGGCCAGCCACCTCCTTATTCACTTCTCCTTTTTTCCTCATTGCCCTCACCTGTACCGGGTTTTTTACCTATTTCGCAGCCCAGCTCAGCAAGAGCAACAGGGTCATACACCAGCGCCATACAGAGCTTGCCAAAGAAATCAGAGATCGCCAAACCGTGGAGTTATCTCTGGTACAAAGTGAGGCTCGTTTCCGTGCTCTTTTTGAGCGTTCGCCCGATCCCATTTGCATCCTGGATCGAAGAGGCATTTGCACCGATGCGAACGTAGCGGCCATTAAGATATTCGGCTTTAATGATTTAGCGAAGCTTCATCGGATCAGGGCAACCGACATCTCGCCGATATTGCAGAGCGATGGCCAATCGACGACGATCAAAGCACAAGTGATGCTTGAAACAGCCTTGGCGAATGGCGTGCATCGTTTTGAGTGGCTACACAAGCGAGCCGATGGGACTATCTTTCCTGCCGAATTAACACTGAGTGCGGTAACGCTTTCCGGTGAGCCGATGCTGTATGCCGTGGTACGCGATATTTCTGACCGGAAACAAGCTGAAGAAGCATTGCTGACCCAAAAAGCCTTGTTGCTGGATATTGTTGATAACGCCCCTTCTCTAATTTACGTGTATGACACCGAAGGACGGCTGCGCCTGTGCAATCGTCTGTTCGAACAAACGGCGGGTTTTAAATTCCAGGAGATGGAGGGCAGTACGCGAGAAAAGCATCTGCCCGTTGGAGAAGCGAGTACCCTCCGAAACAACGATAAAAAAGTGCTCTCGAAGGGCGGAATCTTTCGCTTTGAAGATCAGATCCTGAAGCATGGAAAACTGCGCACCTACTTGACGACAAAGTGCGTATTGCGAGGCACTGAGGGCAAAGCCATAGGGGTATTGGGGATTTCTACTGATATCACCGAAATCAGACAGAATATTGAACAACTTCGCCTCGCAGGCATCGTTCTAGACAATACTGCTGACGGTGTGATCATCACCAATGCACGTGGACATATATTATCGGTCAATGCAGCCTTTACCAAAATTACGGGCTTTAGCGCCGAAGATTCCATAGGCCTGGAACCCAACATCCTGACATCCGAAAAACAAGACAATGCATTCTACCGCGACATCCTTAAAAGCCTGAAATTAACCGGTTTTTGGCGCGGCGAACTGTGGAGTCGTAGAAAAAATGGAGAGCAGTATCCAAAATGGTTGACCATCAATACAGTTTACAATGACGCAGGCAAAGTCATTAACTACGTTGCCGTATTCTCCGACATGTCAGCAATCAATCAGTCACAGACTGATCTCGAACGCATGTCTCACTACGATCCACTGACCGATCTACCCAATCGGTCGCTGTTCCACGAACGATTACAACACTCGCTTGACCTGTCTCTGAGCTACAACCAATCCTTGGCCGTGATCGTATTAGACCTGGACGGTTTTAAAACCGTGAATGAAAGTCTGGGGCACTCAATGGGAGACCTGCTGTTACAGCAGGCAGCGACCAGATTCTTATCGTGCGTGCGCTCGGAGGACACCGTTTCGCGCTTGGGCGGAGATGAGTTTGCGTTGATTTTGAACAATCTTGCGCACCCTACCGATGCCATTATCATCGCGAAAAAACTCTTGAATGCGTTGCAGGAACCATTTGATTTAAAAGGCACGTCTACTTTGTTGACGGCCAGCATCGGCATATCTGTTGCGCCCTATGATTCCGAAACGCCTGAACAGTTGCTGAGGCAGGCAGATACGGCCATGTATGGTGCCAAAGAATGCGGACGTAACGACTATCGCTTTTACCAGCCAGAGATGACCTTGCGCGCTCAAGAAAGGTTGAATAGCGAACGCTGTTTAAGGCGAGCGGTGCTCAATCATGAGTTTGAAGTTTGGTATCAACCTAAAATAAATCTCTTAAATAATAATGTTGAGGGAGCGGAAGCGCTGATTCGCTGGCGCGATCCTGTAAAAGGACTGGTTTCACCCGCCGACTTTATTCCTCTGGCAGAAAATACAGGGTTGATCATCCAGATCGGCGAGCAGGTCATCGATATCGTGTGCAGGGACATAAGGCTCTGGACTGATCGGCAAATTGATTCCGGGGTAATCGCGGTAAACGTAGCCGCCTTGCAAATTGACAGAAGCGATTTCGTCGAAACAATCAGAAGCACCCTGGAAGAATATAATTTACCGGCCAGTGTTTTAGAGGTCGAGGTTACTGAAAGTTTAATGATGGCGAGCCCAGAACATTCGAGGGAGGTATTAAGCACGCTACAAAGTCTTGGTGTAACGACTGCCATCGATGACTTCGGCACAGGGTACTCTTCTTTAGCTTATCTTAAAATTTTACCAATCAACAGTTTGAAAATTGACCGCACTTTTATTTCAGCGCTACCTCACGATCCCAACGATGTTGCGATTACTAAAACCATCGTGGAGCTAGGACATGCTTTGGGTTTCAAAATCATAGCAGAAGGAGTTGAAACCGAAGGGCAAAATAGGTTTCTAAAAGACATAGGATGCGATCAAGGCCAAGGGTACTTTTATGGACGCCCAATGCCTGCAGCAGATTATGAAGTTTGGCTCAAACAACTACCAAGTGGCTCTGGCATCAGAAACTCCCACTGAACTTGGAACCCTGCTGCTCTCCTCGATAATCTGGTCTTTGGTTACGCCCTCAACATTTAAATTCGTCATCTAGGTGGGGGACTTAAGTCGAGTCCCCTCGCGAGGCTTGAGTGGTTTTTCGGCAAAATCTTCCTGTCAGCAGCGTTCGATGGTACCACTAGGGGTTTCCCGTATAGCGCTTTAAGGCGTTGGTATGAGCGTGCTCCTCAACAAAAGGGATGCCGGTCAAACCTTACAGGAGCCGTACAGATTTAAGTAAAAATGGCTACCAACAAAGACCGTATGGCACTGCCTCCGACAGATGCCCAAAAGTCCAACCTGACATGCCACTTCTGCATCGTGGGTTGTGGCTATCACGTGTACAAATGGCCGGAAAATCAGGAAGGTGGACGGGCACCCGATGAGAACGCGTTGGGGCTCGATTTCCGCAAACAGTTACCCAACCAGGATCCGGTGCATGGCTCGAAAGGAGCTGTACAGCGTTTTTGGGCGAACCAGCGTTGAGTGGCGACAAGCAGTCACGAACAGCCCAAACCTTTCTGCTGAGGACTCTGAAGCCGTGGATGATATTGATGACCGGTACCGGGATCAGGAAGGTGATCGGAACAGCACACCGGCTGCGTCCCTCATAAAAATCTCGATAGTCTTCGGCCCAATACCTTCGAATTCAGACAACCGTTTTTCGAAAGTTTGACGATCACCGCTCGCTGTCACGATATTGCTCACCTTACCCCCGTACTCATCGATGAGCTTGCTGGCCAATGCTTGCATCCGGGACGCTGTGGTTTCGTCGTAGCGCACGTAATGAGCCTGACCTAGCATCACGACCAGTTGACGGTGAGTGCAATGTGCGAGCTTTTGTGGTGTATCTCGCTGATGCTGCTCCACGATTACCTGGTAGGCCTTAGCAGCAATCGCTCCCTGAATTCTTTTGCCCATCAGGAAACTGGCGAGCAGCCATTTGAATAGCCCGGCTTCGTTCGCACCCTGAAGGTCGATTTGCAAGTCATGTGCGTTGATGATTTTTCTCACCGGTTCACTCCTTCAAGCCTCGGCTCAGTCATTAATTTAGACCCGGCAGTACCTTGAACGATCCAGAGAAGAAGCTTGGATGAAGGAACCCTCACTACTGCTTGGCACCTAATGAAATAAGCCATAGAAGTAGAGAAAACGTAATGCACAGCCAATCGGCCAACTGCTCATGTTCAACGCTTTCTGCAGTAATTTGCATGCGTAGGCTCTTGCCTAACGCGAGAATGGCTTTGACCATGTCGCTCTGATTATCCAGGGATGTATCGAAAAAAGACCGGTCAATCTTGATCTTGTCGATAGCCAGCTGAGTCAGGTGATATAACCCCGAGTAACCCGTAGGCCCCACACCTATTGCGGCTTGCGGTAGGCACTATTTACCCTGCACTACTCGAACACGTGCATGGCTTAAAGCTTTGTAGACACGAATCGATCTTAAAAGCGGCCACCAGTCATATAGAAAAATCTGCAGCGGTCGCCACATTGCCACCCAGCCAACGATCATCAGACTTTCGCGCACTATGCCGACTACGGGGCTGGCACTAAGTTGGCCAATGACATCGACTGCGATCAGGCAAAGGGTAACAAAGCCGATGCCGATCAACAGGCTAATACGGCCCTCTCGAAGGAGTTGTTTCAACTCACTGCGCACGAGACCTGCTTTATGATCAAAATAGTTGTGGATTGCCTCGACCATGATCGCACTTGGATCGCCTTCTGCTGGCAGGTGCTCAAGGTGGATTGTGATACGAAGCAGGCTGTCCGACGGAAACTCTGCCGCCCAAGTCTCGATGAACGCTTCAGCGTCGCGATCAAGATCCTTGTTTAGAAAAGGTGTCGGATCCATCGAGTTAAACAACTGTGCAAGTTCGCTTACCCGGAGTTGAAGGTGATGCTCATGGTGATGTTTTTTTTTCATGGCCCTGCTCGATTATCATGCATTGGAAATTTCGATTCGCGCGACTCGCTTGCGCTGCGCCTCATGGCGCCGGAGTGATCTCCCCCAACAGCGAAGAAACCGGCTAGATGGCTGGAGTTACGAGCTCGTAGGCTCGCATCACACGCAATCGTTAACTTGAGGTGGGAGCGAAGAAATCTACCTTTGGTATCGGCCCTGAATCGTTCACTAAATGCTGCGTAGGGGCGCTAAGGAAACCAGAGATCTCAGACCGCACGAATTCCAGTCAATGCAACGCCCTTTCGCCCCAGTTGCTTAACACCATACATGGCCTGATCCGCCGCCTTAAGCAATGTATCGAGACTCTTGCCATGGATAGGACACAGCGAGACGCCAATACTGCACGATATTGAAAGCTCTCCTGCACTGGTCACGACTGTCTGCGCGATGGTTTCGAGCACCCTCGCCGCCTTCA
>LNAP01010005.1_pt1:0-2500 | contig 13612 bp, 5 predicted proteins | sample 602601 | NCBI WGS metagenome assembly LNAP01 (sample SAMN02440304, study PRJNA202911) | soil metagenome | biome: Subtropical and temperate rainforests or woodlands; isolation source: soil samples (1 kg each in a 20% v/v slurry with milli Q water) were... ...
GGCCACGGCATCGGCAAGTCCGCGCTGGTCGCCTGGATCATCCTGTGGGCGCTGTCGACGGTGCCCGACACGCGCGGCATCGTCACCGCCAACACCGAGGGCCAGCTGCGCACCAAGACCTGGCCCGAGCTCGCCAAGTGGCACGCGCTCTCGATCAACAAGGACTGGTTCACCTACACCGCGACCTCGCTCGCGTCGTCGCGCCCCGGCCGCGACCGCACCTGGCGCGTCGATGCCATCACCTGGTCGGAGAACAATACCGAGGCCATCGCCGGCCTGCACAACAAGGGCCGCCGCGCCTTCGCCCTGTTCGACGAGGCCTCGTCGATCGCCGACGGCGTGTGGGAGACCATCGAGGGCGCGCTGACCGACGCCGGCACCGATCTCTTCTGGCTCGCCTTCGGCAATCCCACGCGCACCACCGGCCGCTTCCGCGAATGCTTCGCCGGCGGCCGCTTCGCCCATCACTGGTCCCCGCAACAGATCGATTCGCGCTCGGTGTCGATGACCAACAAGACCCAGATCGCGACCTGGGTGCACGACTACGGCGAGGATTCCGACTTCGTCCGCATCCGCGTGAAGGGCGAATTCCCGCGCGCCGGCACCATGCAGTTCATCGACAGCGAGCGCGTCCAGCACGCCGTCGAGCGCGAGCTGCCACCGGAATGGAATGCGCCGCTGGTCATGGGCGTCGACATCGCGCGGCAGGGCGGCGACCAGACCGTCATCCGGTTCCGCCGCGGCCTCGACGCCCGCTCGATCCCGCCGGTGAAGTTCCGCATCCCCGACCTGATGGTCGTGGCGAGCCGCGTCATGGAGCAGGTCAACAGCCACAGTCCCGACGCCGTTTTCGTCGACGGCACGGGCATCGGCTGGGGTGTCGTCGATCGCCTGAGCCAGCTCGGCTGCTCGACCGTGCGCGGCGTCGATTTCGGCGCCAGGGCCGACCGCACCGACGGCATCGACGCCATGGTGCGCTACGCCAACAAGCGCGCCGAGATGTGGGGCTACATGAAGGAATGGTGCAAGGCCGGCTGCCTGCCCGACGACCGCAACTTGCGCGCCGACCTCACCGCCGTCGACTACGGCTACGACGCCTCGGACGCGATCCTGCTCGAGAAGAAGGACGACATGCGCCGCCGCGGGCTCGCCTCGCCCGACGACGGCGATGCGCTGGCACTCACCTTCGCCTGGCCGGTCTTCAAGGTGGACTGGGCCGAAGAGCGCCGCATCGAGGAGAAGCTCGCCAGGCTGAAGCGCCATGTCGTTTGAACTCTCATGCTCTTCCGGACCGCGCGCATCCTTGCGCGCTCAAGCTCATGAGCGCGCTGGAAGCGCGCGGTCCGGAAGACATGACGCGCCACTGGAGTGGCGCGCTCCCGGCAAGGACTCAATCGCCCTTTGCAACCTGCGGCGTACCCGGCTCCTTCGGCTTCGGCTTGGTGCTCGCCACGACCGGCGCGTTCTTGAGCTGCGCAAGATAGTGCTTCGCCAGCCCCTGGAAGCGCGCCGCGTCCTTGCCGCCGACCTGCGCGCGCATCGCGAACTTCTGCGCCAGCGGATTGACCTGCCGGCCGCCGCGATGGAACTCGTAGTGCAGGTGCGGTCCGGTCGACATGCCGGTCGAGCCGACGAAGCCGATGACCTGCCCCTGGCGCACGGCGACACCGGGCTTGATGCCGGGACCGAGGCGGGACATGTGCGCGTAGGCCGTGCCGACGTCGCTGGTGTGCTGCAGCTTGACGTAGAGGCCATAGCCGCCGTTTGGCCCGGCCATGACGACCTTGCCGGCGCCGGCCGCGAGAATCGGCGTGCCGGACGGCGCGGCGAAATCCACGCCGGCATGCAAGGCGCTGTAGCCCAGGATCGGATGCTCGCGCATGCCGAAGCGCGAGGAGATCTTCGAGGCATCCATCGGCGTGCGCAGGAAGGCGCGCACCACGCTCTCGCCATTGGGGTTGTAGAAGCCGTCGGCGCCGCCTTGCGGGCGGTAGCGCATCACGACCACGGTGCGCTTGAGCAGCCGCAGCTCGCCCGCCAGCAGTCGGCCGGGATGGGTGACGCGGCCGTCGCTGGTCACGAGCTGCTCGAGCAGCACCGTGAATTTCATGCCCTCCTTCAGCTCGCGCTGGAAGTCGACGTCGTAGGACATCGCGCGGATGAACTCGACCATCGCCTGCGAGGGCACGCCGAGCCTGACACCGCTCTGCTCCAGCGAGCCGTGACGTTCGGCCTCGACGCGCACGATGCGCGGGCTCACCTTGTAGACTTTCTCCTCGCCGTCATACGTGCCGTCGTCGCGGCGCGTGATGATGTACTCGCGCTCGGGTTGCGGCCGTACCGAGAGCGACAGCACACGCGGCGCGTCAGGCTGCTCGGGCACGTTCTGCAGCAGCAGCTCGATCTCCTCGCCGGCCGCCAGCTTCTTCTTCTTGAGAAGCGCGGCGAGCCTCTCGTGGATCTGCTTGCGATCGGCTTGCGGCACGTCGATGTCGGCCAG
>LNAP01010005.1_pt1:5000-13612 | contig 13612 bp, 5 predicted proteins | sample 602601 | NCBI WGS metagenome assembly LNAP01 (sample SAMN02440304, study PRJNA202911) | soil metagenome | biome: Subtropical and temperate rainforests or woodlands; isolation source: soil samples (1 kg each in a 20% v/v slurry with milli Q water) were... ...
GTTCTCAAGCCGTGGTCGCTGCCGCTGTCGCATCCCTTTCCATGATGGTACCTGGCGGGACGGTTATGTCCGGAATGTCCGGAACGTCCGTTGCTCTGCCGGCCCGACTTTGGGCTAGTAGCTCAGCTGGTTAGAGCGCGCGCTTGATAAGCGTGAGGTCGGAGGTTCAAATCCTCCCTGGCCCACCATCCTTCGCGCCCTTCGGGCGCTTCGGATGGCACGCCATCCCGGCTCGCGGCGCTGGCCGCTGCCTTGGCAAAAGAAGGAGGGCTTGCCCTCCGTAGCTTTAGCGAAGGAGGGGGCATAGCTCAGTTGGGAGAGCGCCTGCTTTGCAAGCAGGAGGTCGTCGGTTCGATCCCGTCTGCCTCCACCATCATCACGCTGGCCAAAAGGCCATGCGCATAGAGCTTCGCGCCGCTTACGTGGCGTCGATCGTTCTTTGACATCGTTCATCGGAAGAGGTCTTAAAGTCTAGATTTCCTCGCTCTGTCGCCTAGGCAGAGTGGAAGGAAGGGTAAACAAGGCCGTCGTGCCGGGGGTCGTCCCCTGCACGGAACGAGCCGTAATGACGATCGCAAGATCGTCGTTTCGCTGACAAAACGTGAGATCAAGCACAATAAGGGCGTTTGGCGGATGCCTTGGCACTGAGAGGCGATGAAGGACGTGGTAGGCTGCGATAAGCTTCGGGGAGTTGCCAACACACTTTGATCCGAAGATTTCCGAATGGGGAAACCCCATCCATCAGGATGATCGTCGACTGAATCCATAGGTCGACGAGGCGAACCCGGGGAACTGAAACATCTCAGTACCTGGAGGAAAGGACATCAACAGAGACTCCGCTAGTAGTGGCGAGCGAACGCGGACCAGGCCAGTGATGCGATTGTAAGAACCGGAACACTCTGGAAAGGGTGGCCATAGCGGGTGATAGCCCCGTACGGGTAGAAAGCAGTCGCATCCTCGAGTAGGGCGGGACACGTGTAATCCTGTCTGAACATGGGGGGATCACCCTCCAAGCCTAAGTACTCCTCAGTGACCGATAGTGAACAAGTACCGTGAGGGAAAGGTGAAAAGCACCCCGACAAGGGGAGTGAAACAGACCTGAAACCGAACGCCTACAAACAGTCGGAGGCCGCAAGGCTAACGGCGTACCTTTTGTATAATGGGTCAGCGACTTACTCTGTGCAGCAAGCTTAAGCCGATAGGTGTAGGCGCAGCGAAAGCGAGTCTGAATAGGGCGCTTAGTTGCACGGAGTAGACCCGAAACCGGGTGATCTAGTCATGGGCAGGTTGAAAGTGCGGTAACACGCACTGGAGGACCGAACCGGTTACCGTTGCAAAGGTATCGGATGACCTGTGATTAGGGGTGAAAGGCCAACCAAACTCGGAAATAGCTGGTTCTCCGCGAAAACTATTTAGGTAGTGCGTCGTGTGATTACCGTCGGGGGTAGAGCACTGGATGGGCTAGGGGGATCCAAAGTCTTACCAAACCTAACCAAACTCCGAATACCGGCGAGTACAGCACGGCAGACAGACGGCGGGTGCTAAGGTCCGTCGTCGAGAGGGAAACAGCCCAGACCGCCAGCTAAGGTCCCTAAGTCATGGCTAAGTGGGAAAGGATGTGGGAAGGCCAAAACAACCAGGAGGTTGGCTTAGAAGCAGCCATCCTTTAAAGAAAGCGTAATAGCTCACTGGTCTAAATAAGCCAGCCTGCGCCGAAGATGTACCGGGGCTCAAGCCATGCACCGAAGCTGCGGACTCGAAAGAGTGGTAGCGGAGCGTTCCGTAAGCCTGCGAAGGGAGACTCGTGAGAGCTCCTGGAGGTATCGGAAGTGAGAATGCTGACATGAGTAGCGATAAGAAGCGTGAGAGACGCTTCCGCCGTAAGTCCAAGGGTTCCTGCGCAAGGTCAATCCGCGCAGGGTTAGCCGGCCCCTAAGGTGAGGGCGACAGCCGTAACCGATGGGAACCACGTCAATATTCGTGGGCCTGCTGGAAGTGACGGATCCGAAAAGTGGCTCTAGCTCGTTGGCGAATGCTAGGGCGGCCCAAGGGTTCCAGGAAATAACTCCAGCGTATAGACCGTACCCTAAACCGACACAGGTGGACTGGTAGAGTATACCAAGGCGCTTGAGGGAACTGTGTTGAAGGAACTAGGCAATTTACCCCCGTAACTTCGGGATAAGGGGGCCTCCATCGGTCTCGATGGAGGGGCACAGACTAGGGGGTGGCGACTGTTTAACAAAAACACAGGGCTCTGCTAAGCCGTGAGGCGAAGTATAGGGTCTGACGCCTGCCCGGTGCCGGAAGGTTAAGAGGAGAGGTTCACGCCTTGAATCGAAGCCCCGGTAAACGGCGGCCGTAACTATAACGGTCCTAAGGTAGCGAAATTCCTTGTCGGGTAAGTTCCGACCTGCACGAATGGCGTCTCCAACACAGGCTCGGCGAAATTGAATTCCCCGTGAAGATGCGGGGTACCCGCAGTTAGACGGAAAGACCCCGTGCACCTTTACTACAACTTTGCAGTGGCATTAGAGATTGGATGTGTAGGATAGGCGGGAGCCTTTGAAGCTCGGGCGCTAGCTCGGGTGGAGGCAACCTTGAAATACCGCCCTTTTGATCTTTGATGTCTAACCGCGGTCGGTTATCCCGATCCGGGACCCTGCATGGTGGGTAGTTTGACTGGGGCGGTCGCCTCCCAAAGAGTAACGGAGGCGCGCGATGGTGGGCTCAGGCTGGTCGGAAATCAGCCGCTGAGTGCAATGGCACAAGCCCGCCTGACTGCGAGACTGACAAGTCGAGCAGGGACGAAAGTCGGCCATAGTGATCCGGTGGTTCCGCGTGAGTGGGCCATCGCTCAACGAATAAAAGGTACGCCGGGGATAACAGGCTGATACCACCCAAGCGTCCACAGCGACGGTGGTGTTTGGCACCTCGATGTCGACTCATCACATCCTGGGGCTGGAGCAGGTCCCAAGGGTTCGGCTGTTCGCCGATTAAAGTGGTACGTGAGTTGGGTTCAAAACGTCGTGAGACAGTTTGGTCCCTATCTGCTGTGGGTGTTCGAGACTTGAGAGGAGCCGTCCTTAGTACGAGAGGACCGGGATGGACTTACCTCTGGTGTACCGGTTGTGACGCCAGTCGCAGCGCCGGGTAGCTATGTAGTGAAGGGATAAACGCTGAAAGCATCTAAGCGTGAAACCCGCCTCAAAACTAGGTCTCGCTGAGAGTCGTGGTAGACCACCACGTTGATAGGCCGCATGTGCAAGTGCAGTGATGCATTCAGCTTAGCGGTACTAATAACTCGATCGGCTTGATTTCATTCGTTCCGTGCAGCGGTCGACATCCGCTGAACGGCCCAATTTACCCAAGGCATCCGTGCCCGGGACTTTAAGACCTCCGCGCGTTTCGACGACCTGGTGGCAGTAGCGAAGGGTGAACACCCGATCCCATTCCGAACTCGGCCGTGAAAACTTTCAGCGCCGATGGTACTGTGTCTCAAGGCACGGGAGAGTAGGTCGCTGCCAGGTCTTCCAAACGCGCGGAACCTCTTCCGAGACGATTTCAGACTTCAGACGCATGGATTTGCCGCGGGGTGGAGCAGCCCGGTAGCTCGTCAGGCTCATAACCTGAAGGTCGTAGGTTCAAATCCTGCCCCCGCAACCAAATCAAAAAGCCGTCCTCGCAAGAGGGCGGCTTTTTTGTCGTCAGCTTTAGCACTGTAGTTTACTTTGTTGCGCACTTCAGTTATATTGGGCCATGCGCGGCCGTCGTGGCCGCTCCGCTCTATGCATCGTTTCATCCAGGATCATGCAACGGCAGCCGTGCCGTGCGGCCGTTCGTCAGGCGGGCAGCATGAAGCCGTCGAAGAAATGTGCGAGCTGCTCGTAGCCGTCGAGCGGCAGCACCTGCGCGACATACTGGTCGGGCCGCACGACGACCAGGCAGCCTGCCGTCCGATCGATGCCGCGCATCGTGAAAATGTCCGAGCCGCTCTTGAGATCCGGACAGAACATCTTTTCGTAGTCGCGCAGGCCGTAACGTCCCTTGGGCGGGAGAAGAAAGGGCGGCATGGTTTCGATGGCGAGCTCGCGATGGCCTTGCTGGAACACTGCGCGGACGTCGATCACCGAATCGATGTCCGCATCCTGTGGCGTGTACTTCCTGATCGGAGAGTCGTGTGCCTCGGCGAGAAAGCTGCACAAGGCGCGGATCGTGGACCCGGGCGCCGTGGGGTCCTCGGCGCCGGCAAAGGCGAAAAGCCGAAAGCGACCATCCGCCTTCACGACGTGACCGAGGTGAACGGGCTTTGCATCCCCGAGGCGGATCACCGGCGCCGACGGAAAACGCTTGCCGATCACCAATCCCGGCGCGAGCTGCTGATGCATCGGTTCGCCCGTCAGGATCGACGGGGCGTAATGGGTTGCCGTGCCCGCGGTGTAGCGCGCGTGCTTGACGAAATAGTCCTGGGTCTCAGCCGGGTCTGCGCCATCGCCCCGGCGATTCGCCGACGCCAGGATCGCAGCCCATTCGCGATCGAAGTCGATCAGCTCCTTGGCGATGGCGTGGCGTTCGGCCGAATAGCTGTGCAGGAGGTACGGCGCTGAGCGCTTCCGCAGCACGGCGGCGAGCTTCCAGCCGAGATTGAAGGCGTCCTGCATGGAGACGTTCATGCCCTGGCCCGCTTTCGGACTGTGCGTGTGACAGGCGTCGCCGGCGATGAAGACGCGTGGCAGGCGCGTCCCGGCCTCCGATTCCGGCACGTCGTCAAACTTGTCGGTGAGCCGCTGCCCGATGTCGTAGACCGACCACCAGGGGATCTCCTTCACCTCCAGCGTCCAGGGCCTGAGGATGCGGCGCGCCTTGGCGATCAGATCGTCCGCCGTGATCTTGCGGCTTGCGACCCGCTCGCCCGCCTCCAGCGCGGTGAGCTCGACATAGAGCCGGACCAGATAGCCGCCCTCGCGCGGGATGATGAGCACGCTGCCGTCGGACGCGGACTGGATCAATGACTTGAAACGAATGTCGGGGAAGTCGGTGACGGCCAGCACATCCATGACGCCCCAGGCGTGGTTGGCCTGCTCGCCGCGCAGCTCGCGGCCGATCGCCTTGCGCACGGTGCTGTGCGCTCCGTCGCAGCCGACCAGGTAGCGCGCCTTGACCGTCTCGACCTGCTTGGCGTGCGCCGGGTCGAGCCGCTCGAGGGTCGCGGTCACCGCGTGGTCCTCGAAGCGCGCTCCAGGCTCGATGCGAACGTCGAGCAGGCGCCGCGCATAGTGGGGCTCGAGCCTGGCCGGCGATCGCCGCATGACATCGAGGAAGAAATCGTGCACGCGCGCCTGATTGAGGACGACATGCGGAAACTCCGACAGCCCGTCCTCGACATCCTGGACCCTGCCGCTGCGGACGATGGTGTCGGGCTTCGCCGGATCGGGCTTCCAGAACGTCGTCTCGTTGATCCAGCAGGCTTCCTTCATCACGCGCTCGGCGAAGCCGTAGGCGTGGAACATCTCCATGGTGCGGCAGGCGATGCCGTCGGCCTGCCCCAGCAGCAGCCGGCCCTCCTTCTGCTCGACGATGCAGGTCTTGATGTCGGGGAAGGCCGACAGCTGGGCCGCGAGGTTGAGGCCGGCCGGGCCGCAGCCGACGATGAGGACATCGACCTCCGCCGGGACCGGGCCAGGCGCGCCGGAGGGACGAACGCGCTCGGCGGGATCAGCGATCTCCGGATCGCCCGGCTCGAACCCGTTCAGATGGAATTGCATCGAGATCTGTCCCGTGGATGGCGACCGAAGGGCTCCCCTTATGGCCCATCTCCGACGGACCACTCAACGTGTTCAATGATGCAAGACGCGCCCCGGCACGAATGCCGCCAGTGCTCCACGGCGTCCATCATGCCTTGGGCAGGATATTCATCTTCTGCCGCACCTGGTCGATCGGCATCTCGATCCAGGCCCAGTAGTCCCACTTGTCCGACAGGTCGACGTTGACCTTCGAGCCGCGCTCGATCGCCGCGAACATGCGCTCGGCCATGCCGGGCTTGCCGAGGATCCCCGCGGTCACGAAGTCGTCGGCCGTCGGCCGCATGTTGACGCCGGCGCTGAAGATCAGCGCGACGAACAGCACGACGTAGAACGAGCGCTTGCGCTTGAAGCCCGAGATGAAGGACCCGACCTCGATCTCGCCATCGGGCTCGGTGGTGTAGCCGCCCAGCAGGTGGCTGAAGTCGTGGTAGAGGCCCGCCTCCGGGAAGCCGCCGCGCTCGCCCGGGAAGGTGAAGCCGTGCTGCTTGTAGAAGTCGAACAGGCCGCGGCCCAGCGTGCCCTCCGGCAGCTTCCCCCAGGCGTGATAGCGCGCCGCCAGCGCTGCGTCCTCCGTCATGCCGCGCATGCGCAGCACGCTCTTGGCGAAGCCGAGTGGCCCCTTGAGAGCCAGCTCGTTCCTCAAGATGTCGCCGATGTGGCCACGCCGCAGGAGGTCGAGCTTGAAGAGCGTCATGTGGTTGTCGGCCAGCAGCCGGAGGTCGGCGAGGACGGGCTCCGTGATGCCCAGCGCCTTGGCGAAGGCCTCGACCTTGGCCAGGGTCTCGCGCGAGGGTACGCCGTCGGCCACCGCCGTCACCAGCATGCCGTTGACGAACTGGTGGCGGAGCTCGCCGGCGGGAAAGCCCGCCGCCAGCTCGGCGGGGGTGATCGTCGGCAGGGCGTCGATGTCAGCCTCGATGCCGAGGATCACCTTCTGCGCTGCCGTCATCAGTCCGCGCTGTGCCGGGCCGATCTCGCCCGACGCGGTGGCAATGGTCTTCATGGCGCGCAGGCCGAGCAGGGCGGCCGCGGGATCGGGTCTCATCAGGCGCATGGGACGTCTCCTGGTTGACTGTCCTATTCAGTCAACAGCCGTTGACATAATGGCGGCGACTCGGTTTGTCAACAGTCGTTGGCATTACCGTCCGCGGCTACATCCTGACATCGCCGGCAGGCTCTGAGCGCCGATCAGTAGCCCCGCGTGACGTCGACTTCTTGCAGGAGCCGTCCTCCGGCCTCGAAGCTGCGAATGTTCGCTGCGACCTCGGTCACCAGCTGGGCCACGGTTGGCCGCCGGGCCACGTGCGGCATGACCGTGACGTTGGGATGAAGCCAGAGCGGGCTTTCCGGCGGCAGCGGCTCAGGCCAGAGTGCGTCCAAGGCGGCGTATGACAGATGTCCCGAATCGAGGGCGGCGATCAGATCCTCGTCCACCACATGCTTGCCGCGCCCAACATTCACCAGCATCGCTCCTCTCGGCATCATGGCAAACGTGTCGGCGCAGAAGATGCCCTCGGTGTCCGCTGTCAACGGCAGCAGGCAGACGGCGATATCGGTCTGACCGAGGAACGTGGCAAGCTGGTCGCGGCCGTGGAAGAGCGGGACCTCCGCGGCCTGCCGCGGTGAGCTGACCCAGGCGGAGACCTTGAAGCCCAGCGACCGCAAGACCAGCGCTGGCGCCTTGGCCATCATGCCGAAGCCCAGAAAACCGACGCGCCTTTGCTCGGGCCGCACGATCGGCGCCCTGCGCCATTCCCGGTTCGCCTGGGCCGCCTGGTAGGCAGGCATATCGCGGTGGAAGCGCAGGACGTGCATGACGACGTATTCCGTCATCATCGGATCGCCGCCCGGCGGTTCCACCTTGCCGAGCGGGACCTTCGGCCGTTTCGGATGATCGACAAAGCTTTCCACCCCGGCCGAACGGCTGAACATGGCCCGGAGGTTGGGGAAGGCAGGAAGCTGGTCGAAATCCGGATGCATGAAGGCGAGGTACTTGATGTCCTTCACCTCGCCGACATCGGGCCAGATGCGGATTGGCAGATCGGGAATCTGCTCCTTGAATGTGTCGCGCCATGCCTGGGCGTTGCCGATGACCTTGTCCAGATTGACGATGAGTAGCGCCATGCAGCCTCCACAGCGACGCCAAAGGCGACGCGTCACTCTTCAAGATGATAGCCGCTTATGAGCCCCGGCGCTTCGTCTGACGCTTGGGCGCCGCTTCCGGCACCAGCATCACCAGCTTGAAGTCGGGCCGGTTGGCCAGCGCGAAGGCGATCTGCTGATAACTGAGGCGGCCCTTGCGTGGATGGTCGAAGGTGCGTTCGCCGCCGGTGCGATCGACCACGGCATGCTCGGTCCAGCACTGGGTGAAGAGCGTGCTTCTGCGGCGCAGATCGTCGACCAGCGCCTGCAATGCGGCGTCCTCGAGATGGCGACTCGAATCGGCCCGGAACTCGGCCAGCACGCGGCGCGCCCGCGCCTGCCAGTCGGGGATGATCCTGCGGGCAACCGGGCTGAGGAAGACGTAGCGCAGCAGGTTGCGATCGCCAGTGCCGTCGAGGGCGCCGTCGAGCCAACCTACGAAAAGGTCTGCCGCCGGCCGGTTCCAGGCCCGGGCGTTCCATAGCGAGTCGAGCAGATAGGCAGGTCCGTCGATCGCCGCGATGGCGCGGGCGAGCGCGGGCGGCACGTCCATGCCTTCTTCATCGGCGCGGCTCGACAGATTGGGATCGCGCCGGTCGGCCAGCTCGAAGAGATAGGCGCGTTCGGCCGGCGTGAGCTGCAGGGCGCGCCCCAGCGCCGACAGGGCAG
>LNAP01005572.1_pt1 | contig 13609 bp, 11 predicted proteins | sample 602601 | NCBI WGS metagenome assembly LNAP01 (sample SAMN02440304, study PRJNA202911) | soil metagenome | biome: Subtropical and temperate rainforests or woodlands; isolation source: soil samples (1 kg each in a 20% v/v slurry with milli Q water) were... ...
CGTGCCGAAGGAGCAGCGCAGCGGGCTGGAGCCCAAGGCGGAGCCGTGCATCTATCTGGGCCACAACGACGCGCAGAACGCGGCGTACGTGCTCCCGCTCAGCACGCGGAAGGTGATCACCTCGCGCGACGTGACGTACCGCAGCGGCAGCTTCACCTTCATGCACGCGCTTGCGCGCGGCGACGACGGCGTGCGCGACGCGCTGGCACAGGTGCCGGAGGCTGAGCTGCGCTCCGAGGCCGACGGAGAGCCAGATAGAGTGCCGGCTCAGGGGGGGCAGGATGGCCAGCCCGCCGCGGCGAGCAGCGACTCCGAGAGTGACGACACCTCCGAGTCGGACCCTGAGGAGGAGTACGTCGTGGAGAGCATCGTGGGTCAGCGCAGACGCAACGGCCGCCTCGAGTTCAAGGTGCACTGGGCTGGCTACGGCGCGGAGGAGGACAGCTGGGAGCCCGAGTCGGCTGTCAGCGACCTCGCAGCCCTGGACGCCTGGCAGGCCGGGCAGCGACGCTCCAAACGCCTGGAGTCCGAACACAAGGTCGACTGCGACGAGGCCGATGACGAGCCGCAGGTGCACATGGCGATGAGCGCGCTGCGCCAGCTGCAGCTGCCGGAAGAGCGCCCAGAGCCCGCCGCGGTGATGAGCGCTGTGGCCACGGGCATTGCCGCATTGGAAGCGCAGACGCCACAGACCTACCGCCAGGCCATGGCCAGCCCGGACGCGGCCAAGTGGAAGGCGGCGCTGGATAAGGAGATGCGCTCCTGCACCGAACAGCAGGTGTGGACGCTCGTGCGACGAGACCAGCTGCCGCCCAGGGCCAACGTGCTGCCGTGCAAGGAGGTCTTCAAGCTGAAGCTGGACGAGCACGGCGCCGTGGTGGAGCACAAGGCGCGCTTCACGCCGAAAGGCTTCCGGCAGAAGCAGGGAGTGGACTTCTTCGAGACCTTCGCGCACACCGGCCAGTACAAAACCTTTCGTGGCTCGCTCTCCCTGGTGGCCAAGTGGAACCACGAGCTGGCGCAGTTCGACGTGCCGACGGCGTTCCTGAATGCGCCTGTCGACGAGGACATCTACATGCAGCTGCCGGAAGGGTACGAGCAGCCCGGCATGGTCTGCAAGCTGCAGAAGTCGCTGTACGGCCTGAAGCAGGCGCCGCGCAACTGGGACAAGCTGGTGCACACATTCATCACGAACGGCGACAGTGAGCGACCGGTCGCTGTACTTCAAGCGCAGCCGCAGCGGAAGGCTGATGATGATTTACCGCTTCGTCGACGACATGCAGGGCAGCTATCACGCAGACGACGCGGCGGAGTTCCAGCAGAGCGTGGCGCTTCTGCAGCAACGTTTCAACATCAAACAACTGAAGACGACGACGTGGATGCTGGGCATGCGCATCACGCGCGACCGAAAGGCGCGCACGATCACATTGGATCAGGAGCTGTACGTCAGCAAGGCGCTGGAGAAGTTCGGCCTGCAGCAGTGCCGCGTGGTCAGCACGCCCGAGGCAGTGGGTGCGGCGCACGATGCGAATCCGGCGCTGGACAAGCCTGCAGACAGACAGCGGTACATGGAGATGACAGGCACGCTCATGTACGCGGCGATCAGCACGCGGCCCGACATCGCGCATGCAGTGCACTATCTGGCGAGCAACATGCAGGCGCCGACCCAGCGCCACATGCAGGCGGCCGAGCGCGTGTTCCGGTACCTGGCGGGGACGAAGGCGCTCGGACTGGTGTTCGGCTCGCGCAACGGCGACACGGTGGGCGACTCGCGGGGGCGCCGGGCGCAGGTGCAGGTCGACGTGTGCGCCTTCTCCGACGCCGACTGGGCCAACGACAAGGGCGACAGGAGGTCGATCACCGGCTGGGTGGCGAAGCTCAACGGCGACCCGGTGAGCTGGTCGAGCAAGAAGCAGCGCGTGGTGGCGCTGTCGACGTGCGAGGCGGAACTGTACGCCGAGTCAGCCGCGATTCAGGAGGTGCTGTGGCTGCGCGGCCTGATGGAGGAGCTGGGCCTGCACACACAGACAGGATCCACAGTGTACGGCGACAACCAGTCAGCCATCGCCGTCCGTCAAGGGCGAGCGCACGAAGCATGTGGATGTCAAGTACCATTTCGTGACGGAGACGGTGGAGCGCGGCGACGTCAAGCTGCGATGGGTGCCCACGACCCAGCAGCAGGCGGACATCTTCACCAAGGCGCTGGCCGCGCCGGTGTTTGAGCACTTCCGTCGGCAGCTCATGGCGTGCTAGGGCACGAGATGCTCTCCGGCAGAGAAGATGGGTGCAGGTGCATTGCACCCACTGTCTCGTAAGTCCAACAACGGGGTGTCGGTCGCCGACGCCGAGGAGCCGCCGCGGTGCAGCCTCCTGCGCCCAAGGGCGCCGCCACCGCTGTCTCCTCACCACTCTCAGCAGGTTTCCGCTTCAATGGACTCGCCTTCTCCCCAGGCCGCACGTCGCCGTATCAGTCACGCCAGGCAAGGCCAGGATGCTTGCGCATCAGGCCGAGTGGAGTCTGTTATCCAGGCGCGACGGCATTCTAGACAGGAGCCGGAACGGCCAGGTTCGGAGGTCATCGAGAGGTGACGGCGGCCACGAACAGCAGGAGTCCACACCGCAGCGGCGTTCCTCGGCGCGAGCGCTGCGCGGGTGGCCAGCACGGTGATCGCTGGTGCACCTGACAAGGAGTGCGCCAGGCGGGACAGCAGTGGACGACAGCCACAGCAGCGAGCGAGTGGTGAGCGGCGGCGCCAGCGGCGGTGTGCTGCAGTCGTGTGCGCTGGTGCACTCGATGCGCGGTGTCCCTCCACACGGCCCTACCACTCTCCTGTGCTGTGCGCAGCTGCGGTTGGCACCGTACCTGGTGCAGCGCTCGACGGCGCAGTGCAGCGGCACGAGGGCGGGCGACGGCGAGCGCCCACAGTCAGGACAGAACCGGTTAGCCGACCGTCCAATCGGATCAACAGCAATAACAATCACTCACGACAAGTACAACAAGATGAACAGAAAGAGTATTTTACAAACAAACATGGTTGGTGGTGCGCTGTCACCGCAAGGTGGACGCGAAGCGTCCTTTCATACGGCCGCGCGCAGCGCGAAGAAAATTTTCACGGTGTAAGAACTCCACGGCGGTGGACAATTATCCTCGGGCCTTTCAGAGGGCCCTGTCTAAGATGGAAATCAAGATCGGAAAAAGCAGCGATCTCCAGGCGCTCCTTTTTCCATTTTTGGAGGCCTTCCAGCCGTCCTTCCCCACATCGGACAGCAGTTTCAGACCCAGCTCGCCAGGAGGCGTGCAAATCCGAGGAGTTTGCTTTTGGCCTATGGTGGCCATTGAGGGGGGGTGTTGGTGTGTTTTGGTTGCAATGGCCCCCAAAGGGTCTCCTGCTTTTGCTGCCATTGTGGCTGTCGTCGCCCGTCTATGCGCAAAGCTCTGACAGCAACGCCAGCGCACGCAGCAAACCGCTTGTGCTTAGCGTTCAGTCTTCAACAGACACAGTGACAAGTGTATTCAACACACTTCAGCTCTCGTCTCCCCAGAGTCAACTCGCAACAAAGGGCCGCACCGAACTTGAAGTCAGTAGCTACTCAAGCGCGGGCCACTGAACGAACACGATGGCAAACGAATCACCGCAACACGCACTGCACTGCATCGCGTGCAGCACAGCATTGAACTTCGAACGCGACGTGATCGTGGTGTGGAGCAACCGGCCGTGCGCCGCTCACAGTCGCCTCAGCGCCCACTACGCCTGCTACCGCGCAGCGACGGAGACGCCCACGTGCAGGTGCGCGCAGAGCCAGCGACCGCAGTCGCGCTTCCCCATCAACCACGGGGACTCGCTCAAGTGCGCACCATTGTGGGCCGACACCACAGCAATGCCAATCGCGCGAAAGCCGCAGCAGAAAAAGTGAAAAATCCGAAGGCGGACACACAAGAGCGAAGACACACAAGAGCGAAGACACACAAAATTTGACACTCAAGCGCAGACACCCCAATTGTTGACTTGAAACTGGAACCGTTGCATACGTTTATGGCCACGCCGCAACTCATCACACTGCGTCCACACACACACACACACACACAATTTGAGACTCGAGCGCCGACGCCCAAAATGGACAGTACCTAGTGACGCGACGAATGCTGAAAGTGGAACCGTTGCCTACTTATATGGCCACGCCAAGCCGACACTCATCCCACTGCGACCACGCACACAGACACACTCTCACTCTCGAGCCGACCGAGGAACAAACATGTCCGACGACGAGCACGTTTCGAACGAGGAGCTCGAGGCCGCACGCGATATGGAAATGGACGATGGCGCAGACGAGGAGAAGCAGCCGCAGCCGAAAACAAACAAAGCGGAGGCGGCAGAGGAAGAGGGGGAAGAGGAGCGCGACGACAGCGACGACAACTCGGAGAAGTCGGACGAAGCGATCGAAGACAACGAGGAGCCCGAGGTGGACGGCGACTCGCGCGAGCCCAGTGACGGCGAGTCGATCGACGGCGAGGAGTCCGAGACCGAGCACGAGAAGCGCATGCGCAAGGCCGCCGCGCTGCGCTTCCTCGACATCGAGGCAGACGAGGGCACCGAGAAGAAGATCATCAAGCACCTCAAGAAGAAGATCGAGGACGGGGACGACGAGAACGCGTACGAGAAGGACTCCATCATGGACGACGAGGGCGTCATCACCTACGACACTGACTACGAAGAGGAGAGAAAGAAGAAAAAGGGATCCAAGGCCGACGACAAGAAAAAGAAAAAGCGAAAGCGCATCGTCACACCGCCCAGCAGCAGCAGCGACGAAGAGGAAGAGGCAGCCGAGCAGGGCAGCGAAGACGAAGCCGAGCAGATCGAAGAGGTGAGCGACGACGAGCTGCAGAACATGCAGACGCTGGCGGGCACGAACAAAAATAAGAAAGTCAGCGGTGCGAATCCGCCGCGTGGAAAGGCGGCCTTCCACGAGCACAGCGACATCGCCAAGGCCGCGGCGGAGAAGAAGAAACAGAAGGTTTCGCCCGAATCGCTGCTCGACTCGCCCAAGCTCAAGCCCTCCGCGGCGCCCAAGAAGCAGGCTGGCGCTGCTGCCGCTGCATCCGCGAATGACAAGAAGGCACCCGCCGCGAAGAAGCCGCGCAAGGCCAAGGCGCCCAAGAATCAGCTGGGCGATATCTTCGAAACCAAGGAGAAAGGAAAGGCACAGGCGTGGCGCATCACCTTCCGCGGCGAGGACGCGCCCATGACACTGTCGCCCTCCACGGGCAAGTACGAGCTCATGCCACACATCTTCCACCCCAAGTACTTCTGCACGGCCGAGAAACTCGGCGAGACCGACACGGGCATCTGGGACGAGCTCGGCGTCTTCGAACTCTTCTTCACATCGGCAACGGGGACCGGCGCGCCCAAGAAAATCAACGCGCAGTGGGCCACGTCCGGATGGAACACGTTCAACTCGCAGAGCAACGACGAGCGATACCAGTACGTGATCGACGCGCTCAACAACAACAACATCGTCAAGGGCACTGACGCAGAGGGCAAAGCCACCAAGCGCAAAATGTTCACCGACCAGCTGCTGCAGCAGATCAAGTCCGAAGCCGTGCTCAACCCGGACGGCGAGTGGGCCTGGATGCCCAAGCACATGGAGCAGCACGATTTCATCACGCCGCGCAAGGCAGACGGCAGTGCGGCGGTCAGCGTCAAGGCCGCGGCGGCGTCGCCCCACAAGAAGAAGCCACCCGTGCAGCAGAAGCCAAAGATCGACCGGCGCAAGGAGACCAGCTCGCACGACGTCAAGGCCATGCTGTCCAAGCCGCCCAGCACCAAGAAAGAGGCCCCTGCCGCCGCCGCTGCTGCTGCCGCCGCCTCGTCCGCACCGAACAGCAACAAGATCACACCCAAGAAGAAGGAAAATTTCGCCGACTGGTTCGGAGAGAGCAGCCCCGAGCCCACGCAGGTGGAAGAGCAGGCAAAAATCTACGGCGAAGCGAAGGCGCTGCCCAACACGATGCTTATGCTGGCCCAGTTCATCGAGATGACGTTCCATCGCATGGCGACCAACGGAAAGAAGGCAATGGCAGTGGAACGAATTCAGCGATTTTTTGAAACCGTCGACGAGACGCTCAAGACACTGGACAATATGGACGAGACGCTGAGCCTCAAGCAGAAATGCGAGCTGCTCGACAAAAGCATCGTCGAGGACCTGCCCAAGGAGATGTCCAAGGGATTCTACATGATCGTCATCATGCTGCCCTTCTTCAATGCGGAGGCCGCGCAAATGATGCGCGATCACCTCGCGGGCTTGGCGGAGAAGATGTGAGAGGACACTCATTTATTCATTTGTCTTTGACGCGATACTGGTGCTTTCCAAAACTGGACTGGAAATTCAGCAGTCCGGCTCGCACGGTTCCCGCGGTCGAGGGGGACGATACCGGTTTGCCGTGTGCCAGCTGAATAGACGATCGCGGCGCACTCTTATTAATGGCCGCGATGGGCCCCAGTGCGCGATGCCCGCTGCTGCTTGCAGGCGTGGGGGCTTCGGCCACCGTTTGTGTTGCTGTTTTGGCTTTGGTCTCTGGAATTTCGAATAAAGCGCCCATGTTGGTCTGCAAATCCTTTCCATTGTTTCGAAGCTGCGGGTGGCTGCCCACCACCATGTCGCCGATCTTGCGCACGATGGCCAGCTCCTCGTCGCGCGTCTCGAACAAATCAGCAGGGTCGCCACCATACACAAACACGCAGTGCTCGACCAGCCAGATGACCGCCAGCACGACCATCGCGAGCGCCAGCGAGAACAGCACGCGCCACTCGGCATTGTCCGGAAACAGAGCCGAAATCTGAAACTCGATCGACAGCGTTATGAAGAGCGCGAAAATGAACCATTTGACGTTGCGGATCTGCTGCACGTAATAGAGCACCCGGTAGTACTGGCGCACGGGATCGCGCACCTGCACGTCGCCGATCTTGGACAGAACGGAGTCCAGATCACCCAGGTGGGCAAGCTCGGACGCACCCAGCGACGAGCTCATGGAGGAATCGCAATCTATTTAATGTGCGCAGTACGAATATGCTTGACAAGCTATAATTATAGATCTCAGTCTACGTTTGAGAATCCCGTTTGAGCGCGTGTCCAAACCGCCGCGCGAAAATGAACTACGATCCGAATCCGCGCATGAGCCCGGGCCGCAGACAGCCGCAGCCAGCGAATGACGACAACGGGGACCTGACGACCAAGTTCAGCATCGGAACGGGCGGACGACCCAAGAGCTTCTCCGCCAGCGGCAAGCGCGTGCACAGCCTCGGACGAGGCGACAACAAGAGATTCAAGACCGATCGCAGATTCGACGAGCAGGCCGCACTCAAAGGACCCGCCACGCTGAGCGCCGATAAACATGCACCGCTGTCCGCCACCACGCAGAACACGTTCGGTTTGGTATCGGGCATACAAACCGTGTTCACCATCGTGCTCGTCATCCTGGTCGCGATGCAGACGAACACCGTCTCGCTGTCCGTGGGCGACTACGTCGGGCTGCTCGTCACGCAGAACGCGCTTGCACTGATCACGTTCAGCATGCACGCGAAACTGATTAACCGTCAGCCCAGCAGCGACGCAGACGAGCCTCAGGGACTTTCAGTTATGCGCCACATTCGCAACGACCGCCGCACGATGCTGTTCTTTTTGAGCGCCGTGCTGAGCTGCGCAGCGACCATCGATATTGTCTACATCGCGAGCATCGCGCCCAGCACGAGCTACCCGGCAGACCCGTTCCGCGAGACCGGCATCAACAACTACATGCACCGCGCCATGGACCTGCAGCAGACGCTCGTGTTCGCGATCGGCGTGGTCGTCATCATGACGCTGCTCACCGAGGTCAGATGGGCCTGGCAGTCGAGAAAATACAGCGCCACCATGATGCAGGTGCAGTACGACGACGACGACGAAGACGAGGCAGCGGACGAGAGACGCACGCCGCGATCGATCCGCATCGGATAGGTCCAACAAACTCACTCTGCTATATTCAAACTACCATCACAGCACATTCCACTCTTATCATCGCCTCTATTGCCCCCCTCTCATCTTTCATCCTCTCGCTCTCTCTCTCTCTCTCTCTCTCTCCGCCATGCAGTCCAAGCGCGTCAACGCAATGGAACACCCTGCATACAACACGTGGTCGCTGAAGGAGAAATTCAGCATGCCCGAAGTGCAATGGGCACTGGGTAAACTCGCAGCGGCCTGCGCCCTTCTTTTTCTTATTTCTCTGGTCTACTTGTCCGTCAGCGTCTGGATCATGCTCGCGATTCCGGTGTTCCACGCACAGCGCGAGGCCTTGCAGGAAGAGCAATTCAAGCTCAAAACGGGCTGCCTAACCAGTCCGTCGAGAATGGTCGTCTTCGACTGCAACCAATCGTCGTTCGCTGTGCCCGTCGACGCGGCCTTTCTCAACGAAACCATCGCACGCACAATCACTCAACTCACCGACACGCACCCACACATGCGCCCAATGCTGTTCGAAATCATGGGATGCACAGACGAAAATGGATGGTGTCGCAATATGCTGTTCAATACGATCGACGCGCTGCTACACAATCGAATGCTGATCATCGGCCTGTCATGGCTCAGCACCACGCTGATGCTGTGCGTAGGCGCATGCACTCGCGGGCCCGTGCGTTATTACTCGCGGCTGCGCGACCAGCTCGACCAGCACTCGGCCGAGGGCGTCATGTTTCTCGGAATGTCCAGCACGCAGAAAGCGGCCTACCTCGCGGCTCTCGCGTCGCCGGCTCCGACCAAGCAGGTCGAAGAATATCAACTCTGGAGGCCGCGACCAGTGCACGAGGTCAAGGCCGAAGAGATCAGCAGCAGCAGCAGCACGCCGGAACTTGCGACGACGCCGCCGTTGCCGTTCAGCGCAGACGAAGCGGAGGACGAAACAGCGTTTTATGATTCGCCGATGGACTCCGAAGATGGCATCCGCCACCGCCCGCTGCCGCGCAATCGACCGGGGCCGAAGCCGCTGCCGAGAAGCGCAGAGACCAACGCCGCCAGCTCGCGTGCATCCGCGCTGTTATAAAACAGCCGCGTGCACAACGCGCAGAATGGCGTTGAGTTTGAGATAGAGCTGCTTCCACACGGGCAGCTGCTCGAAGTCTCTGAGGCTGAGACCGGCCGCGCACGCGCGCGAGTGTTGTTTTAGAATCGCGCCCAAGTGGCCCAGCGTATACATTCCAATCACCAAAAACGAATACTGTGACTCGTAGACGAACGCAGCGCTCGTGTGCGGGCACTCCAGGCCGGTTTGCTCGTGATGCGCCCACCACGCGAATTTACGCTGCACGCGCACGCTGACCGCGCGGGGCTCCGGCTGCGAGGCACTGCAGTAGAGCACGGGCCGCTTGCGACCAGAGAACACACACCGCGCCTCGTGCAGCTGGTGCTCGAACTCGGGCAGCATCTCTTTGGTGCTGGCCAGCAGCAGGCACTGATGGCCCAGCACACCGAAGCGAACACGCGCCTGGACCAGCGCCCAGTCCAGAAAGGTCTTGACCGACTGCATCGCGTGCGTCCAGCTGTCCAGGTCCACCACGGGGTCGTCGTCCGACAGCAGCGCGTGCAGGTAGGCCACGCAGCCGCGCCACACCGCAACGCCGAACAGGCCCGACTGGCTCGCCACCGAGTCAGACTGCGCGGCCGTCAGCTTGCGCATGCCGAATGAATAAATAGAGAGGTAGCGAATCGTGTATCGGACGAATGGACGGCTAACAAAATAATTGAACTCCTATTCGCAATAGGAGTGGCAGTACCTAGTATGTGAAAACGTACATCGCGTAGCCCGGAATGCTGTTGTCCTCACTGCACAGACGCAGCAGCGGCGAGTCCGAGCAGTGGTACGTGCAGTACTTGTGCGGCACGCGAACGCGCTGCAGATAGTCACTCGCGTCGATCTCAACAGAGCCAACCGGCATGGGGCGACTCGACGGACCGCTGCTGGCGGTGCTGGCGGTGCTGGCCCGGCTGCTCACACTGCGGCAGTCAGGCGACGATTCGGCACTGCTGATGCGCTTTCGCTTTCTGCGCGGCGTGATCTCCACCACGCGCTCCTTCGGCGACGCAGCAGCCGCCGCGGATTCGGAGTCGGGCGAAACGGCGCACGCGGGCAGCGGCTCGAAGTCGAGCAGCGCCGACGCAGAGTCGAAGGGATGCCCATCGGCCGGACTGCCGAGGACGGCGTCGTCCAGCTCCACGGTGATGTCCGCGACATCGAGGTCGAGGTCGTCGAGGCCCAGCCAGTTCCAGTCTTCGGAGCACAAAAGCGACATCACTATTGGCTGTCGGGTATGACCAGACACTCACAGCCGATAAATGACACACAACGGACAAATCGGGCGACAGTACCTTGTAGGCAAAAACAATGACACTCAAGGGACAAATCGGGCGACAGTACCTTGTAGGTGAAAGACCGCATATATATAAATCACACGGAAAAAAAGAAACAACGCAACAGCAACGCAAAAAAATGAGCGTCACAGCCGCACAGCAGAGCGAGCCCCGACTTCGCTTTGATGCATTTCAGAAATGCTTCGTCCGCGGCGACCAGCGCGTGCCCGGCCTGCTGCCCCTTCTCGCAGCGCGATTCTACCCGCACTACTCCTACACCAAGGCGAAATTCAACCGACAGCACAGCGACGTGACGGAGTACCAGCAGCGACAGGCCAAGAAGAAGAAGCACGCCAGAGCGATCGGAGTCGACATCGGCATGCTGCTCGATAAGCAGATCAGCGCCACCGTCGACGTGCTCAAACACTTTCCCAACGCGCCTCTGCGCACGTTCTGGGACCGCGAGTTTCTGCGCGCAGCGCTGCTGCCGCCGTGGGCCAAGCAGATATGCAAGGACGTGATACCCCAGACGCGCGCATTCTGGAAGGCACTCGACGCGCTGAAGCTGAGGCCCGTCGACACACAGGTCGCGGTCGAGCACCAGCACAAGGGCAGACACTACGCCACCGCGGTCGACGTCGTGTGCATCAACAAGGCAGGCGAGCATATCCTCGTCGAGTGCAAGAGCGGATTCACGGGATACTATAAGTGCTGCACGGCAAAAATGATGAGCGCGCCGCTCCAGTGCCAGACCGACTCGCTGGCCAACCAGCACCAGATCCAGCTCGCGGCGACCAAAGAAATGTACCAGCGCACGTTTCCCGAGCGAGTCGTGGGCGAGTGCGTGATTCTGCACGTGGAGGGCACGAAGGTGTCACAGTACTCGCTGAAGCCATGGGCGAAACGAGTCAGATCGTGGGCGGAGCTGCTGTTCTGAGACCGCGATTGTACTTGAGTGCGTATTTACCATTGTGCCACAAATTGCAAACACCTTTTTCTCTTGTAAGTTGCATCGAAATGAGCGAACAGAAAGCCGACGAGGGGATCGACCTCAGCGAGATCACATCTCAGCAGAACACAGAGGACAACCTCGCAGAGGCCGTGCACGAGGCCATGAACTCGGCGCTCGCATCCGACTTCCCCGAGCAAAATTCGGAGCACGACTTGGCCGAAAGCCAGGCCTACCCGCTCGCGATTCCTAAACGTGCAGAGCGATCGGCGTGCAAGGAATACATCGCCGTCGCTGCGATGGTCGCCGGCCTCGTCGTTGTCATGGCGGCGCTGCTCGCGATGGGATACTTCGTCGGCTACTACGAAGGGGACTCACACAACGAGCAGACCAATTGGCCCGACACCACAGCGAACAGCACAGACAGCTAACTGTCATTCTCAGCTAGCGTCAAACAAAACAATCAACTATAAAGGGCAACGCACATATTCTGACTCACACGCGCTCGCCAGCCAGACCGACTCAGCCCAGAAAAGAGTGACAGCAGTGGTTAAAATTCGTGAATTATAAGGGCTGCTCAAGCGCGCAGACCAGCAAACAGCCGATCCATCTCCGCCATGGCCTCACTCGACCGATGGGGCGGCGCGGGCCACAAGCAGCCGGACTCGACTCTGCTGCGCAACCCCGATGGTGCGCACATGAGCGGCAACCAGATGGCGACCGTCGGAAACATGGCGCCCAACGCCATGAATAACGACGCGGCCATGATGAAGTACATGAAGGACGACCGGTTCTTCCCCTACTTCGGATTCGCGAACAAGATGGTGCCGCCGCAGAACACCTACGGCCAGCAGGACGAGGAGAACTACGATCTACCCGACGCATACACCGGCTCGAACGTCTATCTGCGCAACATCATCATCACGCAGGTGCAGAAGAGCGAGATGTGGGGCACGGCGATCGCACTGCCGTGGAAGAAGCAGGAGGGCACCATGGAGATCGCCTGGGACGAGTGGCACTTCAACGACACCATGATGACGCGCACGCCCGAGGAGGCCGTCTCGCGACTGCTCACCTCGCACTTCCAGGCATTCAAGAGCTACACCGTGCGATTCGGTATTGCTCTCATTATGGAACACGGATTCTGGAAGACCGAGAAGGGACAGCAGCACTACGCCCTGCAGCTCATTCAGATCCGCAATGCCATCGCATTCACGGCACAGCACGGCGTGACTCTCGCGCTGCTCAACCCGCCCACTTACATCGACGACAACGAGAAATACCTCATCAAGTCGTCGGCGCGCTCCAAGAACGCCATCAACAACTGGTTCCAGGATGAGATCGACGAGTTCGCAATTCTGAACAAGAGTGAGGACGGCTGGCTGACTGAGCTCAGCCGCCTCGACGAGAAGCTCAAGCGCCGCAACCAGCAGACCGGAGACATGATCATCGTGCCGTCGGGATCGGCGCGCTATGTCCGCAATCGCCCTGAGAATAAGTGGTCGTTCCTCTCTGGAGGAATCCGCAAGTTCGACAAGGCCGAGCTGCAGTCCGGCGACGGACGCATGGTGGTCGAGTCGACGATGAACAAGATGGGCGAGCACCAGCCGAGTCAGGACCCGACCTACCGCGAGGTCGTCATTGGAAGTTTCTTCCACATGCTCGCGCACCACCTCAACACCGTGCCGCTCGAGAAATTCAAGACCTGCATGCTCGACCAGCTGATCTACTCCGAGGACAAGGACGACTTCTACAAGATGAGCTACAGACTCTGCGTGCGCACGCTCGGCCTCTACGACGGATGGGAGACCGCGCAGAAGGTCGGAGAGATGCCGATCACGGCGAATCTGGGCCGCAAGGTCTTCGAGGGCGCGAACACCTGGGGCGAGGTGTATCAGTCGGCGGGCCTGCTCGATAAGTTCATCAAGCAGCTCAACGGCAAGGACGAGATGACCTATCTCGACTTCATGGGCAAGTTCATCGCCGCTGACCCAGCGCCGGAGGAGGAGAAGAAGAACCCCGACGACGAGGACGACGACCCCACAGCCACGTCGTGCAGCTCGGCGTGGAGGTGGGCCAGGATCGCCGGCCACTTGGGACCGTACCAGCGCATCATCCACACCGACTCCTCTCGCTTCGCCTGAACTCCCGCGTCCCCACCCTCCTGCAGAGGCGATACCGAGCCGAGACTGTGCGTCGAGCAAAGGCGCCGCTTGTCGGATTCGTGCGATGGCGGTCTGGCCGTCGGGCAACTCGAAAGATTCACCGTTCAACTGAATGCGCATG
>LNAP01006017.1_pt1 | contig 13609 bp, 11 predicted proteins | sample 602601 | NCBI WGS metagenome assembly LNAP01 (sample SAMN02440304, study PRJNA202911) | soil metagenome | biome: Subtropical and temperate rainforests or woodlands; isolation source: soil samples (1 kg each in a 20% v/v slurry with milli Q water) were... ...
TGGGGCAACCAGCCCCAGGCGGCTTCCACCGTGGCCCCCAGCGGCCCGCGAACCAGGGTGCGGCGCTGCTGGCCTTCGCACGCGGCCAGGATCGACTCGACAGTCCCTTCCCCGCCGTCGGCCATCGGGCATTTGATCAGTTGGGCATCAGGCCAGACCTGCGCCAATCCCAATGCAATGGCATCGGCAACGCCTTGGGCGCTAAGGCTGTCCTTGAACGAATCGGGGGCGATCACGATTTTCATGGGAATTCTCCAGTTCCAATGCCCACATGCTGCCAGCCGCCATGAACAATAACGCCGGGCCGCTGCACAAGCGGTGTTGAGGATTATTGTTCATTTCCACAAAACCCGAGGCCGACGTTTCACCTGTAGGAGCGAGCTTGCTCGCGATGGAGGGTAACGATGGCGCGGGAAATCAGACTTACCCCGGTGTCTTCTGGTTTTTCGCGAGCGAGCTCGCTCCTACAGGGGGATTTTGTCGCTCACGAAATTGAGTCTGACTCGGGCAGCAGTTGCACCCCCAGATACAACGCGAGCATGCCATCCAGCCGTAACGGATCGACCCCGCTCAGCTCGGCAATCCGCTCCATGCGATAACGCAGGCTGTTGCGATGGATGCCCAGTGCATCGGCGCAGGCCTGGCTCTGACCGTCGTGTTCACACCAGCTGCGCAGGGTCGCCAGCAACTGACCGTTGCTGTCCTTGGCAATGACCTTGCGCAGCGGATTGAGCAATTCGTCGAGGGCGTCGTCGTTGCGGTGGCGCCAGAGCATCACCGGCAGTCGATAGCGGTTGAGCGTCAGCAATCGGGAGCGCGGCAGCACTTCGCGCCCGTAGGCCAGCAAGTCACCGACCCGACGATAGCAGCGACGCAATCCGGAAAGTCCATCGGCCTGCCCACCCACGGCAATGCGCAGGATGTTCCAGCCCAGGCCGTCGAGTTTTTCCAGCAAGCGCCCGTTCTCGACCGTCTGGCTGGCCGGTCGGCACCAGAGCAATGAGGTTTTGGCCGAACTCACGCACCAACTGTCCGGATGACGGCTCGTCAACCAGGCACTCAGTGCCTCGACGGTTTGCCCTGGTGCATGTTCCAGGCCCAGTTCGAACAAGTACGGCACCCGGGTCATTTGTGGCTTGAGGCCCAACTGCTGAGCTTCATCGACCAGTCGTGGAGAATCCCCGGCTTCGCTCAGCAGCAGCGCCAGCAAGTCATCACAGCGTTGGCGCCGCCATTGCTGTTCGGCCTGCTGGTTGCGCTGGCCCACCAGCATTTCGGCGGTCATGCGCACCAGCTCGGCGTAGGTGCGCAGTTGCTCGGGTTCGCCGGTGATGCCCAGCACGCCGATCAAGCGCTGGTCGAGCATCAATGGCAGGTTGATGCCCGGTTGTACGCCCTTGAGGTGAATCGCCGTCTGCGCATCGATCTCCACCACCCGGCCATTGGCCAATACCAGTTGCGCGCCTTCATGCCGGGTGTTGACCCGCTCCGGTTCGCCGCTGCCCAGGATCAAGCCCTGGCTGTCCATGACGTTGACGTTGTACGGCAGAATGGCCATCGCCCGGTCGACGATGTCCTGGGCCAGGTCGTGATCGAGTTCGAACATAGCGGGGATCCTTGAAACAGTGGTGGAACGGATTGTTCACCCGCACAGGCCTTGGTGGCAAACCCTGTGCTCAGGCACAAAGACAGCCACCCTGAGGGTGGTCGAGACTCTCTGGGCGATCAACGTTACCCTTTGCATCGCAAAAAATCATAATAAAGAGAGAGCCGCCATGACACAGAGCGCCGTAGCGTCCGACGCCATCGCTGACGACAAAAACGCCGTCTACAAGCGCATCACCCTGCGTTTGATTCCCTTCATTTTCATCTGCTACCTGTTCAACTACCTCGACCGGGTGAACGTTGGATTTGCCAAACTGCAGATGCTCGACGCGCTGAAGTTCAGCGAAACCGTGTACGGCCTCGGCGCCGGCATCTTCTTTATCGGTTACGTGCTGTGCGGTGTGCCAAGCAACCTGGCCCTGACCAAATTCGGCCCACGGCGCTGGATTGCGCTGATGATGATTGCCTGGGGCACCCTGTCGACCTGTCTGCTGTTCGTCACCACGCCGACCGAGTTCTATACCCTGCGCCTGTTCACCGGCGCGGCCGAAGCCGGGTTCTTCCCGGGCGTGGTGCTGTACCTCTCGCAGTGGTTCCCGACCTTCCGCCGTGGCCGCATCATGGCCTTGTTCATGTCGGCGATCCCGGTATCCGGCCTGCTCGGCAGCCCGTTCTCTGGCTGGATCCTCAATCACTTCGCCGCCGGCCAGGGTGGTTTGGCGGGCTGGCAGTGGATGTTCCTGCTGCAAGGCATTCCCACCGTCATCCTCGGTGCGCTGGCTTACTTCCTGCTCAGCGACAGCTACGCCAATGCCAAGTGGCTCACGCCATTCGAGCGCTCGGTGCTAGAAGCCGACCACGCGCAAGATCTGGCCAACAAACCGAAAACCACGACCGATTCGCTGCTGGCGGTGTTCAAGAACCCGGCGATCTGGGCTTTCGGTTTGATTTACTTCTGCATCCAGAGTGGCGTCTATGCGATCAACTTCTGGCTGCCGTCGATCATCAAGAACCTGGGCTTCAGCGATAACCTGGTGATCGGCTGGCTGAGTGCGATTCCGTATTTGCTGGCGGCGCTGTTCATGTTGTTTGTCGGTCGCTCGGCGGACCTGCGCAAAGAGCGCCGCTGGCATTTGGTGGTGCCTATGTTGATGGGCGCTCTGGGGCTGCTGATTGCGGTGAACTTCGCCGCCAACCCGGCCATCGCGATACTTGGTCTGACCATCGCCACCATGGGCGCCCTCACCGGCCTGCCGATGTTCTGGCCGGTGCCGACTGCCCTGCTGAGTGCCGGCGCTGCCGCCGGTGGCCTGGCGCTGATCAACTCGATGGGGCAGATGGCCGGTTTCCTCAGCCCCTACCTGGTGGGTTGGGTCAAGGACAGCACCGGTTCGACCGATGCGGCGCTGTACCTGCTGGCGGGTGTGATTGTCTGCGGCAGTTTGCTGGCACTGCGCATGACCCGGACCCTGCGCGCCTGATCAACACAAATCCCTGTGGGAGATTCTATGGTTGAGGGCTTTCCCTCAACCAAAGAATCTCCCACAGTCTGATTCCGGCGTGTTCGATATTTCGATTTGCCCCATGGGATGATTCTGGTATCTGATTGAGCCTTTCCCACTGGTAAAAGGATTTGCTCATGAGCTACCGCACGCTGGGTCATTCGGGTCTGCAGGTGTCCACCCTGACCCTGGGCACCATGATGTTCGGCGAACAGACCAGCACCGAAGATTCCCTGCGCATCATCGACAAGGCCTGGGACCAGGGCATCAACTTCATCGACACCGCCGACGTCTACACCAACGGCCGTTCGGAGGAGATCGTCGGCGAGGCCATCGCCAGCCGCCGCCACGAATGGGTGCTGGCCACCAAGGTCGGCTTCGGTCCCGTGGACGGCGTTCCCAACCGCAGCGGCCTGAGCCGCAAGCACCTGTTCAATGGCATCGATGCCAGCCTGACGCGCCTGGGCACCGACTACCTCGACATCTATTACCTGCACCGCGAAGACCACAATACGCCGCTGGATGTCACGGTGTCGGCCATCGGTGACTTGATCCGCCAAGGGAAAATCCGTTACTGGGGCCTGTCCAACTACCGTGGCTGGCGCATCGCCGAAGTCATTCGCGTGGCCGACAAGCTTGGCGTTGACCGGCCGGTGATCAGCCAGCCGCTGTACAACATCGTCAACCGTCAGGCAGAAACCGAGCAGATCACGGCGGCGCAAAGCTACGGCCTTGGCGTGGTGCCCTACAGCCCGCTGGCGCGCGGGGTGCTCAGCGGCAAATACGCACCGGATGTGAAACCGGACGCCAACAGCCGCGCCGGGCGGGCAGACAAACGCATCCTGGAAACCGAATGGCGCGTCGAGTCCCTGCGCATCGCCCAGCAAATTCAGCAATACACCCAGCAGCGCGGCGTAGGCATCGTCGAGTTCGCGATCGCCTGGGTGCTGAACAACAGCGCCGTCACCTCAGCCATTGTCGGGCCACGTACCGAAGCGCAGTGGGACGCCTACACTAAGGCGCAGGCGGTGAAAATCACGGCCGAGGATGAGGCGTTCATCGATTCGCTGGTGACACCGGGGCATGCGTCGACACCGGGGTTCAATGATGTGAGCCATTTTGTCTCCGGCCGCAGACCGTTTAACTGAAAAAACATAAACCCCTGTAGGAGCGAGCTTGCTCGCGATGGTGGTCAACGATAACGCGGGGAGCCTGCCTGCCCGCGGTGTCTGGTCGTTCATCGCGAGCAGGCTCGCTCCTACAAGGGGATGTTGGAAATATTGATCATCCGGACAATATTCAGCACAAAAACCACGTATCCTCCGCCCCCCGTTTCACCTTCAACCTCGCGAGGACAGCTTGTCTAAAGGTATCGCTCTATCGGTTTCAGCCTCGGTGCTGTTTGCCGTCATGTATTACTACACATCGCTGCTCACCCCCTTGAGCGGTGTGGAAATCTTCGGTTGGCGCATGCTGCTGACCGTGCCGTGCATGACCGTGTTCATGGTGCTGTCCGGGGAGTGGAAGCGCGTGCTGGAGATCGTTCGGCGCGCCATGGCCAATCCGAAACTGATGGGAGCGCTGATCGCCTCCTCTGCCCTGCTCGGCGTGCAATTGTGGCTGTTCATGTGGGCACCGTTGAACGGCTACAGCCTCGACGTATCACTCGGCTATTTCCTGCTGCCGCTGACCATGGTCCTGACCGGTCGCCTGGCCTACGGCGAACGCCTGTCCTACCTGCAGAAAGTCGCCGTGGTGTTCGCCTGCCTGGGGGTGGTCAACGAGGTGTATCAGGTCGGTGGTTTTTCCTGGGCGACCCTGCTGGTCTGCGTGGGTTATCCGGCCTACTTCGTCCTGCGCAAACGACTGGCGGCGGACAATCTCGGCGGCTTGTGGCTGGACATGGCCTTGACGCTACCGGTGGCGATCTGGTTCGTCCAGAGCGGCGCGCAAGGTTTTGGTGTGTTTGAACAGCATCCATGGTTATCGCTGTTGATCCCGATGCTCGGCGTGATCAGCGCATCGGCATTGGTGGTCTACATCATTGCCAGCCGCCTGCTGCCGTTCAGCCTGTTCGGCTTGTTGAGCTATGTCGAACCGGTGTTGCTGCTGGGCGTGGCGTTGCTGTTGGGAGAGAGCATCAAGGCCGGCGAATGGCTGACCTACATCCCGATCTGGATGGCCGTGCTGGTGTTGGTTTTTGAAGGGTTCAAGCATCTGGTCCGGCAGCGCAGACCTTAAGCACATGCAAAACAAATGTGGGAGCAAGCTTGCTCCCACAGTTTTATCGGTGTAGCGGCTTAGTCGGTGGAGAGAACACCACGACGAACCTGGTCACGCTCGATGGATTCGAACAGCGCCTTGAAGTTGCCTTCGCCGAAACCGTCGTCGCCCTTGCGCTGGATGAACTCGAAGAACACCGGCCCCATCAGGGTTTCCGAGAAGATCTGCAACAGCAGACGCTTGTCTCCCGACTCTGACGAACCGTCCAGCAAAATGCCTCGCGCCTGCAGTTGGTCAACCGGCTCGCCATGGTTCGGCAAACGGCCTTCGAGCATTTCGTAGTAGGTCTCCGGCGGCGCGGTCATGAAACGCATGCCGATGCTTTTCAGGTGATCCCAGGTCTTGATCAGGTCATCGGACAGGAACGCAACGTGCTGGATGCCCTCACCGTTGAACTGCATCAGGAACTCTTCGATCTGCCCGGCGCCCTTGGACGACTCTTCGTTCAGCGGGATGCGGATCATGCCATCGGGTGCGGTCATGGCCTTGGAGGTCAGGCCGGTGTATTCGCCCTTGATGTCGAAGTAGCGGATTTCGCGGAAGTTGAACAGCTTCTCGTAGAAGTTGGCCCAGTAGGCCATGCGACCGCGATACACGTTGTGGGTCAGGTGATCGATGATCTTCAGGCCGGCACCGACCGGATGGCGGTCAACGCCTTCGATGAACACGAAGTCGATGTCATAGATCGAGCTGCCTTCGCCGAAACGATCGATCAGGTACAGCGGTGCGCCGCCGATGCCTTTGATCGCCGGCAGGTTCAGTTCCATCGGGCCGGTTTCGATGTGAATCGGCTGGGCGCCGAGTTCCAAGGCACGCTTGTAGGCTTTTTGCGAATCCTTGACGCGAAACGCCATGCCGCACACCGACGGACCGTGCTCGGCCGCGAAATACGAAGCCACGCTGTGGGGTTCGTTGTTGAGGATCAGGTTGATCGCGCCCTGGCGATACAGGTGCACGTCCTTGGAACGGTGGGTCGCCACCTTGGTGAAGCCCATGATCTTGAAGATCGGCTCCAGGGTGTTCGGGGTCGGCGATGCGAGCTCGATGAATTCAAAGCCCATCAGGCCCATTGGGTTTTCGTATAAATCTGCCATGGTCGGCGCCTCATCATTTTTTATCAATTAACAAAGGTTAGTTGTAAGCAATGCTGAGACCGGTGGGTGGCGCACAGGAGATGCCCCGCACACTGCGGGCGAGAAAGTCACCGTAGATCAGTTGAAACCCGAATATCTTCATTTTCGACCCAAGGCTCTTGCGGGCGAGGCTTCTGCTGCCAGAAGACGATTATTATTGTATGCGTAACCCGATTCTACACAGCGTAAATCAGTTTGTCCGCCTTCTGTATCAAATCCCCTTTTTCCATGCCCGCGCAAGGGGTTTGTTGCAGAGGAAAATCCCCGCCAGTATCAGCCCGCCACCCAGGTACATGGCCAGCGTCAGCGGCTCATCCAGCAGCAGCGCGCCAAGGATCACCGCCGTCAACGGGTTCAAGGCAATGAACACCCCGGAACGGGTCGCGCCGATTTTGCGAATACCGTCGTAGTAGCCGATGTACGCCAGCGCCGACCCCAGCACGCCCAGGTACAAAAGGCTCAACCATTGCTGCGCACCCAGCTGGGCGATCGCGGCGACACTCACCTCGCCGCGCACGATACTGGTCGTCCAGAGCATGATGGTGCCCAGCAGGATCGAATAGGTCACCGTTTGCACCGGACCCAGGGTGTGATTCAGTTCTTTGGAGAACAGCGAGTAGACACCCCAGCCCAGGACGCAGCCGAAAATCAGCAAATCGCCGAGCCAGACATCGGCACCGCCAGCCAGTAGCTGCGGGTCGCGACTGACGATCACCATGCTCGCGCCTGCCACGCAGATCGCAATGCCGACGACTTTCGCCCGATTCAAACGCTCCTTGAACACCAGCCAGGAAGCCAGGCCGATCACCGCCGGATTCAGCGCCACGATCAAGGATGCCCGTGAAGCGTTGATGTAATGCAGGCCATAAAAGAAGCACAGGTTGTAAAAAAATATCCCGAAAAAGCCAAGCACTGACAATTGCAGCCATTGCCGGGGGCTGGGCCGGACCAGCGGTATCCTTACCATGCGTATAAACAGCAGCAATGCCACGCTGGCCAGCAGAAACCGCAGGCTGGCAGCCAGTAGCGGGCTGAGGCTACCAGCCAGATAGCGTCCGGCAACGAAGGTGCCACCCCACACCATGGTGACCGCCGCCAGTATCAGATACACCGGGAGATCCGATGGTTTTGACAGGCTTTGCTCGCAGATCGTCATAGATTCCAGGACCGAATGTCGGAGAGATGCCGTATCATTCGGTTAATACCCAGTCATCGTAAAATGAGCAAACACTCATGACCCTCACTCAACTGGAGATTTTCTCCCTCGTGGCCGAACTCCACGGCTTCACGGCAGCGGCCAATCGCCTGGGTATTTCCCAATCGGCGGTGTCCCATGCCTTGAAGTCCCTGGAGTTGGAGTTGGGTGTCGAACTGTTACGCCGACATCAAACCCAGGTCGAACTGAGCGACATTGGCCAGCAGTTGTTGCTGCGCGCCCGAGCGATGCTCGGCCTGGCCAACACCCTGCGCCAGGAAGCGGCCGACGCCAGGGGCATGAAACGCGGCACGCTGCGAATCGGCTCCTTCGGCCCGACTTCATCGATCAAATTGCTGCCGTTGATTCTGCAGCAGTACCGCGCCGCCCATCCCGGCATCGAGGTGCATATCGACGAAGGCCCCGACCGTCAGGTACTCCAGTGGCTGGAGGAACGGCGGATCGACATTGGCTTTGTGGTATTGCCCGAGGAGCGTTTCGACACGGTCGCGCTGATCGAAGACCAGATGGTCGCGCTGCTGCCCGCCGACCACCCGCTGGCGGTTCACGACAGCCTGAGCCTGAAGGATCTGTGCGACTTCCCGTTCGTACTGACCGAGGCCGGTTCTTCGGAGCTGGTTTCACGTCTGTTCACAGCGGCCCGACTGACGCCCAATATCCGTTATCGCTGCTCGCAGTTGATCAGCACCCTGGATGTCGTCGCTCGTGGCGACGGGGTGACGGTGGTTGCCGAAGGTTCATTGCCTAGTCAGATTGACCGCCGCTGCGTGAAAAAACCGCTGTCGCCGGCGGTGTTGCGCCAGGTCGGCCTGGCGGTGCTCGATCGACGCCAGGCGTCACCCGCGACGCTGGCCTTTATCAAGCTCGCCGAAAGCCTTGACTTGCGTTGAACGGCATAACCGCCAACGGCCAACTATCATGGCCCATACCCGAACTCTTCATGGGAGGCGTTTTGCCCCGCCATCAATTGAGAGCCTTACATCTTCGTGACAGGACTCGCGAATGCCGCTGAAAGCCAAAACCCGCAGTCGCAGCACAAAAATTGTCGTCACTCTGATCAGTGGCTTGCTCCCGGTGCTGCTGGGGGCCGCCATTCTTTACATGCAAGCAGGGCGTGCGCTCAAACAAGACGCCGAACAAACCGCCGAAGAAGCGGTTCGTCAGTTCGACCTGATGCTCGACAACAACGCCCAGGCTGCTCGTGAATTGCTGCCGCTGGCAGGCCAAAGTTGCGGTGAAGTCACACTGGCGCTGCGCGAGCAGGTCACTCGCCGCCCCTTCGTGCGTTCAACCAATCTGGTGTGGGACAACAACCTCTATTGCAGCTCTCTGTTCGGCGACTACCAGGAGAAGGTCAACCCCGGTGACTACACCCAGGGCGCCTTATGGCTCTTGAGCGGCAATCCGGTAACGCCCAACACCGCCGTGCTGGTGTACCGGGTGAGCGAAGGAAAAAAAGGCGCACTGTCGACCCTCGATGGTTATCACTTGATTAATACCCTGCGCCTGATCGGTCGCAATACCTTACTGGTGCTGCAAGTTGGCCCGGACTGGATATCCGCCGATGGCAAGGTTCATACCGGCACTGCGCCTGACCTGCCCGTTGCGCAAAGTCGCTTGACCTCCGGGCGCTATGCTTTTGTCGTGGAAGCCGGTTTTCCCAAAGGCGAAATCTGGCGATACATACGCAGCGAATATCCGCCGCTGCTCAGTCTGCTGATTTTCTTCGGTGTGATTGCCGGGGCTATCGGTCACGTCCTGCAAAAGCGCTCCTCGGCACCTACCCAGGAAATGCAGCGGGCACTGGAAGCTTCAGAGTTCATTCCGTATTTCCAGCCCGTGGTGCATGGCGATAGCAAAAGCTGGTCCGGCGCTGAAGTGCTGATGCGCTGGCAACATCCAAAGGAAGGCCTGGTGCGTCCGGATCTGTTTATTCCGTTTGCAGAGCACTCCGGGCTGATCGTGCCGATGACCCGCTCACTGATGCGACAAACCGCCGCCCTGCTCGCACCGCAATCGGCCAGCTTCAACAAACCGTTTCACATTGGCATCAACATCACCGCCAGCCATTGCCAGGACCTGGAACTGGTCAAGGATTGCCGCGAGTTTCTAGATGCGTTCGAGCCTGGCTCGATCCATCTGGTACTGGAACTGACCGAGCGTGAATTGATCGAGCCCACGGCCATCACCCTGCAACTGTTCGAACAACTTCGCGAACTGGGTGTAAAAATCGCCATCGATGACTTCGGCACCGGCCACTCAAGCCTTGGCTACCTGCGGCAGTTCAATGTCGATTTTCTGAAAATCGACCAGAGTTTTGTCGCCATGATCGGCGTCGACACACTGTCGAGCCACATCCTCGACAGCATCATCGAACTGGCGGTCAAACTCGACCTTGCCCTGGTGGCCGAAGGCGTCGAAACCCGCGAACAGAGTGATTACCTGAGCGTTCACCAGGTCAACTTCCTGCAGGGTTATCTGTTCGGCAAACCCATGCCCGGTGAGGAATTCATTAGTGCATTAAGCGACCATTAACTCGCGAATTCAATCGTCAAAACAAACGATTACCCGCACCAATTTGAATCAAAACACTACTGACGTTACATGAAGAAAAAGACAGGATTTACTCTTGGCCAATTAACTACTACAATTTTTGATGCCTGCGCTAGATTGGCAGGTGAGCCACTATCACCGAGTCGCTTCAAGGCTCTTGGCTTATAGCTTTGTTTGCGGTTGGCATCAACCAAACACACTATTGGAGTAAAGATATTGTCCAGACTCGCTGAATTTCGTGCAGCCGAAAAGGCCCTTCAAGAACAGCTCAAGCAGTTGGAATCCCTGAAGAAAGAAATTGAATTCGAAGAGAAGCTCCAGGGCTTGATGAAAACCTATGGCAAGAGCCTGCGCGACATCATCGCCATTCTCGATCCTAACCCGGCAAAATCCGGCCTGCTGCAGGCAGCCGCCCCTAAAACCCGCCGCGCCCGTGTGGTCAAGGTTTATCAGAACCCGCACACCGGCGAGCTGATTGAAACCAAGGGCGGCAACCACCGCGGCCTGAAAGCCTGGAAAGAACAGTACGGCGCAGCCACCGTTGATTCCTGGTTGCGTGGCTAACTCTCGCGGCGACAAAAAAGCCCTGCTTATGCAGGGCTTTTTCATGGGCTATCTAAATGCCCGGGGCCGGCACCCGGCAACTACTAACTGCCATCAACTTTGTGCTTAATCCATTTGGATATCTAAAATATTTTTCATGCACCGAAAAAGCACTGGCGCTTACTAAAGTTTCAAGCTGTTACGGGCAGCGTCTATTTCATCCTGGCTCGCCTTATAAGCCTCGGCCTGCCCTGCGTAGGAAAGAACATAGGCCTTATCGGCATCCACCGCGGCCACCAATGTTTGAGAAAGCACATGCCTGCCGTTTTGCGTGATGGTGCAGGTTGTTTCCAGCGCGGCCAATCGACTCAAGCGCGTGCAGACACTTTGATATCCGCCCTGAAAGAAGTCTTTTTGAACCGACTTGCGCATCTCCAGCAGTACGCCTTCGAGGTTTACCTGATGATCGCTTTGCACCGGGCTCATGGTCAGTTCCATCACCATGAGCGGCGATCCATCCTGATCATTTTTCACCGCCCGCTGGCGACTGACCCCCGACGCCGATTCAGGCACGTCTTCGACCTGCCAGCCTTGCGGCCAGGTCACCACTGGCGCATCGGCGCGAGCAGCGCCAGCCAGCGAAAGCACGCTTAACAGGATGAACAGCACGTTACGGAAGCGAATCATTGCAATGGGCACTCAAGGTTCAAGCCGTAAAGTCTGGGCCCAGGCCGGCTGTCAGGCAATAGCCGACCGTTTGGGTTTGGTGATGTCCGAACCCTTGCGTATCATTGTCGCCATTCGTTAGCCCACATATTTCCCGGAGGGCCCATGAGCCTGCACGAATTGAATACCTTCCCCGGCGTCACCGCCCAACCGGACGCCGCCACACAGAAATTTGTCTTCAACCACACCATGCTGCGGGTCAAGGACATCACCAAGTCCCTGGATTTCTACACACGTATCCTGGGTTTTACCCTGGTGGAAAAACGCGATTTCCCGGAAGCCGAGTTCAGCCTGTATTTCCTGGCGCTGGTGGACAAGAACCAGATCCCGGCCGACGCCGCTGCACGCACCGAGTGGATGAAATCTATCCCCGGCATCCTGGAGCTGACTCACAACCACGGCACCGAGAACGACGCGGATTTCGCCTACCACAATGGCAACACCGACCCGCGCGGTTTTGGCCACATCTGCATCTCGGTGCCGGACGTCGTCGCCGCCTGCGAGCGCTTTGAAGCACTGGGCTGCGATTTCCAGAAACGCTTGAGTGATGGCCGCATGAAGAGCCTGGCGTTCATCAAGGATCCGGACGCCTATTGGGTCGAGATCATTCAGCCAGCACCGCTGTAACCCTCACAACAAATCCCACATTTGGAATGTGTGAAACACAAAACCCCATGATCAATCATGGGGTTTTGTGTTTTCAGAGCCGGCGCCGATACCCCTTTGTAGGAGCGAGCTTGCTCGCGAAAAACCCGACAACGCCGTGGGGCACTTGCCAAGCAGCGTTATCGTTGACGACCATCGCGAGCTCGCTCCTACAGGGCTTTGTGTTTCAGCGTCCGATTTATGCCGGAGCCGAGGTCCGGATCAAGTGATCGAAAGCGCTGAGAGAAGCCTTGGCGCCCTCGCCCACCGCGATCACGATCTGCTTGTACGGCACCGTGGTCACGTCGCCGGCAGCGAACACACCCGGCACCGACGTTTCACCGCGAGCATCGACGATGATCTCGCCACGGGGCGATAACTCAACGGTGCCTTTGAGCCAATCGGTGTTGGGCAGCAGACCGATCTGCACGAAGATCCCTTCCAGTTCCACACTGCGCAATTCATCGCTCTGCCGATCCTTGTAGCGCAGGCCGTTGACCTTCTGACCGTCGCCGCTGACTTCAGTGGTTTGCGCACTGGTGATCACGGTGACGTTCGGCAGGCTGTGCAACTTGCGCTGCAATACCGCATCGGCCCGCAACTGCACATCGAACTCCAGCAGCGTGACATGAGACACGATACCGGCCAGGTCGATGGCCGCTTCGACACCCGAGTTGCCACCACCAATCACTGCCACGCGCTTGCCCTTGAACAACGGACCATCGCAGTGCGGGCAGTACGCCACGCCTTTGTTGCGGTATTGCTGTTCGCCCGGCACGTTCATTTCACGCCACCTGGCACCGGTCGCCAGAATCACGGTCCTGGCCTTCAACGATGCGCCGCTGGCGAAGTGAATCTGATGCAGCTCGCCATTCTTGCCGGGTACCAGTTTGTCGGCACGCTGCAGGTTCATGATGTCCACGTCGTACTGCTTGACGTGCTCTTCCAGGGCCACAGCCAGTTTCGGGCCTTCGGTTTCCTGCACCGAGATAAAGTTCTCAATGGCCATGGTGTCCAGCACCTGCCCACCAAAACGTTCGGCCGCGACACCGGTGCGAATGCCTTTGCGGGCCGCGTAGATTGCCGCCGAAGCACCAGCCGGGCCACCGCCGACCACCAGCACGTCAAAGACTTCTTTGGCGCTGATCTTCTCGGCCTGGCGTTCGATGCCGCTGGTGTCAATCTTGGCGAGGATTTCTTCCAGGCCCATGCGGCCCTGGCCGAAGTTCACACCGTTAAGGTAGATGCTGGGGACCGCCATGATCTGGCGCTCATCGACTTCAGCCTGGAACAGCGCGCCGTCAATGGCGACGTGGCGAATGTTCGGGTTCAGTACCGCCATCAGGTTCAGCGCCTGGACCACGTCCGGGCAGTTCTGGCAGGACAGCGAGAAGTAAGTCTCG
>LNAP01011306.1_pt1 | contig 13608 bp, 16 predicted proteins | sample 602601 | NCBI WGS metagenome assembly LNAP01 (sample SAMN02440304, study PRJNA202911) | soil metagenome | biome: Subtropical and temperate rainforests or woodlands; isolation source: soil samples (1 kg each in a 20% v/v slurry with milli Q water) were... ...
GCTGGGCGGCATCGCCGGGCGCCTGGCCGGCCTGCCGGTGCTGCTGACCCGGCGCGTGGACAACCGCGAGCTGCGCGCGCTGGTGCCGCCGAAGTACGCGCTGTTCGATCACGTGGTCGCCATCTCGCAGGGCATTGCCGCGGTACTGCGCGCCGATGGCGTGCCGGCGGCCAAGATCTCCTGCGTGCCCAGCGCCGTCGATACCGACGTCTACCGGCCGCAGCGCGATCGCGCCTGGCTGGCGGCGGAAACCGGCATCGCGCCGCAGCAGCCGGTGATCGGCATGGTGGCGCAGCTGATTCCACGCAAGGGCCACCGCTTTCTGCTGGCGGCCTTGCCGGCGTTGCTGGCGCGCCATCCGGCGGCGCAGGTGCTGCTGCTGGGCCGCGGTCCGCTGCAGGCGCAGTTGCAGGCCGACATCGCCGCGCAGGGTCTGGCCGACCGGGTGCGGATGATGGGCTTTCGCGACGACCTGCCGCGCCTGTTGCCGTGCCTGGACCTGCTGGTGCACCCGGCCGAGCGGGAGGGTCTGGGTGTGTCGCTGCTGCAGGCGGCCGCCTGCGGCGTGCCGATCGTCGCCAGTGACGCCGGCGGCATGCCGGAAGTGGTGCAGGAAAACGGTCATCTGGTGCCGCCCGGCGACATCGCGGCGCTGGCGGCGGCCATGGCGCGCGTGCTGGACGAGCCGGGGCAGGCGGTACGGATGGGCGAGCTGGGCCGGGCGCTGGTGCAGCGGCGTTTCTCGGTGGCGGCCATGGTGGCCGGCAATCTGGCCGTGTATCGCAAGCTGCTCGGTGGGCACGCGGCCGTGTCGCAGCCGGAGCTGGCAACGGTCGAGTAGGCGGGTTTGCGTACCGTACAGCTCATCGCCAGCCGCGGCCTGGGTGGCGCGGAGGGCTTTTTCAAGCGGCTTTGCAGCGGGCTGATGGAGCGCGAGTGCGAGGTTCACGCGCTGCTGCGCGAGGGTGGCGCGCTGCTGGCCGATCTGCCGCCGGATATGGCGCGCTCGGCCCTGCCACTGCGCACCGTGTGGGATCCGCTGTCCCGGCTGCAAGTGCGGCGCGAGCTGCAGCGGCTGCGGCCGGACCTGGTGCAGACTTGGATGAGCCGCGCCACGCGCCTGACGCGGGCGCCGCGCGGCATGGTGCACGTGGCACGGCTGGGTGGCTATTACACGCCGGCGCGTTTTGCCCATGCCGATGCCGTGGTGGTGAACAGTCGCGGCTTGGCGGACCACCTGCTGGCGGCCGGCTTGCCGGCGCGGCGCGTGCACCTGATCGGCAATTTCGTGGACGCACCGGCGCCGCTTGCGCCGTCGCAGGCGGCCGACCTGCGCGCCGGTCTGCCCTTGCCGGCCGATGCCTGGCTGCTGCTGGCGGTCGGCCGCTGTGTGCCGGTCAAGGGCTGGGACGTGCTGCTGCAGGCGTTTGCCAGGCTGCCGCGCGCCATTGCCGGGCGGCCGGTCGGGTTGCTGCTGCTGGGCGACGGACCCCTGCGGGCCTCGCTGCAGGAACAGGCCCGTCAGCTGGGCGTGGCCGGGCGGGTGCACTTCGCCGGTTGGCAGGCCGATCCGGCGCCGTTCTACGCGCTGGCCGATCTGGTGGTGTTCCCGTCGCGGGCAGCGGAGGCGCTGGGCAACGTGATCCTGGAAGCCTGGGCGCACGGCCGGCCGGTGCTGAGCAGCGCCTGCCACGGCGCGCGCGAAATCACCTGCCCCGACGTCGATGCCGTGCAGGTGCCGTGCGAGGACGTGGCCGCGTTGACCGGAGCCATCGCCAGCCTGCTGCCGAACGATGCCCGGCGCGCCGCCCTGGCCGCCGCCGGTCAGGTTCGCATTGGCCGCGACTTCAGCCGGGAAGCCGTGGTCGGTGCCTATCTGGACCTGTACCGGTACCTGCTGGGGCACTGACATGACGGGCACCGGCCGGGTATCCATCCTCATGTATCACCAGGTGGGCCAGTTCGCGCCGATGCGCGAACACCGCTCGACCTACTGCGATCACCGCAACTTCGCCGCGCAGATGGCCTGGCTGCATCGTCTGCGCTACACGGTGCTGCGGCTGGACGAGGCCATCGCCGGTCTGCGCGGGGAGCGCCCGCTGCCGTCGCGGGCGGTGGTGCTCACCTTCGACGACGGTTACGAGAACTTCTACGAGTACGCCTGGCCGGTGCTGGCGCAATACGGCTTTCCGGCCATGGTCTACCTGCTGGCGGATCGGCTCGGCCAGCCGGCGGCCTGGTTTGCCGCCGACGGCCGGGCCACGCCGCCGCTGATGAGTGCCTCGCGGGTGCGCGAGCTGCACCGGGCGGGCGTCGACTTTGGCAGCCACGGCCTGTCCCATCAACGCCTGGCGCAGATCGACCCGGATGTGGCCGGGCAGGAAGTGAGCGACAGCAGGCACCGGCTCGAAGCGGTGCTGGGCGCGCCGGTGCGCCATTTCTGCTATCCCTACGGCAGCTACGACGAGGCGGTGGTGGCGATGGTCGCCGAGGCGGGGTACGTCAGCGCCACCACCTGCGATCGGGCGGCGGCGTATCCGGGCCAGGACCTGCTGCGCCTGCCGCGCAAGGCGATTTCGTTCGGCGACAACCTGGCCGGCTACGCGTGGAAACTGCACATGAAGAACCAGCCCCGCGGCGCCGGGTGCTGAGACGAGCGTCGTTCGAGCGTTGTCCGGGCGACGCCGGACGCCGTCGAAGCCGGCTTGTCAGGCGACCGAGCGGCGGGCGGGCGAATCGAGCCAGCCCAGCACCCGATTGACGTCCGCCAGGCGCAGGCTGCCGTCGTCGGCCGATTCCTCGGTCTCGAACACGTCGGCGTCGAGCACCACCAGCTTGCCGGGCGCCACATGCAGGCAGGCACCGGATGACAGCTGCACCGCGGCCGCGGCGTCCAGCGCCGCGACCAGCGTGTCATCGGCGAATACCGGCTCGCCGCGAGACAGCAGGCGGGTGTTGCCGTTCGGGTCCACGCACGTCACGCGACCGCACACGGCGCTGATCGAGCCTATGGTTTCCATTGCGATGTCTCACCGGATGCCGCCTTGCGGCGCGTTGCTGCGCACTATGCCGGCAGTTGCCCGCCGTGGCTATTGGACTTTGGTTGCTGCGCCGCGGCGCTCAGCACACCGGCGTGGTGGGGCTGGTGTATTGCATCCGACCGGTCACCAGCAGCGCCAGTTGCAGGCGGTCGTGCACGCCGAGCTTGGCGAACACCGAGCCCAGATGCGCCTTGACGGTACGCTCGGTAATGCCAAGGCGCTGGGCGATGAGCTTGTTGCTGCTGCCCATGCCGATCTGCAGCGCGATTTGCTGCTCGCGGGCGGTGAGCAGGTCAAGGTCGATGCTGCCGTCGGTGTCCACCTGCAGCGGCGCGTTCTGTCCGACCAGCGCCACCAGCCGGTCGGTCAGGCGCCGGCCAACCCACGCCTCGCCGTTTTGCACCGTGGTGACCGCCTTGGCCAGCAGACGCGGGTCGATGTAGGCGTTGCAGTAGCCGCGGGCGCCGGCGCGCAGGGCGGCGATGCCCTCCTCGTCGTTGGGCTGGTGGCTGAGCGCGATGATCCGCGTCTGCGGGCTGAAACTGAGCAAGCCGGCAATGCCGGCAGCGCCAGACAGCGACAGATCGGTCAGCGATAAATCCAGCAGCATGACATCGGGCCGCCGCCCGGCCAGGGTGCCTTCGGCTTCCGCCAGCAGACGCACGCGCCGGATCAGCGTGCCGCGCCCGCCCACCGCCACCGCCCAGCGGTCCATCAACGAGGCGTCCTCGCTGGTCAGCAGGATCATGCGTCGCGCCCTGTAGTGACTGGTCATCCGCCCGTTGCACGCCAGCGCCGGGCCTACCGACAACATCTATCGGCAGCGGACGCGCGGACTTGAGGCCGGACCTGTGTGTGTGCCCACCATGGCCCGGCATGGGCGGGATTCTACAGCGGGCGCCCCGGTGCCGGGGCGGTGCCTGGGGCCGGCTGGCAGGTGGCGGCCAGGCGCGGCAGGGCGGCCACGAGCAGCCGCTGGGCGGCGGCGATGCCACCGGCCAGATGCTGCTCGATCTCGGCCAGCAGGCTGCTGCCCCCTCGCCCGGCGGCGCGGTTGGCGACCACTGCCAGGCAGGCGTAGGGCAGGGCAAGTTCCCGCGCCAGGGCGGCTTCGGGCATGCCGGTCATGCCCACGATGTGGCAGCCGTCGCGCTCCAGGCGGTCGATTTCGGCGCGGGTTTCCAGGCGCGGCCCCTGCGTGGCGGCATAGGTGGCGCCGTCGATGAGGGCGATGCCGTGCTCGGCCGCTGCCGTGCGCAGCGCCCCGCGCAGGCCGGCGTCGTAGGGCTCGGTGAACTCGATGTGTTCGACGCGGCCGCCTGCGCCGTCAACGGGATCGCCGTCGAAGAAGGTCGCTTCGCGGCCGTGGGTGTAGTCCACGATCTGGTCCGGCAGCACCAGGGCGCCGGGCGGGATGTGGGCCGGGATCGAGCCGACGGTGGCCACCGCCAGCACGGCGCGCGCGCCGGCCTGCTTGAGCGCCCACAGGTTGGCGCGGTAGTTGATGCGGTGCGGCGGCAGGCTGTGGGCGGCGCCGTGGCGGGGCAGGAAACACACCGCGATGCCGCCGACCTGGCCGCACAGCAGCGGCGCCGCCGGCTCGCCATAGGGCGTGCTGACCGATTGTGGCGTGAGCGGGCCCAGTTGCGGCCAGCGGTCCAGGCCCGATCCGCCGAGGATCGCGATCATGACGCTTGCGTCACGGCGTAGATGCCCGGCACGTTGCGCAGATAGCCCTTGTAGTCCATGCCCCAGCCGAACAGGTAGCGGTCGGGCGTGGTCAGCCCCACGAAATCGGCCTCGATGGCTGCCTCGCGCTGGCAGCGTTTGTCCACCAGTACCAGGGTATGCACGCTGGCGGCGCCGGCGCGCCGGCAAAAATCGACCAGCGCGGCCAGGGTGATGCCGCGGTCGAGCACGTCGTCCACGATCAGCACATGCCGGCCGGCCAGTTCGGCCGTGGGCGTGACTTTCCAGGCCAGTTCGCCGCCGCTGAGCGCGCCCGCGTAGCGGGTGGCGTGGATGTAATCGAACTCCAGCGGGAAATCGAGCTGCGGCAGCAGGTGGCCGGCCAGCACCACGCCGCCGGTCATCGGACACAGCAGCAGCGGATTGTGGCCCGCCAGCGCCGCCGTGACCTCGCCGGCCAGGCGATCGACCGCGGCGCGCACGGTCGCCTCGTCGTACAGGCACTCGGCGGCGCGGTAGACGGCCCAGGCCTCGGCGGCGAGCGCGTCGCTCAAGAGCGCGGCTCGAAGGACTCGTTGGCGCGCTCGAGCAGGAATTGCTTGAAGTCCTCGCCGAGCTCCGGGTGGCGCAGGCCGTACTCGATAGTGGCTTCCAGATACCCCAGCTTGCTGCCGCAGTCGTAGCGGTGGCCGGGGATGTTGTAGGCGAACAGGCGTTCGAACTTGATCAGCTCGGCCAGGGCGTCGGTGAGCTGGATCTCGCCGCCGGCGCCGCGCTGGGTGGCGCGCAGCAGGTCGAACACGCGCGGCGTGAGCACGTAGCGGCCGACCACGCCCAGGTTGGACGGGGCGTTTTCCGGCGCCGGCTTCTCGACGATATCGTCGACTTCGTACAGGCCGTTGCCGACCGCGCGCGGCTTGACGATGCCGTAACGGCGCGAGAACTCGATCGGGATTTCCTCGACCCCGATGATGCTGGCGCCGCGCTGGTTGTAGACATCGATCATGTCCTTCAGGCAGGTGGCGGTGTGCAGGCCGGGGTCGCGGGCGGCGATCAGGTCGTCGGCCAGCAGCACCGCAAACGGCGCGTCGCCGACCACCGGCGCGGCGCACAGCACGGCGTGGCCCAGACCCAGCGGCGCCGCCTGGCGGATGTAGATGCAGGTGACATTCGGCGGCGTGATGTTGCGCACCAGTTCGAGCATGTCGTTCTTGCCGCCTTTCTCGAGCGTGGCCTCGAGTTCGTAGGCGGTGTCGAAGTGGTCCGGGATGGCGCGCTTGCTGCGTCCGGTGATGAACACCAGCTCGGTGATGCCGGCCGCCACCGCTTCCTCGACCGCGTACTGGATCAGCGGCTTGTCCACTACCGGCAGCATTTCCTTCGGGTTCGCCTTGGTGGCCGGCAGGAAGCGCGTGCCAAGACCGGCGACCGGGAAAACTGCCTTGGTGACGCGCTTGATGGCTGTCATCGGGGATGAACTCCTGGTGATGGCGTGAGGAAGTGGCCGTTTCAGCCGAGCATGAACTGGGCTGGAGCCAGCGCACCGCGGTGGCGGGCGGCGTTGTAGTAGCGGCTGGCAAGCGTCGGCGGCGCACCGCCTTCGCCGCGGAAGGTGCTGGCCGAGCCGTCGCGTGCGCCGATGGTCACGCTCCACCAGCCGGATGGGTAGGTGCACTGCGGAAAATCCACGGTGGCCACGTCGTTGAAGCCGGCGGCTTTCAGGTCGCGCTGCATGGCGCGGATCAGGTCGGCATGGAACAGCGGCGATTCGCTCTGCGCAGCCAGTACGCCACCGCTCGCCAGCGCGCGCTGGCAGTTGCGGTAGAAGTCCACGCTGAACAGCCCCTGCGCCGGGCCGACCGGGTCGGTGGAGTCGATCAGGATCACGTCGTAGCTGCCCGGCTCGGCATCCGCCACCCAGGCGATGCCGTCCTGGAAGTACAGCCGCGCGCGCGGGTCGAAGCTGGCCGCGGAAAGTGCAGCGCCGCCGCCTCGGTGACCGCCTGGTCGAGCTCGACCATGTCCACCTGCTGCACGCTGTCGTGCTTGAGCACCTCGCGCAGGGTGCCGCAGTCACCGCCGCCGATGATCAGCACGCGCTTCGGATCGGCGTGGGTGAACATGGCCGGGTGCACCAGCATCTCGTGGTACACGAACTCGTCCCGCTCGGTGACCATGACCAGGCCGTCGAGGGTCATCAGCTTGCCAAAGCGCGTGGTCTGGAACACTTCCACGCGCTGGTAGGGCGACTGGAAGTCGTGGATTTGTTCCTTCAGCTCAAGCGAGATGGCGCTGCCTTCGCCGGCCCATTGTTCGGTGTACCAGGTGTCGTCCAGCATGGCTCAGGCCTCGTGGTGCCACAGTACGACGGCGGCGAACACGCAGCCGATCTTTTCCACCTGCATGTCGATGGCCAGCGATTTCAGTTCGCGGATTTCCCAGCCGCGCATCTTCATGCCTTCCTCGGCCATGCGCCGCACCACGCGCTCGGCGTCCTCGCGGTGGCCGTGGGAGTGGTATTCCATGATCAGCCCCGGCTTGGCCGGGTCATGCGTCCAGGCGGCGGCCACGGCGGCGCAGATCATCGAGCCGGGGATGTCCGATTCCATCGCCGCATAGGCGATCGGCACCAGTGCGCCCGGCGGCAGGCGCATGTCGGCCACGGCCACCTCGCGCGTGGCCGGCGGCACGATGGACGACATCTTGACCAGGTTGGTGTTGCCGACGCCGGCGTCGAGCAGCGCGCCGTCGAAGGCGTTCAGCGGCGTGAAGCCCTCGCTGCGGCCGGACACGAAGGCGTGCAGGGTGGGGGTCTGGGTGATCATGGCGGCGAGGGTCTCCAGGGCGGGTCGAAACGGGTAAGGATAGGGCGGCGTTGTGGCGGCTGCGTGTCAGGGAGCACGCAGTTCCAGCAGCATGGTGTTGATCTTGGCGCCGTGCAGCTGGCGCTGGGCGGCGTCAGCCTCGGCGCGCGACGCGAACGGTCCGACCCGGATGCGGTGCCAGGTCTCGCCGTTGATGTTGACCGGCTGCACCTGCGCCACCATGCCCTGCAGGGCGAGACTGGCGCGCAGGCGCTCGGCATCGGCACCGTTGCGCGAAGAGCCGGCCTGCAGGATGTAGCGCCCGCTGGTGCTGGCGGGAGGTGTTACCGGCGGCAGTGCCTGTGGCGCAGGCAGGGGCTGGCTGGGCGCACCCGCGGCGCCCGGCGCGACCGTTCCCTGAATGGGCGGCGGCGGGGTTTGCAGCGCGGGCGGCACGCTGGCCTGACGTGTCTCCCCGGACGGCTGGTCCGGTACCGGCACTTCGAGTTCCGGCAGGATGGTGTAGAACTCGAACTTCGGCTTGGGGCCGCTGACGGTCTTGGCGGCATCGGCCGCCTTGGGTGTGGCGTCGGGTATGGCTGCCGGGTCCGGGCTGAGCACTGAAAAATAGACCATCGCCGCCGCCAGGCCGCCGCTGGCCAGCCCGGTGAAAAAGCCCCGCGCCCAGACGCCGCCGCCGGCGCGCTGCGCGCCGCGTCGCTTGACGGCCATTACATCTGCTCCGGCGCCGATACGCCCAGCAGGCGCAGGCCGTTCCTGAGCACCTGACGCACCGCCAGTACCAGCGTCAGACGCGCGTTGCGCAGCTCGGCGTCGTCCACCAGGAAGGGATGGTTGTTGTAGTAGGCATGAAACAGCGCGGCCAGCTCGCGCAGGTAGTAGGCGATCTGGTGCGGCTCATAGGCCAGGGCGGCGCTTTCGATCAGTTCCGGGTAACGGGCCAGCGCGGCGGCCAGATCCAGCTCCGGATGTTCGGCCAGCAGGGCCAGCGCCTCGGCCGCGGGTTGTTCGTACTTCAGGCCGCGCTCGGCGAGCTGGCGCAGCACCGCGCCGATGCGCGCATGCGCGTACTGCACGTAGTAGACCGGGTTGTCGTTGCTGCTGGAGCGGGCCAGCTCGAGGTCGAAGTCCAGGTGCTGGTCGCACTTGCGCAGCACGTAGCGTCGTTGCCGACCTCGTCGCACAGCTCGCGCAGGGTCACGAACTCGCCGCTGCGGGTGGACATGGAGACCTTCTCCAGGCCTCGGTACAGGACCGCGAACTGCACCAGCAGCACGGTCAGCGTCGAGTCATCGCCGTGCAGGGCGCGCAGGGCGGCGCGGATGCGGTCCATGTAACCGTGGTGGTCGGCGCCCCAGATGTCGATGATGCGGTCGAAGCCGCGGTTCAGTTTGTCCAGGTGATACGCAACATCGCTGGCGAAGTAGGTCGGCTCGCCGTTCTCGCGGATGACCACCCGGTCCTGGCGATCGCCGAAGGCGGTGGCCCGAAACCACCAGGCGCCGTCCTTCTGGTACAGGTGATCCCCGGCACGCAGGGCCTGGATGGCGCGGTCCAGCGCGCCGCTGTCGACCAGGCTGCTCTCGCGAAACCAGCGATCGAAGCTGACGCCGAACGCCGTCAGGTCGTCGTCGATGTCGGCCAGGATGGTGTCGCAGCCGTGGCGGTGCAGGCGGCCGTAATCGACACTGCCCAGCAGCAGCTTGGCGCGGGCGATCAGCGCGTCCAGGTACTGGTCGGCATCGCCGCCCTGCGGGCCGTCCGGCGGCAGGCCATCCAGTACCTCGCTGACGGTCCTGCGAAAACCGTCGGCGACCTGCTGTTCGAGCGAGACGGCGATGGCGCGCACGTAATCGCCGCGGTAGCCGCCGGCGGGGAAGGGCAGTTCCTGGCCCAGGAACTCCAGGTAGCGCAGCCACACGCTGACGGCCAGGATGTCCATCTGCCGGCCGGCGTCGTTGACGTAGTACTCGCGCTCGACCTCGAAACCGGCCGTGCTCAGCAGGTTGGCCAGGCTGGACCCGTACGCCGCGCCGCGGCCGTGGCCCACGTGCAGCGGGCCGGTCGGGTTGGCGGACACGAACTCCAGGTGCACGCGCTGGCCGTTGCCGATCCGGCCTTGGCCATAGGCGTCGCCAGCCTCGAGCACCTCCAGCAGCACGCCCAACTGGGCAGTCGGATGCAGGAAGAAGTTGATGAAGCCGGGACCGGCGATCTCCACCCGTTCGACGGCACTGGCGGCCGGCAGGGCGGCGGCGATGCGCTCGGCCAATGCCCGCGGCGCGGTGCGCGCAGCCTTGCCGAGCGTCATGGCGACGTTGCTGGCGAAATCGCCGTGGGTCTTGTCGCGGGTCCGCTCGATGTGCACCTCGTCGGGGGCCGGCACGCCGGGGAGGACACCGTCCTCGTGCAGTCGGGTCAGGGCCTGGGCGATAAGGGACTGGAGCAGTGAACGCAAAGCCGATTCCTGCGCGAATGGATGGCGGGCGGGGCGGAAAATTCTAGCAGGCTGCCGGGTCGGTTCCCGGCGTGGGCACGAGCCTGGTCTCGACAGGCCAAAAAAAACCGGCCCCGCCGTGACGGCAGGGCCGGTTCTCGCAGACCCTTCGGTGTTGCTGTCAGCCCATCAGACCTTCGGCCTTCAGCGTCTCGAGCACTGCCGGGCGGGACATCACGCGGCCAGCATAGGCGCCGATGTTCGGCCACGGCGACAGGTCCAGCTTGGCGTACTGGCACCAGCCGAGCACGGTGCCGAAGTAGCAGTCGGCCACGGTGAAGGTGTCGCCGAGCAGGTACTGTTTGCCGGCCAGTTGCTGGTCCAGATACCCAAAGCGCTTGCCGATCATGTCGATGGCGGCTTTCTTGGCCTCATCGGTGGAGGCCGGGTTGAACAGCGGGCCGAAGCTCTTGTGCAGCTCGGTGGCGATGAAGTTCAGCACCTCCATCAGGCGGTAGCGCTCAAGGGTTCCGGCGGCCGGTGCCAGGCCGCTGGCCGGCTTCTGGTCGGCGATGTACTGCAGCAGCACGCCGACCTCGGTCAGCACCTGGCCGTTGTCCAGCTGCAGGGCCGGCACGTAGCCTTTCGGGTTGATGGTGGTGAAACGGTCTTCTTGCCCATCAGGTCGACCTTTTCCAGGTCGAAGCTCAGGCCGGCTTCGCGCAGGGCAATGTGCGGGGCCATGGAACAGGCACCAGGGGTGTAGTAAAGCTTCATGGAAGGCTCCTCGGGTCGTGTGTTCCTGGTCGCGAACCGACCGCCGGGGGTCGGGCGACAGGCAGGCAAGTGGGGTGTGCACGCAAGCTGCCGGTCAGACCAGCGGTTTGTGTGTCGAAGTAGATTAACCCAGCGGCGTGACACCTGCGTTGCCGATCGGCTCGCGTAAATCCGACAGAGGCACTGAATGGACGGCCGCCAAATACCCCGCACGGTGCTGATCGCAGGCTGTGGCGATCTGGGTAGCCGGCTGGCGCGCCTGCTGCTTGACCAGGGTCGGCACGTCATCGGCCTGCGGCGCCAGGCGCGAGCACTGCCGCCTCGGGTACAGGCTCTGGCGGCGGACCTTGCGGTCGGCGTGCCGCGTTTGCCCAGGGTCGATCAGGTCGTGTTCTGCGCCGCCCCGGACAGCGGCGATGCTGCTGCCTACCGCGCTGTCTATGAAGCGGCCTGGGGCAATCTGCTGGCTGCCTTGTGCGCCGCCGACACGCCGCCGCAGCGAGTCGTGCTGGTGACCAGCACGCGGCCGTATGCGCAGCGGGACGGCGATTGGGTGGACGAGGACTCGCCCGTCAGCGCCCATGACGCGCAGACGGGCAGCCTGCTGCGCGCCGAATCCATGCTGCGCGACAGCGGCCTGCCCGGACTGGTGCTGCGCCCGGCCGGGCTGTATGGCGCGGGGGAAGGGCCGCTGCTGCGCAGCCTGCGCGAGGGTCGGGCGCGCTGTGCAGCCGGGGCGCCGCGCTGGAGCAACCGCATGCACCGTGACGATGCCGCCCGTGCCATCGTGCACCTGCTGGGAGTGGCCGCTCCGGCGCCGCTGTACCTGGGCGTGGACTGTGAACCCACGGACCACGCCGAGTTGCTGCGTGAACTGGCTGCCTGGATCGGCGTGCCGGCGCCCGAGTCCGCGCCGCTGCCGCCGCCCGCAGCCAACCGCCGCTGTCGCAATGCGCGTCTGCTGGCCAGCGGGTTTCGCTTCGTGTACCCGAGCTGGCGCGAGGGCTATCGGGCCGTGCTTGGCTGATTGGGCAAGGTCACCTCGTGCGGCGACACCGCGCCGGGCTCAGCAATGGCCGGTGTCGGGCGCCGGCGCGGCAGCAGGCCTGGCCGGTTGTCGCAATGGCGCCAGGTTGGTCAGGAACTGCAGCGTGGCGTTGCGCCACGAATACGCCTTGGCGTGCGCCACGCAGGCGGCCGGGTCCAGGCGCAGAGCTTGCTGGACGGCGCGGCCCAAATCCTCATGCAGCACCCCGGTCACGTCGGGCAGCACCACGTCCTTCGGTCCAGTGACCGGGAAGGCCGCCACCGGCACGCCGCAGGCCATCGCCTCCAGCAGCACCAGACCAAAGGTGTCGGTGCGGCTGGGGAACACGAACACGTCCGCCGCCGCCAGGTGCTGCGCCAGCTCCTCGCCATGCTTGAAGCCGGTGAAGCGTACCGTCGGGTAGCGTTCGCGCAGGCCGGCCAGCGCCGGCCCATCGCCGACCACGAACTTGCTGCCCGGCAGGTCCAGCGCCAGGAAGGCGTCGAGGTTCTTCTCGACCGCCACCCGGCCGACGTACATGGCGATCGGTCGCGGCGCGAGCAGGAAGTCCTTGTCGCGTGGCCGGAACAGCGTCGTGTCCACGCCGCGGCTCCAGCGCACCAGATGCTCGAAGCCGTGCTCCTCCAGCAAGGCCTGCTGGGAAGCGGTGGCGACCATCGTGCGCGCGGCCGGGGCATGAAAGCGGCGTACCGCAGCGTAGGTCCAGCGCGCCGGGATCGGCGTGCGCAACGCCAGGTATTCCGGAAACTGCGTGTGGTAGGCGGTGGTGAAGTCCAGGCCACGGTTCAGGCAGTAACGCCGCGCCGTCTGGCCGAGCGGACCTTCGGTGGCGATGTGGATGGCATCCGGCGCCAGTCCGTCCAGCATCTGCGTCAGACGCCGGCCCGGCAACACCGCCAGGCGGATCGACCGGTAGCCGGGGCAGGGCAGGGTGCGAAAGCGGTTCGGCCCGATCACCTCCACCGTGTGTCCCAGCGCAGTCAGCTCCTCGCAGGTGCGTTTGAGGGTGGTGACGACGCCGTTGATCTGCGGTTCCCAGGCATCGCTGACCAGTACGATCCTCATGCCGCGAGCGCCGGCACGGCGGCTTCGGTCTTCAGCGCGTGCTGTTGATCCGACCAGTGCAGCAGCTCGATCTTGCCATCGCCATGCTCGACCAGGGCGGTGCAGCTCTCCACCCAATCGCCGCAGTTCAGGTACAGCACACCGCCGGCGACGCTGATCTCGGCGCGGTGGATGTGCCCGCACACGACCCCGTCGACGCCGTGTTTGCGGGCCGCCAACGCCACCGCGGACTCGAAGTTGGAGATGAAATTCACGGCGTTCTTTACCTTGTGCTTCAGGTGCCCGGCCAGCGACCAGTAGGGCAGGCCAAGCTTGGTGCGCACGAAGTTGACCAGCCGGTTGGCGCGCAGCAGCAGCGCATAGGCCTGGCTGCCGGCCAGGGCGAGCAGGCGGCTGCATTGCACCACGCTGTCGAACTCGTCGCCGTGCATCACCAGCAGGCGGCGGCCGTCGGCGGTTTCGTGGATGGCCCGGCTGCGGATGCTGAGGTTACCCATCTGCAGGCCATCGTGCTCGCGCAGCAGCTCGTCGTGGTTGCCCGGCACGTAGATGACCTCGGTGCCGTGCTTGGCCTTGCCCAGCAGGGTCCGTACCACGTTGTTGTGCGCCTGCGGCCAGTACAGGCCGCGGCGCATGTTCCAGAAATCGATGATGTCGCCGACCAGGTACAGCCGGTCGCAGGTGACCTGATGCAAGAAATCCAGCAGGAAGTCTGCCCGGCAGCCC
>LNAP01004674.1_pt1 | contig 13607 bp, 16 predicted proteins | sample 602601 | NCBI WGS metagenome assembly LNAP01 (sample SAMN02440304, study PRJNA202911) | soil metagenome | biome: Subtropical and temperate rainforests or woodlands; isolation source: soil samples (1 kg each in a 20% v/v slurry with milli Q water) were... ...
TTTCACGGTCGAGCGCAGTCGCGAGGCCATCGCCTGGCTGATCGACCAGGGCGTGGCCTTCACCCGGCTGACCGAGCCCGGCGGCAACGGCCCGTTCGATGACTACCACCTCACGCGCGAGGGCGGCCACGGGCAGCGGCGCATCATCCATGCGGCCGACTCCACTGGCCGGGCCATCACCACCACGCTGGAAGACAAGGTCCGTGCGCATCCGAACATCACCCTGCACGACTACCACATCGCGATCGACCTGATTACCACCGCTCGTCTGGGCAAGGAGCCGAATCGCTGCCTGGGCGCTTATGTGCTCGACCGGCGCAGCGGCAAGGTCAAGGTGTTTCGCGGCCGCGCGGTGGTGCTGGCCACCGGCGGCACCGGCAAGGTGTACCTGTACACCAGCAACCCGGACGTGGCCACCGGCGATGGCATCGCCATGGCCTGGCGGGCCGGTTGCCGGGTCGGCAACATGGAGTTCATCCAGTTCCATCCGACCTGCCTGTATCACCCCAAGGCCAAGAATTTTCTGATTTCGGAGGCCCTGCGCGGCGAGGGCGGCCGCCTGTGCCTGCCCGGCGGCGAGCGCTTCATGCAGCGCTACGACGACCGACTGGAGCTGGCCCCGCGCGACGTGGTGGCGCGCGCCATCGACAGCGAGATGAAGCGCCTGGGCCTGGAGTGCGTGTACCTGGACATCAGCCATCAGCCGGCCGCCTTCATTCACGAGCATTTTCCAACCATCGCCGCGCGCTGCCAGGAGCTGGGCATCGACATCACGCGCGAGCCGATTCCGGTAGTGCCGGCCGCGCACTACCTGTGCGGTGGCGTGGTGACCGACCTGGCCGGCCGCACCGACCTGGCCGGCCTGTACACAGTCGGCGAGGCGGCCTATACCGGCCTGCACGGCGCCAATCGCCTGGCCAGCAACTCGCTGCTGGAGTGCCTGGTGTTTGCGCAGGCCGCCGCCGCCGACATTCTGGCCGGCCCGCCCGACACCGGCGGCGACATCGTTATCCCGCCCTGGGACGAGAGCCAGGTCACCGACTCCGACGAGGAAGTGGTGGTAGCCCACAACTGGCAGGAGCTGCGGCGCGCCATGTGGGATTACGTCGGCATCGTGCGCACCGACAAGCGCCTGGCGCGGGCCTTGAGCCGGGTGCAACTGCTGGCGCGCGAGATTCACGAGTACTACGCCAATTTCCGCGTCAGCAACAGCTGCGCAACCTGGTGCTGGTGGCCGAGCTGATCGTGCGCTCGGCGCAGCAGCGGCGCGACAGCCGTGGCCTGCATTACAGCCTGGACTGCCCACAGCTGAGCGATGCCCGGCCGCCGCGCCCGACCCTGCTCAGCCCGCCGTGCGCAGGCTGACGCGCAGTCGGCGCAGCGCATCGGCGCCGACGGCGTCGGCCGCCAGCGGCAGATAAAGCCTCTGTCGCTCGTTTCGCAGCGCCAGAATCACCAGCCACGGGTGACAGAACGACCGCTGGGGCTCAACCTGCCAGCCGGTCTGACGCCGTCCATCGCGGCGGGTCAGCGTCCATTCACCGTCCATCTGGCCCTGGGCGCGCAGCACATCGCCGGGTCTGTCGGACAAGGCCCGCCACAGCGCGAGGCCGATCAGCGCCGTGGCGAGCGGCCAGGCCAGCGGCGGCGTGACGTAAAGCAGCCCGATAAGGCCTCCCAGATGCAGCAGCCAGGCCAGCGCGGTCAGCCGGGCCGAGCGGCCCGGGCATAGATCATGCACGGCCGCCGAGCCTGACCAGCACGGCGGCGGTGTCGGCGTCCGCCGCCGGCGTGCGACCGAGCACCAGGTCGAGCAGGTCGTCGTCCTCGAGTGCCAGCAGGCGCTCCAGGGCCGCCCGCTGGGCCGGGTCCAGGTCGGCCAGGTGCCGGTCCAGAAAGCGCGCCAGCAGGACGTCGAGTTCCTTCTTGCCGCGGCGGCAGCGCCAGCGCAACGTAGAATCGCTGAGCATTTCCCAAGTTCCGTTTGTAGTGTATTGGAGGCGCAGTCGTGGCCTGGATGCCTGTTCTACCCGAAGCCGACCCGTGCGCACCAGCGCCCGGCGAATGCGTACTGATGCCGCTGACGCACCTGGCGGTGATTTGTGTCACGGGGGCCGATGCAATGGCCTTTCTGCATGGTCAGCTCAGCAATGACGTGCAGGGCCTGGCGCCCGGCGCGAGCCTGCTGGCCGGGTACTGCAACGCCAAGGGGCGTTTGTATGCGCTGCCGCGGCTGTGGCGAGCCGGCGAGGACTGGCAGCTGTGCCTGCCGGCCGACACGGCCGAAACGGTGCTCAAGCGCCTGCGCATGTTCGTGCTGCGCAGCCGGGTGACGCTGGCCCTGCGCGCAGACCTCACCTTGCTCGGCGTGGCGGGCGAGGGCGCGGCCGCTTGCCTGGCCCAGGCCGGGTTGGCCGTGCCGGGCGCGCTCAACGCCGTCGCGCAGCAGCAAACGGTGACCGTGCTGCGCTGGCCCGGATCGCCAGAGCGGTTTCTGGTGTGCGTTGGTGATGGGGCCGCACCGGCGCTGTGGACAGCCTTGTCGGCCGGCGCTTGCCCGGCGCCGGCGGCGCTGTGGCGCCTGCTGGATATCGACGCCGGCCTGCCGAACATCTACGCGCCGACGCTGGAAGCCTTCGTGCCGCAGATGGTGAACCTCGAGTTGGTGGACGGCGTCAGTTTTCGCAAGGGCTGCTACCCGGGGCAGGAAATCGTGGCCCGGATGCACTACCTGGGCAAAGCCTCGCGGCGCATGTATCGCCTGGGCGCCGCCGGCAGCCCACCGGCGCCGGGTACGCCGTTGCTGGATGCGGCCGGCCGGGAGGTCGGCAACGTGGTCGATGCGCAGGCCGCTGACAACTCCGGCTGCAGGCTGCTGGCCGTGGTACAGGTGACGGCGGCCGACGGCGCGCTGCGCCTGGCCACTGGCGAGGCGCTGCATCGTTTGACGCTGCCCTACGCGCTGGAGCCGTGAGCCGGCGGGCGCGGCCCGAGCGGCGCGTTCAGCCGCGCCGGGCGAGCCGGTGCCACAAGCGCGCGTCCGGGCCTTGCAGATGCCGTCCCGCCGCCAGGTAATAGCCGATGAACCGTCGCCGGTCGGCCCGCGACCAGCCCAGGCTGCGGCGATTCAGGCTGTCCAGATCCCGTCTCGCGCAGTCGACGCGGCGCAGGCGCCATTTGCATTTTTCAAGGTCGATCAAGACCACCGGCGCGGCGAGCGTGGCGCCCTGCTGCGCGAGCCAGTCCAGGTTGACCATGATGTGCTTCGGGTAGAGGCAGTTGTGCTCAAGATGCATGGCGTGCAGGCGCCGGACCACGGCGGCCACCGCCTGCAGTACGCGCTGACGCTGCCGCCGCTGCGGCCAGCCGGCCTCTTGCCACTGCGCAGTCAGCGCATCGAGCGGCCGATAACCGGCCAGCTCGCGCGTCACCAGAACGCCGCGCTGGTGTCCATCGACCGGCTGCGTCGCGAAAAGCAGCGGTTCGGCCACCGGAATACCGGCGGCCCGACAGCGCAGCAGAATGCGAAACTCGCGCTCGGCGGTGAGTCGGCCGCGCAGCGGATGCCATGCGCTGCGAAATACATGGTCCTGCTGGCGCTTGACGAATACCCCGATGTCCGGCGCCAGCTGGTAGCGACACACCGAACTCCAGCCCCCGCGTTGCCGGTTGCCGGCTTCCACCTCGTCCAGGCGCAGCGTCCACCAGGCCTGAAACTGGTCCAGCCCCGCGGCGGCGAGCATGGGCGCCCAGGGCGGCAAGCTTTCGAATCGGGATGCCTTGGTCACGTCGGTTTATCGGTCACCGGGCATGGTTCTGGTGAGGCGCTCGCGCCTTCATCGGTGGGCCAGCCGTTTTGAACGTTCTTGTTGGGCCGATACCCATCGAGACTGCGGGTCTGCGTGGCGGGGCGCACAAAAAAGCCCGGGCGGCGAGCCGTCCGGGCTTTTCGTGTCTTCTGAGTGGCGCGCCCGGAGAGATTCGAACTCCCGACCGCCTGGTTCGTAGCCAGGTACTCTATCCAACTGAGCTACGGGCGCGCGAAGCGAGCAATTATCGCGATTTGCAGCCTGCGCTGTCAACCAGAAACGATGGCGGAGAGGGAGTCCCTAGTCGTATGGTCTAGGGCCGTCTCGGCTGATCTGGATTATCCAAGAAACGCAGGGCGATTAGCAAGCCCTATCGTCTCGACTGGTCTTTACGGACCCCACCGCATCGATTATTCTTCGTTAGGTAGGTGGTAGGGTACGAAAGGAGCAGACGATGCCGAAGAAGATTGAACCGCTCACCCCCGTTGAGCTGAACCGCAAGATTGAAAAGCTGAAGCAGGCTGGAACCCAAGGCCTGATTGCCGTTGGAGGCGTCCCGGGCCTTCACCTTCAAGTAACCTCCGCCGGGGCGACAACGTGGATTCTCCGCTTCACCGCCGGTGTGAAACCCGGAACCGGCAAGCCGTGGAGGCGTGATCTGGGCTTGGGCAGCTATGACAAGGTGTCGATGAAGGACGCCCGAGAGAAGGCAAAGCAGGCGCACGCCCTGATTGCAGACGGTATCGACCCGATCACCGAAAAGCGCGAGGCGCGCAGCGCAATGATCGCCGCCCGGCTCGCTGAGATCACCTTCGAGGAGGCGGCCAAGCAGTTCATCGCAGCCCAGTCGGTCACGTGGAAAGAAGGCGGCAAGAGCGAACACCAATGGTCAACGAGCCTGGAGGACTACGCCTATCCGGTCATCGGCTCGCTGCGCGTTGCCGACATAGAGCTTACGCAGGTCCTGAAAGTTGTAGAGCCGATCTGGACGACAAAGACCGAGACGGCAAGGCGCGTGCGTAGCCGCATGGAACAGGTGCTCGATTGGGCAACGGTGCGCGGCTATCGCAAGGGCGACAACCCCGCGAGGTGGCGCGGGGCGCTCGACAAGGTCTTGCCCGCCCCGGATAAGGTCCGCAAGGTCAAGCACCACGCCGCCCTGTCCATCGCAGAGCTGCCCGACTTCCTGACCCGACTACGTCAGCGCAACGGGATCGGAGCCCGGGCGCTTGAGTTTGCCGTCCTGACCGCCGCCCGGTCGGGCGAGGTGCGCGGGGCGGTATGGGACGAAATCGACCTTGAGGCCCGCGTCTGGACGATCCCGGCAGACCGCATGAAGGCGAGCAAAGAACACCGCGTGCCGCTGTCGGACGCGGCATTGAAGCTGCTCGAAAGCCTGCCCCGTATGGAAGGGACTGATCTTGTCTTTCCACCGCCCCGCGGCACCAATCCGCTGTCATACAACACCCTGACGAAGGTGCTCAAGGATATGGGGGTGCCCGTCACGGCGCACGGCTTCCGCTCGACCTTCCGCGACTGGTGCGCCGAGCACACCGAGTTCTCGCGCGAAGTGGCCGAAATGGCGTTGGCCCATACCATCGGGAACGCGGTTGAAGCCGCCTACCGCCGCGGGGACCTGTTCGAGAAGCGCCGCGCATTGATGGGCGCGTGGGCGGAGTATTGCGACGGGAAATCAGTGAGTTAAGACGTATCGCGGACTATACTTTTTAGGCTATGCCATTGATTCGCAACGGGAAACTATCGAAAAGGGCTTCCCGAGACTGGTTTAGTCGGGTAGACTAGCCTTCAATTGATCGCTGGAGACAGGAGATAGCGAGCGCCGACACACAGGCCGCTATCTGCCGGTATCTCCACAAGGATGCAGGTTCCGGGGCGCTGCCCCGGCCCTTCCGGGAATCCCCGGTGTATCCCGATCCGCTGTAGTTGCAGCGGTGGCGTGAGAGTAGCCGCCCCTCACGGGGCTTGCCGCTCCCGCCGCTGGTGTAGCTACATCCTCCCGGTGGCGTGAGCTGAACTGCTCAAGGAATCGCCACCATGAAACCGAACAAACAAGAAGCGCCCCAGCCGAAGTCGCTGCGGGCTCGCCAAGTCGCCGCCCTGCTGGGTATCGGCCTGAGCACCGTCTGGGTCTGGGCCAAGCGCCCCGGCTTTCCTCCCGCGCGCAAGATCGGCCCGCAAGTCACCGTCTGGGATCGTGACGAGGTGATCGCGTGGCGTGACGCCCAAGTACAGCAGTGAGGAGGCGAAGCCATGAACCGCACTCCTCCTGCTGCCCCGCCGCATAGTCTCGATAAGGTTCCCGAGCAGGTCACACGTCAAACCGTCCGGCCTGCCGAGGCCGCGGTGATGCTGGGCATCGCCACGCCGACCTTGTGGCGCTGGACACGCGACCTCCCGGGCTTCCCTCAGCCCGAACGCTACCGCCTCGCCGGTCGCAACGTCACCGTCTGGTACGTCGATGACCTCGAAGCGTGGATGGGAAAGCAAGCTGACCACGCATGGCGTCTCAACGCGCCAGCCGCCGCCGTGCCGATGTTCCACGCTGACGACCTCGATGCTGGACGGCGCGGCCTGTGGTGCGCCTATCTGCTCGACCTGTCGCCGTTCGAGGTTTTCCCGTTTGGTCCAGCAAGCGATCCCGCCGCCAGCCAACACCTGTTCGAGTACCTGACCGAACGTGTCGGCCAACTGCGCGCCGATGCGCCGGAGCCCGACCAGGCGAATGCCGAGCTGACCGGATACCTGCGCACGCTCGCGCATTGCGCTGACGTGCTGGCCGGTCGGGTTCCGCCGGAAGTCAGGGGGCCGCGTGGCTTCGAGAACGCGGGCAAGTATCGCCGCGGCGTGTACGTGTTTCAGGAGGTCGGCCATGACGACTGAACTGAAGCACAACACGCCCGAGGCAATCGACTTCCTGCGCTGGTACATCCCGAACGACAGCTGGACGCTTGTCGCAATCATCCCGGACGGCAAGACCGAGACAGAGACCTTCGACCCGAAGAAACCCGGCGATGCTGAACGCTGCGCGGCGTGGATCGAAAGCCGTCAGGGCAAGCGCAATCTGTATTACCAAGTCAACAAGACGCGACTTGTACGGACCACCCATAAAGACGGCACCCCCTACGAATCCAAGCCTGGCAAGGAGCACACCCTGACCCTCCGGGCTCTACACGTGGACCTTGACCCAAGAGCAGGCGAGGAACCGGCAGAGGAGTACCAGCGCGCCCTGAAGTTGCTAAAAGCCTTCAATCCGCCGCCGTCCGCCATCATCGCCTCCGGCGGCGGTGTAAACGCACTGTGGAAGCTCGCCCCCCGCCGCGATGATGACAAGCGGCTGGAGATCAACGGCGACGTGGCGAAGGCCCAAGAGCTGGAAGCGTACAACATCCAGCTGGAGAAGGTGTTTCAGGCGGACCACTGCCATAATATCGACAGGATTCTCAGGTTGCCCGGAACCATAAATCTTCCAACCGCGACGAAGATCAAGAGGGGCCGCAAGCCGACAGTGGCGGAGCTGATCGACTTCAACGATCACGTCTACACCCTCGACCAGTTCAAGGCGGCACCCCGCGCCAACGCAAACCCAACACACGGCGAGCTGGGCGGACGGCCAAAGCTGAAGATCACCGGCAACGTCCCGGACGTGGGCACCGATGAGCTGCGCGCATGGGCCGCGGAGAACGGCAAGAGCATTTCTGACCACTGCTTGGCGCTGATCGCAACGGGACAGGACCCGCTCGACCCGACCAAGTACCCCTCCCGGTCGGAGGCCCTGTTCAAGGTCTGCTGCGATCTGGTCCGGGCCGAAGTGCCGGATGAAATGATCTTCGCCGTCATCACCGGCAGCAACGAAATTGCCGCCAGCGTGCGCGACAAGCCGAACTGGGAAGGCTACGCCCTGCGGCAGATCGAACGCGCCCATGAGGAGGCTATCGACCCGTGGCTGCGCAAGCTGAATGAGAAGCACGCCGTGATCGCGGATTGGGGCGGAAGGTGCAGGATCATCAGCGAGGTCTGGGACCCGGCGATGAAGCGGACCAAAATCAGCAAGCAATCTTTCGAGGACTTCCGCAACCGCTACCGCCACATCAAGGTAGTGGTTGGGCACACCGAGGAGGGCAAGCCCATCGAGAAGGCCGCGGGAGCCTTATGGATTGACCAACCCCAGCGCCGTCAATATGAAACGCTTACGTTTGCGCCGGGCAAAGAAGTTGAGGACGCATACAACTTGTGGGCCGGGTTCGCTTTCTCCCAGATACCCGGCGACAAGCACGAGTCTTTCCTGCGCCATGTCCGGGACAACGTCTGCTCGGGCAACGAGGAGTGCTACAGGTACTTGTTGGGCTGGATGGCGCGGCTTGTTCAGCACCCGGACGAACCCGGACACGTCGCCGTGGTCATCCGGGGAAAGCGCGGCACCGGCAAGTCCTTCTTCGCCAAAAAGCTAGGCGATCTGTTCGGGCGTCACTTCCTACAGGTCAGCGACTCGAAGCACCTGGTGGGCTCCTTCAACGCCCACCTCCGGGATACCGTCCTACCGAAGTGAAAGAGCGGATGTTCTTGGACTCGGGGCCTGCCGCCCCTGCCTGGGCTGTCCAGCGCACCACCGCCCTGCATCAAGAACCACAGGCGACCGAACCTCATACAAGATTCTTTTCAGAGTGAGTTCGACGGACGGACCCTCCGCCGGACGCTCGCGCCGCGCCAGCCGTTGATGGCTTTCCGCATGGCCTCCGATGCAACGGACGGCTTACCCATCCACCTACCCTACGAAACAGGCTTCCCCTCGCCAGACCCGGACGCTAGAATCTATCGCATACGCATATCCGATTGAGGGAAACAATCATGGCAAGCGCCATCCTCTACACCCGCCGGGCGCTGGACTCCTGCCCCGAGCACTCCGAACAGCTCGCGCGCCTCGCCGCATGGGCCACCGCCGCCGGTCATGAGATCGTCGCGGAATACTCCGACGACACCACCGAGAAGAAGACCTCACGCGACGCCCGCCCGATGCTGGACCGCGCCCTGTACGACGCGATCCGGGGCGCAGGCGTCATCATCGCTGCCACTTCTCTAGACAGGCTGGGCCGTAGTGTGGGCGACCTCGAACGGCTGCTGCTAGAGCTGCGCGCGGCTGGCGCTGGGCTGTACATCGCTGACCTCGACCTCGACACCACGACCGCCGAAGGCGGGCAAGCCCTCCGGCACCTGTCCGCCCTGATCGCCTTCGATCAAGCCTGCCGCGCCGAAGCCGTCAGGCGCGGCCACCGCAAGGCCCGGGCGAAGGGAACCCGCGTGGGCGGTGTTCCGATGCCTCGCAGTCAGGAAGCCAAGATTGCCGCCCTGCTTCAAGCCGGGGTGAAGCCCGACCGCGTGCGCAAGCTCACCCATGCCGGCAAGTATGCGATCTACCGCATCAAGCGCGACCTCGAAGCCGGGAACGTCGCGCCGCCGGAGGAGGCCGAAGCATGAGCCGCAACACCCAACTGACCAAGGGCATCGTCCGCGACCTCGCCACGAAGGGCCTGCCCGCTGACGCGCTGAACGTAGTGCGCGAACTCGCCGCCGAAGGGTGCCGTGAGCACGCCATCCGCCGGACCCTTGGGCTATCCCCCGCGCAGTGGAACGCCCTCAAGAAGGATGACGCCGAAGGCGAGCTGTCACCGCTGGCGCTGGCAATCGAGGAAGGCCGGGCGGAGGGCGCGGGCGAGGTCATCGCCGTCATGCGCGCCCGGATGAAGGAAGGCGACACCCGCGCCGCGGAGTGGCTGGGCGACAAGCTCTACAAGATCGGACGCGAGGACGGCCCCGGCGAAGCGCCAAGGGTGCTTATCCAGATCAACGCTGCGCTCACTGCCGAGGAATACGCGAGGGTGATCCATGTCCAGCCCACCTAACAACATCATTGCCCCGACCCCGTTCCAGGCGCGCGTGCTCGCCGTCCCGGAAGATCATTTCTTGTTCCTTGGTGGGGGCCGCGGGGGCGGCAAGTCCTTCGGCCTGCAACTGCTGATCCTGCGGCACTGCGACCAGTACAAGCAACGCGCCCGCGTGCTGGTCACTCGCCGCCGGTTGAAGTCGCTGCTCCAGTTCGCGGAGGAAACCCGCGCGCTGCTGCGCTCCGCCTATGGGCGGGAGGTCGCCTACAACATGAACGACAACGTGTTCAGGCTTCCGAACGGGGCCACGATCACGCTGACGCACGTTGAATCGAGTTCGGCCCTGAGTGACGTTGCGCAGGGTCACTCATACAGCCTGATCGTGGTCGATGAGGCGGGCGAAGGTCCGGGCATGGACGTGATCGACCAGCTCGGGCTATCGCTGCGCGCGCCGGGCGTCCCGCTGCGCATGGTCTTGGCCGGAAACCCCGGCGGGCAGAATCACAGCGCCCTCGCGGAACGCTACGTGACCGCGCGGACCCCTTGGGCTCCGTTCGAGTTCGGCGGCAACACTTGGGTCTATGCGCCCAGCGTGGTCGATGACAACCCGCACCTGCCGGAGGCGTACCGCCGCAACTTCGAGGTCTTGAAGCACACCGACCCGGCGCTGTACCGGGCGCACCGTGAGGGCGATTGGTCCGCGCTGACAGGGGACTTCTTCAGCGGGTCATGGCAGCACTCGCGCGCCGTGTTCGATCATCACGAGGTCCCGCCCGACTTGTTCACCTCGTTGAAACTCGGCATCGACTGGGGCAGCGCCGCGCCGATGGCCGCCGTGCTGGGCGGCCAGCTCGCCTTCGATGTTCGCCTGAGCGATGACCGGGTGATGCCGCGGGGCTCGTGGGTCATCTACGATGAACACGCGGAGTTCGACCCCCGCAACATCGCCCGCGGCACGGGCCGTTCGCCGTCGCAGATTGCGCCCGCCCTTCACGCCATGTGCGCCCGCTCCGGTGTCCGCGCACGGGGCGTCATCGACGCCGCCGCCGAAGCCAAGACCGCCGGGCGTCACGAGGACAGCATCAGCGATCTATTCCGCGCCGCCGGGGTGCGGGTCACGCCCGCCCGCAAGGGTCCGCGCGTGCCCCGCTTCGAGGTCATCAAGCAACTGATGGTGCAGGGGGAGTTCTTCGTGGCCTCGCGCTGCCGGTTCTGGCTCTCGACCGTCCCGGCGCTGCCGCGCGATCCGCGCCGCCCCGAGGACGTGGACACCTCCGCGAACGATCACATGCTCGACGCGACCAGTTATTTGATCAGTGGGGCTTCGCAGGGTGTCGTGAGCGTGGGTGACTTCGCCGGACCTCCGCCGCGCCTGCCCGACACGGGGGATCGGATCGTGTATGTGTGAGGGGTTCGGGAGGCGCCCCGGCGGACTTTACTTTTTACGCAAGTCATTGATCTACAACTTCTTTTTCTTGCCGCGCGGTCCATTCGTCCAGTATGGTTCCTCGAAAGTGCGGGCATTTGGCGTCCGTGCTTTAGGTTGGGAGTGGCCCCGCCGGTGACGTGTCAAGAGGCCCTTCCGAGTCGTGATGACTTTTCAGAGGAGCCCGAACATGGCCACCGTAGATTTCAAGAAGGTCCCCACCGATGTTCCGCTGACCGCGGAGAACATCGACCGGCTGACCGCCCGCGCCACCGAACTTGCGACCGCCTTTCAGGCGCGCATCGCCAAGATTCAGCAGCAGGTAGCGGAGGCCCGCGACCGCTTCAGCCGCGAAGCTGAGGAGGTTGTCCGCGAAACCGAACCGGCCAACCGCACCGTTGCCCGCCAGTTCGCCAAGCAGCAAGAAGCCTCCCGCATCGCCAAGTTCCGCCTGACCATCGCGGAATCGTCGCGCGCCCAGCGCGAGGAACTGTTGCGCCCGTTCGCCAAGCTCGCCGCTGACGCCGAATTCCTGCTGTCCCTGAACCAGTCCCCGGCGCAGGCCCTTGGGCGGATCGCCCTGGGCGACACGAAGCGCCTGAACTACCAGCTCACGCTCGAAGGGGCCGGGCCGGTTGAACTCGAAACAGCCGCCATCACCGCCATCGCCACCAATGACCTCCCGCTCGCCGCCGCCATCGCAACGGTTGTGGATCGCCGCCCGCGCGACCGCCGCCCGTTCTCCGTGGGCGACTTCGCCCAGCGGGTGTTCGGTGCGCAGCACGCGGAGATTGTCGCCAAGCTCAAGGGCGTGATCCTCGCCTATGAATCGGCCATCGCCGCCGACCGCGAATTTGTCCGCGGGCAGGCTGACCCGATCAAAAACCTGTCGCTGGCGCTCGCTGAGAAGGCGATTGCGCAAGCCGCGGGCGATGAAGCCTGAGAACACCCCGGCAATACCGCGGGAGTGGGGCGGGCATGTCCCGCGCTGGCTCCGGGTCGATGATCCGCGGGTGAAGGTTCGCGCCTGCATCCGCTGTCGCGCCGACTTCTGGAGCGCACACGCCGGGCACAGGTTCTGTCCGAAGTGCGCCGAAGAAGTCCGCACCATCTACTGAGGAGGCCGTCATGGCACAGCACAACATCACGAAGGCGAAAGCCATCCACGAGCAGCGCCAAGCCCAGCGGGACGCCCGCGTGGCGGAGCTGACGAAGGCCGCGCAGCCGCTCCGGGGCTTCATGCCTCCGGCTCCCCGTCCGAACGCGAAGCCGCGCAAGGCCCGCTGATCCGGCGATGAAGGCCAAGGCGAAGAAGCCCGGCAGGATTCTCCCCGCCCCGCGTGGTGGGGAGAATGCCAAGTTCTTCGGCGAGCACAACAAGAAGGTAGCCGTGAGGACCTGCCTGATGTGTGGCGAGCCCTTCACCTCCGCCGGGCCTCAGAACCGCCGCTGCACCCCCTGTTCGGAGAAGGTCGCCGTGCTGGGCCTGACCGCAGACTTTTGGTGATGGGCAGGCGTCAGACGCCCCCGTGCCCGATCCGCTCCCATGCTTCGCGGAACGGGTCTTGCTCATAGTCGCCGGGCTGCAACCAGTACGACACGCGCCCGTCCTTCTCGCCGCGGTGGGCGCGCTCCCGGACCTCCGAGGGCAGGAGGATGAAGGCCGAAGGGGTAGGCGTGGCGACCTTGTTCACGATCACCCAGAAGTCGCCCATGATCTTGTCCAGCGAGGTCCCGAGGGGAACCGGGTTGCGCTTGCTCAGGGCCTTGACCTGCACCCCGACGAAGCGGGAGGCATCCCGGCTGTAGGCGATGATGTCAACGCCTCTGGCATTGCGCGCGGTCGGCATGACGTTCCACCCGAGGAGGGAAAGCCGATAGCAGCAGTAGTACAGCCCCACGTTGCCGGTAAGCTGCGGGTCCAGTGGCGCGGTTCCGTTGCCGGTGCTGTTGGGCACGTTCGCCATGACCTCAGACCCGCTCGATGCTCGTGACCTTGACGAACCCGCCGCCGGTGTGAACACGCTTCCCGACCGTCAGCACGTTGATGCTCAACGGAGTCGCCCGCCGGAACTCCGGCGGATACTCGCGCGTGCGCACCCAGCCCGCCGCCGGGGTGTCTCTGGGCGGGTGGCTCTCAATCTCGATCACCTCGCCGTCCCGGTACTCGATCACAGAACCATCCTCGAAGGTCACGCGCAACATACATTCCTCCCGCGGGCTTGTCGTCGCCCATAGCAAAAAGGCCACCCCCGGGGGATGGCCTTCGGCTTCGGTCGGGGCGCAGTTTCCAGCACTTCGACCGTAGTTAGGTAGTTCGTTGGGTAGGATCGGAAATCCTGCCGAAACCCCACTACCTAGTGGGTATATGGCGGAGAGAGAGGGATTCGAACCCTCGATGGGGCTTTTGACCCCATACTCCCTTAGCAGGGGAGCGCCTTCAGCCGACTCGGCCATCTCTCCGGGAGGGCG
>LNAP01004768.1_pt1 | contig 13599 bp, 10 predicted proteins | sample 602601 | NCBI WGS metagenome assembly LNAP01 (sample SAMN02440304, study PRJNA202911) | soil metagenome | biome: Subtropical and temperate rainforests or woodlands; isolation source: soil samples (1 kg each in a 20% v/v slurry with milli Q water) were... ...
AGTTCTGACCAACCAGTACGGTGTTGAATCGTCCCGCGTTCAGTCTGTTGGCTACGGCGAATCCCGCCCAGTTGCTGACAACAAAACTGACGCTGGTCGCGCTGTAAACCGTCGCGTAGAAGCGCAGGTTGAAGCTAGCGCTAAGTAATTAGCTCGCAGCTCTGGAAAAGCCCGGCTTAGGCCGGGCTTTTCTTTGTCTGCGATTTGGGTTGCAGCGTTGGTTTTGCGTTGTTTCTAAAAGATCGCAGCCTGCGGCAGCTCCAGGGATAAATGCCAAATCCATGTAGGAGCTGCCGCAGACTGCGATCTTTTTGATCCCTACAAAGATAAACACCGAGCCAATGCAGGAGCTGCCGCAGGTTGCGATCTTTTGATCTCATCGCAGGCCGCCACCGCACCGATCACCAGAATCGCCGGGCTTTTGAGCTGGAAGTCGCAGGCATCGTCTTCCATGGCTGCCAAGTCGCTCCGACATTCCCGTTGGTGCGGCAGGGAAGCATTTTCGATCATCGCCACAGGCGTATTGGCAGCCATTCCGCCGGCCAGCAGTTGCTCACGAATTTCACTGAGTTTCGCCACGCCCATATAAATCACCAGTGTTGTGCCCCCTTGTGCCAGGGCCTGCCAGTTCAGGCTGCTGTCATCCTGAGTGTGCGCCGTGACCAGTGTCACGCCACGTGCGACGCCCCGCAGCGTCAGCGGAATATCGCATTGGGTCGCGCCGGCAAGGCCAGCGGTGATGCCATTGACCAGTTCAACCTCTACGCCACGCTCACGCAGCCACTGCGCTTCTTCACCGCCGCGCCCGAAGATGCACGGATCACCGCCCTTGAGCCGCACCACGCATTTGCCGTGGCGGGTATAACGCAACATCAGGCGATGAATGAAGGCTTGAGGCGTGGAGCGACAGCCACCGCGCTTACCCACAGGAATGATTCGCGCGTTCGGGCAATGCTCCAGCACCGCCTCATTGACCAGATCGTCGATCAGCACCACGTCCGCTTCGCGCAACGCTCGAACCGCCTTGAGGGTCAGCAATTCAGGGTCGCCAGGACCCGCACCCACCAGCCAGACTTTTGCGCTCATAGTGTTTTCCTCACGAGATGACGGCGACTGGCTGCGCGGTGGCGGCCAGCAAACGCTTGATTTCCGGGACGCAGGAGCCGCATTGCGTGCCACAACCCAGTTCTTGTTTCAAACCCTGCAAATCCAGGCCACGGCCAATGCCGGCACACACCGCGTTCTGGCTGACGTTCATGCAGTTGCACAGGGTTTTGGTGCCCGATGCCGGCCCGCCAGCGCTGCCCGGTGGCGCACTCAAAGGCGCCAGCAGCCAACGGCGCAGTTGTTCGTCGGCGCGACCTTCGAGCCACAGACTTTGCAGCCAGTGTTGGGCCAGCGTTTCACCGGCCAGGCGAATCGCGGTGATCCGGCCGTTCTCGATCCGTACCCGTTTGCCGATCGAGCGCCGAGGATCGTCGTAGGCCAATACCGGGCCGTCGTTGAGCCCCAGGTATTGATCGATATCACGCAACAACTGCGGGTCTGGCGCGGTGGCGCTGGCGGCGCGTATCAGCAGTGCAGGGCGTTCACGGCCGGTAAGGCTGAGGCTTGCGTAGGAAAACGCCTCGCAGAGCGGTCGTAGCGTCTCCAAATGCTGTTGAACATCACCTTCTATCAGAGCGAAAAGCTGCCAAGGCAATTGCACAGGCTCGAGTCGCACACCGCTGTGTTTGAGTTCCGGTTGTTTCGACAATGGGTCGAAGGCGGGAAGGGTGAGGGTATTCACGCCGCCCTTGAGAAAACGGTCGCCCCAATGCATCGGCAGGAACGCCTGGCCCGGACGTACGCTGTCATCGCTGCTGACCGGCACGATCACCGAGCCCCGGCGACTTTTCAGATTGATCAGGTCGCCAGGTTGCAGGCGATGCCGACGCAGTTCATCCGGGTGCAGGCTCAACACGGCTTCACTGACATGGCCGAATAGCTGCGCGGCGGTGCCGGTGCGGCTCATACCGTGCCATTGATCGCGCAGGCGGCCGGTGATCAGGGTCAGGGGGAAGCGCGCATCGCGTTGTTCCTTGGCGGCGCGATACGGGTCGGTGATGAACTGTGCACGCCCGCTGGCGGTCGGGAAAACTCCGTCGAGATACAGCCGCGCCGTGCCTTCGCGGGCCCCGGCGGGGAAGGGCCATTGCTGCGGGCCGAGCTGGTCGATCAGCGCATGGCTGATTCCGGAGAGGTCGAGGTCGCGGCCCCGAGTCAGGTGTTTGTATTCGTCGAAGACCTGCGCCGGGGTTTCAAAGGCAAACAGGCTGGTGGCTCCAGGGCGCAGATGTTTTTCCAGGCGCTGTGCGAAATCCACGGTGATCGACCAGTCGGGCCGTGCTTCACCGGGTGCGCCGATGGCCTGACGGACGTGGGAAATGCGCCGTTCGGAGTTGGTGACCGTGCCGTCCTTTTCACCCCAACTGGCGGCGGGCAGCAGCAGGTCGGCGAACGCGGCGGTTTCGGTGGTGCGAAAGGCTTCCTGCAACACCACGAACGGACAGGCTTGCAGTGCCTCGCGCACAGCGGTCTGGTCCGGCAGCGACTGTGCAGGGTTAGTGCAGGCGATCCACAGGGCTTTGATCTTGCCGCTGCGCATCTGCTCGAACAGCTCGATGGCCGTCAGGCCGGTGTTCGCGGGCAGTTGATCAACGCCCCAGTAGTCAGCCACTTGCGCGCGGTGGTCGGCATTGGCTGCTTCGCGATGGCCTGGCAGCAGGTTCGACAAACTGCCGGTTTCCCGGCCGCCCATGGCATTCGGCTGACCGGTCAGCGAGAAAGGTCCTGCACCAGGCCGGCCAATTTGCCCGGTGGCCAGGTGCAGGTTGATCAGCGCGCTATTCTTCGCGCTGCCGGCGGTGGACTGATTCAGCCCCATGCACCACAGCGACAGAAAGCTCGGTGAAGTGCCGATCCATTGCGCGCATTGCTGCAGTTGCTCGACGCTGATACCGCAGAGTTGCGAAACCATTGTCGGGGTGTAATCGCGCACCAGGTTTTTCAGTTCGGCCAAGCCTTCGGTGTGGGCCTTGATGAACTCGCGGTCAACCCAGTCTTCCCACAGCAACAGGTGCAGAATCCCATGGAACAGGGCGACATCGGTGCCGGGCAGAATCGCCAGGTGCATGTCAGCCAAATCGCAGGTGTCGGTGCGCCGTGGGTCGATGACGATGACCTTCATCTGTGGGCGGCGGGATTTGGCTTCTTCCAGGCGACGAAACAGGACCGGGTGGGCGTAGGCCATGTTGCTGCCGACGATCATCACGCAGTCGCTCAATTCCAGGTCTTCGTAGTTGCAAGGCGGAGCATCGGCGCCGAGGCTGCGCTTGTAGCCGACCACCGCCGAAGACATGCACAGCCGTGAATTACTGTCGATGTTGTTGGTGCCCACCAGCGCTCGCGCCAGTTTGTTGAAGGCGTAGTAATCCTCGGTCAGCAACTGCCCGGAGATGTAGAACGCGACACTGTCCGGGCCGTGCTCGGCGATGGTTTCGGCGAAGACGCTGGCGGCGTGATCGAGCGCCGTGTCCCAGTCGGTACGGCTGCGGGCCAGGCCTTTGCCCAGACGCAGTTCTGGGTACAACGCCCGTGCCGTCAGGTCGCCAGTCAGGTGCAGGGTCGAACCTTTACTGCACAATTTACCGAAGTTGGCCGGGTGCGCCGGATCGCCGCTGACGCCGAGAATGCGCTCGCCGTCGTGCTCGATCAGCACGCCGCAGCCGACCCCGCAGTAGCAGCAGGTGGAGGCGGTGATCTGGTTCATCAGCTTGCTTCCCGCAGGGCCAGCAGCACCCGGCCATTCTCGACCCGTGCCGAATGATGGTGGGCGCAGCCGATATCCGGGGCCTGGGCTTCACCGGTTTCCAGATCGATCTGCCAGTTGTGCAGCGGGCAGGCCACTCGTTTGCCGTAGATCAAACCCTGGGACAACGGTCCGCCCTTGTGCGGGCAGCGATCGTCGAGGGCGAAAACCTCATCGTCGCTCGTACGAAAAATCGCGATGTCACCTTTCGGGCCGGCGATGATCCGCGAGCCAAGGGTGTTGATCTCTTCCAGTGCGCAGATATCCAGCCAGTTCATGCCTGCACCTCCAGGTTCTTCACGGGAATGACCTCGAATTCTTTTTTCAGCAGCGGCTGTTCGAGGCGTTCTTTCCAGGGGTCCTGCTCGAAGGACAGGGAAAACTGCAGGCGATCATTCAGTGCCTTGCGCCGTTCCGGGTCTTCCAGCACGGCTTTCTTGATGTGTTCCATGCCGACCCGTTGCAGGTAGTGCACGGTGCGTTCGAGGTAGAAAGCTTCTTCGCGATAGAGCTGCAGGAAAGCGCCGTTGTATTCGCGCACTTCTTCGGCGGTTTTCAGTTTGACGAAGAACTCCGCGACTTCGGTTTTGATCCCGCCGTTGCCGCCGATGTACATCTCCCAGCCGGAATCCACGCCGATAATTCCCACATCCTTGATCCCCGCTTCCGAGCAGTTGCGTGGGCAACCGGAGACGGCCAGTTTCACTTTGTGCGGCGACCACATGTTGAACAGGTCGTGCTCAAGCTCGATGCCCAGTTGCGTGGAGTTCTGGGTGCCGAAGCGGCAGAACTCGCTGCCGACACAGGTTTTTACCGTGCGGATGGATTTGCCGTAGGCGTGGCCGGACGGCATGTCCAGGTCTTTCCAGACGCCCGGCAGGTCCTGCTTCTTGATCCCCAGCAAGTCGATGCGCTGGCCGCCGGTGACCTTGACCATCGGCACGTTGTACTTGTCGGCCACGTCGGCAATGCGCCGCAGCTCTGAAGGATTGGTCACACCGCCCCACATCCGCGGGACTACAGAGTAAGTGCCGTCTTTCTGAATGTTGGCGTGGGCGCGTTCGTTGATCAGGCGCGATTGTGGATCGTCCTTGGCTTCGCCTGGCCAGGTGGAAATCAGGTAGTAGTTGAGCGCCGGACGGCACGTGGCGCAACCGTTCGGGGTGCGCCAGTTCAGGTAACTCATGGCGCCGGCGATGGTCAGCAGGTGCTGGTCGCGGATGGCCTGGCGGATTTGCCCGTGGTTGAGGTCGCTGCAACCGCAGATGGCTTTCTCGCTTTTCGGCTTGACGTCCGCTGCACCGCCCACGGTGTTGATCAGGATCTGCTCGACGAGGCCGGCGCAGGAGCCGCAAGAACTGGCAGCTTTGGTATGTTTTTTCACGTCATCGACGCTGAACAGGCCATGTTCCTGGATGGCCTTGACGATGGTGCCTTTGCACACGCCATTGCAGCCGCAGACTTCGGCGGTGTCGGCCATGCTCATGGCCTTGTCCTGGCCTTGGTGTCCTACGTCGCCCAAGGCGTTTTCGCCGAACATCAGGTGATCGCGGATCTCGCCGATGCCATGCTTCTCACGAATCTGCCGGAAATACCAACCGCCATCTGCCGTATCGCCGTACAGACAGGCGCCGACCAGCACGTCATCCTTGATCACCAGTTTTTTGTAGACCCCGCCGATCGGGTCGGAGAGGGTGATGGTTTCGGTGCCTTCACCGCCCATGAAGTCGCCAGCAGAAAACAGGTCGATGCCGGTGACTTTCAATTTGGTCGATGTCACCGAACCCTTGTAGGTGGCGAAACCCAGTTGGGCGAGGTGGTTGGCGCAGACCTTGGCCTGTTCGAACAGCGGCGCGACCAGACCGTAGGCGATGCCACGGTGGCTGGCGCATTCGCCGATGGCGTAGACCCGAGGGTCGTAGGTTTGCATCGTGTCGTTGACCAGAATCCCGCGATTGCACGGGATGCCGGACTTTTCCGCGAGTTCGGTGTTGGGACGAATACCGGCGGCCATCACCACCAGGTCGGTAGGGATGATGTCGCCGTTCTTGAACTCAACCGAGCCAACCCGGCCATTGCCGGCGTCGTGCAGGGCCTGGGTCTGTTCGCACAGACGGAAATGCAGGCCTCGGGCTTCCAGGGCGGTTTGCAGGAGTTGGCCGCTGGTTTTGTCCAGTTGCCGTTCCAGCAGCCATTCGCCGATGTGCACCACGGTGACGTGCATGCCGCGCAGCATCAGGCCGTTGGCGGCTTCAAGGCCCAGCAGACCGCCGCCGATGACCACGGCGTGCTTGTGGGTCTTGGCGGTGTCGATCATCGCCTGGGTGTCGGCAATGTCGCGGTAGCCGATCACGCCCTGCAAGGTATTACCGGGGATCGGCAGGATGAACGGGGTCGAACCGGTGGCAATCAGCAGGCGGTCGTATTCGGCCTCGGTGCCGTCTTCGGCGATGACCCGACGTTTGACCCGGTCGATCTCCACCACTTTACGGTTGAGCAGCAGCTTGATGTTGTTTTCCAGGTACCAGTCCAGGTCGTTGAGCACGATCTCTTCGAAGGTCTGTTCGCCAGCCAATACGGGCGACAGCAGGATGCGGTTGTAGTTGGTATGGGGTTCGGCGCCGAAGACCGTGATGTCGTACAGCTCATTACTCAACTTGAGCAGTTCTTCCAGGGTACGTACCCCGGCCATGCCGTTGCCGATCATCACTAATTTTAGTTTTTTCATCAGGTTCTCCGGGGAGCTCGGGCCTGCCTCATCAGGGCATTCAGGCCTTGCTCGACAAAATTTTGCGCAAACAAAAAAAGGCGTCCCGCTAGTTAACTAGCGAGGACGCCTTTGTCCTTGTCCCGTTCTCTCGGGCAGCGCAGCCTTCTACGTTGAAGGTTGGGCTTTATGTATGTTGGGAAAGGTAATGCAGTGGTTGTGCCAAGTCGCACAAATGCGGAATTTATGGGCTCTCACCGCGGGAGGAGGGTGTTTGCGTGCACCGGATCAATGCGCCATGCCCGGTTTTGAAGCAGAAAAGATCAAAAGATCGCAGGCTTCGCCAGCTCCTACAGGAGATCGTGGGCACCCGTAGGAGCTGCCGAAGGCTGCGATCTTTTGATCTTTTAACCATGAAACAGCAAAAACAGCAGCACCAGATTCACCAGCAACGACACAAGCGCCAACGTCCGCCAGACTTTCAGCGGTTCGCGCTCCAGCAACGGTCTGGGGCGCACGCTCAAACTGCGACGTTCTCCCTGTTCCAGTAGCAACAACCATTCTTCCGCCGTTTCAAAGCGCTGATCCGGAGCTGCCGCCACCGCGCGCTCCAGACTTTGCGCAATCCATTCCGGCAGGTCGGGCCGGTAGCGACTGGCGCTGACAGGCACACCAAACCGAGGGCGCTGGAATGCTTCGATTTCGCCGTAGGGATAATGCCCGGTCAGCAGGTAATACAAGGTCACGCCGACCGCATACAAATCCTGCTGTGGTGTAGGAGGATCACCTCGAAAAGCTTCCGGCGCGATATAGCTGGGCGTTCCGGGCAGTGCGCAGGCTTGATCTTCGGACAGCCCGGGGCAGTAGGCGAGGCCGAAATCCAGCAGGCGCAGCTCACCGTCGTCCCCCAGCAGCAGGTTCTCCGGTTTGATATCGCGATGCAGAATTTGCCGTCGATGCAATATGCCGATGGCCCGCAGCAGGCGTTCGGCCAGGTCCAGCCATTGAGCCAATGGCAGCGTTGCGACACGCTCATGCAGCTCTGCCAAGGTAGACCCGGAATATTCACGCATCACGTAATACAAATGCTGACGCTGACTGGCGGCATGGACTTCAGGAAAATGCCGCCCGGCCACACGCTTGAGAAACCATTCCTCTGACAACAACGCCTGCCCGGCCTGGTGATCGTCACGGAGCGCACCGGGCAAGGTTTTCAGCAGCCAGGGCTGTTGTTGTGCGTCGCGCACCCGGTAGAGCAGCGATTGCTGGCTCTGGCCGAGGATCCCTTCGACCTGCCAGCCTTCGAAAGTCTGGCCCGGTTTCAGCGCAGGCGGGAGTGGCCATTGCTGCAGATGAATCAGCGCGTCGCCAATGCTGGTTTCACCGAGGGCATCGACCCGCACCAACAGGGCGCTGGCGTTGTCCTGACTGCCGGCCAGATGTGCAGCGTTGACCAGGGTCTGCGCGGCACTGTTCAGGTCGGGTTGATCGCGCAGAATCGCCGCAATGGCCGTGTCGCCCAGCACGGCCCAGATGCCGTCGCTGAGCAGCACGAAACTCTCGTTCAGGCGCAGTTCGCCATCGAGAAAGTCCAGCACCAGGTGTTGATCCAGCCCAAGGGCCCGTTTGAGCACATGCTGCATGCCCGGCTGGTCCCAGACGTGATCCTCACTCACCCGTTGCAGTGTGTCGGCGTGCCAGCGATAAACCCGGCAATCACCCACATGCGCCAGAGTGAAACGCCTGCCGCGCATCACCAAGGCACTGACGGTAGTCAACAGCGGTTGCCCACCGCCGTTCGCCTGCAGCCAGCGGTTTTGCGCCAGTAGCAGACGATCCAGTGCCTGGGCGACGCCCCAGGTTTCCGGGGTGGCGTAGTAGTCCAGCGCCAAGGCCTGCAAGGTCGAACGGGCTGCGAGCCCGCCATCGGCACATTGGCTGACGCCGTCGGCGATGGCGAACAGGTAACCCTTGCTTGCCGCCAGCGCCGGGGCCGGAGTGACCAGGCGCACAGCGTCCTGGTTCTCCTCGCGGGGGCCGATGGCGCTGTGTTCGGCAAAACTCAGTTGCAGGCTCATTCAGTCCTCACACCCGTGCTGCGGTGACGGCTGCCGAACCCCACGTGGTTCTCCAGCGACGTTTCACACCGTGCAGGCCGAACCAGGCAAGCACGCCAAGGCTGGCGAACAACCACAAGGCCAGTTGATAGCTGCCCGTACTTTGCTTGATCGCGCCCATGCCGGCGGCCAGTGCGAAGCCACCGATGCCGCCGGCCATGCCGATCAGCCCGGTCATCACACCGATCTCCCGACGAAAACGCTGCGGGACCAACTGGAATACGGCACCGTTGCCTGCACCCAAACCGAGCATAGTGCACACGAAAAGCGCCAACGCGGCGTAGGAATTCGGCAGATTGAAACCCACCGTCGCAATGCAGATCGCTGCCACGGTGTACATCGCAAGCAAGGTGCGAATCCCGCCGAAGCGATCCGCCAGCGCGCCGCCCAACGGACGCATCAGGCTGCCACCGAACACACAAGCGGCGGTGTAGTAGCCGGCAGTCACCGGGCTCAGGCCGTACTGGTCGTTGAAGTAGCCGGGCAGGGCGCTGGCCAGACCGATGAAACCGCCGAAGGTCACGCTGTAGAAAAACATGAACCACCAGCTGTCGCGGTCACCCAGGGCCTTGAAGTAGTCGGCCATCGATTTGGCTTTCGGCCGCTCGGGTGCATTCTTGGCCAGCCAGGCGAAGACGATCAGGGTCAGGATCAGCGGGATCAGGGCGAAGCCGAACACGTTGCTCCAGCCAAATGCGGCGGCCAGCACCGGGGCGATCAAGGCTGCGAGTACAGTGCCCGAGTTGCCGGCACCGGCGATGCCCATGGCTTTGCCTTGGTGCTGGGGCGGATACCATTGCGAGGCCAATGGCAGGGCGACGGCGAATGACGCACCTGCCACGCCAAGGAACAGGCCTAGCAACAACGCTTGTTCGTAACTGTGGATGCCGACTTTCCAGGCGACGAACAGGGCGCAGATGACGATCACCTGGCCGATCATCCCGGCGATTTTTGGCGACAAGCGATCAGCCAGCAGGCCCATCACAAAGCGCAATATGGCCCCGGCCAGAATCGGCGTGGCCACCACCAGCCCGCGTTGTTGGGTGGTCAGGTGCAGATCAGCGGCGATTTGCACCGCCAAAGGGCCGAGCAGGTACCAGACCATGAAGCTCAGATCGAAATAGAGGAAGGCTGCGAACAGTGTCGGGGTATGGCCGGATTTCCAGAAGCTTGAATTCATCGCGCACCTCAGCTGTCAGGCGTATCAAGAAGGAGTCATGAGCTTGCAGGTGGGGCGCCGCAACGGCCGCACCACCAGCCCCGGTCTCTGGGGCCAAAACGGAAAAACGCCGCTACCCGATCCGCCAGGGGGCGAATGAGGTGAGCGACGTCTTCGTCGTAGGTGGGGCAACCGCCGTTGGTTACCTTGCAGTGATTACCTAGCGAGATCTGTGCCAACACGTGAGATCGCGTTATGGCCATTCGCGGGCAAGCCTCGCTCCTACAGGTTTTGTGTCGTTTACAACATCTGAACTCACCACAAAACCCGTAGGAGCGAGGCTTGCCCGCGAAGGCGTCATCACAAGCACGACAAGGCTTCAGCCAAGCAATTCGCTCATGGCAATAATCTGCTCCGCCACCTGTATCAGCTTCTGCTGGCGGCTCATGGCCTGGCGGCGCATCAGGGTGTAGGCCTCTTCTTCGTTGCAGTCCTTCATCTTCATCAACAGCCCCTTGGCCAACTCGATGCGCTTGCGCTCGGCCAGTTGCTGGTCGCGAGCGTGCAGTTGCGCGCGCAGGGCCTGGTCGCTTTCAAAGCGCGCCATGGCCACGTCGAGAATCGGCTGCAAGCGTTGTGCGTGAATGCCTTCGACGATGTAGGCACTGACGCCGGACTTGATCGCCCGGCGCATCACGTCGGGGTCGTGCTCGTCGGTGAACATCACAATCGGACGTGGTTGGTCACGGGTCACCAGCACCACTTGCTCCATCACATCGCGGCTCGGTGACTCGGTATCGATCAAAATCACGTCCGGACGCACCGTTTCGACGCGTGCGGGCAGGTCAATGGTCAGGCCGGACTCGTCGATGACCTCGAACCCGGCTTCGGTCAGAGCGGCCTTCAGACGCCCGACTTTTTTCGCAGTGTCATTGATCAGCAGGATACGCAACATATTCGTAGGCTCCTGTCAGCGGCTGGCGAGAAGGGGAGCGTTGTCGCTCATGGCGTGCAGCGTGAAGCTGCGGGCATAGCCGGCCGGGTTCGAGCCATCCCAGACTATGCCGTCGATCAATTGGCTGTTGCGCATTTCCTGGCTCCGGGCGGACACACCGACAGCGGTGGCGGCCTCACGGTATAAGTCTAGTTGCTGGACCTGACGGGCCACGCCGAGGTAATCCGGGTCGTCACGCAACAAACCCCAGCGACGGAACTGGGTCATGAACCACATACCGTCGGACAAATACGGAAAATTGACCTCGCCACCACCGTGAAAACGCATGGCGTGTGGGTCTTGCCAGCGATTACCCAGGCCGTCGGCGTAGTCACCGAGCAACCGTGGTTCGATGCAGTCGAGCGGTGCATCCAGATACTCAGGCGCACTCAACAGTTGCGCGGTGCTGCGGCGATTTTCGTGGCTGGCTTCGATGAATCGGCTGGCTTCGAGGATCGCCATCACCAATGCCCGTGCGGTGTTGGGGTATTGCTCGACAAAGGCGCGGGTGCAGCCGAGGACTTTTTCCGGGTGATCGGGCCAGAGGGTCTGGCTGGTGGCCATCGTAAACCCGAGATTCTGCTGCACCGCGCTGGCCGCCCACGGCTCGCCGACGCAGAAACCGTCGATGCGCCCGGCTTGCAGGTGCGCGACCATTTGCGGCGGCGGCACCACCACACTGTCGACATCCTGCAACGGATGAATACCCTGACTCGCGAGCCAGTAATACAGCCACATGGCGTGGGTGCCCGTGGGAAAAGTCTGAGCGAAGGTCAGTTTTGGGCGACTTTGGTGCACGTGCCGGTCCAGTGCTTCAGGACTGGTCACGCCCAGGGCCTGCAAACCGTGGGAAAGGTTGATGCTTTGGCCGTTCTGGTTCAGGCCCATGAGCACAGCCATGTCAGTGGAGGCTACGCCGCCGATGCCCAGGTGCACGGCGTAAATCAGGCCGTACAGGCTGTGGGCGGCGTCGAGTTCGCCGCTGACCAGTTTGTCTCGCAGGTTGGCCCAGGACGATTGGCGCTTGAGGTTCAGGGTCAGGCCGTAGGGTTGGGCGAAGCCCTGGGTGGCGGCGACCACCACTGAGGCGCAGTCGCTCAGGGCCATGAAGCCGAGGTTGATTTCAGTCTTTTCCGGGGCATCGCTGCCGTTGACCCAGGCCAGTGGGCCGGCTGATGGTTCGTTCATCGATTTCGCACCTTCCAAAAAAAAGCGTCGTCCCAAGGCCTTTGCGTGGGCAAAGCCGGGTGACGACGCCATTGTCCTTCCACTCATCCCGCCGTTGGCATGAGTGCTGATGCCTGTGATTGGTGCAAGGCATATGCCATCGCTGGCTGATTTTGTTGCGCGCCTCGCCTGTGGACCCGATGCACGGCTATAATCGCCGCCTCTCATCGCCAACCGAGTCAAGCCTGCCCATGTACACCCTGGCCCGTCAGCTGTTGTTCAAACTTTCCCCGGAAACCTCCCACGATCTGTCCCTGGACCTGATCGGCGCGGGCGGGCGTTTGCTTGCTGTGCAAGGCACCGGCGAAACTGCCGGTAACGGTCATGGGCCTGGAGTTCCCGAACCCGGTGGGTTTGGCGGCCGGTCTGGACAAGAACGGCGCGGCGATCGATGGTTTTGCCCAATTGGGTTTCGGTTTTGTCGAAATCGGCACCATTACGCCGCGTCCGCAACCGGGTAATCCTAAACCACGGATTTTCCGCTTGCCGGACGCCGAGGCGATCATCAACCGCATGGGCTTCAACAACCTCGGCGTCGATCACTTGCTCGCTCGCGTGGCGGCGGCCAAGTACAAGGGCGTGCTGGGCATCAACATCGGAAAAAATTTCGATACGCCGGTTGAGCGTGCGGTCGATGACTACCTGATCTGCCTGGACAAGGTCTATGCCCACGCCAGCTACGTGACGGTCAACGTCAGTTCGCCGAACACCCCGGGCCTGCGCAGCCTGCAATTCGGTGATTCGCTCAAGCAATTGCTCGCCGACCTGGCTACCCGCCGGGCGGAACTGGCCCTGCGTCACGGCAAGCATGTTCCGTTGGCGATCAAGATCGCGCCGGACATGACTGATGAAGAAACCGTTCAAGTCGCTCAAGCGTTGATCGAAACCGGGATGGACGCGGTGATTGCCACCAACACCACCCTGAGCCGCGTTGGCGTCGAAGGCATGGAGCATGGTGACGAGGCGGGCGGGTTGTCCGGCGCGCCGGTTCGCGACAAGAGCACGCACACCGTTAAAGTGCTGGCGGCGGAACTGGCCGGTCGCCTGCCGATCATCGCCGTGGGCGGCATCACCGAAGGCAAGCACGCGGCTGAGAAAATTGCCGCGGGTGCGAGTTTGGTGCAGCTCTACTCCGGCTTCATCTACAAAGGCCCGGCGCTGATTCGTGAATCGGTGGATGCCATAGCGGCCCTGCGCTGAACCTTGTGGGAGCGGGCTTGCCCGCGAAAGTGTTGGGTCAGTCAACATCATCTTGAATGTTAAATCGCTTTCGCGAGCAAGCCCGCTCCCACAGGTAATGTGTTTGCAGCTCGAGATTGAGTTTCTGGCAGGCATAAAAAAGGGCTCCTCGAAGGAGCCCCTGGGCCGAAGCCCGCCGTCCGGATGGGACGTGCGTGGTTAAGTCATTACGTAATCAGATTGTCGTGTCGGAGTGTGTGCCCTGTATTAGCCGACGGCGTGAAGTTCGTTGAGTCTGTGGATTCCCGCAGTGCCGGTCATACCGTCCCAGTTGTCGCCGCGTCCTTCTCGCCAGCCATTGATCCA
>LNAP01004122.1_pt1 | contig 13597 bp, 10 predicted proteins | sample 602601 | NCBI WGS metagenome assembly LNAP01 (sample SAMN02440304, study PRJNA202911) | soil metagenome | biome: Subtropical and temperate rainforests or woodlands; isolation source: soil samples (1 kg each in a 20% v/v slurry with milli Q water) were... ...
GGGGGAAGGGGGGTCCGCCGCCGCACGGCGTGTGGCGGTCTGTTCCCGAACACCAGCAACGCGGCAAGCCCTCTTCACCGCCTGCGGCGGTCCCCCTCCCCCGATGGGGGAGGAGAGGGATGCCGGCGGCGCGCATCAGGGCTTCGCGGCCGCCGGCTGTCCGACGAACTGCAGGGTGTAGGCGCGCTTGTAGTCGAGGGTGGCGGGGTAGACGCCCTGGCCGGCGGCCATGTTGAAGAACTCGGCCCAGCGGGCGTCGGTCATCGTGCCGATGGTCTTCTGATCGCCGCCGTCGACGATGCCGTAGGTGCGCATCTTCTCGCGCGCCTGGTCGAGGACGTCCTGGGTCATCTCCGGATTGTCCTTGAGGATCAGCGCGTCGGCCGGCTTTGGGTCGCCGTAGAGGTAGTCGCGCCAGCCGATGGCGCTCGCCTCCAGGAAGGCGCGAACGGCCGCCGGGTTCGCGCCGATCAGCTTGTCGGTGGCCAGCACCATGGTCGCGTAGCCGGGGTAGCCCTCGTCGGCGAGCAGGAAGACCTTGGGATTGATCCCGCCTTCCTTCTGCAGGGTGTAGGGCTCGCTGGTCACGTAGCCCTGCTGGGCGACCCGCTTGTCGGCCAGGAACGGCGCGGGCGAGAAGGTGTACTTGCGCACCTGGTCGTCGGTGAACCCGTACTTGGACTTGAGCCAGACCCAGAAGGCGGTGATCGAGGCGTCCGACAACAGGATGGGATGCCCCTTGAGGTCGGCGATCTTCTCGATGCCCTGACCCTCGTGGGCGATCAGCACCTGCGGGTCCTTCTGCATGAACGCCGCCACCGCCTTCACCGGCACGTTCTCGCGCGCCAGGTTGAGGACGATGAAGCTGTTGGAGCCCATGCCGAGCTCGACCTGCTCGGCGGCCAGCAGCTGGGGCACGTTCACGCCGGGACCGCCCTGGACGATGCGCACGTCGAGGCCGCGCTTCGCATACTCGCCGTTGGCCAGCGCCTCGTAGAAGCCGCCGTGCTCGGCCTGGGCCCGCCAGTCGGTGGCGAAGCGGATCTGGGTGCGGCCAGGCTGGCCCGCCGGGGCCTTGTTCTCCTGCTTGGCGGGCGAACACGCGCAGACCAGCCCGACCAGGGCGACGGTGACAAGGCGAAGGAAATTCATGCGGCCCCCAAGGCGACGGTGCGCCGGAGCCTTACGGGCCCGGCTGCGAAGAGCAAGACCCTGAAGAGCAAGAGGGCGGCGCTCCGGTCACCCGGAACGTCGCCCTCCTCCAGATCCTTTTGAGGGGACCTGCGCCGTAAAGATCGACTTCGACTTCGATTGACGGGCTTCCCCGCAGGTTTCCGTCGTAGTCGCCGTTCTTTGGTCCTTCGAGTACCGGGTCGCCCTGGAAACTCGAACTTCCTCCGATCGTCCCGGTCTTCCGGTTCTGCGTTCCGCCGCCTGAGCTTGCGCCCGTTTGGCTTCCCGTTTCGCCTTGGTCCGGCTCCGCGTCCTCGGTCTTCCGGCACTCCTTCGACAGTCGCCTGTCTTTGGTTTTCCGGTCCGCCGGTGGCGCAGTTCCTTTCGGCAAAATCAGAGTGCTCCCGAACCTTCCGGGTGCAAGCGCCCCGAATCACCTCTGTGTGAAGAACCGCGTTCTCCGCCGCTCACAACCTGTGCACAAACGGTTAACCGGGCCGAATTCGCCCGTGGAATCAGTCTCCGGACTTATGCACAGGAAACCCGTCAGGCGCCGGTTTCGAGCGTTTCGCGGCGGGTTTCGAGCTCCAGCCACTCTTCTTCCGCCGCAGCGAGCTGGGCCTGGGCGGCCGCCAGCGCCTGGCTGAACCGCTGGAAGGCGGCGGGATCGCGGCCGTAGAGCTGCGGGTCGGCAAGCTGGCGCTCCAGCAACGCGATCTTGCCCGGCATTTCGCCGACCAGGGTCTCCAGCTCGGCCAGCCGCCGCTGCTGGCCCCTCCCGCCTCGATCAGCGTGATCACCCGCGAAGACCTGGACAAGAAGTTCTACCGCGACGTGAACGACGCGCTGTTGGAGGTGCCGGGCGTCATCATCACCGGCGGGGGCGACCGCCAGGACATCAGCCTGCGCGGCATGGGCCCGCAATACACGCTGATCCTGATTGACGGCAAGCGCCAGAGTTCGCGGGAAACGCGCACCAACTCGGATTCCGCCGGCGTGGAAGGCGGCTGGACGCCGCCGCTGGCCGCCATCGAACGGATCGAAGTCGTGCGCGGCCCGATGTCGTCCCTGTATGGTTCGGATGCGATGGGTGGGGTGATCAACATCATCACCCGCAAGGTGCCCAACGAATGGGGCGGCGAAATCCGCCTGGACACCACCATCCAGGAAAGCAATAAATCGGGCGACATCTACCAGGGCAACTTCTACCTGTCCGGGCCCATCAAGACCGACCTGCTGGGCTTGCAGATTTACGGCCAGTCGTCGCAGCGGGATGAAGACGATATCGTCAACGGCTTTCGCAAGCGAAATTCGGACAGCGTGACCGCCAAACTGGCGCTGACGCCCAACCGTAACCACGACATCGTGCTGGAAGGCACGACCATGCGCCAGAAGTACGAGAACACGCTGGGCAAGACGGTCGCGCCGCAACCGCCGGGCGTCGCATGCGGGCGCAACGGCTGCCCCGCGTCGTCGGAAACGGACTACCGCAGCAACAAATGGGCGCTGTCGCACACGGGGCGCTGGGGCTGGGCAGTGTCGGACAGCTATGTGCAGCAGGAAGAGTTCGACAACCGTTCGCGGCAGATGAAGATCAAGAACCTGAACCTGCAATCCAGCTGGACGCTGCCGCTGGGCTCGCACATGCTGACCCTGGGCGGCACCTACCTCAGCCAGCGCCTGAATGACCAGACCGGCAACCAGTTGGCGGGCGGCCCCAACAAGATCGACCGCTACCAATGGGCGTTGTTCGCCGAAGACGAATGGCGCCTGACCGACAGTTTTGCCGTCACGGCCGGCCTGCGCATGGACGAAGACGAGAATTTCGGCACGCACTTCAGCCCGCGCCTGTACGGCGTGTGGCAAATGGCCGAGCGGTGGACGCTGAAGGGCGGGGTATCGACCGGCTTTCGCGCGCCCGACCTGCGCCAGACGGTGGCGGGCTGGGGGCAGGTCAGCCGCGGCGGCAACATGTACGGCAACCCGGATCTGACGCCCGAAAAGTCGGTGACCGAGGAAATCGGCATTCTGTATGACGACGGCGAAGGCTTCAACGCCGGCCTGACCGTGTTCAACAACGACTTCAAGGACAAGATCACGCGCGTGGGTTGCCCGGCCTCGCAATGCCCCGAAGGCCCGAACCAGTTTGGCGCCAGCCCCACCACCTACATGAACGTGGACAAGGCGGTGTCGCGCGGCGTGGAAGCCAACCTGAAGTTGCCGCTGGGCCGTGACTGGTCGCTGACCAGTAGCTACACGTTCACCAAGTCGGAGCAGAAGTCGGGCCAATACCAGGGCCAGCCCCTGAACCAGTTGCCCAAGCATCTGTTCACCACCACCGTGAACTGGCAGGCGTCGGACGCGCTGCAAGCCTGGGCCCGCCTGAACTACCGCGGCAAGGAAAGCCAGCCGATCACCAGCGCGTCGTCTTCCTCGTTCATTGCGCCGTCCTACACCTTTGTGGATCTGGGCGGTTCGTATGCCGTGAACAAGACCGTGTCGGTGTATGCCGGCATCTACAACCTGTTCGACAAGCAGGTCACCTACGACGATTACGAGTTCGTGGAAGACGGCCGCCGCTATTGGCTGGGCGTGGGCGTGAAGTTCTGATCTTGAGACACAAGGGGGGCGCTTGCGTCCCCCGCAACACGAAGAGGTAGCGATGACGATGCAAGCAAACATGGGCCGTGCCCGCCACTGGCTGATCCAGGCGGGCGTCGCCTTGGCGATGGGGGCGGCCACGGCAGTGTGCGCGGCCGGCGCCACCATCCCCGTCAAGCATGCGCGGGGCGAGACCGCCGTGCCGGCCAGCCCGACGAAGACCGTCGTGATGGACATGGCCGTACTGGACACGATGCATGCGCTGGGCATCGACGTGATGGGCGTGCCGTCGGTGGCCAAGCTGCCGCCCCAACTGGCCCAGTACGCCGACACGCGCTATTTGAAGGTGGGCTCGCTGTTCGAACCGAACTACGAGGTCATCCATGCCGCCCAGCCGCAGGTGATCTTCGTGGCCGGCCGGTCGGCGCCCAAGTATGACGAATTGACCAAGCTCGCGCCCACCGTCGACCTGACCGCCGACCCCAAGGACCTGGTCGGCAGCGTGACGCGCAGTACCGAGACGCTGGCGGCCATCTATGGCAAGCAGCCTCAGGCCAAGCTGAAGCTGGACGCGTTGCGGGCGTCGATCGCGGCGTTGCACGGCCAGGCGGCGAACGCCGGCACGGCGCTGATCGTGCTGACCACGGGCGGCAAGATGAGCGCCTATGGCCCGGGCTCGCGCTTTGGCGTGATCCACGACGCGTTTGGCGTGAAACCCGCCGCAACCGGCCTGAACGTGTCGAACCACGGCCAGGCGATTTCGTTCGAATTCATCGCGCAGACGGATCCCGATTGGCTGTTCGTCATCGACCGCGACGCCGCGATCGGCCGCGAAGGCGTGTCGGCCCAGCGCATGCTGGACAACGACCTGGTGCGTCCGACCAAAGCGTGGAAGAACAAGCGCGTGGTGTATCTGAACGGCTTCAACTGGTATTTGCTGGGTAGCGCCGGCCTGACGTCCATGCAGCAAAACGTGGACGAAATTTCCGCGGCGCTGGCAGAAGGAAAGTAAGCGGCATGTTTGTTGCACGGATGGGGCGCCGGTGAACTGGCGGCACGCGATCAGCGGTTGGGGCGGCCTGACTGTGGTGCTGGCGCTGTTGGCGGTGCTGTGCGCGGCAAGCGTCAGCCTGGGCGCCGGGCAGTTTTCGGTGGCCGCGCTGTGGGGCGGAGGCGAAGACGCCGAACGCGCTTGGCGTTTTCTGATGGTCAGCCGCGTGCCGCGCACCGTGGCGTTGCTGCTGGCCGGCATGTCGCTGGCGGTGGCGGGCCTGATCATGCAGATGCTGGTGCGCAACCGCTTCGTCGAACCTACGACGGCCGGCACGGTCGAGTCCGCCACGTTAGGCATCCTGGTGATCACCTTGCTTGCGCCGGACACGCCCGTGATCGGCAAGATGCTGACCGCCACGGTCTTTGCGCTGGCGGGCACGTTGCTGTTCCTGGCGCTGCTGCGCCGCGTGCCGTTGCGCACGCCCTTCATCGTCCCGCTGATCGGCTTGATCCTGGGGGGCGTGATCCATGCGGTGACCACCTTCGCGGCGTTCCGGTTCGATCTGCTGCAATCGCTGCACGCCTGGACCACGGGCGACTTCTCGGGCGTGTTGCGCGGCCGCTATGAGTTGTTGTGGATCGGCTTTGCGCTCGCGTGCGCGGCCTATGCCGCGGCCGACCGCTATACCGTGGCAGGCATGGGACGGGAATTCGCCGCTAACCTGGGGCTCAACCACGCCCGGTTGACCCTGGTCGGCCTGCTGATCGTGTCCGCGATTTCCGCGGTGGTGGTGGTGACGGCGGGCGGCATTCCGTTCCTGGGCCTGATCGTGCCCAACGCGGTGAGCCTGCTGCTGGGCGACAACATGCGCCGGTCCATCCCATGGGTGGCCGCGCTGGGCGGCGTCTTCGTGCTGGCTTGCGACATCATCGGCCGGCTGGTGATCCACCCCTACGAAATCCCGATCGGCACCGTCGTGGGTGTACTGGGCAGCATCCTGTTCCTGTGGCTGTTGCGCACGCGGAGGAACCGCCTTGGCTGATACCTTGCTTGCCGCTGCCGGGCAGCCGGCCCGACGCGCGCCGCAGCCCCTGCGTCTGATGTGGCTGGGCGCGGCCGCCCTGGCGTGCATCGTCGCGTTCATGACCTTGGGCGCCAACGGCCAGTGGTCGTTCGTAATTCCGTTTCGCGGCGGCAAACTGGCGGCGATGCTGTTGGTGGCATATGCCGTGGCGGTGTCGTCGGTGCTGTTTCAGACCATCACGCACAACCGCATCCTGACGCCCGCGATCATGGGCTTCGATGCGCTGTATCTGCTGATCCAGGCCGTTGTCGTGTTCGGCTTCGGGCAAGCGGCTACCGCCGCGAACCATCCGGTGGCGGCCTTCCTGCTGGAAGTCGGTGCCATGACCGCGTTTGCCTGCCTGTTGTTTCGCTGGCTGTTTTCGGATGCGGTCCGCAGTCTGCACCTGATGATGCTGGTGGGCATCGTTTTCGGGCTGCTGTTTCGCAGCCTGTCCAATTTCGTGGTGAGGCTGATCGACCCCAACGAGTTCCTGGTGCTGCAGGATCGCATGTTCGCCAGCTTCAATTCGGTGCGCGTGGCGTTGCTGCCGATCGCGCTGGGCGCCGTGTGCGTGGCGACCCTGCTGGTCTGGCGCATGCGCCATCGCTACGACGTGCTGGCGCTGGGCCGCGAGATCGCGTTGAACCTGGGGGTGGATTACCGCCGCAGCCTGATGCTGACCCTGGCCGCGATTGCCGTGCTGGTGTCCGTGTCGACGGCGCTGGTCGGGCCCGTGACCTTCTTCGGCCTGCTGGTCAGCAACCTGGCGTATCAGGCGATGGGGTCCGACAAACACCGGTACACGATTCCCGCGGCGACCTTCCTGAGCGTCATTTTCCTGGTGGGCGGCCAGACGCTGCTGGAACGCGTGCTGGGGCTGAACACCACGGTCAGCGTCGTGATTGAATTCGTGGGCGGCGTGATGTTCCTCTTCCTGATCCTGCGCAAGGGGCGCCGATGATAGAAATTCGACAACTCAGCAAGCAATATGGCGACAGCGTGGTCGTCGACGACGTCAACCTGGACCTGCCGGCCAACGGCGTCACCGCCATCATCGGACCGAACGGCGCCGGCAAATCGACATTGCTGTCGATGATCAGCCGCTTGCTGCCGACGTCGGCCGGGCACGTCCGGGTGGACGGGCTAAACGTGACGACCTCCGACAGCCGCGAACTGGCGCGCCGGCTGTCCATTCTGCGCCAGGATAATCACTTGCCGCTGCGGCTGACGGTGCGCGACCTGGTCGCGTTCGGCCGCTACCCGCATACCGGCGGGCGCCTGACGCTTGAGGACAAAACGCACATCGATCGCGCCATCGCCTATCTGGACCTGGAACCGCTGGCGGACCGTTATCTGGACGAAATGTCCGGTGGCCAGCGCCAGCGCGCGTTCGTGGCGATGGTGCTGTGCCAGGACACGCGCTACGTGCTGCTCGACGAGCCGCTGAACAGCCTGGATATGAAGCATGCGGTGGCCATGATGGGCACCTTGCGCCGCGCGGCCGACGAACTGGGCAAGACGGTGGTGCTGGTGCTGCACGACATCAACTTTGCGTCCAGCTATGCGGACCGCATCGTGGCGATGCGGCAGGGGCGTATCGCGCATTTGGGCACGCCGGCGGAATTGATCCGTTCCGACGTGCTGAGCCCGTTGTACGAATTGCCGATCGACGTCCACGCCATCGGCGGCAAGCGGATCTGCGTGTATTACCGGTAGGGGCGGGCGGTTTTCAACGCGATACCGTCGGCCCCGCTGGCGCAATCAGCGTGCGGGATCCGCGCTGGCGACCAGGCCGGCCTGGCGTGCGGCGCGGTGGCGGCGTTCCAGCATGACGGCCCACAGCCACAAGGGCATGCTGCCGATGGCCAGCAGGCTGCCCACCCAGCCGGTGGAGGTCCAGCCAAATCCAGCGGCAATCGCCAGGCCGCCCAGGAAGGGGCCCAGCGCGTTGGCGGTATTGAAGGCCGAATGGTTCAGCGCTGCGGCCAGGCCCTGGGCATCGCCCGCGACATCCATCAGGCGCGTCTGCAACACGGTGCCCAGCGCGCCGCCCACGCCGACCAGGAACACGTTCAGCGTGATCAGCCAGACGTTGTGGGCCATCAGCGGGAATAGCGCCAGCACCACGGCGGACCACAGCAGCAACAGGCCGGCGGTGCGCATGACTGCGCGGTCGGCAAAGACCGGCACCACCATGTTGCCCACCGTCAGGCCGACGCCGAACGCGCTGAGCACGAACGGCACCGTCGTGGGCGCCACTTGCGTGACGGCGGTCAACGTGTCGGCCAGATAGGTGTAGATCGAGAACAGGCCGCCGAAGCCCACTGCCCCGATCGCCAGCGTGATCCAGACCTGGCCGCGGCCCAGCGCGCTCAGTTCGCGCAGCGGGCTGGCCTTGTGGTCCGCCGGCGTGTCGGGCGCATAGACCGCCACGCTGATCATGGTCAGCACCGCCAGCAGGGACACCAGGCCGAAACTCCAGCGCCAGCCGATGACCTGGCCCAGCCAGTTGGCCATCGGGACGCCCACGATGGTCGCCACCGTCAGGCCCAGGAACACGCGGCCCACGGCCACGGTGCGGCGGTTGGCGGGGACCAGCGAACTGGCTACCAGCGACGCGATGCCGAAGTACGCGCCGTGCGGCAGCCCGCTCAGAAAGCGGAAAAACAGCATCCAGTGGTAGTCGGGCGCGATCGCGCTGAGGCCGTTGCCGATGGCGAAGAGGCCCATCAGCGCGATCAGCAACCGGCGGCGAGGCATCTTGGCGCCGAGCACGGCAAGGATCGGCGCGCCGACTACCACGCCCAGCGCATAAGCGCTGATGACGTGGCCCGCGGTGGGCGCGTCGATGCCCAGCGACTGGGAGAAATAGGGCAGCAGGCTCATCGTGGCGAACTCGGTGGTTCCGATGGCGAAGCTGCCGACAGCAAGGGCAAGCAGCACCAGCGCGGGCCGGTGCTGTGGGGAAGCAGGGTGGGACATGTGACTAAAAGAGGGGATTCGCTGAAATGTTGCGACGCAACAGCACTATTGTAAGCACCCCAAGCTGTCATTTAAATGTCTACGCACCTGAACGTGGGCCTGGGGCGCCCCGGCATCCGGGCGCCCCAGGGGCCAGCAGGCGCGGTTACTGGCTGAGATCCACGGCGTAGCGCGACAACTGCGTCGTGGCGTCCGGTGTGGCGTCATGCACCGACACGTTGGTGACGCCATGCGCCACGGCCATGGGCAAGGTGCCGGGGACGGACCAGAACAGGACGGGGCCAGCCAGCGCGCCCAATTGCTTGAAGCGCCAGCTGCGGTCCAGGCCGTAAGTCGCCAGGTCCAGCGTGGGGTTCTTCTTGATGTAGTTGATCAGCACATCCCGGCTGGCGTCCGGGGCTTGCAGCACGATGTCGCCCTTGCCGCCCGCCAAACCCGGGAAGTCGCCGCCGCCGCTGGCGCGGTAGTTGTTGGTGACGACCAGGAACTGCGCGGCAGGATCCAGCGGCGCGCCCTGATAGGTCAGCCCCGAAATGCGCGAACCCTTGGGTTGGCTGACGTCGATCTGGTAGGTCAGCGCATTGCCCGTGGCGTACAGCACGTCGAAGTTGAACGTGGGGAAGCTGGTGTCGACGAGGTCTTGCGGGGCGACCTGGGTGGGGTCGATCTGCTTGAACTGTTCGGCCGTCTTTTCCAGCCACAGGCGGACGGTGTCGCCGGTGACCCGCACGACCTGCAGCGTGTTGGGGTACAGGTAGAGATCGGCGGCGTTGTTGATTGCCACATTGCCTTGCTTCACGAACGTGAAATCGCCCGGGCCGTTGCGCCCGCCCTTGAACGGCGCGGCGGCCGACAGGATGGGCAGGTTGCCGTACGACGGGTTGTTCTTGGCGATGTAGTCCGTCAGGTAGTCGATCTGCGCCATGTTCACGATCTGCAGGGCCGACACGTCGCCCGTCAGCGCGTAGTAGGTGGCCATGTCGAACTGGCTTTGCCCGATCGGCGTTTTCACGTACGCGATCGTGGCGGCGTGTTCGGCTTGCACCAGTTGCTGCACGGCGGAGTCCGAGGCGACATAGGTCGCCGGCGTGGCGCCGCTTTGCGCGGTCAGACGCGTGGAGATGCGTTGGACCGTGGTGGCGTCCTTTTGCACCTTCCAGCCCTTGTCATACGCGAGCTTCAGCGTGATCTGGCCCAGGTTGTTGCCCCATTGGCCGGCCTGCACCGCGGGCACGCCGTTGATCAGGCCTTTCTCCAGGTCAATGCCGGCCTGCCCCCGGAACGGCGACGTGGCGCTGGTGTCGGGGAACAACAGATGCTGGTGGCCGGTGATCAGGGCGTCGATCCCCGGGACCTGGCTCAGATAACCGGCGCCATTCTCCATTGACGGGCTGTAGGCGGTCTTCATGTCGATGCCGCCATGCGCCAGCGCCACGATCAGATCGGCGCCCGCGGCCTTCATTTCGGGCACGAAACGCTGCGCGGATTCCTTCCAGCCGGTGACTTCGATGTGGCCTTCCAGGTTGGCCTTGTCCCATTGCAGGATGGGCGGAGGCGCGAAACCGATGACGCCGACTTTCAGCGGCACATCGATTGTCTTGCCGTTGGCATCCGTGGCCTTGAAGGTCTTTTCCAGCAGTACCCAGGGCTTGAAAATGGGCTGCTTGCTGGCCGCCGACACGACGTTGGCCGAGACGAAGGGAAAGCCGGGCGCCGCGCAGTCCTTGGCGCCCGCCGGATTGGTCTGTGCCGTCCCCTTGCCGATGCCGGCCAGGCCGAAGTCCACGTTCGTGATCTGCGACAGGAAGGGCAGGCCATAGTTGAATTCGTGGTTGCCCATCGTGCCCGCGTCATAGGCCAGCAGTTTCATCTGCTTGTAGATCGCGATCATGTCCGAGCACTGCACGGGCGATACCAGCGCCTGGTAGTCGGACAGGGCGGTGCCCTGGATGGTGTCGCCGTTGTCGAACAACAGCGTGTTGGCGTGCTGCTTGCGGGCGTTGGCGATCAGCGTGGCCGTCCGGTCCACGCCATAGCTCTTGTCTTCCGTCAGCTTGTAGTAGTCGTAGCCCAGCACGTTGGCGTGCAGGTCGGTGGTGGCAAGAATCGCCAGGTCCAGCGCGGCGCCTTGGGGCACGCTGACTTCGGGCGGGGGCGTGCTGGTGCCCGCATCATCGTCGTCGTCATCGCCGCCGCAAGCCGCCAAGCCGGCCGCAAGCGCCAGGCTGGCGGACAGCGCAAAGAGTTTTCGTGTGTGTGGCTTCACCGTCTTTCCTCCGGGTTTGAAGGAAATCGATTTTGGGGACAGTGTGTGACCCGCTGGTGACATGGCCGCCGGGACGTGGCGTCCGGGTTCGCGCACGGGTGGCACAGGGCGCCTGACAAAAAACTGAATTGGATGCGTGTCTCATTTATCGTGGCCGCCGTGCAACGTGATGATAAAAAAATTGCGAGTGATTCTCATTGTCAAGAAAATGGCGCTTCGTTCCATTTCAAACGACTTCAGAAAACCCGTCACGGCCATGCACGCCCCTCGATCCCTTTCCGCAGCACTCCTTGCGTTGGCGCCACTTGCCAGCCCGGCCCCCGCCCACGGCCAATCCAATACACCGACCTTGCCCGCCGTCAGCGTGGTCGGCAGCGACGATGCGCAAACAAGCTACAACCCGCCAGATTCCACCAGCGCCACCAAGATCGACGCGCCGCTGCGCGATATTCCGCAGACGGTAAACGTGGTGCCGGCCGAAGTCATGCGCGACCAGCACGCGACGTCGATGCAGGATGCGTTGAAGAACGTGCCGGGCGTCAGTTTCTCAACCGGCGACGGCCAGCGCGACCAGGTGTCGATCCGTGGCTTTACGGCCATTGCCGACCAGTTCGTCGACGGCTTCCGTGACGACGCCCTGTATTTCCGCGACCTGTCCAACGTCGAACGCATCGACGTCATCAAGGGGCCGGCCGCGGTGTTGTATGGCCGGGGATCGTCCGGCGGCTTGATCAACCGCATTACCAAGAAGCCGGGCGAAGACATCTCGCAATTGGGCTTGAGCTATGGCGGCTGGAACGACCGCCGGCTGGATCTGGACCTGGGCCGCGTCAATGAAAGCGGCAGCATGGCCTGGCGCCTGACGGGCGCGGTCGAGAAGGGCGATAGCTATCGCGACAAGCAATTCCTGGACCGCAAGGCCATCGCGCCGTCGGCCCAACTGCGCCTGGGCGAAGACACGACGCTTCTGATCCAGACCGAGTTCCTGGAAGACCGCCGCATCACGGACTTCGGCATTCCGGCTTATCGCGGTCGGCCCGTGGATGTGGACCCGTCCACGTACTACGGCGCCGAGAACGCCCGCGACGTGGATTATTCGCAGGCGCGCGTCCAGTCCTACGCGGCCACGCTGAACCACCGCTTCAATGAAAACTGGTCGCTGCGCAATGCCACGCGCTACTACCACTACACGCTCAACCGCAACAACACGCTGCCCGGCGTCGTGAACGAAGCGGCCCAGACGGTGACGCTGAATCGTTCCAACGTGCTGCGCGACGAACATGGCTGGACCAACCAGACCGAACTGATGCAGCGCGCCCAATGGGGTTCCGTGCGCCACGACATCCTGTATGGCGTGGAAGTGGGCCAGCAGAACAAAGACCTGATGAACTATTCGGCCAATGCCGTGGCCACCGTCAATCTGTTTGATCCGGTGCTGCCGACCTTGCCGTTGCAGGTGCCGGGCAATCCTGGCACGAGCAACCTGGGCCGTTTCAACACGCTGGGCCTGTACGTGCAGGACATGGTGTCGCTGGGGGATCACTGGAAGGTGCTGGCCGGCGTGCGGCACGACCGTTTTGAACAGAAGACCGAAGACCGTCGCAACGGCACGGACCTGGCCCGCACGGATTCCAACTGGAGCCCGCGCCTGGGGCTGGTGTTCCAGCCCGATACCGTGCAGTCGTATTACGTGTCGTGGAGCCAGTCGTACCAGCCGTCCGGCGAAGCGTTCTCGCTGGCGGCCAACAATGCCGATCTGGCGCCCGAGAAGACGACCAACTACGAGGTCGGCGCCAAGTACGATTTCCTGGACGGCAAGCTGTCGACGACTGTGTCCGTCTTCCGCCTGGAACGCACCGACATCAAGGTGAACAATCCCGTCACCAATACGCTGGTGCCGGTGGGCACGCAGCGGACCGATGGCGCGGAATGGACGCTGTCGGGCGATCTGTCCAATGGCTGGCGCGCCATGCTTGGCTACGCCTACCTGGATGCGCGCGTCACCAAGTCGGTCGCGCGCGACGCGGGGCAGGACGTGGAGGGCAAGCGCGCCACATTGACGCCGCGCCATGCCGCCAACATCTGGGTGACCAAAGACCTGGGCGACGGGTTCGGCGCAGGCGCCGGCTTGAATCTGGTGGGCGCGCGCTTCGCAAACCCGGGCAACACGGTCACCTTGCCGGGCTATGTGACGGCGGATGCGGCCGCGTGGTGGCGCAAAGGGCCGTACGCGGTGCAATTGAACGTGTACAACCTGTTCGACGCGGGCTACATCGTGTCGGGCCACGGCAGCAGCCCGAACCTGAACATGCCGGGCGCGCCGCGCAACGCGATGCTGAGCTTGCAGTATCGGATGTAGGCGTCAGCGCAACGGCGATTCCTGCGTCAGGCTGTCGATTTCCAGGGCGGCCAGCGCATCCAGGAATCGCCAGGCGAAGGAGCCCGGCCCGTCCGCCAGGGCGCTGGCGCGTTGGCCCGCGAGGCCGAAGCACGAGAGCGCGGCGACGGCCGCGGT
>LNAP01004123.1_pt1 | contig 13597 bp, 13 predicted proteins | sample 602601 | NCBI WGS metagenome assembly LNAP01 (sample SAMN02440304, study PRJNA202911) | soil metagenome | biome: Subtropical and temperate rainforests or woodlands; isolation source: soil samples (1 kg each in a 20% v/v slurry with milli Q water) were... ...
GCGCAGTGAGGACAGCTCGGCAGCGATCAAAGCCCGTTGTGCCACGGTGAGCTGCCGTCGATAGAGGTTCAGAGAGAGGACATAACCCAGGGCATCATCTCCTGTGTATTCCTCTGTTCGGGGTTCGATCAGCAGATCCTTGCAAACGCGGTATCGGTTTCGCCCATCAAGGATCTTTCCTTCATGGAGAACGATCGGGGCACGCTGTCCGTTGGTATCGATATCTTCAAGCAGGGCTTCGTAGTCATCACCAATGATTAGCGGAAATAGCTGAGCGTAATCGTGAAACTCCAAATCATAGCTTTGCATAAGCAGCTTCTCGTTCCATGTTCATCTAGGAACGATAAGTCGAATACATACATAAATGACGCTTTTTCAGGTCGTTTTTGCGTCTGAATTTGCGATCATTTTGTTGACCTGTCGTCGATATTCACGCAAAAAAAACCCTGCCATTTAAGCAGGGGTTGTGATCTACAGAAGCCCAGGACAATAAATCTAAATCAATATTAAATCTTCTCTTGAAGTTGGCTTATTAATTCCTCGAGAGCTTCTTGATCTGGTTTTGTGTCAACGAATCTAAGCGACTTGTCTGAAAGGACTTCCATGACACCCCATTTCAATTCATGTAAATCCTGGCCCGGCTCCGGTGGCGTCTCCCAGTAGGGAAAGCTTCTGACTACATGAGGCGGCATCTTTGTGATCATGGCTGAATCTCGGTATTTTCTGTCAAGGCAAAGGCTGCATGCTAATCAGTGTATAAATATACAGTTCTGCACCACCACACAAAAAACGGCGTCAAAAGTTCGTCATCTTTTCAGCTCGTAAACTGGTTGCAGAACGGCAACACCTATAAAAAAGTTGTCTCATAGCACAGCATAAGCTAGGGCCATGCCTACAGCAAACATTAGGCCATCACTGACCATTTAAGGCGTGATAAGTTTCATTAATTTGATGCTTTTTGAGTTTTTTGACCGCCGTAAGCTCGATCCCTTCCTACAGAAGGAAAGTGAGCTGGCTGTGGTTGAAGCATAGGTTATCGCGGAGATCTATGTAGATCATTTCCTGTCCGGAGCCTGGGACAGCGCGTGGACAGCCTCCCTTGGAGCTTCTGTGCTAGGCCTGCGGCTCTCGGCCTACTCTCCGTGCGTACTCAAGCAACCAGAGTAGCGAATGATCTGGGCGGTCAATTGCGATTCCTGCAAAGGGGTGCGCTTGTGAGCTTCCTGGATATCGATTTCAAGCGCCTCGACCTCAGAGCATGGCATCGGCCTCGGTTCACTCACACTCACTCACTGACACCTTCGGCCTTAGCCAGCCTTGCCTACGCACCTCCCCCATCGCCGCTTCCAGCTCAGGAATCGAGGAGATGTCGCAAGACACCGTTGGCTTTTTTCCTTTGCGGTCTGTGGGCAACTGCAATATGACTTGCTCAGGATCGCTTAGAGAAACCTGGAATTTTATGCTCGGAAGCCCGCTGAAGATGATGCTCGCCTTCGTTAGGTTCAACTCAGCTGAAGCCTGCCGCACCTCACCTTCGTGCTCATACGCCAGCGAGATACGGTGTTTGGTTGAATTGCTCATAGATAACCCCTGGCGCTTGGTCTGCGCAAATTTGCGTGACGCTTAATGCTTTGTTTTGAGCCCGCGCCTCGCCGCGGATGAACCGATCTTCGCTGCTCAACATGTGAATCCGCGCGGGGGCTGAACACTTCAGCCAGTGCTCTGAAATCACTGAAAACAGCTCGATACGGCTTAGGCCGAGCAAATGCTCAGGCTCAATCTTTGGCAGCTGTGCGAGAGCGGTGAATCGTGTCTGCGGTTGCACCACTCTGAGTTCTGGTTGCGCGACTGCGGTTGCCATATATCCCTATCTCGAAGTCTGAAAAACCATATTCTGTCATGGCACTTCGCCTTCGTGTTCACGTTTTCTAACCAGTTTCGCGTCTGAAATCATTCATTACAATATAATTGATAATCATTCGCTTGCAATGAGGGAGCGATCTATGGTCTTCAAAAAGGCCTCAAATTGTTCAGCCAGCCGCTTCGCGTCGACAGTTTTCTCGCATCGAAGCTCGAACTTTTTCCCATCTACACGAACCTTGCCTATCCCACTGATCTCTTTGTCGGTGAACTTGCTCGGCGTTTTCTGCTGATCACGCGAGGCAACCTCCTTCGCTAACCACCGAAGAGCATGTTCCTGCGTCCATTGATGATCGCGCATAGAGGTAACTGCTTGCAGAAGCAGCGCCGGCTCGGTACGACTGAATTCAATGAAGTCTTTTGCCCATTTCCCACCGATAAGCCCTGGATTCGTGTCGAGTATCGCTCGAACCTCCTCTGGCAGATCCATTAGGAGAAGGCATCTGCTAACTATCGAATGGTTGACCCCTACTCTGCGCGCCAGAGCACGAATCGAACTTTCTTCCCCAGCTCGCATAATCGCGGCATAGGAACGACCGCGCTCATACTCGGTTAGAGCTTCCTGTCCCTCGTTGTCGGTCAAGGCCAGGATTTTCGCCATTGCATCCGTAACGGAGCGAACATAGGCGGTGACGGTTTCTCTGCCCAGCAGCTTGTGAGCACGCCAACGACGCTCGCCGCCGATCAGCTCATACGCTCCTTCCCCTATAGGACGAACCGTCAACGGCTTTACCAGCCCAACAGAGGCGATCGAGTTCGCCAGATCCTCAATAGCAGCCTCGCTGAAGGTCAGGCGAGGCTGAAAGGGAGATACCCGAATCGACTCGACCCTTACTTCAGCGAGGACGCCGCTATCACTTGCGGCAAGAGATTCATCGCTATGGCCTGGCGTTGGAGCTGCAACCGGGGTTGGAACTGGAGCGCTGTCCTCCTGTTCCGCCCTTTGCGCTGCGAGCATGTCTGCAACGGAAACCCTGAGATTCGGCTCAGCAATTTCCGCTGGCGGGCGAACCCCGGTGACCCAAAGAGGGGGGGTCTTTTTTTGACCTGGGTAATCCTCCGACTTGGCCATACTTCCTCCGAAACCTAGTGGTGGTGCTCCGAGCACCACTCATATTCTCAAGTTATAAGTGGTGCTCCGAGCACCACCATTTTCTGAACTCGCTGAGTGGTGCTCCGAGCACCACTCAAATCTAACGGCTCTGGTGCTCCGAGCACCACCTCAAATCACTGAGCGGCCAGATCGCGTATTCGTTTCAACGCCTCACCGAAAACACTGCGCATCGAGTCAATAGTCTTGGAAGAGGCACCTTTCCAGACCAGCAGGGGAACGCCTTGATCAAGCGCTTTACCGTAATCCTCGGAGTAATAGAGTTTTTCTTCAGATACCCGACCAGGGAAAAGATCGTTCAGGACGACCAGGTTGTTGAGGATGCGTTTGCGGTTGCGGATGAACATCGTAGGGATAGCGAGCACTCCCGGAGAGCGGCGATATGCTTTCGCAAATCGAACCATCCAGTCGTTTAGCCGCATCAGCGCCCTGAATGAAAACTTATCCATCCGTACAGGGCAGAGCACAAAGTCGCTGGCAACAATGGAGTTCTTGGTGAGCCTGGAGGCGGTAGGCGCGTTGTCGAACAGAATCACATCATAGGAGGAGATATCGACACCTGGGATTTCTCCGCTACGCGCCCGCTCAAGCCACCCTGCATACCAGAAGTCCATATTGTTTTCGGCATCGAGTGCCACGGCCAGGTCTTCCAGATATGCATCGGCAGGAATCAGGTGTGGCCCGTTCTCACCGAATGGCTTCTTGACGACTTCCTCGAAAGTCATCGGATCAAAGCATCTCACCCGGAGATCGGGACTCAGGAGGCTGCCAAAATGGCCGGCGACATAGCGATCTGCTGGTATTCCCATCGCCTCGAGATCTGATAGTGCGAGATCTGGATCGTAGCCAAACACGCTGGACGAATCGCCCTGAGGATCGTTATCAACGCAAAGCACCCGCAGACCTGCAAGCTGAAGGAATACAGCAAAGTTGACTGAGGTTGTCGTCTTTCCGGTACCGCCTTTCTGCACGAACGTTGAGATAACAATCTGCCGAGGCAGTCCCTTTGCGTAGCCTTTCGCTCGGCGAAGCGCAGCGATGTCAAAAATATCGCGAAGCGTATAAGCCCTTGAGGTGACAGTTCCTCGCGGAACCCGGCGAATCTCGATGCCGTTTTCGTCTTCAATATCTTTGAGGCGACGGGTGGTAAGGCCGAAGCAGTCGGCCGCGAACTGGGGAGGATAGAGGAGGGCGTCGAAGTCGGTGTAGTTGACCGTTTCTTCTTCAAACTGCTCGCTTGACTGCTGCATGACAATCCCTGCATTTGCTGAATACAGGGGGATGATAATACGTAACGCCATATTTTCAAGGCTAAATCATGGTACGGGCCTTTTTTCCGCTGCTTATCCCGAACTGATGGCTAGGTATCCTGCCGATCAGTTCGGGTTTATGGCTGTTTTTTATGGTTTGAAGCGAACTGGTTTTTGTATGGAAAGAGGAGGGCTGTTCTGTGAATTAATTAGGCGTACTGTTTTTGAGCTTGGGTGCGTGCGCGTTTGAAGTCGGCGCTGATGTAATTGACTGTGAATTGGGTGTCCAGGGGATGCGATTCGACAACCACCTCGGTGGAGCCAGACAAGAAAGTCACGTTCTCAAAGCCAAGGCTGGATTCATCAGTGCTGATTTGCAGCTGGCTCCTCAAGCCATTCAGCACCTCCTCCAGGTGGAGCTTGTCAGCTTTTACCGTAGCGACATCCAGGACCCCTTCAGCGTTGAAGGCCAGCTGAATGTCAGTGACACCCTCGAGGTTGACCTCCCACTCTGAAAGGTTAAGTACCGGCCCGCCGGTGTAGGAAGTACCAATCTTGTCGATGATGGTGTAGTGCTGCTGGACGTCTACGATCGTCGTAACGCCTACAGCTAGGCTTACCGGCTCCGGCGCTATAGCAGCCATGCTGAGCAGATAAGCTGCGACGCCCGCGAAAGCGGCAGTATTCATTGGGTTCCTCCAGGTCGTGTTCGGTTGGGATCATTTTCTCCTCGCCGACCTGGTGGGTGTGCTGCTTTCGAACCGAATTGTCGTCGGAAAAACGGCCCTCGGATTCTGAGTCTGCTTTTGGCTTTGGTTTTGGCCTTTGCTTCTCAACCTTCAGAAAATCAGCTTTTCAGTTTTAAAAGCCTTTTAATTGTTTTTCTCTTGTTGTTCTCTTGTTTTTAGAAGGCTGGAGCCCTTGTGCCACGGGGCCTCCAGAGGACTATCGACTACAAATTACGGCATTGCGACTACAGATTCCGGCTTTGCGACTATGGATTACGGCTGATGCGACTACAGATTCCGGCTGTGACGACTACAGATTCCGGCCGTTATCCACAGGCCAGATGAAGGCCCTGGGCTGCGTCTAACGACTACAGATTCCGGCTGTTGGGTTGTGCACATAGCACGATTTTGAGTTTTTATGGCTCGATTTCAAGCCATTTTGTGCTTTGAATTTGCCAGACTGGCCTTTGCCTACGGCAAAAACTCTGTAACTCCTTGTTTTTAAAGGATATTTATGTTTATTCGCCGTTTCTTTGACGTTTCTCGATGTTTTGCCCCAATCCTGCGTGGAATCGCCAATAAATAGTCTTTCCTGTCCTCACCTGAGCCTATCGACTACAGATTACGGCTGCGATAGCAGCCATTTGCTCGATACGACTACAGATTACGGCTATGCCTGGACGGCCTTTGCCCGTAGCAGTGCCACCAAATTCTGGGTATTCGGAAAAGGTTGTTGATTAGGCCCTTTCCATAGGGTTCTACATTTCAATTTCTTCAACGGAAAACATTGTTGACACGCCGCCTTTGTCGGGATACCTTTCGTCCGTCGCAGTAAATCCTGCGACCTGGGATTGGTCTCCCGGAAACAGGCGGGTACAACCGCCGCTTATGAGCGGTTTTTTTGTGCCCGTAGCATGGCTACACCTGTTATGGGCGGGCCGTGTGTGGGCATCTTCGGATGCGCCGGCTCCTGTTCCGGTAGACCAACCCGCACGGTTCCGCTCACCCGATTGGTCTCGGGCGCGGCCAGCAAGCCAAAACAGGACAACCCTCATGAAAGCCATCGCACCTGTAACAACCCCCGTACTTGTTGAACTGGTTGAAGGTCATCCGACTACCACCAGCCTCGATATCGCTGCCCACTTCGGAAAGCGGCACGCCGACGTAATTCGTGCCATCAGCAAGCTGGATTGCTCTGCTGAATTCACTGAACGCAATTTTGCGTTGAGTGATTACGCCGACCTGAGTGGCCGCACCCTTCCGCAGTACCGCATGACCCGCGATGGCTTCACATTCCTCTGCATGGGCTTCACCGGCAAGGAAGCGGCCAAGTGGAAGGAGGCCTACATCAGCGCCTTCAACCAGATTGAAAACGTTCTGAAAGAGGGTGTTCCTGCCAAGCAGAAGCGCCAAACCAAGCTGCTCACTGACGGCCTGTCCTCCGAGCAGCAGGAAGCCATCAAGGCCCTGGTGAAAGCCCGCGTTGACGAACTGCCCGAGGCTCAGCGTGCCAAGGCTGCTATCACCTGCTGGTCGTCGCTGAAGTCCAAGTTCGGCTGCACCTACAAGGAGATCGCCCCGGAGCGCTTCACCGAGGCTGTCAGCCTGGTTGCCCGCGTTGTTCTGGAAGGCGAGCTGCTCGACCCTGAAGAACCTAAGGTGGTTGGTCGGATGGCGATTGATTTCACCGTGGCCCGCTGGATCGCTGAGAACCCGTATGGCTTCCAGAACACCCCGCTTGAACCGGCAGACCGCCTGCGCGTACCGATCCGGGCGCTGTATGGCATGGACTGCAAGTCCCCAACCCTGGCTTTGCTCAGTATCTTGGAGCGCTCCGGGTATGAGGTTGAGGCCTGCAAGCTCGAAGTGCTGGCACTGAAGGAACACATCGATGTGCTGGATGGTGTAATGGGCAACATCCAAGTGAGCATTGAGAACACACGCAGCCGGGCCTTTCCGTTCGCCTGTAAGACCAAGAAGGCCGACCGTACATGAATGCCCCAGCCACTATGCTGCACCCCCTGAAGGCTCAAGTCCTGAGCTTTCAGGAGGAGGAACACGACTACCACTTCCAAGTGGAGTATCCCGACCCACCTGCCTGCCACAGCTGCGGCACCATCGGCCAGATCGTCCGCTTCGGCAAGAAGCAGGTGAAGTACCGGGACGTGCCCATGCACGGCAAGCGTGTGACCCTGTGGGCCGTGCAGCGGCGCTTCCAGTGCAAGAGCTGTGAATCGACCTTCACGCCCAGGTTCGACGAGATGGCCGAGGATCACCGCATGACGAAGCGGTGCTACGACTACATCATCCGCAAGGCACTCATGAGCACCAACGCCAAGGTGGCCGAGGAGATCGGCTTCGACGAAGGCACGGTGCGCGGCGTTATCAAGGCGTACTGCAAGGTCAAGGAGTACAGCTACCGGCCAACCCTGCCACGCATCCTCGGCATCGACGAGCTGTACCTGAACCGCCAGTTCCGGTGCGTGCTGACCGACATCGAGCGCGGCACCATCATCGACATCCTGGAGTCACGGCAATTCGACGTGCTCTACAACTACCTGGCCAACATGCGCGGTCGGGACAACGTCCAGATCGTCTGCCAGGACATGTGGAAGCCGTACCGCGACGTGGCGTCCAAGCTGTTTCCCAGGGCGTCTATCGTCGTTGACCGGTTCCACATCCAGCGGATGGGCAACGAGTGCCTGGAGGTGCTGCGCAAGGGCATCAAGAAGGATCTGACACAGCATCAACGCAGGCAGCTCAAGGGCGACCGTAAGCTGTTGCTGATGCGGCGGCGCGACCTGAACCCGATGAACGAGCTGGTCATCCACACCTGGCTGGATCAATTCCCGGAGCTGGGGGTCGCCTACAAGCTCAAGGAGGCGTTCTTCGATATCTGGGAGTCTGCCACCGAGCCGGAGGCGCGACAGCGTTACACCGACTGGCTGGCCATGATGCCGGACAGCCAAAAGCCCCACTGGAAGCCACTGACAACAGCGATGGCCAACTGGGACAAGCAGATCTTCGACTACTTCGGCCCGGCCCAGCGCAACACCAATGCGTTCACCGAGTCGATCAACCGATCCATGCGTGACCTGAACCGCGACTCTCGGGGCTTGTCCTTCGAGATGTTCCGGGCTAAGACCCTGTTCAGTCTGGATCACAAGGTGACCAGGCCCAAGCCGAAACGGGAATCACCTTTCGCGGGCTACACGGTGATGAAGGACATCTTCACCTTGGACGAGTCCGAGTTACCTATCGATCACGGCGTGCCCATCGAGGCAGTTATCCGGGCTATCCAAGGCCTGCGCTAACCACGCCCCATCAACACACCCATCAATTTGAGATTTGGGGTTCGGGAAGTCCTGTATCAACAGGATTTTCCGAATACCCCAAATTCTTTGCTATCGACTACAGATTACGGCTGCGGATCGAAGGTGCCGCGGACCATCGACTACAGATTACGGCTGTTGTACGGGGTGGACGGAAGCCTATCGACTACAAATTACGGCTGCTATCTATCGACTACAGATTCATGCGATGCCGAGCCAAGTGAACAGGCGGTGATCTGCGGGGCCCGTGGTTACTGGGGTCGAGAGATTAAAAAATTCCTGGGTATCGACTACAGGGGAAACTCTCTGTAGGGTTTCGTTACTAATCGTAGGGCCAGTTATGTCCAATTTACCCAAACCTACCAAGCCGGAACCTAAGCCGCTCCGGGTCACGAAATCCAATACGCTGATTACCGCATCGTACCGGCTGACTCTCAACGAGCAGCGATTGATCCTCGCGGCTATTAGCAAGCTCGATCCAAGAAGGCCCATGCCGAAAAAGGTGTCAGTGTCGGCCGTGGACTATTCGGATATCTACGGCGTCCAGCTCAGGCATGCCTATGAGCAGATGAAAGTGGCAGCTGATGAGCTATACGAGCGCGATATCAAGACCTTTGACGGGTCTGGAATGGAGCGAAAGCGGTGGGTTGATCGGGCCAAATATCTGGATGGTGAAGGTCGCGTTGAATTGTCGTTCACCATCCATGTCATGCCCTATCTCACGATGCTGTACAGCAAAGTGACCAGCTATGATCTACGGCGCGTTGCCTGCCTGGACTCAAGCCATTCGTTCCGGCTATTCGAGATGCTGATGCAGTTTCGGAAGACTGGATGGGCCTACATCGAGGTTGAAGCCTTGCGGGTCGCCCTTGGCTTGTCGGATGCCTATCAACGATTCAACAACCTTCGCCAGAGAGTCATAGATCCGGCAGTTGAGGAGCTGAAGACTAAGAGCAATCTGGATGTCAGCTACGAGTTGAGGAGGGAAGGGCGGAAGGTGATCGCAATCAAGTTCACCTTCTGTGACCTCGCACAGCTCCCGCTTAATCTGGAACTTGACCCTGAAGATCTTCCCCCGCTTCCTGAGTATGACCCTGCCGAAGAAAGCGAATGGCTGATCACGAAGCCTTTGGGTGAGTTGGCTGAAGCACAAGAAGCCGGTCTGCTGTTCGCTGTTTCGGCAGAGGAAGGAGAGCAACCAGATTAGCTTGCGTCGTCATCTGACGACCGTTTGTGCCTTTGTGAGCAGTGTCGCCGGTGCCGGTTTTTTCCGCTTAGGTATTCGAATCGTCATTTGCCGTCCTTTTGGTGCCACTTCCACAAAAAACCCGCCTTAATGGCGGGTTTTTCTTGGCCCGGTCTGGGGCGCGCAGCGCTCAGTAATTAGGTACAAGCGTGAAGAGGCTTCGCCGCCATTGGCATACATCCTCGCCTGATGCTCGGCCTGCATTTTTGAGCGCGTCGAAGACGCTCAGGGCAAACGACATTGCAGCCTGGTCGTCTTCGTGGAGGTCGACAATCACAACCGGAAACTGGTCGCCGTCATCAGCATCAGGTGTTGCTATGGCGACTGTCTGAATCCCCCAGGTGATGCCGTCATCGTAAGGTTCTACAACAAATCGCTTGAGCCGGCGAATCATGCCGTCACGAATCATCTGAATCAGATCGGTGCATACCGGCTCCGATTGGCGCTGCTGGAAAAGTTGGATGGCTGTCATAAGCTACGGCTCCCTTGATCTGCATTCATCCTGCCAGCAGTCCCGTAAATCCCAAACGGAATTCCCCTGGCTTTGTTCGGCATCGGATTGGCGGCGAACCCTAGCATTCTTTTTTCCCTTGGTTGGGCGTGCCATTCCCCGCGGGTGGTGGCGGAAGTTCAACAAGGGAGGGAGTGGCTACGCAAAATGCTGTTTGCATGCCAGAAACATCGCCGTCCCAACACTCGCATTCGGCATCCCAAGCTTCTCGATCAAAGTGGAAGATTGTCCCAAGATCAACAGCCCCATCCAGGGTGGCGTATGCCCCACTCAAGGTTCCGTTGATCAGCACCGCGTAGCAATCGTCGCCGATTTGCAATGCTTTCCCTGGATTGGCTTCAAGAAGGCGCTGATAGGAAGCAAGGGTCTCGTTGTAAGTCATGGTTGCTGCTCTGATTCCGGGTGTGAGAAGACATTGCCACCTCTCCAGGAATACCCAAATCCTTTAGAGGGCAGAGCTAGCAGCCCCCGCTTGGGTTTGTGCGTGGCTATGCAACCATGGAGGCATATCAGAACGGAGATCCAAGGGATGAACTTCACCCACGAACAGGGGCCAGCGATTAACTCGTTGGCCCGTATCGTCAAGCTGGTGGCTTTTGCTGGAACAGGGAAGACCACCACGCTTGTTGGCTATGCCAAGGCTCGGCCTCAATGCCGTCTGCTCTACCTCTGCTACAACAAAAGCGTCGAGATTGCTGCCAAGCAAAAGTTTCCGCCGAACGTGACGTGCAAAACAGCCCACGGCTTGGCTTATGCGTCGATCGGATCGAAGTACAGACACAAGCTCACGAGCAACCTGCGCCTGACCGACATCGCAAGAATTATCGGCTCACAGAACTGGGAATTGGTGCGCAGCGTGCAAGAGACGCTGAACAATTATTTGGCCAGCGCGGATGACGACATCGAGCTATGTCACTGCCCCGTCAACAAGCTCAAAACGGAGCGAATGAAGCGCGCCGCCGGAAGCATCGTAGAGGGAGCCAGGCAGCTTTGGTTGCAAATGTGCGACATCCAAAACGAGGCTGCGAATATCACTCACGACGGCTATCTCAAGCTTTGGGCACTCTCGAAACCAAATCTGCGGGATCGTTACGATATTGCGCTTGGAGACGAGGCGCAGGACATCAATCCAGTGATTGCTGGTGTGCTTGCGCAGCAGGCGGCATACGGAATGGGCGTAGTCGTTTGTGGTGATGGCCATCAGATGCTGTACCGCTTCAGGGGGGCCGTAGATGCTCTCAATGCAACCTGGCTCGACAAAGCGGAAGTCCACTACCTCACTCAGTCGTTTCGGTTCGGGTCTGCCGTTGCGCACGTCGCCAACATGGTTCTCGCGTTCAAGGGTGAATCCCGCCAACTGGCTGGGCTTGGCGGCGAGACTCGTGTTTCCAAGGCACTACCTGCTGACCTTGAACATCGCACCGTACTCTGCCGGACGGTGGTTGGAGTGATCGAGACGGCGCTGGCCAATGTAGAGACTGGTGCAAAGATCTACTGGGTTGGGGGGATCGAGGGTTACAACCTCCAGGATCTTGAAGACCTACATGCGCTATCGAAGGGGTGGCGTGACCGAGTGAAGGGAAAAAAACTCCTCCAGGAATATCCTGATTACGATCTCTACAAGCAGATTGCCGATGAAAGCCAAGACCCTGAGATGAACCGCTCGATCAAGATCATCGAGCAGTACAGTGCGGATCTCCCGGAGTTGTTTGCCAAGCTGCGGCGCAATGCGGTCACTGATGAGCTTGAAGCCACCATCACCCTCAGCACCGCGCATCGTTCGAAGGGCTTGGAGTGGGATGCGGTGCAACTGGCTGAGGATTTCACCTTCGATCCATTCAATCCAGAGAACGAAAAGGAACCATGGATTGATGAGATGAACCTCCTCTACGTCGCGTGTACCCGCGCGATGCGAGTTCTTGCGGTCAACTCGACGATGTTGGAGATCATGAAAGAATTCGTCGACCGGCGTGACGGCCGCAAGCCAAATACCCCGATGGTTTTCAGGAAGAAACAGGTGGCTGCCGCGTAGTGCTCCTCGAGCATGCTTCGACTTTTGAAAATCACCCACTGATCACAGGAGATATTTTCATGCCCATTTCCAGCGACCAGGCAGCTTTGCTTCAGCAGCTGCGGAATCAAGGCTATGTAGTCTTGCTCGTTGAGCCGAGCGAAACTGAACACATCAATCGAGAAAGGTTGGAGAGCCGTTTGCGGGCCGATGCAGCGGATCACATTGAGGATCTGTTGTCCCTTGAGGCAGTCCAAATTCGTTGAGCTGACACGTAGCAAAAAAAGCCCGTTTCGAACGGGTTTTTTTATGAGCGGATTTTGGGATACTCGATAATACCACCCCTTCAATCGCGAGATCGTTTTCGCACCCTCGGCGTCGCTCCTGGTTAACATGGAGCGGAGGGGGAGGAGGGCATACGGTATAGCCGTAGTGAAGGGGTGGTATTATGAGGAATCCTAGATGACTGACGCAATTGTCTCCGCTTACGAGCGCTTGGTCGAAACCGTTGAGGCTTTCAATGAGAAGTGGCCCGCATTGGTTGTCGGCGGGATGATATGGCGCATCCCGCTCCTCACTGAACAGAGGACGCCATCTCGAATTAACGTCCAGGTACTGACAGGAACTGACGCGATCAAGGCCGCTGTAGAGGCGTTACGCGAGTTTGAGCGCGATCTCGGCCAGGCTCCAGGTACCGTGCTGCGTTTGCCGGGGTACTTTATCCTCTCCGGATCGATACTCGATGAGGGCAGGGCGGTGAACCGCTGCAAGAGCGAGCTGGTGGATGCGATCGAGGCTGAGCGAGTGTTTCGCAACGTTGCCGTCAGCCGCCGTTCCCACATCATGCGCCAGGCCCTGGGGAAAAATTTCTCCCTCAACCAGCTGAAGCGCGCAATCCAGGTTTTTGATGCTGCCCCAAGACAGATCACATTCACCTGGGCCGGTCACACCTCAGGAAAAGAGCGTGTCACTGTTGGCCACGTCCGTGAGGTGCTGCTCGCCGAGGCCCATGAAAAATCTATGGCCACCGGCGAGCCGGTGGTGAATAGCCCCCAGTGGATCGATCTGCGCAGCATTGCGAATATGGCTGAAACCGATATGCTGGATGTGCCAAAGCCCATCGCTCCGCATCCGCGGGCCATGCTGTGGTTTTCCGAGCGCAGCCGGTATGACGCAATGCTGCATGCCAACCTTCCATTCTTCGTACTCGATGGGCAACCCGCTGCAAGGATCGTTGGCCTCAAGAACTTCGATAGAGACTCGCGATCAGCAAAACGACCAGACGTAAAGCAACGGTTGCCGGCACTCCCTGGGGGGCGCTTTTTCGTAGCCTCATCCACTGCGGACCCAGTTGCTCAGGAGCCCGGCGCGCCAGAGACACCTGAGGTGCTATCGACGTACCGAGAGTCAGTAAAAGGCGTCGTTGATCAGTAGACTTACCCTTTATAAACAACAGCTTAGACTTCTTATAATCTTTGTTATGTTAAA
>LNAP01004124.1_pt1 | contig 13597 bp, 15 predicted proteins | sample 602601 | NCBI WGS metagenome assembly LNAP01 (sample SAMN02440304, study PRJNA202911) | soil metagenome | biome: Subtropical and temperate rainforests or woodlands; isolation source: soil samples (1 kg each in a 20% v/v slurry with milli Q water) were... ...
GGCCCATGGCAGGCGACGCACTGCTCGGCGAAGATCGGCCGGGCCCGGCCTGCGGCCGCCGGATCCGCCTTGCCGCCGGAAAGGGACACCACGTATTCGGTCAGGTCGTTGATCTGCGCCGGAGCCAGCATCTGGTCGCGGCCGAACGCCGGCATCGCCGAGGTCCGTGCATTCGGGTGGCCGGAGCGAACGCCTACCGAGATCGTCTTGTGGATGTCCGCAAGCTGGCCGCCCCACAGCCAGATGTCGTCGCGCAGGTTCGGATATCCCCTGGCCCCGGCGCCGCCGACGCCGTGGCAGGTGGCGCAGTTGTCGCCGAACACCGACTGGCCGACCGCAAGGGCGTAGGTTTGCAGCTCGGGATCGCGCTCGATCTCCTCCAGGCTGACGGTCTTCAGCCGCGCCCCTTGTGCGCCGCGCAACGTCTCCAGGGCGGCCAGCTCTTTGGTCACCTGCGTACGGTCCGAGTGGCCGCGCAGGCCCTTGGTGTAACCGTTCACGCCGGGCCACGCCGGCATCAGCACCCAGTAGACGACGGCCACCAGGATGCAGAGCCAGAAGGCGCCCAGCCACCACCGAGGCAGCGGGTTGTTCAGCTCCCGGATCCCGTCCCACTCGTGGCCGGTCGTCTCGACGCCGGTGACCTCGTCGGGCTCACGTTTGGACATTGTCGTCCTCGTCGTCTTGAAGCGGAACTTGGGCGGCCCGGTGGAACTCGTCGCGGTGCTTCGGCCACAGGGCGTAGGCGACGCCCGCCAGGAAGATCGCCGCGAAGTAGAGCGTCCCGCCCTGCTGGGCGAAGCGGGCGACCGTTTCGTAATCGAGGCCGCTCATCGCCGGTTCTCCGGGGCTTCGGCCTTGTAGGTCTTGAAGTCGACCAGCGTGCCGAGCATCTGCAGGTAGGCGATCAGCGCATCCATCTCGGAGACCCTGTCCGGGTTTCCGTCGAAGTCGCGCTGGACGACCTTGTCGCCGTAGCGGGCCTTGAGCTGCGTGGGCGCGGCGAACGGGTCGGCCTGGGTCTCCAGGTCCGCGGCCCCGTTCTCCACCATCGCCTTGTTGTAGGGCACCCCGACCCGCTGCTGGGCCTTGAGCTTCCGAGCGATGTCCCGGTAGTCGAGGTCGGCATCGGCCAGGAAGGCGTAGGGCGGCATGACCGACTCCGGCACCACCGAGCGCGGATCGATCAGATGGTCCTTGTGCCAGCCGTCGGAGTATTTGCCGCCGACGCGGGCCAGGTCCGGGCCGGTCCGCTTGGAGCCCCACTGGAACGGGTGGTCGTACATGCTCTCGGCCGCCAGCGAGTAGTGGCCGTAGCGCTCCACCTCATCCCGCAGCGGACGGATCATCTGTGAGTGGCAGGTGTAGCAGCCCTCGCGGACGTAGATGTCCCGGCCGGCCAGCTCGAGCGGGGTGTAAGGCCGCATGCCTTTGACCTTCTCGACGGTGCTCTCGAGCCAGAACAGCGGCGCGATCTCGACGAGGCCGCCGATCGAGACGACGATCAGGATGCCGATGATCAGCGCCAGCGAGTGGCGCTCGAGTTTGGTGTGGTGCTTCCACATGTGTCTGGCCCTTACTCGGCCGCGAGGAGCGCGGACGTGACGGGCGCTTGCGGCATGGCGAACTGGGCCGCCGGGCTGGGCATGCGGATGGTCCGCCACAGGTTGTAGGTCATGATCAGCGCGCCGGAGAGGAACATCAGGCCTCCCAAGGTGCGGACGACGTTCTCGACGTGCTTGGCCGCGACAGTCTCGACGAAGCTGTTGGCGAGGAAGCCTTGCGGCGTGTACTCGCGCCACATCAGGCCTTCCATGATCCCGGAGACCCACATCGCGGCGATGTAGAGAAGGATGCCGGTGGTCGCGATCCAGAAGTGCCAGTCGACCAGCTTGAGCGAGTACAGGCCGTCTTTCTTCCACAGCCACGGGACCATGCAGTAGACCGCCGCGAAGCTGATGAAGCCGACCCAGCCGAGGGCGCCGGAGTGCACGTGCCCGATGGTCCAGTCGGTGTAGTGGCTCAGCGAGTTCACCGCCCGGATCGACATCAGCGGGCCTTCGAAGGTCGACATGCCGTAGAAGGCGAGCGAGACGACCATCATCCGGATCACCGGGTCGGTGCGGATCTTGTCCCAGGCCCCGTTGAGCGTCATCAGGCCGTTGATCATCCCGCCCCAGGACGGCATCCACAGCATGATCGAGAAGGTCATGCCCAGCGTCTGGGTCCACTGCGGCAGCGCCGTGTAGTGCAGGTGGTGCGGGCCCGCCCAGATGTAGATGAAGATCAGCGACCAGAAGTGGACGATCGAGAGCCTGTAGGAATAGACCGGCCGCTCCGCCCGCTTGGGCACGAAATAGTACATCATCGCCAGGAAGCCGGCGGTCAGGAAGAAGCCGACCGCGTTGTGGCCGTACCACCACTGGGTCAGCGCATCCTGCACGCCGGCGAAGGCCGAATAGCTGTGACTGCTGAGCGGGCTTACCGGCACAGCCAGGTTGTTCACGATGTGCAGCAGCGCGATCGTGACGATGAAGGCCAGGTAGAACCAGTTGGCCACGTAGATGTGCGGCTCTTTGCGCTTCCAGATCGTGCCCAGGAACACCAGCAGGTAGGTGACCCAGACCACCGTCAGCCACAGGTCCACGTACCACTCGGGTTCGGCGTACTCACGCGACTGGGTGATCCCGGCTAGGTAGCCGGTCGCCGCCAGCACGATGAACAGTTGGTAGCCCCAGAACACCAGCCAGGGCGCGATGCCGCCGGCGAGCCTGGCCTTGCAGGTGCGCTGGACGACGTAGAAGCTGGTGGCGATCAGCGCGTTGCCGCCGAAGGCGAACACCACTCCGGACGTGTGCAGCGGCCGCACCCGGCCGAAGTTCAGCCAGCCATGCTCCGGGAAGTAGAACAGGTTCGGCCACGAGAGCTGTGCGGCGATGAACACGCCGGCCGATAGGCCGACAATCGCCCAGAGCATGGTCGCGATGACGCCGGCGCGGATGACCCCGTCCTCATAGCGGCTGGGATCGATCCGGAAGCGGCCCGAGTTCAGCCCCACGGTCATCACGAACAAGGCGATCACCGAGGCGATGGTGAATATCCAGCCGTGCAGGCGGAACAGCCGATCGTCGGAGAAGGCCGTCGCCATCAGGGAGCCGAGCGCCGCCAGGCCCGTGAAGCCGTAGAGGACGAGCGTGCCGAACGGCGCTTCGTCGCGCGTTATCGTTGCGTCTGTCATTGGAGCCCGCGGCTGAGGAACACTGCCGCTTGAATGGCCCGCCCCGGAACGGACGGCCTTGATTTGCGTCAAGCAAAGCCCGGCCGCCCTGCGGCGAAGTGGCTCCGGTCAGTCACCTTCCTGGGGCACGGCCCTGCGCGCGAGCGCCAGTCCGCCTGCGACCAGGCACCCCAGCGCGATGCCGGCGATCAGGTCGTGAAGGAGTGTCGCGCCGAAGGTGGCGAGGAGTACGGCTGCGGTCCGCCAGTCGCCCAGGAGCCGCACGAATTCCTGCTTCTCCGCCATGTTCCAGGCCACCACGATCAGCACGCCGGCCAGCGCGGCGAGCGGAATGTAGCCGACCAACGGAGCGGCGAGCACCAGGAACAGCAGCAGGAACACGGCGTGAAGGATCCCGGCGATCGGGCTGCGCGCCCCTGCCCGCACGTTCGTTGCAGTCCGGGCGATGGTGCCGGTGACGCAGATCCCACCGAACAGGGCCGAAGCGATGTTGGCGATGCCTTGCGCGAGGAGCTCCATGTTCGAACGGTGCCGGCGCCCGGTCATCGTGTCCGCCACCTTGGCGGACAGCAGGCTCTCGATCGCCCCCAACAGCGTGAACGACAGCGCGGCCGGCAGGACCTTCAGGATCAGCGCCGGGCTCAGCGACGGGAGAGTGGGGAAAGGAAGGCCGTTCGGCATGTCGCCGAACCGCGCGGCGATGGTCTCGACGGGCAGCTTGAAGGCGCTCGCCAACACCGAGGTCGCCGCCACCGCAATGAGCATTCCCGGCCAGCGGGGGCGCCAGCGGCGCAGCACGAGCACGGTTCCGGCGACTCCGAGTCCGAGCAGGGCGGCGACGGGGTTGAGGCTGGGAGCTGCGGCGACGAGCGCAGTCAACTTCGGGACGAGGGGGCCCGGCTCCGAACCCGAGAGCTGGAGACCCGCAAGATCCTTCAACTGACTCACGGCGATGGTCACCGCGATCGCGCAGGTGAAGCTGACCGTCACCGCGTGCGGCATGTGCCGGACGAGGGAGCCGACGCGCAACAGCGCAAGGATGCTGAGCATCGCGCCCGAGAGCAGGACGGCGGTGATCAGCCCTCCGACGCCGAACTGCGCAACGGTGCTGGCCACAAGAACGATGAAGGCCCCGGCCGGACCGCCGATCTGTACGCGGCTGCCGCCCAATGCCGAGACGACGAGACCGCCGACGATCGCGGCGTACATGCCTCGATCCGGCGAGACGCCCGACGCGACGGCGATCGCCATGGACAGCGGCAGCGCCACGACCGCGACCGTCAGGCCGGCCGAAGCGTCCTGCAGAAAATCCTTCCGCCCATAGCCTTCGCTCAAGACCGTCCAGATCTTGGGCCGATAGAGATGAGCAGTGGAAAGTCCGTCAGGCATTTCGACCTGGCGAATACCACATGTCGCCCAGGTCAGGTGGTGTTGCAGATCGTCGCCGGGCATTGCCGCGAGTCGAAGTCATGAACTCGGAGCGCGAGGCTACGTAGGAATCCCTAGGGGTTGCGCCGGAATTTCAGCTTGGCTTCCGAAGGGCCAAGCTCACGCGATGACAAGTCGATACGCGCTGACCGCCGTACTTCCGATGCTCCTCATTGCGAGCACAGCCGCCGCTCAGTCCGTCGAGGCCAGAGGCGAGGCTCTGGTCAGTCGCAACTGCGCCCAATGCCACGCTGTCGGCCATGCCGGCCCCAGCCCCATGGCGGCTGCTCCGGCCTTCCGTGACCTGAATCGCAACTACCCGCTGGACAACCTCGGCGAAGCTTTGGCCGAGGGCATCCTCACCGGACATCCGGCCATGCCGGAGTTTCAGTTCGCGCCCGAGGATATCAACGCGATCCTGCGCTACCTCGAAAGCGTCCAGTCCCACCGCCGCTCCGATCTCGATTCCGTTTGGCCGGATCGACGCTGATGCTCGACTTCATCGAGTCTGCGGACGACGTGATCGCCGTGAAGTTCTCGCACGCCATCGGCGGGGCGGATCTGCAGTCGGTCATGGATCGCCTCGAGAAGCTCATGGCTTCGCACGACAAGGTGCACGTCTTCGTCGAGACACAGGACATCCAGCAGCTCGAACTCCAAGGTCTGGCGTCCTACATCGCCCGCGCCATGCCGCTGTTCGGCAAACTCGACCGCTTCGGCAGAGTGGCTGTCGTCGCGGACCAGGCTTGGATCCGGATCGGAACACGTCTCGAAAGCGCGATCCTGCCGTTCATCAGCTACCGCGTGTTCCCGCCTGCTGATCGCGACGCCGCGTTGGCCTGGGTCGATGGCCGGCAAGCGGCCTGAGCCTCTGCAGATGCGTCATCCGTCCTGAGGACGAGGCGACGGCGTCGTTCTCGCCGACCCTGAATGGAGGCTGCGAACGCATCTTGGCGACGATCACGTTCCACTCGATGGCGGACAGCGCCTACCTCTGGACGGCCATGCTGGTCGCCGACGAGAAGGCCATAGATTACGATCTCGCACTGCTCGTTCATGGCTCCGACGAGCACCTGCGCCTCCATCCGTTCGGCAAAATGCCCGTGCTGCAGCACGGTGACGTCTTCCTGTATGAGACCTTGGCCATAGCGCACTACCTCGACGCGGCGTTCGAGGGCCCACCCCTGCAGCCCGCCGACCCACTCCTCCAAGCCGAGATGCTGCGCTGGGTGAGCGTGGTGAACGCCTACGTGTTTCCGATCATGAACCGCTTCGTGAAGGAGCGGCTCGTGCGGCCGGCGTGGGGGTTCGATGCGGACCAGGCGTTCCTGTCCTCCGCGCGCGAGCCGCTGCTTATGCAGATCCGCCTGATCGACGCTGCAGTCGGCGCTGGTGGATACCTCGTGGGCGGGCGGCTCACGCTGGCCGACTGCTTCTTGCTGCCTCATCTGTTGTTCTTCGGCCGTACGCCCGAGGGCGAGGCTCTCTTGAGGAACGCTGGTGGCGTCGCCGGCTGGCTGTCCAGGATGACTGGGCGAGAAAGCTACGCCGGCAGCGCCATGCGTCGCGCCTACGACGTATTCCACAAGCTGTCCGCACCCACGCCGCAACTCTGGTCTTGACGACGACCGCGATTTCGCGCCTTCCGCGAGCGCTCGCGGCTGCATCAGTACGACTACTTAGGTGCAACCCCTGAATGTTCAGCGTTGTACTGCAGAGTCAGGCTTCCTCTCCCAGGAGGACGTAAGATGCCTGCCATCGATCGCAGTCCAGCACAGTCGACACAGATCAAGGGCAGCTTTCGCGACCTGTTGCTGGCGCTCGTAAGCTATCCGGACGCTCCGCCGCCTACGGCGATCGCCAACGCGGCGGCCCTGGCCGCACGATTGGGCGGCGAGGTGACGGCTCTGGCGTTGCATGTGCACATCGACGCACCGCGAAACCGCCTCGCAGACCTGCTTTTGGACTTCCAGGATCTGGTGAAGTCTGAGGAGGCGCGAAGCACCGCCAGCGCATGGGCCCTGGCGAGGTCCTTCGAAGACGCCGCGGCATCCGCAGGCGCCCCGACAGTCATCGTCGTCCAGCCGGTCGAGCTCTATGGCGAAGCCGAGCGGTTCTGCGCTCATGCCCGCGGCCACGACCTGACCATGATGCCGATCGGTCCGAGCGTGCTGAACGATCGGTCGATCGCCGAGGCCGTGATCTTTGGCTCTGGACGTCCAGTGCTGCTGTTCCCGGAATCCGAGGCGGTGGCGAGCGCCGCCCGGATCGAGACCGCCGTGGTGGCCTGGGACGGAAGCCGGCCTGCCGCTCGGGCTTTGGCCGACGCCCTCCCCCTGTTGACGAGCGTCAGCCACGTTCGCGTGCTTTCAATCCTGGACGAGAAGCCCGGCGTTGAGGTCGGGACGGGCGCGAGGATGGTGCGCCACCTCGCCCTCCATGGGATCCGGGCTGTCGCTGACGAAGTCGACGCCAAGGGCGAAAAGATCGCGCACGTGATGCGCGCCTACCTGAAGGCCCAGTCAGCTGACCTCCTGGTCATGGGCGCTTACGGGCACTCGCGAGCGCGCGAGTTCGTGCTCGGGGGCGCGACGAGCGGGATGTTCGAAGACCTCACGCTGCCGGTTCTTATGTCTCACTGAGTTGGAAGCGGCGCACTCGAGGTGCGATCCTGCGGAGCCTGCTGAAAGGGTCGCATCAACATGATCAGAACGATCGCCACGCTGTTCGGGATTGTCATGCTTTCCGGCTGCGCCGCCTCGGAGTCGCCCGAGCCGGGACTGCTTCGTTCGGCCAGCTTCGAACGAGGGCGCTCGATCGCAGAAACGCGCTGCGCCTCTTGTCACGCGGTCGACGCGTCGCCCGAGAGCCCGCGAGCCGACGCGCCACCGTTCGTCAGACTACGGGAGCGCTACGTCGCCATATCGTTACAGCGGCGCCTCGCCGACATGGTCGAGACGGAGCACTCCGAGATGCCGCCCTTGCGTCTGGATTCGGAAGAGGTGGACGCACTCGCCGCGTACATGGAAGGGCTGCAGGAACGCTGAGACCTTCTGGAGAGAGCAAATGCGCGCCAGCGACACTTCCGACGAGGACGGTCTGCACCAGAGGCGTCAAGACGACCTGTCGCGCAAACTGCTGGGCTGCGAATACGAGGCGCTGACGCCTCTGCAGCGGAGCGTGATCGATCTCATCGTGGCCGAAGCGCCGACCCACCTGGCGCCGCCGCTCGTCGAAGACGACCGACGATTGGGTGAGCGCCTTGCCGACAGGGTCGCTGCGGTGGGCGGGTCCTGGGGTTTCATCGCTGGTTTCGGGGCCGCCCTGGCCATCTGGATGGGTTGGAACCTGATCGCGGCCGCGCGTGGCGCGGCCTTCGATCCCTACCCTTTCATCTTCCTCAATCTGCTGCTTTCGATGCTCGCCGCCGTGCAGGCCCCTGTGATCCTGATGAGTCAGAACCGCCAGGCCGCGCGCGACCGGCTGATGGCGGAACACGACTACCGGATCAACCTGCGGGCGGAACTCGAGATCATGCATCTGCACGACAAGGTGGATGCGCTGATTGTCCGCGAAAGCGTTCAGCTTCAGTCGGAAGCCTAGGACAAGCGCTGCAACATCGAGCCGCCGCGCCCGGTCGCGGCAGGAGAGGCAAGCGCAAGGGCTTCCCGGAGCCTGCCCACCAGATGCGCGCGGGCCCGATCGTCCGCGGCGCTCTCGAGCTGCTCGTCCAACGCGATCTGCAGCGCTGCACGAGCGTTGTGCCAGTCCGTGGCGGCCGCCGCTTCCGGAGCGATCCGCCCGCCGCCACGGTCGGTGAGCTTGGCGCTCTGTTTGGTCAGCGAGAAGCGCGAGTCGATCGCCGGAATGCGCAGTTGGTCCGACCCGAAGCCAGCGCCCGCCAAGCGCCGGCTCAGCCCCTCGAGCGCGTTCGGCTCGCCGTGCACCAGGAACACCTGGCCCGCGACCGGAAGCCTGGCGCGGGCCCAGTTCGTGAGCGCCGTCGCGTCAGCGTGGCCTGAGTAGACGTCCAACGAACGGACGCGGGCGCGCACCCGGACATCCTCGGACTGGATCTTCACGCGCTCTGCGCCTTCCACCAGCAGCCGTCCCAGGGTTCCGGCCGCCTGGAAGCCGGACAGCAGAACCGTCGCGTCACGCCGCCAGAGCAGCCGCTTGAGGTGCTTGCGCACCCGGCCTGCCTCACACATGCCGCTGGCGGCGACGATCACGTGCCACCCGCTCAGCCGATCCAGTCCGTCGCTGTCCCAGGGCTTCTCGAGGAACCTCAGGCGGCCTCCCTCCCGGACGTCGACGAAAGGATTGCGGCCGGATGCGGGGTTCCAGCCGCGTTGCTGGAACACCTCGGTCGCGGCGATGGCCAGCGGGGAGTCGAGGAAGATCTCGCATGCCGGAACCTCGCCCGAGTCCATCAGGACCAGCATGTCGGCGAGCAGTTCCTGGGATCGCTCGACAGCGAAGGCTGGAATCAGCAGCGGCCCTCCCGCCTCATGGGCGTCGCGCAGCTCGGCCGCGAGCAGCCGGCGCCGGGTGGCGGGATCCACCTGCATCCGCTGACGATCGCCGTAGGTCGACTCGATGACCAGGTGATCGACACCCGTCGGGCCCTGTGGATCTGGGAAGTAGTCTCGTCCGCCCGGGCCCAGGTCGCCGGAGAACAGCACGGTGACGGGGCCCTCGGCAGTCTCGATCCGCAACTCGATCGAAGCCGATCCGAGGATGTGACCGGCTTCCCAGTAGACGGCCGTGACGCCCGGTGCGACCTCGACCCTCTCGCCGAGCTTCACGCGCTCGAACAACGCCATGCAGCGGTCCGCGTCCTTGGCCGTGTAGATCGGCTCGACAGGTGGGCGGCCGCGCCTCTGGTTGCGGCGGTTTAGGTGTTCGACTTCCCTCTCCTGGATGTCGCCGGCGTCCGGAAGCATCACCGCGCAAAGGTCACGTGTCCCGGCGGTCGCGTAGATCGGGCCGGAGAATCCTGCCCGCATCAGCTTGGGCAAGAGGCCGGAATGATCGATGTGCGCGTGAGTGAGCAGCACCGCATCGACATTCCCGACATCGAATGGAAACTCGCCGTAGTTCAGCGCCTTGAGCGTCTTCGAGCCCTGGAACATGCCGCAGTCGATCAGCACGGTGGCGGACCCGGTCTGGACCTTGGCGCAGAAGCCGGTGACGCAGCCGGCGGCGCCGTGGAAGGTGATCTCCATCAGACTGGGGCGCGGAGGCTGTGAAGGCGAGCACGCAGCCCCTCGGCGGTTTCTTGGACACGATCGTGCGGCTCGCTGAGATGAACGCGCCGGCGACAATTCGCCGATAGCGCCTGGCGGAGAACGCCGAGCGCCCGCGGCGGAGCCATCAGCACAAGCCGTTCGAACGCGCCCTCCTGCGCCGCCTGATCCAATTGCTGAGCCACCCGCCGCAGAAACCGTCGCTCCGCCTCTTCCGCCGGGGGGGCGTCGAAGCCGCTATGGCGACCTGGGCCGCTGCGGTCGTGCACGGTTGCGCCATGGCGGCCGCCATGCGGGCGGTCCTCCTCGCGGATGTGCAGGGACAGGTGCTCGATCTCGTGCAGCGGGCCATGTCGGAGGCGCTCCTCGAACACCCGAGCCCGGCTCCCGTCCGCGGCGACCACCCATGTGACGACATCTTCGATCATGTTCACTCTCCGGCTCTTAGCCGCAGGTTGAGATCGAAAACCGGCGGGACGCGCTGATCTGAATCAAACCCAGTTCAGGTCGCCGACGTGACTTGGATCAAGGCCGCGCCCTTCGGGCAGTGGGCTCATGGCGCCAGGAGCCCCGCCATGAAGCACGCCGTCATCGTCGCCCATCCGAACGAGCACAGCCTGACCCTCAGCTGCGCGCGGGCCTACGCAGAGTCGGCGCTCGCTCACGGGCACGAGGTGCTGGCGCGCGATCTGTACGGAATGAGGTTCGACCCCTGCCTGCGATCCGGCGAGGTGCCGGGCCGCGACGGCTACTGCGCCGGAGAGGACGTGCGGCGTGAGCGCGAGCTGCTCGCCGACGTCGATGTGTTCGCGCTGTTCTACCCGCTGTGGTTCAACGCGCCGCCGGCGATCCTCAAGGGTTACGTGGACCGGGTGTTCAGCATGGGGTTCGGCTATGGCCCGGCCTTCGGCGGGACCGAGCCGAAGCTTGGCGGGCGCAAGCTGATCAGCTTCACCTTCTCCGGAGCACCGGACCACTGGGTGCGCGAGACGGGCGCTCTAGCCGCGCTGATGACCCTGTTCGACCGGCATCTGGCCCAGGTCTGCGGCCTGCAGCTGGTGGATCACGTCCACCACGGGGGCATCGTCGACGACCTCACGCCCGAAGCTGTCCAGGAGATCCTGGAGTCCATCCGCCAGCGGGTCGATCAGGCATTCGGGACGCCGGCCGGAGCCGCCGCCTCCGACAAGCCAGTCCGCAGGGAGCTCTTCTCACGTCCACCGTCTCGTTCCGCAGCCGTCTGATCTCGGCAAGCCTGAAAGGATCAAAGCCATGACTTACAAGACCATCCTCGTTCATGCTCAGACGTCGGCTGAGCCTCGGCTTGCGACGGCGGCCGCCTTGGCCCGCCAGCATGGCGCCCGCCTCATCGGCGTCGGGGCCGAGATGATCCAGCCGCTGGCATTCGCCGATCCGTTCGGTTTCGCGCAGGGCGAGTGGCTCGGCTTGATGCGGGAGCAGCTCGACAAGGATCTCGACACCGCCGCCGCCGCGTTCGAGCGGCACGCGTCGGGTCTCGACCACGAATGGCGCCGGATCGTGGACATGCCGACGCAGACCCTGGCCCGCTGCGCACGCTCAGCCGACATCATCGTCGCCGGCGGCGCCCCGCTAGAGGGGCGCAACAGCTCCAGTTCGGCGAACATCGGCGAACTGGTCGTCACCGCCGGCCGGCCCATCCTGGTGGCGCCGCCCGCTGGGGGAGAGCTGCGCGGCGAACAGGTTCTCGTCGCCTGGAAGGACACGCGTGAGGCGCGCCGCGCGGTGGCCGACGCCCTTCCCCTGCTGCAAAGAGCCGAGGAGGTCATGGTGCTGTCCCTGGTCGCCGAGGACCTTGTCGAGGCCGCCGAGTTCCAGACCGGCGACGTCGTCGCCTGGCTCAAGCGCCACGGCGTGACCGCCCGGGCCAAGGTGGTGGCGGGGTTCGATGACGACGCCTACGGAGAGATCCAGCTGCAGGCCATGAGCGCTCACGCCGACCTGATCGTGGCCGGCGGCTACGGGCGCACCCGGTTCACCGAGTGGGTGCTTGGCGGCGTCACCGAGTTCCTGCTGGCCGACCCGCAAAGGTTCGTCTTCCTTAGCCACTAGTCGGGAACGAGCACGGCGGCGCCGGCGAAGGCGCCGCTGCGCAGATCTGCGAGCGCACGGTTGGCGTCCGCCAACGCATAGGTGGTCACATGCGGCCGTACTCCGGCTCGCGCGGCGAGCGGTAGATACTCTCGGCCGTCCTGACGGGTGAGGTTGGCGACAGAGACCAGCCGCCGTTCCTCCCACAGGTCCGCGTAAGGAAAGCTGGGGATGTCGCTCATGTGGATGCCGCCGCAAACCACCACGCCGCCCTTCCGCACCATCTTGAGCGCCGCCGGCACAAGGCTTCCGTCGGGTGCGAATATGATCGCCGCGTCCAACGCCTCGGGAGGCGCCTCGCCGGAAGCTCCGGACCAGACACAGCCGAGCTCACGCGCCAACGTCTGTGCCGCCGTGTCGCCGTCGCGGGTGAACGCGTAGACACTCTGACCTTCAAACGTCGCAAGCTGCGCCAGCAGATGGGCGGCCGCGCCGAAGCCGATCAGGCCCAGCCGCTCAACCGGCCGACCTTCGCAGGCCTTCTTCCAGCATCGGTAACCGATCAGCCCTGCACACATCAGCGGCGCGGCCTCGACGTCCGACAGCCCGTCCGGAATCCGAAAACAGTGATCGGCGCGCGCGAGCACCAGATCCGCGTAGCCGCCGTCGCGCGTCCACCCGTTGAAACCGGGCGCGTCGCACAGGTTCTCCTCACCCGAGGCGCAATAGGAGCATCGCCCGCACGTCTCCCCAAGCCACGGCACGCCAAGGCGCTCACCAAGCTCCAGTCCCGCGACCCCGGCGCCGACCGCATCCACCACGCCGATGATTTCGTGGCCCGGTACGATCGGCGATCGCCTGGCTTTCAGGTCGCCGTCGACCACATGGAGGTCGGTCCGGCAGACGCCACAGGCCCGAACCCGCAGGCGCACCTCGCCGGGTGCGGGGGTCGGGTCCGGACGTTGCTCGGCCATGAGCGGCCGGCCGGGTGCTGCGAGGCTCATGGCGAACATGGGCGCTCCTCCTCACGGCTGACGTTGAACCGTTCGGGGCTCTGATTTCCTTGCGCTCGATCAAGGCACGTTCGGCCGACACGAGCGAGCACTCGCGACGCCAGCTCGACTCGGTTTCCCTCGCGCGACAACCCTGACCGGCGCAAGTCCGAGCCGGGCGATGGGGGGTCAGCGACTTGGCCAGGTGATCTCGATCAAGGGCGTCAGGCGACCGGCGCACTAGCTTGGAGGTCGGACCCGCCCGGATCTTTCAAGATGCTCACCCGCACCGACTTGGCTTCCCCCCCGTACCGACCATTCTTCGTCGGTGCGGTGGCGTTGCTCGGCGTGCTGCTGGTGCTCCAGCTCGTCGATGTCTTGCTGCTGGTGTTCGGGGCCATCCTCGTAGCTGTGCTCTTGCACGCCCTCGCCTCCCCCCTGCAGACACGCCTTCACATGCCGCGGACTTTAGCGCTGGCGGTCGCCGTGGCCGCAGTCGCGCTCGCAGCGGCCGGCTCGGCCTGGGTGTTCGGGCGCGAGGCTGTCGACCAGCTGCGGGCGCTGACGGAGATCCTTCCGAGCGCCTGGCGCAACCTCGAGGCGCGCCTCACGGCCGACCC
>LNAP01004105.1_pt1 | contig 13590 bp, 16 predicted proteins | sample 602601 | NCBI WGS metagenome assembly LNAP01 (sample SAMN02440304, study PRJNA202911) | soil metagenome | biome: Subtropical and temperate rainforests or woodlands; isolation source: soil samples (1 kg each in a 20% v/v slurry with milli Q water) were... ...
AGGCTGCGTTGACGAATCAACGGCGAGACCAGCGGCGAGTTCAATGTGGAGCCTGAGCCCTGGCGGAAGGTCTTGTACATTGCCTGGTGGGGACTGCCTTGCACGCTGGCGGTTTCACTACCTGTGCCGGTGCCCCCGGTGCTGTTGAGGTTATTACCCACGCCTTTGATCGACTCGGTGCTTCCGCCCAGCAGACTCCCCGTGCCGCTACGGAGCCCACCAATGGCCTTTTTGAGCGACCGAAAAAACGACTTGGGCTTGGTCATGCCCTTGGAATCCGTGCTGGAACCGAACGTAATGGAAGACACCACACTTTTGGTTCCGCCCGCACGCCCTGTGTGGCCCAGATCGCGTGCCTTCTCCAAGTTGTGCTGCCATTCTGCGTTGAGCTCTTCATTCAAAGCTTGCTTCTTGCGGTGTACAAAGTACGTTAGATAGCGCTTGATCGTATTGGAAGCTGCTATGAGGTTCAACAAGTTGTGCATGTTTGCCTGTAACGTGGGACAAACATGTTCGAGGGGCTCCGGGGATATCACACACGTCGCATAGTACACCACACTGTGGATATCCGTAAACTGCATAATCTGAAATTGCAACCCGAAGGCGTGAGAGCTGTTGTGAAAGGACGTGCCTGGCTTGGCGTTGCTGGGTGCTTGACTGATCGCTTTCAGGTCCTCCAAGTCTTTGTGGGTCATGTACTTCAACTCCGCACCGTACGGAAAGCAATACTCATTCAAATTGCCAACGATGGCGACGCGGGAGGCTTCTCCGGGATACAAGTCGATCACCTCGGTGGGCTGCAAAGACGAATTTTCCAACGATTTGAGACCCACGAGCATGTCGTTTTCCACGCCAATGACGCAAAACTCGGCGAAGTTTGATGTTTGCGAAGAGGTTTTCGAAGGCGGCGTGATAGATGAGCTTTTGGCGGACATGTTGAAGGAGAAGTGCTTCTTGGCTGTATCAGCCGCCACCGGGCTGATGAACGCATAAGGGTCAGGTGTCATCATTGCCGAGCGCGTCGTGTTGCGGAGTAATTTTGACCCGTTCACGTAGTTTAATGTATCCGCTGAAATCTCTTGCGCACGAAGAGAGAAGCGGTTTGCCCCCAAAGAGTATCTTGAAGTGGACGACAGGCTGGGCCTTTGAAAAGGTCCTTCTATCGGTCCTTCTGAAGCGATGGGTGAGTCAGGGCGCTCTTCCCACACTGCCTTTTCCTTAATAATGAGCGGACTCGGTAGAGTAAAGCGAGTGTTCTGTTTCGGCTTTCCAGCACTTCTGCCATCTGTCTCAATCCTCAATGTTTTGGGTTGCTCATCCTCGGATACTTTTGTCGCCTTTTCCTTTTCCAACTTGACACGAAGTTGATCCAATATGGGCTGAGAGTCAATATCACCTACTAACTGCCTTAAGCGTGATATTAGTGAATAAACTTCATCTTCTACTTCATCCACGGTTTCATCATCGGTGTTTTGGATTTCAGCAGAAGGTCCTAACATGGTGGACACACCTTTTCTCGCATCAGGAGAATGCAAGTCATGTAAGAGTTTATTTAACTTGCTGGGAGTGTAGATGGCACTTGGTCGTCTTGTCGACTCGATAGCTTCGTTAAAAGGATTCATCAATGTCAACTAGTTGTGTGACAGAAATGAACTGCCGCGGGAGGAGGTCAGGAGGTGGTGTCACAGAAACTGTCAGTTGATCCAAACGTCCGGAGAGGGTTAAACCAAAATTTTGACAGATCTCGTTCGGACACTCGCACTCACGTTATTCTTAAGTGAATATCTATAAGCATATATACACTTCAACTAAAAGAAACTAACTGGGATACCGCATTGTATATTAATGCGGACGTGTACCAATTTCAACAAATTGCCAATAACGGAGCAAATTACTTCTTGCCGCCTTTCTTGGCGCTGCCACTCTTCTTCTGCTCACGTTCCTCCTCCTGCCAGTAAAAAAGCACAAAATATATATAATTAAATTATCAGCTATAATATACACTATGGTTCACAGTACAGCTTGGAGATCTTTCCGTTGTCATCGCAGTCAAATCCATTGTTTATGAACAACAATCTTTTAGCACCATACACCAAACTATAACAACAAAGAAATAAAGAGAGAAATCTAGTACTCTGCTTACCTCGAGGAGCTGCTGGGCCATGCGCTCAGCATCCTGGATCTTGATCTCGTCGGGGTCCACGGGACGGATCACACGAGGCACGCGGGCGGCCTTCTTGGTGGCAGAAGAGGTTCCCGTGGTGCTCGTACTTCCTGCTGCGGCAGAAGAAGAAGAGGACGGGGCCGAGGCGCTGGAGCTCGCAGCGGCGGGGCTTGCGCTGTTGGCAGAACTAGACGGAGCGACAGGGTCGTTGCTGGGCCCATCTTCCTCAGCAGTGACCTGCTTCTTCGCCGCCTTCTTACTCTGTGACAAAAAAGAAAGTTATTACAGTGAAATCTTTGAACTGCGTGACTTCGCGGGTAGAGGTGTACGAAAGTATTTGCGAACCTTCTTCTTCTCTTCTTCGACTGCACGCTGTTCCTCCACTTTAGCTTCGGCCTGCTTCTGAATCATTTGGTGAAACTGCATTGCCTGGGGCCAGATGTGTTGTCCCCATCCCTCCATCAAATCGTCTGCTTCAAACTGAACGTCCTGGAACTCCTTATCCACAAATGCTTTCAACTCCTTCACCTTGAAGTGCATATCATCAGTCAACATTCCCTTCTTGTACAGACGGTCAATGGAGCTGCCTTCGTTCTGCAAAGAAAGAAGTAAAGGGATTGTCTGAATAGCTCTTCGCATGAGAAGCTTCTTCAGTTCGTCAAGATCGGAAACTTTCGTCACATCCAGTTTCTCTTTGGCGGCAATGTACTCTTCGCGCTCCACTGGCGGTGTGAACGAACTTTGCTTCCAGCTATATTCAGGTACGGACCAGACAAGTGTTACGATACGAACAAATCAAACACATAAAAGTGCAAAAAGTACCTAATATCAGCTCCCGACGAGAACATCCTGTTCTTCAGCATGTATATTCCAACCGCAATGACCACTACCACCGCAACCGCTAAAATGACCAACGCCAATGTGCCGTCGCTCTTTTTAGCCAGGTTGTTTACACCTTCAGTAAAAGTTTCTTCTGACATCGTCGAATCAAACCAGAGAGTCCACACAGTCAAAGATAGTTGTGAGCACGGATGTTCTGGAAGTGTTCCAAGTGTGCCCAATATCTGCCACGATGCACTTTTGAGCGAAGGTTTGTGCAATTTCTAGGAAACGGTTTAGAAGTTTCCAGTCGTTTCATTTAAATCTCGGACGATCGTCCTCATTCGAACATCAGAGCTCCCTCAGCTGCCACACTTTTGATCTTTATTTGCTGGGGATGTCTGAACTTATCGACACTGTAGATGGTGATAACACTGTCCAACCTAGTAATGAGTCGCTCGCTGAAATGGAGCGACGCCACAAAGCCGAAACAAGGAAGCTGGAAGGAGAGATCAGAGCCTTGCAGAAAACCGCCAAGAAAAGCACAAAAGCTCTGATTGAAACTCAGATAATCCGTATGCAGTATGATCTTAAGGGGAGACATGCAGAAGAAATAGAAGAATGTGAAGCAAGAGGAGGTATCCGCGCACATTACGTTTATAACAGTAACATGTAGTACGCCACAGTCTAATATAAATTATTTTGCTGGTATAGGCACAGAAGAACCAATATTATCTCAAGATATACCATCACAAGTCGAGGAAGATATTGAGATAGAGGTCAAGAAAACTGATGAAGAGATTGCTGCTGCGAAGAGAGCGAAGTCAAAGAAAAAGCAGGTTGGTTGTATATAGGTCCAGCTCGTGTAGACAAGTGTATGTGTTATAAAACAACAAAGCAACTTATTAACCCACCGTAGGACAAGAAGAAAACCAAAGAACAGGAACTAGCCAGTGCGAAGCAGCAGCTGAAAGACGACAATTCTGGGCCCAGTGCGAGGGAAATAGAGTTAGCTAAGATCAATGCAAAATTAGCACAGGAAGCAGTCACTGTAAAGACCATCATCTCCGATGGAAACTGCTTGTACAGGTAGATATAAGCCGATTGTGATCGTTTATATTGGTATTTTATACTCACAATACGCTTCTTGTTCTTGATTGACAATCATACTGCAGGGCAATTGCTGATCAGTTGCAGTTTACCGGCAGCCCACTCAGCGAGGACCACCAATCTTTGCGCGGCATCGCGGCTGCGTATATCCGCAACCACGCCGAGGATTTCAGTCCATTCATTGGCGTGGAGGCACCCAGTCCTGAGTTTGATGCGTACTGCGACAAAGTAGCCTCGCTCACCGACGCTGAGTGGGGCGGTCAGCTCGAAGTGAAAGCGCTCTCTGCCGCGCTGAATGTACCCATTCTGATCTACGCAGCCGACGGACCGGTAGTGACGATGGATGAATCAGGGTCCTCTTTGACCAAACCGCTGCGGGTAACGTTCCACAAGAATTATTATACCCTTGGCGAACATTACAACTCCGTCGAGTCGGCTGAACCGAAAGATGCATGACGTTTCGATTCTACTCTATGAAATGAAGAAAATTGTATCTGACGGAGTATCTTTAATGGATTTTTAAATTTAAGCTATCAGCTGTTTGCACAGAAGAAAATGATTTTGGTATTGGACATCGACATCTATTTACATAACTGGCAAAGGTGAGGATACATTTCGTGTATCATCACAGAGCTCAAGATTCCATCATATTTCCTCAAATATACATTATGAAAACAAAAGTGGTTGTTTTATGCACTCAAATGTCTTCAGGCGGGCCGACGTTTGTACCAGGGGGCAGCGGAGGCGGGCCCGAACCGTTTGATTTGGGCTTCTTTTTGTCATCCTTCGAAGAGTCGCCAAGAGCGCCAAACTGTCTGAATATGGAGCCAAGTAAACCATCCTTACTACCTTCATTTAATTGAGTGTCTCCACCAAAGCGAAACTCAATCCACGTGCCTGGATCCTTTACCTCAGGCTGGTTGAAGCTGCCGCTGTCGTTTCCAGTTCCCTCCCTTCTTTGCGCACCAAGACTCCTTTCTATCTCCTTCAGTAAGTCAAACGAACTGCCGAACTCCGGGAAAGGAGAGTTGTTGTTGCTTTCAAGACCGGGGTCGGCGTCATATTGTGTTTTGCTGGAGTAAATAGTGACGGGACGTTCTTTCGGGCAATTTCTGTTTATAGTTTTCATCATTTCACAAACAAGACCGCCATCTTTCGTCCGGCATGATTTCGAACTTGAGAATGAGTAGTTACAGTTTGGGAACTGTTTCCGATCCTCCTCAACAATCTTTTCGCTCTCGTCCATGATGAATTTCTGGAAAATAGAATGTAGCAGACTGCTGAATACGTCTAGAAAACAATACTACCATATTAACCCTTTCGATGGTCGATTATCAGTGATGTGCATAAGTTTTAGTTGCCTAGTTCCTGGTAGTTCTACGTTGCTCAGGTACACCGCAAACAACAACTGCAGAGGGTAGCAAACTTCGCTGTAGAATGGAAGATGATGATATTTATATTTGCTTCCCAGGAGAGTTGGTGGTGTATCGGCCACATTCGCTCCATGACCCGAACACAGGATTACTTTGCAGCGTGAAGGGATTAAAAGGCGGGAAAGTAGAGCTAACTGTGTGTCCCAACAGCAATATTAGTGTGCTCGCATTGCCGAGTGACTTTATTGAATGTGGGGATTATGGATCAGATATGTATGACGAGAACGATGAAGTTTCCCGATTGTATGAAGGCTATGACGAAAGTACCAGCATGGAATTGGACGATCAGCCCCATGAGTCAGTTCATACCACTGTGAAGCTACCTGATATAGATATTGAAACAGCTATTTACCATTATTTTAGCGGAAATTACGTCCACGCATGTGAGTGTTTAAATCTGGTATCTGGTTCGGCCTCTGGAGAAACGTCGTTGTATTTAGCGAAATGCATGGAACAGCTTGGAGACTATGAACGGGCTCTGCACTTTTTTATGGATTCATACCATGCAACTGGCGGCACAAGCTCATACAAGGCATGTTGTATTTCTATGTGCTTTCACAAGGTGGACAATGCTGGTGAAGCCTGGAACTGGTGCCAACGAGCTCTTCAATCCAACCCCCAGAGCCCTTTACCGCACTACGTCGCTGCTCGGTTGTTTTCTCTCGAGCCAGACGCTCATCGATTGGAGTGGATTGATCAAGTTCACAGTTGCATTTTGCACTGTCCTGTGTTGGATCCCGAACAGTTTCCCTCCGAAGCGTTGGAAATGTGGTGCGAGATTGCGAAGATGGCAGAATGCTTGCAGTGTGATCCCACGTTGCGTATTCGCGCCTGGTTGCGAGCAATCGGCGTGTGTCGCTCTGTCGGTGCTCTGGTAGCTCCGAGTGCTGACTCCTCTTCGGGCCCGACCAACAGACGTACCGCGGAAGCAGAAACGATGCGTGCTAATGCCTGCACCGCCCTGTATGAGCTCGGTCGATTGCTTGAATCATTGGCCGTGGCAGAGGTTACCAATCGCCCATCCTCACAGACAATTCGCCCCGTACACTCCGTTACCTCATCATCACGAACTTCTAGTTCGGCAAATTCCAAACCCCGAAAGGGGTTGAAATTAGACGGTCTCTCTAGTAATGCCCGTGCGGTAGCAAGCTCATCTCCTGCAGTTCCTGCTGGGTGGGGTTACGTAAGAGGCGCATATGCTGCACACTTCCTGTGCAACGAAGTCGGCAAAGGTACGAATCGCGAGCATCGGAAAGCTTTAATCGATATTCAAAAAGTTTTGTCTACCATGTCGAAGTAAGAGCAAAAATTGCAAAATAAAGAAATTTCCTTTCACATAAACGCCGATTAGTTAATCACATAAGAACTGCGTGGTAATGTGAAAATCGATACAAAAATTGTTGTTTAGCAAACGGCTCCGGCAGCGGCGCGAGTAACCTCCAAAGGCTCATTCTTCAGCTGGATAAACAACTTGCGCATTCTGCCAGTATCGGATCCCTTAGTGTCGACGCCCTCACCGGCATCAATAAGCTTGGACACACGCTCCCAAGTCTTCAGGTTATCAACCTCAGAGAGAAGCTGCTCCTGCAGGACCTGTTCCTCACTTCTATTGGTTTCCTTCTTCGCCTTCAATCTAATTTCACGCTGCGTATTCCAGTTGGCCTTCGCTTCCTCGGATTCAGCACGTACCTTCTTCTCCTTCTCAAATTCAGCCTCTCTCTTAGCATCAAGCTTGGCGTTCCACTCCTTGTTGAATTTCCTAAGAAGAAATGTTGACGTGTAAAAACGTTACGAAAACTTTTATTGCGCAAAGACCAGAATGTGCGGATGAACAATATGAATATCTTCGTACGTTAAGGCATCCTCTTCGTGGTGCTCAGGTTCGGGCATTGAGTAAGGTTCCTCGATAACATCATAAGCTTGCTCTTGGGCAGTGTAAGCGGGTTCCTCGTACTGTTCGTAGACAGGTTCCTGCTGTTCGAACACAGACTCTTCCTGCTGTTCATAAACAACTCCTTCGTCCTCAGCAGCGGGAATATCTTCAAAATCCATTTTAGATGTTCAAGTTACACGGGTAGAATGAAATGCAAAGACTCTGCAAAGATCTGCCAGTTTGTTGCTGTTGATCGAAACGATGCTGTCCCAGCTTTGAATTAATTCCAATGTGAATACCACAGTTTCGTATTAAAAGACAATCCGACTTTTGGGATCTAATTTTTTATGATGAACCAGTGAAAAGAGTGGTGTAGCCCTTTCCCGTTGGTACGTTGCATGATCAATTGTTCTCTTTACTTGCCCCGTTAAGAGTGTCCTGTCCAGCATTTTGTCTTGCATACTGTTCACTCCACTAGAACTACCATGTTTAACGCGTCTAGAATGTTACGGAGATGCGTTCCCACGCAGTTCAACACAATGAAGTCAGTGAAGCCTCCTGCGACACCATTCACTGTCAGAAGTCTATCTTCTTACGACCCGTCCAAGGTGCGCAATGTCGCCATCATCGCACACGTCGATCACGGTATGTTCCATCTTTCTACGTTGGGCTGCAGTCTGTCATGCTCTTATTCAATATGATTATTGCTTGTAGGTAAAACAACCTTGATGGACAAGCTCCTAGAGTCTTGTGGCTCCACGTTCTCTGGTGAGAGAGCGATGGACTCAAATGAACACGAGAAGGAGAGAGGTATTACTATCACTAGTAAGTACACAAGATTATATTACAAGGATCACGCATTGCACGTGGTGGATACCCCCGGTCACGCTGATTTTGGTGGCGAAGTGGAGCGCATTCTGAGCATGGTCGACGGTGTCGTACTGCTTGTGGATGCCTCTGAGGGACCCATGTCGCAAACTAAGTTTGTTCTGAGTAGAGCCCTTCTGGCCAAGAAGCCTGCTATTGTGGTCCTGAACAAGGTCGACAGAGAGGGCCACAGAGCCGATGAAGTCGAAACAGACATTTTGGACCTCTTCTGCGCATTAACAGACGAAGAGAGACTCTTGGACTACCCTTTGCTGTATGCTTCTGCCAAGCAGGGATGGGTGACGAACGACTTGGCCAGTATTCCTGGCAAGAACGGCGTTGTCCCGCTATTAGAAGCCATTATTGACCGCATTCCTCCTCCTAACACGGCTGCCACCCTGGACCAGCCCTTTGCCCTGGGTGTGAACACCATCCAGACCGATACTTTCCTCGGACGCATCGTGACTGGACGCGTGGAGACTGGTAAGGTCTCACTGGGGGACAAGGTGAAGGTGATGAACAGAGATGGTCAAGTGACCGAGAACGAGGTGAAGGTGACTAAGCTGTTTTACCTCGAGGGTCTGCAGAGAGTGGACGTGGAGCACGCCCATGCAGGAGAGATCGTCTCTTTGGCCGGTACCCTTTCAGGCGCTGTCGCCGACACCAGTAAGTTCATTTTATCCCATTTTTTATGAGTGGAAACACAAGGTCCTAATCTGAATGCATCTTTCTTTGAATTGGCTCTCAGTTGGTGGTCTTGAGAGAGAACTCCCCATCCGCACCATCCCCCTTTCCCCTCCCGTTGTGTCGATGACCTTCGGTCCCAACGACTCTCCCCTGGGAGGCAAAGAGGGCACCAAGTTTACCTCCACCATGATCAAGGAGCGCCTGTACAAGGAAATCGAGAACAACGTCACGATCTCTCTCACTCCCTCATCAGACCCCGAGGCCATCGATGTGCAGGGCCGTGGTGAACTGCAGATTGGTATTCTGGTCGAGACCCTGCGTCGCGAGGGCTTTGAGATGACCGTGTGCCCTCCGCGTGTGCTGTCGATGGTCGACACCGACGGCATTACTAAGGAGCCTTTCGAGGAGGTGACCGTAGATGTTAGTCCGGAGCTGCAGGGCCTGGTGATCGACTCCATGAGTGACCGCAAGGGCAACCTGTTGGAGTTTAGAGACATCGGCAACCGCACGCGTCTGATTTTCTCCATTCCCAGTAGAGGCATGATGGGTTTCAGACACGAGGTGATCAGTGCCACCCGCGGTAACGCCACGGTCAACTCTGTGTTCAGTCACTACGATAGAGTGAACGTGTCAGACTTTGCGGGTCTGAAGAAGGGCAAGCTGGTGTCCATGGAGGCCGGCAAGACCACTGGCTATTCGCTCATGACGGTCGAGGAACGTGGTCAGCTGTTCGTGGGTGTGGGCGAGGAAGTCTACGAAGGCATGGTGGTCGGCGAGCACTCCAAGCAGGGAGATCTCGATGTGAACCCCTGCCGCGCCAAAAAGCTCTCCAACATGCGCACCACCGGCGCGGAAGAGAAGGTCAACCTCACCCCTCCCCGCAGACTCACCGTGGAGGAAGTTATCTCCTACATGAACTCTGATGAGGTGCTCGAGGTGACCCCCAAGAACGTCCGCCTTCGCAAGCGCATCTTAGACTCCGGTGCCAGACTTAGATTCAACAAGGCCAACAAGGCACCGAAATAGAAACTTTTAGCGATATTTTTTGTGGTGATTTTGAAGTGATGTGTCCGGATAACAAAAACTGTATTCTCTGAAAGTTGCGCTCACCCAACACTCCAACAGCAAATCCCAAACCTTGCTTCTGTTGTTTTTACTTGTCCTTGAATGTTTAGTATGGCCGCGGTATTTCCTGATGTATCGAGTGCACTGTTTTATGCTGGACCAGCGTTTAGTATTGCTTTACAGCTCAGCAAGTACGTCAACGCAACTACACAACGCATGCCTTCAACGCTCACCTGCATTTGAAATTTTCTTACAGTGCACAAACTGCCGCGAGGATTTATAGTACCAAGTCTATCGGTTCTTTGTCGCCAGTCCCGTTTGCATGTTTGTTCGCAAATAGTCTAATATGGCTGTACTATGGTATTTTGAAGGAGGATTTCGTGGTATACGGTCCAAACATTACAGGGGCAGTGATTGGAGTCGGTTGCATATGTGCTTATGAAGCCATGTCACCGACGTTTAATAGATTAGTATACGGCACATTGGTGCTTGTGAGCCTATTTGTCACTGGTCTGGCCTTTTGCGAAAAAGCAGAAGAAATCGGTTTAGTCGGATGTCTCGGGACGATTCTTCTGATGGGTGCGCCCCTTGCCACGCTTAGCAATGTAATAAAGGAAAGGTCCACCGCTTCGATACCATTCAACCAGAGTTTGATGTCGTTTTTCAACTCACTTTCGTGGGCACTGTACGGTGTGCTTGTCGCAAACGATAGTATGGTAAGCAACTGACTTTCATTTACGATTTACTTCTCTGCAGGACAACTCATTTCAATCCCGTTAAACTCTGTAGATTTGGGCCCCATCTGCTATTGGAGTTGCTCTTTCCACATTGCAGCTGTTTTTGTTCTTAGTGTACGGTTTCCCCACCAAAGGTATCAGCAGCAACAGACTCAGCGGTGTTGCTCTCGATTCCAGAGCATAAGCTTCAAACTTGGATAACCTCTGTTATTATGCCTTTGCTCAGACGTTGTTAGTTCGGTATTTTATAATATAAAAGAATTGACATATATTTGACTGTTTTGTTATCTCTGCAATGTTAAAATTACAATCAAAAGTTATTACAAACGCGGACCGTCCACGTCCATAGCAGTATTTTCCATAGCAAAGCCACCATCTCCGGTATTTTCCTGCTTAATCTTTGGCGCATTGGTGCTCGTGGCCGAGGCGACAGCTTCACTGGCAGTGGCGGCGGGTTGCTGCGCAGTCGTTGCAGAAGCAGACGCTGAGGTTCGGCGCCCTCCTGCTTGAGTGCGCGGAGCTGCTTTGGCTGTTGTTAAAAAACAAAATACGTGAGAAACAAGCACCAACGGGACAAAAAGTGTGCAGCAACTCTCAACTAGGAGTCTGAAATAATCGAGCAGGAGGGGAACTTACATCGTGGTGCTGGGGCAGCCTCTTCTTTCAGCACTACCGCAGGATCGGCCCCGTTCAACAGCTGTTGCAATTCCTTCTCCTTGCGACCCAGCGCGTTGTGCAACGACAGCAGCGTCACAGTGCTGTGTTTCACCTGCTCCACCAGGTCACACACAGCCTTCGTTGGCAAAGGGTTCTCTGGAATGTCCAACTCACGCAAATACAGGTTCATCTTCTGCAGCATTTTCTTCGAAAGCATGGCGCCGTTCATGCCAGTGTCCAGCCTGGTGACGCCAATTTCCCCGACACCTCCGGTGAGTGTCACTGGTGGCACAATCCCACTAAAGAGCCGTGAGCTCTGCAAGGCGGGCAGACCAGGCTGTGGGCCCAGCGCAGAACTAACGGCGGCCGCCGTCGCAGCGGGATTGGTCGGAACGACTTTGCCGGAAGCATCCACGCCACCTGCCGCAGTGGCATTCAAAATAGAGCGCGCCGGAAGACCAGCGCCAGATCCAGTGTCTGTAGAAGATACTACAGTGGAAACGGCAGCAACGCCAGCACCTGTAGAGTTTGTGGCAGGGGCAGTGGTGGCAGTAAGGTCCACCGCAGCAGATTGCTGGGAAACTTTTGCCTGGTTCCAAGAGCAAAAAATGAAAAAAGAAATTGACTTCTGGGTTGTCGACAGTATGGAATTAGGGGAGTGTGCAAATAAATACCTTCTTGTTCTTCTTCAATGCAGCATCAATTGCTTTCAATTCTTCTCGCAATTGGCTTTCTTCTAACTCGTCCTCTTTCGTTCTGTAGTTGATTGCAGAAAAAGTTGACGGAAAATGCATTGAAATTACACGGGTAACCGTATAATACTTACTTTTTGAACAGCATGTCCTGCGCATGGCGGCGCTTTCGCTCCTGTTCCAAATTGAAACCGCTGTTGATCGGTTCGCCTTCAGTCTTGACCGCTGCTGTGCCTGTAAGCTGCTGTTCCCGCTTCGTTTTCAAAATCATTCTGACTGTGTAATATCGCGATTGCATTTCCTCCACCGGGCGCGGCGTGCTTAGCTCGATGCGGTCTGCGATCACTGCCCACCGCATGTCAAATTGGTGACACACGGAAACAAGTTCGTCAGTATCAGCCTTGCTCCATGATCCATCGACAAGTAATGTGGTGTATTCTTCGTCGTTGTATTCGAAAGAACTAAATTTACTGTTGAATGCTGCATAAGGGTAGTCTGAATAGGTCTGATCGGCTTTGATCCAATGGAAAAACACAGGTTGATTGTTTTGCCTTGCCGAGCTGGTGATGTGAGTCCACACCCATTTGCCTTTCAACGCATTGACTCTTTTATTTTTAAAGTTTGGCACAGTAACGTTTCCTTGAACAGATGGCACAAGTCCATCTTTGCCCAGCAAGTCAAAGACTTCTCTGCTCATGCCCTTTGGCTTCTTTCCCGGCTTGGAGCTAAGGCTCTTTGCTTTGTCACCCATAATCTTCGCCGCTTCTTCTGATGCCGACGGGACACCAGCCTTGGCGGACAGACCGAGCATATCAGCTACGTCAGACATCTTGTTCTCAGGTGCAGCACAAGAGACACACTTGGTTTGATCCTCTGTCGAAAGCAAAGTGGAACAGAAGTGAGTGTAAATGCGAATCTTTTCCGTGCTCAAGCGAGAACTTTTGTGAGCAAAATAACCACTTTCTGACCCTATACATTCAAAATGAAGTCACTTTACAGTTAAGTTATGCATATGCATATGATACATAACTTTACTGTACGCGCTATTGGCTATGCAAGCAACGTTGTCACCATCGGACCTTGTCCATGGTGTATTGATCGCACACCTAGTGTTCAGCTCAAGAGACAAGTCCAACCAGGAATGGAATCCATTGATGGCTCTGTGCTATTTGTCAGAAGCGATTGACACTCCGAAATCGCGACAATATGCATCTTTTGCGCAATTGTCGACAAGGTTTGACAGCGTTGTTCGGGTTCAAAATGGATTGGATGATGTTTGGCAGAGTTTGCTTCGTATCGATACAGTTGACGACTTCTCACTGCTCGTTGATTCTATGCGCAATGCACTGCTTCCAAACGCGTCTATAAATTTCAACGATCTAAACGGTCCATCCACAATCACTGCCGACAGTCAGTTGGGCGTGTTCCTTAGGTCTATCTTGGTGCAGTGGGAGTGTATGCAGTTCGACGAGGTTTGCGCTCTTTT
>LNAP01004556.1_pt1 | contig 13590 bp, 11 predicted proteins | sample 602601 | NCBI WGS metagenome assembly LNAP01 (sample SAMN02440304, study PRJNA202911) | soil metagenome | biome: Subtropical and temperate rainforests or woodlands; isolation source: soil samples (1 kg each in a 20% v/v slurry with milli Q water) were... ...
ACGCGCTTACTCCGCTGCTGACGTCGTCCGCCTGCGTGGCTCGGTTCAACCTGAGCACACCTTTGCAAAATTGGGCGCCGAGAAGCTTTGGAACCTGGTAACCCAGGGCGCCAAGCCGTCCTTCCGTCCTGAGAAAGATTTCGTCAACTGCATGGGCGCCCTGACCGGCGGCCAGGCTGTACAACAAGTTAAAGCCGGTATCCAGGCGATCTACCTGTCGGGCTGGCAAGTCGCTGCGGACAACAACTCCGCCGAATCGATGTACCCGGATCAGTCGCTGTACCCGGTGGATTCGGTTCCAACCGTGGTCAAGCGCATCAACAACTCGTTCCGTCGTGCTGACCAGATCCAGTGGAAAGCCGGCAAAGGCCCGGGCGACGAAGGCTACATCGACTACTTCGCGCCGATCGTGGCTGATGCTGAAGCCGGTTTCGGCGGCGTACTGAACGCTTACGAGCTGATGAAGAGCATGATCGAAGCAGGCGCCGCTGGCGTTCACTTCGAAGACCAACTGGCTTCCGTGAAAAAATGCGGCCACATGGGCGGCAAGGTACTGGTTCCTACCCAGGAAGCTGTACAGAAGCTGACCGCTGCCCGTCTGGCGGCTGACGTTGCTGGTACTCCGACCATCATCCTGGCTCGTACCGACGCTAACGCGGCTGACCTGCTGACTTCCGACTGCGATCCGTACGACCAGCCGTTCGTAACTGGCGAACGTACCCAGGAAGGCTTCTACAAAGTGCGCGCCGGTCTCGACCAGGCCATCGCTCGCGGCCTGGCTTACGCTCCGTACGCCGACCTGATCTGGTGCGAAACCGCCAAGCCGGATCTGGACGAAGCTCGTCGCTTTGCCGAAGCGATCAAAAAGGAATACCCGGACCAACTGCTGTCGTACAACTGCTCGCCTTCCTTCAACTGGAAGAAAAACCTGGACGACGCGACCATCGCCAACTGTCTGCCATGGGTTACAAGCATCAGTTCATCACCCTGGCCGGCATTCACAACATGTGGCACAGCATGTTCAACCTGGCGCACGACTACGCCCGTAACGACATGACTGCCTACGTGAAGCTGCAAGAGCAAGAGTTCGCTGACGCCGCCAAGGGTTACACCTTCGTGGCTCACCAGCAGGAAGTGGGCACCGGCTACTTCGACGACATGACCACCGTGATTCAAGGTGGCTCGTCTTCGGTAACCGCGCTGACCGGTTCGACTGAAGAAGAACAGTTCCACTGATCTGCTTCACCTGAGCAAACGGCCGTTGCAGACCGAATAGAAAGCTAACTGCAACGTCGCACATCTGACGCCCCGACTGGTTCGGGGCGTTTTTTTGCCTCGGATCTAGCGAGCGGACTCGCTCGTGAAAGCTGTCGACCGTCACCTCCTCGGTAACCGCGCTTTGTTTCCGGTTCGCCAGTTCAATAGTTCAGACGATGAAGTTCACCAGCCGGTTGGGCACCACAATCATCCTGCCAGCCCCTTTCAGGTGGTTGCGCAACCCTGCGTCGGATGACGCCCTGCACCGAATGGCGTCATGCTCGGCATCAGCCTCGATCATAATGTGCCCGCGCAACTTGCCATTTATCTGCACCATCATTTTTACTTCGTCCTGTTTCAAGGCTTCGCTGTCCGGCATGGGCCACGGACTGTCGTAAATATCCCCCTCGAACCCAACCTCCGTCCAAAGGACCTGAGTGATGTGCGGCGTCACTGGGTGCAAAACCTGTAACAGGAAGACCATGGCCTCGCGGCGAATCGGCTGACTGGCCCCCCTGTCCCCCTCCAGCACCTTGAGCATTTTCATTGCGCCCGAAACGACGGTGTTGTATTGCAATCGTTCGTAATCGTTGTTGATCTGCTGCAGCAAACGATGCGTCTCAAAGCGCACGCGTTTCGATTCAGCCGTGTCTTCAACCCGATCATCTGCCCAGCACCGAGACTGCTCGTCGTGGAAGAAACTCCAGAGCCGGCGCAGAAAGCGATAGGCTCCTTCAACGCCGCTATCGCTCCAGATCGTGTCCTGATCAGGAGGCCCTGCAAAGATCGTGAAAAGTCGGGCGGTGTCAGCGCCGAACTTGTTAATGATGTCTTTCGGCTCGACGACGTTATTCTTCGATTTGGACATTTTTTCCACGCCACCGATGATGACGGGCAAACCGTCCTCAAGCGCCGTAGCCCTCAAAGGACGGTTTTTTTCGTCATATTCGACCACCACCTGCGCGGGGTAAAACCACTGCAGGCTACCGTCGTCGGCTTTTCGGAAATAGCTTTCACGCAAGAGCATGCCTTGGGTAAACAGGTTCTTGAACGGCTCGCTGAAATCCACCAGCCCTTCGTCACGCATGGCTCGTGCCCAGAACCTCGCATAGAGCAAATGCAACACCGCATGCTCGATACCACCGATGTATTGATCGATTGGCATCCAGTAACGACTGCCGGAGCCAACCATCGAGGTATCGCTATCAGGATCGCAATAACGCATGAAATACCAGCTCGAATCGACGAAGGTATCCATGGTGTCTGTTTCTCTCTGCGCTGCCGCTCCGCAGCGTGGGCAATCTACATGAAGAAACGACTTATGCGCCAGCAACGGGTTGCCGCTTCCATCCGGCACGCAATCAGTAGGCAATACGACCGGCAAGTCCGAATAAGGCACCGGCACGTCACCACATTGCTCACACTGGATGACAGGAATCGGCGTCCCCCAGTAACGTTGCCGTGAGATCCCCCAGTCGCGCAGGCGCCAAGTCGTAGTCTTCTCTCCCATTCGGCGATCAATCAGCGCAGCGGTTATCGCTTGGGCCGCCTCTGCAACAGAGAGGCCATCGTAGACACCTGAGTTGATGAGGTGCCCCTCTCGACGAGTGCAGTTGTCGGACCAGAACTTCGGGTCGAATACGTGATCGTCCCAGGCAATGACTGGGCGGACGGCCAAGCCATATTGATTGGCAAATTCAAAGTCGCGCTCATCGTGCGCAGGCACCCCCATCAGGGCTCCGTCACCATACTCGCCGAGCACATAATTGGTTATCCACAGTTCAACAGGCTCACCGGTCAACGGATGCTCCACATGCAAGCCACAGTGGACGCCAAACTTGCTCTGACTGCCGGACGGGCCGGAATCCGCCGTTTGTCGACAGGTTTGCACCTGTGGCTCCAACCCAGGGTTGAGCTCCAGGGCATACTTGGCCAGTGTATGTTCAGGGGATATGGCACAGAAGGTGACGCCCATGAGCGTATCGATACGGGTGGTAAATACCCAGAGTTTGCCTTCGTCGATCACTTGTCCAGCAGCGTCCTGAATTCGGTGGGCAAATGCCAAACGCACTCCTGCGACCTTCCCTATCCAGTTGCGCTGCATGGTGCGGACCCTATCCGGCCAACCATCCAGAGTGTCGATTGCCGAGAGCAATTCCTCGGCATACTGGGTTATACGCAGGTAGTAACCCGGTATCTGCCGCCTTTCGACGAGAGCCCCCGAACGCCAACCTCGACCGTCGATCACTTGCTCATTGGCCAGCACCGTTTGATCGACAGGGTCCCAATTGACTACCTGGGTTTTCTTGTAGACCACGCCCTTTTCCAGCAATTTGAGGAAAAACCACTGACTCCACTTGTAGTATTCAGGGTCGCAAGTGGCAATCTCCCGGGACCAATCGAAGGCAAGCCCCAAAGGCTGCATTTGCGATTTCATGTCCGCGATATTCAATAGCGTCCACTGCGCTGGCGAAACACCCGATTTCATAGCTGCGTTTTCTGCAGGCAAGCCAAAGGCATCCCATCCCATAGGCATCAGGACATTGAATCCTTTCATGCGCATGTGGCGAGCCAACATGTCGTTGATCGTATAGTTGCGTACATGCCCCATGTGCAACTTTCCCGATGGATAAGGAAGCATCGAGCAGGCATAGAATTTAGGCCGGCAAGTATCTTCAATCGCCCTGAATACATCATTTTCAAGCCATTGGGCCTGAGCCGTACTTTCAACAGAGGCCGCGTCGTACTGTGCTCGCATAGAGTGTTCCTCACCTGTGCTGGAGCTGAGCGACAAGACTCGATCAACCCACAATTCCTTTGTTAGTTCTCGATCGGTGTTTCGGATGCAGCCCTTAGTCGAGCGATGTGGTGCGGGGTAATACAACTGCCCTGTGTCCGACAAAAAAACAGATGCCTCCAAATGCGATGCCCAGAACCCCATAGAGGCTCCAACTCAACGGGAAACCAACGCCAGCGATCAGCCAGGCTCCCAGCCCCACGGACACCATCCTCGCCCCCGCCAGTACGACAGGAACAAGAGAAAAGAGCGTAGGTTGCGTTTGCAATGGAGCTTTTTGCGAGATGAGCGCGGTGACGTAGGTAACGCTGAGAATCTCACCTAGCGTCCAGAAAAAAACAAAAAACAGAATCAGCGCCGTATGTTCGAAAAAGGCATAGGCGCCGAATCCAACACTGTAGAAAATCGCGGCAAAAGCCAAATTGGTGAGCGGCTCGAAACGCGACGTCAATGCAATCAGCGACTGCGTCAACAGTATCACCAGCAGCGCATTGACGATTCCTACTGCACCGAACAGGCTGGCAGCCTTCCCTGCCGTTACCACATCAAGCCACAACGGCAGATGGTACTCACGCTGTGCATCCAGCACCGCCAACGCAAAGAACATGACGCCCGCAGCAATCACGACATGCGGTATGCCAGCCATCATGCCAATTGAAGTTTCCCTTGTTGCAGGTTTGCTGCCGTGGCTTTCCGGCAGAGACAGACAGGCACTTGAGAACAGGCACAACACACTGGTGACTAGCGCAAAAAACATTAGGTAGACGCTATCGAGGGCCAGTAAATATCCGCCAATGACAAACAACAGAGCCGCTCCCAGATTGCTGGCCAGATGCAAATAGCCAAAAAAGGCGACGCGGTTACTATCGTTAGCCGTCAAGGACGTCAAGATACTGAACACAGGTGTGACCAGCCCCGCGCAGAACATGAACAGCAAAACCATGGCAATGGATGCGACCGGCGCACTGAACAAAATCCCGCACAACAAGCATACAAATGAACATACAGAAGAGCAGACCAACAGTGTCCTGAACGTATAGCGTCCGACCAACGCTCCTCCCAACACGTTACCCACGAGAAAAAACGCCGACATCAGCGTAATCACCAATGCCACCCCGGCACTATCGAGCCGGTAATGACGCTGGAAAAACAAAGCGGCGAAGGGACCCAAGGCATTCGTCATGACGAACAGCAATCGGAGCAGCACGATATTGCGCATCCCAGTGCCCAAACCGCTCATTATCAGCAATGGCTTCACTACTGAACTGCTTCCTTCACATCGCTCTTGCTGCCCTCATTGCCGCTTCCCTGCATTACCGCCATCAGGAATGTTTTCAGATCCGAAGACGCCGGCACGACTACACGCAGAATGTTTTCAAGTAACCCGAAACTGTGAGGATATTGGGAACAGTCGCTTACGCGAATGTTTGCCCGTGCGAACGCCTTGGCCAAACGGCCGTCGCTATGGTCTTCCAATAGTAGAAAGTTCGTTTCGCTATCGAAAACGACGATTCCGTAAACCCGGCAAAACTCGATTATCTCGTTTTTGACCTGCGCCAGTTCATGGTGGGCTTGCTCTAGTGCTTTACGGTTATTCAAACAGAACAGGGCAGCTTTCACCGCTACGTGGTTGACATCCCAAGGCCCTCGCACCTTCAACAACTCGCGAATTGATTCCGGATGCGTGACGACATACCCCAAACGCAATCCGGCAAGGCCGAAATACTTGGAGAATGAGCGAATGACGAACAATTGCCTGACTGAGCTGAACGCGTCCAGGCAGGTCTGCTGCAAATATTCAAAGTAGCTCTCATCAACAATTACTGGCTTGTTCAGTCTCACACAAGCCTCGACCAGAACCTTCAATTGTTCAGCGTCGATTCGCGCGCCCAACGGATTATTGGGATTGCACAGAATCAGCCCGTGGCTCGCCTGCAAGGCTTCGAGTATGGCTTTGGTCGGGAGAGTGAAATGCTGTGTTTGCTTCTCGAATCCCACAATCACCGGTTCTACACCATTCACACTGAGCATCTGGTAATAGAAGGAAAATACCGGAGACGGAATGACCACCCGATCCCCTGGTGAAAACAGCAAGCGCACTACCAAGTCGATTGCCTGATCCGCACCATTGGTCAGCAGCAGGCTGTCGGTCGAAACCTTGCAGTAGTTTGCCAGCTCGGCCAGCAGCGGCTGATAGTTAGGGTAGGTAAACAGATCCCGGGCCTGTAACTCGGTGGCAATGAATCTCAGCAGAAAATCGTTTAAAAACTGATTTTCGTTCAAATCCAGCAACACCGACGAGAGGTCGCGTTCAGGTACCTTCCATAACCCGGAACGCTTGATATGCTCATGAACCTTCATCTGTGCATACCCCCGTAGATCACCTGCTCACCCGATTCGTACATGTGCTGCACCTGCTCATCGCTCGCGTACACGACCGACTTGCCAGTGGCTGCCGACAAACACTGGCTGGTAATCAGCCGACTGATTTCCGCAGTGAATGCCACAGCACGATGAAACGCCTCAGACAGGTCACAGCCGAAACTGGTGATGCCATGACCGGGCATGACAATACAGTTGGTGTCATGCGCGCATTGTCCAATGGCGCTGACGTCCAGTTCGATGTTCACACCTTCGCGAAGAATGCACGGTGGCTTACCCATCACCAGCGCGGTGTCATTGGACACATACGCCATCTCACGCCACTGCATGACAGCAAAAAAAGAAATGACTTCATTGGGATGAAGATGCACGGTGGCATTAACGTCAGAACGACACCGCATGATTTCCCGGTGCATTTGATGTCCTGCACTAGGGCGAAAACGACCATGCAGCAGCTCATTGGATTGCATATCCAGCACCGCCAGATGCTCAAGACCACACTCTTCCAGCGACACGCCTCGGTGCTTGGTGTAGATCACATCTCGCCGCCAGTACGGGCAATGGTTGCGTATCGCAATATTACCCAAGGTATTGACCAGTAATTGCCGCGCCGCCAACCGCTGACCGTATTGAAGAATACTGTTGCCGATCGCCAGGTCGAACCAGGCCGGCAATCCAGGCTTCGAAGCCTCAGGACCTGCAAGTTTCAACTCAGGCATATCCCTTCGCCTCCATCCGTGCGCAATCAGGATTGATGACGGTGTCCACCCTTTCCCCTCGCAGCAAACTCAGCATCGCTCCCAAAGCACGGGCCTTCAACTGACCCAGCGATCGCTCGCTGTAAAACGCGGCATGGGGTGTCAGCAATACACGTTCATGATCGATTAATGCCTGTGGGGGGGCCGGTTCTTCCTGCAGCACGTCCAGGAATGCCATGGACACAAGCCCGGACTGCAAGGCCCGCTGCAACGCGTCGGTATCGACAATTGCGCCCCGCGCAGTATTGACCAGAGTTGCACCCCGCTTCATGCGTGAAAAACACCGGTCGTTCAGCAGGTGTCGCGTATCGGGGGTGAGGGGCAGATGCAGCGATATGACATCTGCCCTGGCGAGCAAAGACTCCAGTGACCCGCCCTCTGCAATGCCTTCAACACATTTCTCAACGCAAGGATCGTAATAGCAGATCTGATAACCCATGGCAGCCGCCCTGCGCGCCAATGCCTGCCCCGTTGCCCCATAGCCGATCAGCCCCAGAACCGTGTCGCGGCACGCTTTAACTTCACCGGAATGCGCTCTCCAACTCCAACCGCCTCGCCTGGTATGCGCGGCGTAATCGAGAAGCTTTCGCTGGGCGGACAATATGAGCGCCATGGCGTGCTCCGCGACTTCCTCTACCCCCACCGAACCAATATTGGAGAGCAGAATGCCCTTCGCGCTCAAGGCCTCGACATCGACATCATCAAGACCGATGGTCGCCTTCACCAACGCCCGGCAACGATGCATTTTGGCAACTAACGGCTCATCGATGACGACCGAATGAAAGGCAATAATGCCGTCGGCCCGAGCGAGCTGCTCATCCGATGGATTGGACGTCACCTCAACTGCATACGGTTGCTGCTCTGACCCACAGCAGTACTCCCCGGGGTCGATGTAATTCACTCGCAATGAATCGATCATCAGAATATTCATGAATGCTCCTCTTTCCCTGTCGGCAACATTGATTGCTGTTTCAAACGTCCCGGTTAACTACCCTCAAGTACTTAGATAGTTGCAGTTCATGCCGATGTGCTTTTCCTTGGCCAAGGCATAGATGCAGGTAGCAGTCACCATATCTTGACTGGCATGCCCGACGCTGCGGAAGTAACTCAGACCACGCTTCAGCATTGCCGGCGGAGAATGATCGGCAACCAATGCACTCATCTCACGGATGTCCTTTTCGCCGATTATCGATAACGCTAAAGCCTGAGAAATTTCTCCCGACTCACATCGAGCGCAACCCAGATGGTCAACATGAACCTGAGCATCAGCCAACATTGCAGGGTCGATCTCACACGCCAGCAGCGAACTGCCGCCAATGGCGTTTACATGGGCGGATGGTTTCAGTTGGTGCGCCATAATCAGCGGTTGCGCACGATCATGGGACGTTGTCGTGCAGACGATGTCAGCATCGGCCAGCGCCTCATCCATACTTCGCACCGCAGTGATCGGCAGCGACAGTTCATTGGAAAGACGTTCGGCCAAAGCGACACTTTGATTAAATCGACGCGAAAACACCTTGATCCACCCCAACTCCCGGATGGTGGTCATCGCTCTTATATGCGCCGCAGCTTGGGTACCGGCACCGATGACGGCCAAATTAAGCCGCTCATGCGGGCAAAGCTTGTCCGTCGCCAAGGCACTCATGGCACTGGTACGGAGGGCAGTAAGGGTCGCCCCGTCGAGTATCGCCAGTAACTGCCCGGTTTCGATATCCATCAACAAAACCGCGCCATTGACTGGCGACAACCCCCGCTCTGAGTTGCCAGGATGAAATGACGACACCTTAATCCCCAGTGTCTGGCTCTGGGGTATAAATGCCGGCATGAACAGTGAGAAAGCTCTTTGTCGCTCATGTGTAATGATCAAACGTTGTGGGACCACCGGGGACGCCAACGCAAACCCTCTATGAGCCTCCTCCAGTGCCTGGACAAGCCTTGGAAAATTGATACAGCGCTCAATGTCTTCACTGTTCAGAAGCAGCATGGCAATTCCTTGTTCCATTGATGCTGTTCGAAAGGGCCTGTCATTCCTGGAGCTGCGGTTGATCACCGCCAGCCAGGTCTGCGACCAGAATCTCGGAATGGCGCTGCCTTATCCGACGGGGTAGTCCTGCGACATACCGTTCCGGGGAACTAGAAATGTACGCAAGTAAGTGATCACCGGTGTTCCACCCTGCTTGCGTCCAATGACCTTGATGGTGACGATGCCTTGCCCTGGACGCGACCGGGATTCGCGCTTGGAAACCACCTCACTCTCAGCGTACAAGGTGTCACCAACATAGACCGGGTTCGGCAATCGAATCTCGTCCCAGCCCAGATTTGCGATCGCACGCGCACTCATGGTTGCCACTGTCATTCCGCTGACAATGGACAGTGTCACCGAACTGTTGACCAACAACTTCTTGAATTCGGTTTGCTGTGCATACGCAAGATCGATATGCGCAGGATGGTTATTCATATTGATTAATGACTGCCAGATATTATCCAACTCCGTTACGGTACGGCCGGGCCGGTGCTCGAAAATATCACCCACCACAAACTGTTCGTAATGCAGGCCATAGGACTCGCGATATCGATTTTCACCGATCCGCTCGTGGGCCAGAATCATCGGTTCCATTGCCTTTTCCTCACCGACCCAACTCTTGAGCGCGCTGGATCAATTTTCTTGCTTGTTTTACAAACGGAGGCCCCACCATCAGGTTCTTCAATTTCGTAATTTTTTCGCCGCTGTTTTCCGAAGCCTGCACAATTGCCAATGCATGCTCATATTCAGCAACGGACGGAGTGAAGACTTCATTGATAGTGGATATTTGCTTTGGATGAATGGCCGTCTTGCCACTGAAACCCAACTCCCGGACGTCACGGCACTCTTGCAGAAGTCCCATCTCATCATCGAGTTTGAAGTAGGCGGTGTCGAACACAGGGATCCTCGCCGCACTGCCAGCCGAGACGATGCTCGCGCGAGCATGCAGCATATTGGCCCAACCTCCGATAGTGACACCCAGGCTGGCCGCATAGTCGGCGGAGCCGAAGATCAGTCCATCAGCACTGGACGCGATGGTGTGAATATCACGTAGACAGGCTGGCGTCTCAACCGTAACCAGAATCTTTGGGCTCTCTCCGTCGCGGCTCAAATTGGCTCGTACAATATCTATTTCAGCAGCCGCCTCGGTCATCGCCATGACGATGAACTCGGGTCGCTGATCAAGCGATTGCACCAGCAGCAGATCAAGCAATCCCTGATTATCGCGCAGAGGGTTAATTCGCAGCGCCGTGCGCTGCGAGACATGGCCACGGTAGAACTGCTCGACACACAACCGTGCTTGAACCTTCTGTGGGAGTGGCACGCCATCCTCCAGGTCAATCACCATTACATCAGTCAGATTATTCTTAGCGTATTGCCCGGGGTACAAAGCAGAGCAGTACAGTAAGCTTCTTGGTGTGGGATTGATCATCATGTCCTCTCAATACTGGGCTGGTTTCAAGCTCAGACGAACCCTTTCGATCTCCGCCTTAACTGCGGAGCAGAATCCCAGAACATCGCCTTGGGACATGTCTGCACGCATCATCACGCGCAAACCGGATTTATTCCTGGCCACAATCGGGAAGAAGACTGCGGAGGTGTAATACCCACGTTTGAATACCCCCTCGGAAACGCCGATCGCCATATCCGGACTGTCCAAGGGAATAACCCGAATAGGCAAACCCGATCCCGCGTGTTCCGTCACAAACAAGCTGTCGAACAGGCGGATATTGGAATTGAGTTTCTCCTGCAAAACGGCCAGTTCACTGGTCTTGTGAATATCCAGGGAAGCCATGGCCGCGCCAACAGTGGCGGGGTTTACATATTGCGAATAGGACATCGGCCCGCCAAAACGGCGGAAAACCTCGTGATAATTGGACTTTTCCGACATATATATACCGCCACCATTGGCACCAAACGCCTTGGCCAATGAATAAACCAGTATGGTTCGCGGATTAAGCTCAGGCATGAAAGTACGAATATAGCCCTCTCCCTTCTCGCCATAGGCACTTAATGAATGAGAATCATCGAAGTATAGAAATAGCCCATATTTGTCCTGCAAAGCCAACAGTCGCTCAACAGGCGCACTTCCCCCCATACTGTAAGCACCGTCAGCAACATACGCGACCAAAGGATGGCGCTTACACATATCCTCAATAAAGTCGACATCATTATGATTGCAAGTGACAACTTGCGTTTCATCACCACAGATGGCCTTTACCTGATTCAGAGCAAAGTGGGCATGCTTATCAAAAATCAAAACAGGGCGCTGGCCATCAGTAAACATCCCGGCTGCCAGTAAGGGTAAAGACGCGACAATGCCCGCGCTGCAGGAAGTCGCGGTGAACGCTCGACAAGCAAAATGTGCCGATAAGGCTTCTTCAAGTTCATCGAGTTCTTTCAGCCTTATTCTGATACGTGAGGTGGGCAAATTCACAGTACCGCAACTCAACACATAATCTGCGGCACGTCGAGCCAGACGCTCATCGACTTCAAGACCCAAATATGAACACGAGCACATATTCATGAATAAATGACCATTCTGGTCCTGCATACGTCCCTGCTGAGCATGCTTGATACTCAAATCGGTCAGCCCCGAATTTTGCGCAAGCGCCCAAGAGGGATTACCGATCTCTACCGACCTGGCGGTGTTTATAAACTTATTTATTTGCTCAGACATACATGACCTCTCTCTATGGACTTAAGAGTCAGACCAATACTGATTTCAATGCCATCTATCTAGCCATCTAATTTACCTAATGGCAGCGTACTATCAATCTCATAAAATCAAATTCCACCAATGCTTAGGAAAGTTCGCTCATTGAAAAGTGAATGATCCGTAGGAATTTTCTGAGAATTTCCGCTCATATTCAAAACACAACAGATAACCGCGTCCGACCCCCACAAACTTGGAATAAAAACCCCAACCCAGAACCGCAACACGAGGCAACAAACGAAGGCACTACTATTAGAATTCACGCTAGCAAAAAGCGACGCACCGTCTACATTCAAGTATCACGCCATATTCATACGTTATGCACACGACCAGCAAACTCTCTGCGGAGTATTAACTCATCATGAATGGAAGACTAAGAGGCAAGCGAGCGCTTATAACAGGTGCATCGGCAGGCATTGGAAGAGCTATAGCCGAAACCTACATTGCCCAGGGCGCCGATGTTTTCATTACCGCCCGCACTGACGAGGCTGGGGCTCGTGCAGTAATTGCATTAGCTGAACAAGTTGGCCAGCGGGCCGGCTTCACCCTTATGGATGCCGCAAGCACCAGCATTGATGCACTCTTTGAAGAAGCGCAAGCAGCCGTTGGTCCCTTGGATATACTCGTCAACAATCCGGCATTCATAACCCGTACTCCGTTTCTTGAGCTGAGCGAAGACGAGTACGAACGCACCCTTGCGGTCAACCTCCGCTTTCCATTTTTTATGGCTCAACGCTTTGCAAAAGACTGCATCGCTCGCAAACAGGGCGGCAGCATCATTAACATTTCATCGGTCAGTGCCTTCAAGGCGGTCAGTCGAATGTCAGCTTATCAGGCAAGCAAAGCAGCACTGTCGATGCTTACTCGAAGCTGCGCGGTAGAACTGGCACCCTATGGCATCAGAGTCAACACGATTTCACCGGGGCTGACCGCGACCAGTGGTAACGCCAATCAGTGGCGGGACTCCCCAGAGATTTGGCAAAACAGGAAAAAGGAGATTCCCATGCAGCGTGCTGGAATGCCTGCAGATATGGCAGGCGCTGCCATCCTGCTGGCATCTGATGAGTCATCTTGGATGACCGGTGCGGATCTGGTAATCGATGGGGGACACAGCTGCACATAAAGAACCCGGAAAGTCGCGGGGCACGCTGATCGCCGCACCGCCGGCTGCCACAGGGAATGCGAGAAGCCGCAAACGGTGCGGAAAACCTTGATCCGGAGCATTTTCTCGATCAGGAAAAGAAGGTAAAACGACCCCGGCCACTACTTGTAGTAACGCGCATATAAGACAACTTTCCGACCCTCACCCCATTAGACAGTTTGAAAACCGGCACAAACAGTATTGATTATCATTTAGCTGTCGCTATATTCGTTACATTCCCAACAAAACAATATTGATGAAATTCCGGCTAATGCCCGAACCGCATGGGCTGCGGAGCTTTGGAGGTACGCTATGTCCTTATTCCTGTAAATAATTTCGCTATCTGAATTTTACTTGCACGGTGTTGTGCCATAAAATCAGCGGGATTGATTGCTGCGACATATCGTCACTGCTTTATTTCTTTTCAAGCTCAGAGACCTTTGCTCTCTGTTAAGGATTACCAGCATGCCCGAAGCGACAGGACTCATGGCCCACAACTGGGGCTTTGCCATTTTC
>LNAP01004638.1_pt1 | contig 13587 bp, 9 predicted proteins | sample 602601 | NCBI WGS metagenome assembly LNAP01 (sample SAMN02440304, study PRJNA202911) | soil metagenome | biome: Subtropical and temperate rainforests or woodlands; isolation source: soil samples (1 kg each in a 20% v/v slurry with milli Q water) were... ...
CCACCGGCGGCGGCATGCGGTTCGAGATCCGCGCCAACCTGGATGGAATGACGCTCTCGGGCATCGACAAGCTGAGCCGCGACGAAGCACGCGGCTTCGCCTCCCAGGACATCGATCCGCTCGATGAAGAGTTGGGTACGCAACCGGTGGCAACACCGACTGCAACACCGCAGCACGTGCCTGCCCCCGTGCAGGCATCGACCGACCCACTGGTCGATACCACGCCCTTCGGCGTGGATACGCCATCCGCGAATGTCGACGCTTCTGGCACTGCCGACAGCGACGATGCCGCATTGTTCGGCCTGCTGTGGCCGCTGGCCGAGTCGGTAAAACTGGACTCGACCATCGACCGGCGCACGCTGCGCGCACAGATCGCGCGCTTGGGGACGCTGGGCTACGCGCTGGACTTCAAGTCGCAGCAGTGGAGCCGGCAGCCTGACCTGCAGGCGGCGTGACCTTCACCACACCGAATGCGGTGCACCGCTTCAATCCACAACCGGGACTTCGAGCCAGTTCCTTATCCACCCCACGGGGCAGTGCCTGCCCCTAGGCAAGGCTGCCCCTCGTTCATCGAGGACATCACCATGCCTGCACTTTCATCACCTGCAACGCTGTATCGCATCGACGAATGCCCGGACCTGATGGCCGACGCCTGCGTCGGTGAGGCAACCTGGTCTTCGTCTCCCTCTGGGCGCGAGACACCGCCATCCAGCAGTTCATCGCCCGATTGACCTTGGGTCGCGACGCGGACGGACTCGACCAGTTCCACCTCGTCACGGCACAGGGCTCGTCGATCCCGCTTTTCATCGGCAGCGTCGATCGCCTGGAAAAACGCATGACGCGCGCCTACCGGCGCACGTTGTTCGGCTCGATGGTCAACCTTTGGCTGTTCGACCGCCGCTGCACGCGCCCGGACAAGAGCAACGCCAGCGCACTTGCGCTGCTGCCGCGTTCCACCGTCGATCCCACCGCTCGCCTCTGGCGGCTAGTGCGCGATACCTGCCCGCTCCCCTTGCTCGACCATTGGCAAGATCAGGTGCTGGCTCACCTACGTGCGCACGCCATGCTCCAACGCCTGCCGTTGGCCATCGGCCCGCTCGACGGCTACCGCTTGGCGATGGACGTTCACCCAGGCACTGGGCGACCTGATCAGACACAGCACCCTCACCGCGCACGAGCTCATTTCCAAGAGCGACACCTCCGCCACCCTGCCGTTCGCGGCAGTGGCTTGAGGGTTATCCAGCGGACATGCGCGTGCGCATGTCCGCTTCCTTTCATCGACATCGCCCAGGAGACTCCAATGGCACTCATGTTCCCGCGGCTCGCCCGCAACTTCGTCAAGAGCGGATACTTCCCCACGGATGAAACCACGCTCGAAAGAGCACTCGCCGCACTCGCGCCCGGAGACGGACCAATGTGCATCCTCGATCCCTGCGCCGGCGAAGGCGTGGCGATCGCCGAAGCTGCACATGCCCTCGGGCGTGAGCAGGTCCAGGCGTTCGCCGTCGAGTACGACGCCGAGCGTGCACGCCATGCCCGGCAACTGGTCGATCGGTGCATTCACGGTGACCTGATGGATACGCTGATCAGCCGGCAGAGCTTCGGCCTACTGTGGCTCAATCCGCCCTACGGTGATCTGTCCAAGGACGCCAACGGCAACATCGGCTACGACGGCAAGGGTCGCGCCAGGCTGGAAAAGCTGTTCTACCAGCGTTCTCTACCGCTGCTGCAGTACGGCGGCGTGCTGGTCTTCATCGTGCCGTTCTACGTGCTCGATGCCGAGCTGGTCGGATGGCTGACGCGCCACTTCGCCGACCTGCGCGTGTACCAGGCCGTGGATAAGCAATTCCGGCAAACAGTGATCTTCGGTCGGCGGATTCGCCTGCGTGATCAGGCATCGGAATCGGCCAAGGCCATGCGCGCGCTGCTGTTGCAGATCGGACAAGGCGATGTCGAGGCCGAGGAACTGCCGCTCGACTGGCCGTTCCTGCCGTACACCGTCCCAGCCGCCCTGGCCGAGCCAGAGCACTTCTACCGCGTGACGATGGAACCCGAGCAGTTCGTCGATGAAGTCAGCCGGCTGCAAGGACTCTGGCCAACGCTCGATACCCACCTCGGCACCGCGCAGCAGTCGTTGCGGCCGCCAGCGCGGGCCTTGTCGCACTGGCATCTCGCCCTGGCCCTGGCCGCAGGCGCGATTTCAGGCGTCGTGCAATCCAAGACCGGGCGCGTGCTCGTCGTCAAAGGTGATACCCACAAGGAGAAAACGCTCCAGACGCAATACACCGAACGCGACGACGGTTCCGTCGCCGAGACGCGCATCCTCACCGACAAGTTCGTACCCGTCATCCGCGCCTGGGACATGACGCCCGACTCCCCGACTTTGGGGGAAGTGCTGACCATTCGTTGATCGCTGTTCCCTGACGGTTCGCCGTCATTTTCATCCACCCACCGGGGTCACATCACCCCGTTGGGGTGCCGTGGCCCTTCATCACTGAAGGAGAAAACCATGGCATCCGATGCCCATGACAATGGCGGCCGCAAGCTGCTGTTCCCGATCGGCGCATTGATCTTCAGCGCAGGAGTCGACCGGCTGATGCGCGAAGGACGAGTCGATCCTATGCCCTACTTCCAGCGCCACGCGCGCGGTGACTGGGGCGATGTCGCAGACGACAGGTGGCAGGAGAACAATGCCTCGCTGCTGTCGGGTGGTCGCCTCGATTCGTTTTATGTAGTCACACGCGAACTGAGCATCCGCATCTTCACCGAGGCGGATCGCAGCGCAACGCACATCGTACTGCCGACCGAGAACTGACTCGGGACGTACAGACGTTGTTTCAACGCAAGCCGTCAGCGCTTGCCTTCACCCACCGGGGTCACATCACCCCGATGGGGTGCCGTGGCCCCTCTTCCACAAGAGGTAATCACCATGGCACTCGTAGTTCTGTCCCAACCACGTTTTCGGGCTGGCCAGATGGTCATGACCGCAGGCGTGAATGACTTGGTTCAACGGGGGATATTCAACCCCACGGCTTATCTCCAGCGCCATCTCAATGGTGACTGGGGAGATCTCAGTGACGACGACCGGCGGCAGAACGATGCCGCGTTGCAGTCCGGCGAGGATCGGCTGTTCTCGTCCTATCAGGTCACGCGCGACCTGAAGCTCTGGATCATTACCGAATGGGATCGCAGCGTAACCACGCTGCTGTTGCCCAGCGAATACTGATCCGCATCCAGCGGCCTCATGCCGTTCTTCTCTTCCCGCCCAGGGGCATGCCATCGCCCCGTCGGGGAGGGGCATGCCCCATTTTCTTTGGAACATCACCATGTCCCTCGATCTTGAAACTATTCCCGATACCGCTGTGCAGGGTGACCTGCTTGAAGCCGCAGCTTCTCCCCTCACGCTCAGCTTGCAGGACTTCGTGTCCGAGTTCGGCGACGAGCTGCTCGACTCGCTCAACCATGCCAACCCACCGGTCTACAGCGGGCAGCCGCGGGTACATCGGCAAATCATCGTCGCCGGCCTCAAGCGGCAGTTGTTCGCGGCGCAAGCCGATGTGGTCCACGCCGTCACCGAGCTGCTGATCGATCGTGGCGAGCGTGCGGCGATAGTCAATGGCGAAATGGGCTGCGGCAAGACGACGGTGGGCATTGCCACCGCCGCCGTGCTCAACGCCGAAGGTTACCGTCGTACCCTGGTGCTCTCGCCGCCACATCTTGTTTACAAGTGGCGGCGGGAAATCCAGGAGACGGTGGCCGGTGCCAAGGTCTGGGTGCTCAACGGCCCGGACACGCTGGTCAAGCTGCTGAAGCTGCGCGAGCAGTTGGGCGTTTCGCCACAGGGTCAGGAGTTCTTCGTCCTGGGCCGCGTGCGCATGCGCATGGGTTTTCACTGGAAGCCGGTCTTCACCCGGCATCGCACTCTCCACGGCGACGTTGGCGCATGCCCTGACTGCGGCCAAGTCATCACCGACCTCGACGGCGAGCCGATAAACCCGATCGAACTCGAAGCCGAGGAATACCGCCGCAAGTGCAGCCATTGTGCTGCACCGTTGTGGACGCTGATTCGTCCCAGGGGCTTGTCCGCCTGCGACCAGTCCTCCGCCGTGCTCAAGGCGCTGAAGCGCATTCCCACGATTGGCGAAGTCACCGCGCAGAAGTTGATGCAGAAGTTCGGTGATGCGTTCCTCGCGTCGATGCTCGGGGACAACATCCACGAGTTCATTAACTTGATGGACGGCAACGGCGAATTGGTCTTCTCGGATCGGCAAGCCCATCGCATGGAGCGTGCAATGGCCTCGATGGAGTTCGGCTTTGGCGAGGGTGGCTATCAGCCGTCTGAATTCATCAAACGCTACCTGCCCCAAGGCACGTTCGACCTGCTCATCGCCGACGAGGCGCATGAGTACAAGAATGGCGGAAGCGCGCAAGGCCAAGCCATGGGTGTGCTCGCAGCGAAGTCTCGCAAGACCTTGCTGCTCACGGGCACGCTGATGGGCGGCTACGGTGACGACTTGTTCCATCTGCTGTTCCGTGCCTTGCCCGGCCGGATGATCGAAGACGGCTACCGGCCGACCCAGCAAGGCAGTATGACGTCGGCCGCGATGGCGTTCATGCGCGATCATGGCGTGCTCAAGGACATCTATTCCGAAAGCACGGGTACGGCGCACAAGACAGCCAAAGGCTCCAAGATATCGGTGCGCACGGTCAAGGCACCGGGTTTCGGTCCCAAGGGCGTGTTGCGCTGTGTCTTGCCGTTCACCGTATTCCTCAAGTTAAAGGACATCGGCGGCAACGTGCTGCCGCCCTACGACGAGGAATTTCGCGAGGTCACCATGGACACGGCGCAAGCCTCGGCCTATCGCGATCTGGCGGGACGGCTGAGCGCAGCATTGAAGCAATCCCTGGCGAAACGCGACACGACGTTGCTGGGCGTGGTCCTTAATGTGCTGTTGGCCTGGCCGGATTGCTGCTTCCGGCCGGAGACGGTCAAGCATCCGCGTACGCGCGAGCTGCTGGCATTCGTCGCCTCCCAGTTCAACGAGCTGGAGGTGATGCCCAAGGAGCGCGAGCTGATCGAAATCTGCCGCCAGGAGAAGGCGGAGGGTCGCAAGACCCTGGTCTACAGCGTCTACACCGGCACCCGCGATACGACGTCAAGGCTCAAGGTGTTGCTGGAGCAGGAAGGCCACAAGGTTGCGGTACTGCGCGCAAGCGTGGAGGCCTCTCGCCGTGAGGACTGGATCGCCGAGCAGTTGGACCGCGGCATCGATGTGCTCATCACCAATCCCGAGCTGGTCAAGACGGGCCTGGACCTGTTGGAGTTCCCAACGATCGTGTTCCTCCAGTCGGGGTACAACGTCTACAGCTTGCAGCAAGCCGCACGCCGCTCCTGGCGCATCGGCCAAAAGCTGGCGGTCAAGGTAATCTACCTCGGCTACGCGGCCACCTCGCAGATGACCTGCCTGGCGCTGATGGCCAGAAAAATCATGGTGTCACAGAGCACGTCGGGAGACGTACCCGAATCCGGGCTCGATGTCCTGAATCAGGATGGCGACTCGGTTGAGGTAGCACTGGCACGGCAGCTCGTTGCGGCCTGATCCACCTGCGTATGCCGGCGGCCCATCGGGCTGCCGGTCTTTTCTTTTCCTCGTTAGAGGTAGCTTTCGCCCTAACCTGCCGGTGGCGACCGGCAGGGATCGGCCAAAACCAGGCACTCACGGAACACCCTGTTAGCTCATTCTCCTAGCGGTCAAACTTATAGCCTCTGTATAACCGGATATCGGAAATGATGCGTTCGACCATCCGCCGACCATTATCGTTTAGGCGGTCAAGATCATTCTCGATCAGCGCAAGATATTTCTCGCCGCCATATGATTTGGCTACCTGCTCGAGGATTTTGGCCACGTCGCTGCATCGATATGCAGTCAGAGCTAGATCACCGGCCCTCCATGATGACGACATGAATGCGTCAACTAGTTCACGACGCGCTGTCTTGCAGCGATCCCAATCGAGAAAGGGAACAAACTTTAGAAGATCAGGCACGTCATTGGCCCTCGCAAGCTCCCAATAGAGCAATGGAAACAAGGCTGCGACTAACAGCGAAACAGGTTGGCGCCGGGCACGAAGCAACGATGGCATCAGCAACCCAGCAGCAGTCAGCAGAGTCTTGCGCGATGTTTTTTCCGCATCGAACATGAGCTTTGCGCAGGCTTCGCTGGACGCCTCATCCAGATCGATGGCGTACCTCGTCTGCAGCGCGGAGGCAATTTCATCAACAGCTTCAACGATACGCTCGCGCGCAGCCAATGGAGCCTTATCGAAGACGAGAAGATTCCGGCTCGCGACCTCTGCATCGATGCCACGCCCCAATCCCGCGTTTGCTACCAATCTGCCATCAAGTCGTGCGCCAATAATGCCGAGCAGCATGAGCAGGAAATCGGTTTCGTCACCATCGAACCGGTTGCGCAAGCATCGTCCTATCGCTCGATTGGCGATCTCAAACTTCCGAGCATCGTTGACCCTCGGGATCACTGAACCAATGACGCGGATATGCGTGTTCATTGGGAGGCTGTCCTGCATAGCTATCCGCGCCAATGTGTCGACAGATCCTTCTGGAAGGCGAGCCAGGACATGCTCCCCGATTTCCTGGTCAGAAAACAGCTCTGCAAACTGCTCATCGTCGGCTCGCTCAAGCACGCTCACAAGTACCTTCGCGGACGCTGTTTTGGACAGACTTTTTTCGTCCATGAGCCAACACACATCGGCCTTGATGGGATCGATCGACTGGGCGAGTAGCGCATCCCTTTGCACTGAGGTGCCTGACGAGATCAGAACATCGCGTATAGCTGGCAATCCTCCGACCTTGCGCGCCCGCTCAATGAGCATCGAACTTAGCTGCTTGGCTTTGAAGCCGTTCGCCTCTCCCAACCAACGTAGTTCCGCCGTGACTGCCTGGGCGTCCAGCCTGCTGAATATTGGCTTGGCGGCAGCAAGCTGCCGATCATCGATCAGGAAGGGAAGCAGCACCTTGCCTGCCCTATCTGCCAGCTCCCGGTCGACGTCGGTTAGGACTTCCCCCATCCTCTTAATGAGCCCGTCATCATTGGCGACCCGACTGGTCAGGTCGCCGCCTTGAGCGACAAGACTCGCGATGATGTCCGCAGGTGCCTTGAGCAGTGCCTGTTCGACACATGCGTCCGCTCCCTGGCCGAGACCTGTTGCAATGCTGGAGATCAGATCGACGATAGCGCCCTTGGGATCGGGCTGGAGCAACAAGTTGATCGCCCCATCGGGGGCCCGCCCTGCGAGCTGCCCGGCGAGCTGCTCCACCGCTGCCCTTCCCGCCGGCATGCTCTGGCCCTGCATCTTTCGTGCGATCGCGCCGACAAACTCCCAGGCGTCGCTGGGGGGTAGAGTACTTGCAGCCCGATGGGTGGCCTCGGCCAGCAGAGGTTCCAGTAGTTTGACTGCTGCGGAGTTACTGACCATTCCCGAATTGGCAATATCCAACAGCCCCAGGGCGGCAGTGGGCGTTTGGTGCAACTTGTCGAGTAGTTCTTCCCACAGCAGTGCAATGCGCAGAGCTGCTGCGCTGTCCGCACCACGACCACCCAGCAGGTTGATTTCCCGATCGGATAGCAACTTCGGCAGAGGCTCCTCGAAGACACGGCGTACTATCGCCCCTGTCCACCTATGCCGGTCAGTCTGCAATGATCGGCCATCCACACGACGACCTGGCCAGTCACTGAACTTGGCCTTGGCATTCATCGGTGCGAAGACGAGGTCAAGGTCACGACCTCCGATCTTTCGGGGAGAAAGTGCGAACGTCGAAAGTGCGAACCGCCGCCGAATGTCGGGCCATAGAGCGGTGAGTAAGCGCAAGGCGATCAGCTCGGGATCAGGTGCGTCAAACACCACTACCGGCTTCGCATCCTCGAGAAAAAGCGCTTCGAGCAGTTCGCTTGCACTGAAAGCGGGAGCAGGAGGAAGCCTTTCCTCAAATGCTTCCTCCAGCCTGATGCGAACCGCGTCCTGCTCGGTCGGCAGCTCGGGAGAGCCAAGCAGGCGAAGGATGGGGATGAGTGGTGGTTTGAGTGACCAGGACTGCGCATCAATCAGCACGCTCATGGTACGGACGCAGCCGGCCCGGGAAACAGTATGATCCTGCCATGTCCTGGCGATGACGTAATAACTTCCACTCGGCAGCGGATAGGCCGACAGATAAGGTGCGAACTGCTCCTTGGGACGTAGGGGGCCAGCCACGTCCGAAAGACGATCTACAGCCGCCTGATCGTCCTTGGACAATACGGCTGACGAAGCAAGCAACTGGTGCCCCTTTCGATAGCCATGGATTTGGACTTCCGCAGTAATCACAGGGTTAGAGGCCTACAGCCCAGGCGATGGGAAGGGTGATATCAGAATCCTTCCTCCACCCATCGTGGTCATCTACGGCGACCCACCCATGACCGTCCGGTCCCGCGTTAAGAAAGGCTTCCCGGTAGGCTGCGTCGTGCTTCAGGTCGCCACCAACGCTACTGAGACCGAAGATCTGAACATCGAGCCTCTCCAAGTCGGTCAGCTTACCTGCGACAAGGGGGTACTCTCGCGCAAGATAAGCGAAGGGACCCTGTTGAAACTTTTCGGCATCAACCAAATCCCACGCGGTGACGACAACGGACAGCCGCGGGCATTCGCCGTCCTCGCGGTTGGCGAGCGAAACCTCCAGGAAGCGGATCAGCTCGCACAGCATTACCTGCGTGGGAAGGCCCGGTTCCTCCTCGTCACCGAACCTCTCTAGAAGAGTGCGTGACGTCACCCAGTCGAGAGGCCGGACATCTTGGTCCGAGCCAACTCTCACGAAGAGCAAAGCGCCATCGGCTCGCTCCAGTTCGTCCATCCAGTCTGAGTCGATCTCGCTGTTGATAACCGCATTTCGCCAAAGTTCGCCTGAGATGTCAGGCACAACGATCCTGGCTGGCGGCCCCTCCGTCGCAGCGACGACGACCTCGAAGTCTCGTCGTGCATCGCTGTGCTCGGAGCGCGGTGCAAATCCTCCCGCAAAGATATGGTCGGTGATTTCGAGCACGAAGTTGATATCTTCGGGCTGCTCCGCAGCATGCAAGACCCCACCCTCAGCGTCGAGCGCTCTCCATAGGGGGCCGATATAGTTGGTCTTCCCGGAGTCAGGACCACCAAGCAGTACGATTGATCGGCTCATTGGCCCCGCCTGTAGCTTAGATACGCACGACCGCCCTCAGCCGGTTGGGTCGAGCGCCAGAAGGTTGGGCGATCAGGCTGAGTCCCAATAGTCAGGTTGACTAGTTCTGCTAGGCCAAATCCTGCCGGCACATTATCCGGCTGATCAGAGAAGGGAGCGACGCCTACAATCTCGGCCTCTGCGCCGTGCCGGTTGAGTTCGGTCCGCAAACGCTCAGCCACTTTGTCTTCGAGAACATGCAAATCGCGATGAGTTACCACGATCATCAATCGTGGCGCACGGCCTTCCAGCATGGTTTTCAATCGCGCAGCGAGCTGCCCCACCCGGACTATAAGTCCATGACGCTTCTCGATGTCTGCGAGCGAGCGCCCATCGAGAACGATCCATATGGCCTCTGCCGACTTCATGAAGTCCAATCGATCTGCTCTTGCCGTACTGACGAGCTCCTGCGTCCACTCTCCTGGTATGTCAGGAAGTGCTAGATCGACGCGTCTCCCGTCCGAACGTCTGACGAGGCGAAGGTGCAAGAAACCTGGCCTACGATCGTCCGCCATCTCGGTATGCACAGTCATTTGCTCCGGCGCCCTGCCATCATTCCAGTCCCGGGCACCGCGTGCGATTTCCTCAAAAGCCGTCAGGCTCTTGCTATCGGCGAATGACCAGCCTTCCAACTTAGCGTGCGAGATCAGCAGATACAGGCTGGCCAGACATGCAGTTTTACCGGACTCCGGATCGCCGAGGATGCCCACCACGTTGACATACCGGGCACCCATCATCGCGTTTAACTCCTCCAGGCCAAGCGTACGGCTGGAGGGAAACGCGCGAGCGCGGTCCGGCTGATCAAGCACAGCTGCGCCTAACCGATCACCGAGCTGCGATAAGATTTCGCGGTTGCTTTGAGCATCCGCCGACGGTGCGTTGGCTGCTTCATTGGTGGCTCGGTTGCCGCAGGTTGACGGGTCGCGCTCAAGCGCACAGACCCCTGTCTCGTCGACAGTACATCCCTCGAATCTGCAAGAGCCGCTCATAGCTTGGCCGGACCATGCGATATCAATTTGGCAAACCCGGCCTCCAGCAACGCCCGCTCGCCCCACTCCGAAACAGGCCGTTTCACGGTCGCACCCAAGCCGCCGGCCTCACCTGTAGCCAACGCATTAAGGAGAGGGAAAACGGTAGGGTAGTTGGCAACATTGCTGTCGACAAAAGCCGCGCCGAGCAGCTCTCGATCATCTCCGATGACCGCGAGCAACTCCGGCAGATCAAATTTTGGATCCTGGTCCAGCGTCCGTAAGACGATCTCACGATGCACCTCGCAGGGAAGGCGGCGAAGCATTCTGGCGCCTTCGATGCCGGCGGCGATAATCCGTATCGGCTCGGCGATAGCGGCTAGCTGGCGATTGAGTAGCCTGCTGCGACCGAGTTGGGCCCACCACAGGAAGTCCAGTTCCTCGCGATCCAGGGCGGCATTGCGGCGCAAAGCCTCAACTGTCTTGGCCACTGCATCAGCAATATTGTGGGTCGCTACGCCCTCCTCAGCGAAGGCTATTTTTACGGTGGACGGATCAGGGACGTCCGTCCGCTCTCTCGCCCTCTCAGATGAAGTCGCGCTCCGTTTAATAGCCGCATCAAGAACCTCGCGGCGGAGCTTTTCGCGGCGGTCAGTCTCCAGTACCGGTTGATACGCAAGGGCGGACCACAGCGCAGCAGCATAAACATCAGCGGTCAAATACCCAGTGGTGCCGGGGGGGGCGCCAAGTATGGAAACCATCGCCATGCCAGCACAGACACTCACGTCGAGTGGGCGCTCCTCGTATAGGTACGAGGATGACTTCTTTTGGATGGCTTTTTGGACTTCTTCGCCCAGTGCGGACGATGGATTGCCGTCGCCGTTCAGAGCTTCGGCAATACCCGCCGCCTTGGAGACAAGCTTCAAATCTGTTGTCTCTTTGCCCCAAGCTGTTGCGAGACTAACAGCTGCCGAGCGGCGAGAATTCACATCATCGTCACCTACGGTGACGCTGGAAATTCGCATGTGAACCGCAATATTCTCCATTACTCTACTCCATCCTTCCGCTCGTCAATCAGCTGATCGATCATCTTCTCGACCTCACCCAATTTTCCATCTCGCACAAGCCGATCAAACAGCCTGCGCTCCAACCCCTGCGACATTGGCTCATCGAACTTTTCCGGAATCGCGTTCAGCGCAACGAGGATGCGTAGGCGCTCCCCTTCGAGCAGGTCGCGGAAGAACCGGAGCCGGGCGGTCTCGTAACCTTCTGCCGACGGTGACATGAGCTGTGCCCCCTCTTCCGAAGATTCCATCGGGACCATCTCGATGGTCGGTGCCACGGAGTATGTGCTTCTTTCCGCAGGCGGAATATTTGCAGGTTGAGCTGGTGTGGGCGTATCCGGACAACCCGCTTTTCGAAAAAAAGGAGATGCCAACCGGAAGTTAGGGTTGGCTCCACCTAGGCGCTGGTCATCGGCCTCGAAACAGGTGCGCTTCGCATTCCACGCTCTGGGATGCATCGTTACCGACAAACCATCTATTTCTTCGTCCCAGTCGAACTCTATTATGTTGTAAGTGAAGGTGTAGATGGCGTCAGACTTATAAGGGACGGTAGCACCCGCGGCGAGCATCATTATATCGCACCCACGCTCGACACTATCGACCGATACCTTCGGGTCGTGCTCATGGCCCGATATGAAAACCCGAGCTCGGCTTCGAATGTAATCCCGTACCTGATCTTGATCCTTGTACCAGCTCAACGGGTGGTGAACGAGGACAACATTCTCCACTCCGATTGTGCGGGGGATGGTGAATTGTCGTGCACCTATCATCAGTTCAGGGTGTTCATCGCGCTCCTCACCATGACAGAGCAGAGAGGAATTGAACCTGATGAATCGAATCGCCCGCCCGGGTGCGAGGTTTACCTCCATCTCGGAAGCAAACGCTCCCTGGTTATTGAGGGGGCAGTTGTAGCCAAAGCTAAAGCGGTCATAGTCCTCGAAACGAGCGAAGAGCGCCGCGCGGTCCGTAGGGTTATTCAAAATCTCCTCGTACTCCTTCGTACCACCCGCGCGAATGTGGTCGAGGATATGCTTTCCAGAGAATGACAGTTTTGTTCGGTCAAGGTCATGGTTGCCTGGCACCATCTGGACACGATGGATTTCCACGCCTACGTTCGCCGCCAGTTCGTCCAACCAAATTCCAGCGTCCTCATATTCCTCCCTTTTCCCAGACTGGGCGATATCGCCAGTCACCAAGATGCCATGTGCAACCCCGCCAGCAATCTTCGAGACTATTTCCTTGGCATCGGCGATCAGTTGCTGTTTCACATCAGCATGGATGTGTACCCGATCATCCTTTTCCTGACCGAAATGGATATCGGACACATGAACAAAGACTGCCGACATTTGCTCCCCCTACTCTGCGAGTCTTCGATACACCGGCAACTTCTAACATTTTCGGTTACTTCTTGCGATGAAATCCAGGCTACCCCCTGGATTTTCCTCAAAGGGAGCGGCTCATAGAGGTTTTCGCGGATAGGCGAACGTTGACAAGGAGAGCCAGTCATGGCTGGAAAATTCAGGCGCAAAACGACGACCTAACAACCACTTTGTGAGTCGCCCCAGCTTTCACAGACATATTTGACTGGCTGCTCCTGGCCGCTTCCTGCCCGTCGTCAATGCCCGCTCTGGCCGTTATCTGCCGAGTGCTGACCGGCAGCTACTGCCCAAACTCTGGCGTCGTGGTTTACATGGCATCACAGCAGTCGTGTGCAATATGCGACAGATAAAGTGATTGCAGTATTCGACGGCCCTCCATGGCCATTTTGCGTTCTTGGACTATCCCGACTGTATCGCACCTCAGTGCTCGGCAGCCAACCGCACAAGGGCGCTTCGAGTTATCCACAAAAGCTGTGAATAACCCGCTTGATAAGATCCGAATCGCTCGAAGCTGTGGGCACCTGACCAAGTGATGCTTTTTTGATCATCGACTGAGGTTGGTGCCAGCGTGGGGTGCCCATAAAATCGGCAACACAGCAATTCCCTTTGTTTGCTGATATGGCCTCGCAGGATGGCGATGGTGTCGGCTCGACCTTGCCGAGAGCCGAGCCATGCACGCCGCCCTTTCCTACCGCAGTTGCCTGCTGCTGGCCGTTCTTGCGGCTGGCTGCGCAACGCCACCACCGCCCTCACCCGCCCCCGATGAGGTGGCAGCTCCGGCACCGGAGTACATTCCGGTCGTCCGCTACGGCCGCTATACCCTTGTCGAACTGACCCCGACGGCCGCCCAGCAGGATCTGCTGTTGCAGGTAGTCGACGTGTCCATTCCCGACACCCTCAACGCGAACGTGGCCGAC
>LNAP01005577.1_pt1 | contig 13584 bp, 14 predicted proteins | sample 602601 | NCBI WGS metagenome assembly LNAP01 (sample SAMN02440304, study PRJNA202911) | soil metagenome | biome: Subtropical and temperate rainforests or woodlands; isolation source: soil samples (1 kg each in a 20% v/v slurry with milli Q water) were... ...
ACGGGAGGGGCCGGCGAGCGGCGGCGCGGCTATATCCTCACGCAGGAGGGCGTCCATGTCGGCCTGACCGGCGCCAATACGCGCGGCGATTTCCGCTTCGTCAAGCTGGCGAAGCAGTCGGACCGGCCGGATTGGGGCGGCACGCCGGCCTGCATCTCGATCAATGGCGTCACCCCGCCGGCCTGCGGCACCCTGCTGGTCGATACCGGCGTCACCGCCATGTTCTTGACGCTGCCGGAGGCGCAGGCCGGCGGGGCGCAGCGCACTTTGCCGCCCGGTACGCAGATCGCTATCCGCGCCGGCGAAGGGGCGGACGCGTTCGATCTCTACCAGTTCACCATGGGTGGCGATTCCGTGCTGGCGCCTGCGGATATCCATCTGCGCGTGGCGCCGGACCGGGTGTTCGTGAACACCAGCTTCCATCTATTGGCCGGCTTCGACGTGCTGTTCGATGCCGATGGGGGGTATGCGGGGTTTCGGGGGCGGAAGTGATTTTACGGTCTTGATATCAGTTTTATGATTACGATATCATGGAGCGAAGGAGTGCCGCCCATGGCCGCCGTCGTCGTTCGTCATCTGCCTGAGGAAACCCACCGTGCACTCAAGGCGCGGGCGGTTCGGCATGGCCGCAGTACCGAGGCGGAAATCCGCGCCATTCTCGAAGAAGCGGTGCGTCCGGCCGGCAATCTCAGGATCGGCTCGGAACTCGCCGCCTTCGGTCGCCGCTTCGGCGGGCTGGATTTCGAGCCGGTGCGCGATGAGACCCCGACCGAGCCGGCCAGCTTCGAATGATCGTGCTCGACACCAATGTCGTATCGGAGCCCATGAAGCTGAACGGCAACCCGGCCGTGCTGGCTTGGCTCGACCGGCAGGTGGCGCAGACGTTGTATCTCACCTCGACCAGCCTCGCCGAGCTTCTGGTCGGCATCGAGATATTACCGGACGGCAGGCGCAAGGAAGGGCTGAGCGCCGCCCTTATTGAGCTGATCGAGGTGCTGTTTGCCGGGCGCATCCTGCCGTTCGACACGGCGGCCGCGACGCTTTACGGCCCGATCATCGGCCGCGCCCGCAATGCCGGCCGCGCGATCTCGGTGGGCGATGGCCAAATCGCCGCGATTGCCGCCGCGCACGGCTTCAAGGTCGCGACGCGCGATACCGCACCGTTCATCGCGGCGGGGGTCGAGGTGATCGATCCCTGGACCGCCGGGCAATAGCCGCGAGGCTCCAACACCTCGCCGCCCGCCCTCACCACCCCGTCAGCACGGCCTTGCCGATCGAGCGCCCGCTCTCCACCAGCGCATGGACCTTGCGGAGGTTTTCGGCATTGATCGTGCCGGCGTCATGCGTCAGCGTCGTCACCAGCAGCCCGGCATCCACCAACGCGGCGACTTCGTTCAGGATGCGGTGCTGCTCGATCATGTCGGGGGTATCGAACAGCGCGCGGGTGAACATCAGCTCCCAGCTCACCGAAATGCTCTTGCGCTTGAAAGGCACGATGTCGAGGGTCTTCGGGTCGTCGATCACCGCCACATGGCCCTGCGGGGCGATGGCCTTCACGATCGCCGGCAGATGCTGGTCTGTGGCGGTGAGGGCGGCGATATACTCCACCTCGGGAATGCCGACGTCAGTCAGCGCTTCGTCGAGCGGGTGACATGGTGCGCGCCCATGCGTGTGCACCACTTGATGGTCTCGGGCCGCGAGGCGGTGGCCACTACGGTGAGGCCGGTGAGCCGGCGGGCAATTTGGGTAAGGATGGAGCCGACGCCGCCGGCGCCATTGATGATCAGCAGCGTGCCCTTCTGCGTCTTGGAGCCGTAGGGCACGCGCAGCCGGTCGAACAGCAATTCCCACGCGGTGATCGAGGTCAGCGGCAGCGCGGCGGCCTCGCTGAAGGAGAGGCTCGACGGCTTGGCGCCGACGATGCGCTCATCGACCAGATGGAACTGCGCATTGGTGCCGGGTCGAATGAGGTTGCCGGAATAGAACACCTCGTCGCCGGGGCGGAACAGCGTGACCTCCGTGCCGACCGCCTCGACCACGCCCGCGGCATCAAAGCCGAGGATGCGCGGCTCGCCTGCGGGCGGCGTGGCGCTGGCGCGCACCTTCACATCGACCGGGTTGACCGAGACCGCGCGCACGCCGACCAGCAGATCGCGCGGTCCGGGGGTGGGCTTGGGCAGGTCGAATTCGGTCAGCGAATGGATATTGCTGATGGGAAGCGGTTGGGTGAAGCCGATGGCCTTCATGGGTCTATCTCGCATTGTGGGGCCGTCCCGCGGCATTTGGCGTGAGCTTTGTCGCGCGCGACTGAAAATACAAACGCGAAATTCGAATGACCCCTAGCGGAACTCCCGATGCAAAGGCTGGCGGCATAAAAGGCGCATGCGGGATCAGATGATGCCGCCATTGGCGCGCAGCACCTGGCCGTTGATCCAGCCGCCGTCGGGGCCGACGAGGAAGGCGACCGCTGCGGCGATGTCGTCCGGGGTGCCGAGGCGCTCCAGCGGGGCGAGCTTTGCGAGCCGGTCGATCAGCTCCGGCGACTTGCCGTCGAGGAACAGGCGGGCCGGGGGCAACGGCGTTGACGGTGATGTTGCGGCCGCGCAGCTCGCGGGCCATCACCATGGTCATCGCCTCGACGGCGGCCTTGGTGCCGGCATAGACGCCGTAGGTCGGCTGCAGCAGCCCGACGACGCTGGAGGACAAATTGACGATGCGGCCACCGTCGCGCAGGCGCCGGGCGGCTTCGCGCAGCGTGTTGAAGGTGCCCTTGAGGTTGATGGCGATCTGGCTGTCGAACAGCGCGTCGTCGCTCTCGGCGATGGTCGCCAGCTTCATGATGCCGGCATTGTTGACGAGCACATCGATGCCGCCGAACGCGGCCTCGGCACTGTCGAACATGCGGCGCACCGCCTCGGTGTCGGCGATGTCGGCCTTGGCGGCGATGGCGCGGCCGCCGGCTGCTTCGATCCTGGCGACGACGGCAAGGGCGTCGTTCTCGCTGCCGGCATAGTTGACGACGACGGTGAAGCCGTCGGTGGCGAGGCGCTCGGTGATGGCGGCGCCGATGCCGCGGGAGGCGCCGGTGACGATGGCGGTCCTGGTGGGGGCGGTTTTGGTGGTGGTCATGTCCGTATCTCCTGGTTGGGCCGAAATCGTCAGCGTGTGAGGAAATGTATAGCGGAGGTCTCAGAGCGGATAATCATGCTAGTATCGGTATTACTGTTCGTAATATCCGGATAATGTGATGGACCGCTTCGACGCCATGAAGGTGTTCTCCCGCGTGGTGGAGCGGCGCAGCTTCACCTTGACCGCACAGGACCTCGGCCTGCCCCGCTCGACCGTGACCGACGTGGTCAAGGCGCTGGAGGCGCGGCTGGGGGTGCAGTTGCTGCATCGCACGACGCGCCATGCCAGCCCGACGCTGGATGGCGAGGCCTATTACCGGCGCTGCGTCACGCTGCTGGCCGACATCGAGGAAGCCGAGAGCGCGTTCGACGGCGCCCGACCGAAGGGGCTGCTGCGGGTCGAGGTGCAGGGCACGCTGGCGCGGCACTTCATCATGCCGAACCTGCCGGATTTCTTCCGGGAATATCCCGAGGTGGAGCTTTCCATGACCGAGGGCGAGCGCTGGGTCGATCCGGTGCGCGAGGGCGTCGACTGCGTCGTGCGATTTGGCAATCTCGCAGACAGCGACCTCATCGCCCGCCGCGTCATCACGCTGGAGCGCCAGACCTGCGCGTCGCCCGGCTATATCGAGCGCTTCGGCCTGCCGACAGATATCGAGGCGCTGGAGGGGCATCGCATGGTGGGGCTGCGTTCGCTCACCACCGGCAATCTGCGGCCGCTGGACTTCATGGTGGCCGGCGGCATGCGCAGCCTCATGCTGCCCTCCACTATCTCGGTCAGCGGCACCGAGAGCTTCCTCGCCAGCGTGCGGCTGGGGCTGGGCTTGGCGCAACTGCCGTTCTTCCACACGCAGGGCGACCTGAAGCGCGGCACGCTGGTGCCGATATTGACCGATTATCCGGTGCCCACGGCTCCGGTCTCGATCCTCTATCCCCGCAGCCGCCAGCTCTCCCCCCGCGTGCGCGTGTTTATCGACTGGGTGGCGCAGATGTTCGCGGCCCATCCCAATGGCGCGCTGGAGACGGGATAAGTTTGCGTTACGTAAGGGCCGTCACAGAAACGTAATACAAGGTTCATCCACGCGTCACGCCGCCCGGATACCCCAAACCGTCCTCAACAGGCTGGCGGAGTACCGATGGCGGCAGCGCTTCAACTCGACCGTGTGAGCAAAACGTATGGTGCCATGCGTGCCGTCGACGATGTCTCGCTCACCATTCGGGACGGCGAGCGCGTCGCGTTGATCGGGGCTTCCGGCTCCGGCAAATCGACGCTTATCCGCCTCGCCGCCGGGCTCGCTCTGGCTGATGCCACCGGCAAGGGCACCGGTGCCGTGCATTCCTTCGGCATCAAGGTGCAGGAAAGCGGCAAGCTGGCGCGCGACGTGCGCACCGCCCGCCGTCATATCGGCCTGGTGTTCCAGCAATTCGCCCTCGCCGGGCGGCTTACCGTGATGACCAATGTGCTGGTCGGTGCGCTGGGGCGCATGAATGTGTTTCGCGGCACGCTCGGCCTGTTCAACGCCGATGAGCGGCAGACCGCCTTTGCCGCGCTGGCCGAGGTCGGCATCGCCCCGCACGCTGCCAAGCGCGCCCGCGAACTCTCCGGCGGCCAGCAGCAGCGCGTGGCGATTGCCCGTGCGCTGGTGCAGGGCGCCAAGCTCCTGCTGGCGGACGAGCCGATCGCCTCGCTCGACCCTAAGAGCGCCAAACGCGTGATGGACACCATGGTGACCATGAGCCGCGACCACGGCATCGCACTGGTCGTGTCGTTGCACCAGGTGGACTACGCCACCGCCTATTTCGACCGCATCATTGCGATGAATGCCGGGCGCATCGTGTTCGATGGCCCCGCCTCGCAGATCAATGCGGCTTTCCTCACCGAACTCTACGGCGCCAGCGCCGAGGAGCTGATCCTGCCGAGCCAGTTCAGCGTGCCGGCAGCGGTCGCGATCGATACCCCGATTTCCCAGACCGTATCCTGACAGGAGCGACTTCCATGAAACGTATTCTCGCCGCCAGCCTTGCGCTGGCCGCCCTCGCCGCGCCGGTGCGCGCCGAAGAAATCAAGCAGCTGAACTTCGGCTTCATCTCCACGGAGTCCTCGGCCAACCTCGCCAAGAGCTTCGAGCCCCTGCTGACCGACATGGAAAAGGCCATCGGCATTCCGGTGAAGGCCTATTTCGCGGGCGACTATGCCGGCGTCATCGAAGGCATGCGCTTCAAGAAGGTCGACGTCGCCTGGTTCGGCAACAAGTCGGCCATGGAAGCCGTGGACCGCGCCAATGGCGAAGTCTTCGTGCAGACCGCCAAGCCGGATGGGTCGCGCGGCTACTATTCGCTGATCGTCACCAATGCCGACCGCAGCGACATCAACAATCTCAAGGACGTTCTGGATTGCTCGAAGGGCTACAACTTCGGCAATGGCGATCCGAACTCCACCTCAGGCTTCCTGGTGCCGAGCTATTACGTGTTCGCGCTCAACAACACCGATCCGGCCAAGTGCTACAAGCGCGTCGTGACCGGCAACCATGAAGGCAATCTGCTGGCGGTTGCCAACAAGCAGGTCGATTTCGCCACCAACAACACCGAGAACATGACCCGTCTGCAGCAGACGCGTCCGGAAGAAGCCAAGAAGATCAAGGAAGTGTGGCGTTCGCCGCTGATCGCCGGCGACCCGCTGGTGTGGCGCAAGGATCTGCCGGCCGACCTGAAGGCCAAGATCTACACCTTCTTCATGACCTATGGCCGCCTCGGCACCGACGAGGAAGTGGCGCATGCTCGCGAAGTGCTCGCCAAGACCTCGGACGGCTGGGGTGTATTCGCCGCGTCCTCCGATGCGCAGCTCCTCCCGATCCGCCAGCTCGAACTGTTCAAGACCCGTATCAAGACCGAGAAGAACGACAAGCTCTCGGCCGACGAGAAGACCGCCGAGCTGAAGAAGATCGACGCCAAGCTCGCCGATCTCGACGCCGCGATGAAGAAGACCCCCAGCATGTGAGATCGGGTTTCCCGATCAATGTCCTCCCGGACGCCGCGCAAGCGGCGATCCGGGACCGGCTTCAAGTTCTGCACGCGATCCCGGACACGGCCTGCGGCCGTTCCGGGATGACGTTTATCCGATGACGATGTTCTGAAGGATCCTCGATGTTCGCCTCCAATGCCGCACACCGCTCCGCGGTCGGCGCCATGCCGGCACCGCCCGTGACGCCGCTCGGCACAAGGCTGACCCGGCTCGTGCTCGGCGCTCTCACCGTGGCCGTGCTGGTGTTCTGCTGGTACGAGGCGGAGATGAACCCCGCCCAGCTCTGGCGCGACAGCGGCAACATGGCGACATTGGGCGCGGAATTCGTGCGGCCCGACTTCACCGATTGGGACGTCTATGCCAATGCGATGGTCGAGACGCTCGCCATCGCGATCTGGGGTACTGTGCTGGCGGTGCTCGCCGGCATTCCGCTCGGCATTCTCTGCGCCGATAATGTTGCCCCGAGCTGGGTCACGTTTCCGGTGCGCCGGGTGATGGACGCCTGCCGGGCCATCAACGAACTGGTGTTCGCTCTGATCTTCATCTCCGCCGTCGGCCTCGGGCCGTTCGCCGGCGTGCTGGCACTGTTCGTCCACACCACGGGCGTGATCGCCAAGCTGTTCTCCGAGGCGGTCGAGGCCATCGACCCGACGCCGGTGGAAGGCATTCGCGGCACCGGCGGCACCTGGCTGCAGGAGATCATCTTCGGTGTGCTGCCGCAGGTTCTGCCGATATGGATTTCCTATGCGCTGTACCGCTTCGAATCCAATGTCCGCTCGGCGACCGTGCTCGGCATCGTCGGCGGCGGCGGCATCGGCATGACCTTCAACGAGACGGTGCGCGGCTTCCTCTACTCGCAGGCCTCCGCCATCCTGATCATCGTCATCCTCACCGTCTCGGTGCTCGACATGATCAGCCAGCGCATTCGAAAACGGTTCATCTGAGTTTATTCCATGCATTCCTGCAAGGTTTGCGGTGCAATAAGGCTTCGTGCAATGCGGCCGTGCCGGGCCTAGCTTGTGTCCATCAACAGAGCGCGCCGCACCCCGCGACGCCCCCTCGAACCAGATGGAGACTACAAATGAACAAGATCCTTATCGCTGTTGCCGCTCTCGCCACCCTGGGCGTTGCCGCCACCGCCAACGCTGCCGACGGTCGTGACCAGTCGCTGAAGGTCAATGCTCCGGTGATCACGGAAGGCCGCAACGCGGCGGTCGTCGCCGCCCCGAGCGATGCCTATATCGCCCAGTCGGTCGAGCAGAACGCCCGCAGCACCCACTGAACGACCTACCCTGATACACCCTGAAAAGCGCGGGCTCTGGCCCGCGCTTTTTGCGTTTTCCCGCCAGAATTCCCCAGGGGAAGACGGAAAGTCAGGCAAACCTCTCCAAACATTAATGTATTCGTCACGCTCCTGCCTGCATTGCTTTGATTAGTCTTTGCGAAGGGCGCATCCCGCGTGCCCGCTGCCGGAGAAGACCCTTGCGTTCGATTCTCGCTCTGCTCGCCGATGTGTGGCGCCTTTCAGCCCCGTATTTTCGTGGCGAGGACAAATGGCGGGGCGGCGGGTTGCTTGCGGCCGTCATTGCCCTGGAGGTCGGCTGGGTCTACGCGACGGTTCTGATCAATCAGTGGAACAACGCGTTTTACAACGCGATACAGGAGAAGGATGTCACCGCCTTCTACAACCAGCTATGGCTGTTTTGCTTCTATGCAGCGGCATCCATTATCATTGCAGTCTATCAGATTTATTTGCGCCAATGGCTGGAGATACGCTGGCGCACCTGGATGACCGAAAAATACCTCACCGCGTGGCTGACCGACGAAACCCATTACCGCATGCGGCTGAAGGGCGACACCGCCGACAACCCCGACCAGCGCATCGCCGAGGACATCCGCGCCTATATCGCGCAGACCATCGGGCTGTTCATCGGCATTCTCAGCGCCATCATGACGCTGGCCTCCTTCGCGGTGATCCTGTGGGGGCTGTCGGGTGATTTCTCGTTCCATCTGTTCGGCAGCGACTGGCGCATTCCGGGCTATCTGGTGTGGGCGGCGTTCGCCTATGCGGCGGTCGGCACGTGGCTGACCCACCTCATCGGCCGCGTGCTGGTGAAGCTGAATTACGACCAGCAGCGCTATGAGGCTAATTACCGTGTCGACCTCGTCCGCGTCCGCGAGAATGGCGAGCAGATCGCGCTGATGGACGGCGAGGCGACCGAGCGCACGCGCCTGCTCGGGCGGTTCGGGCATGTCGTGCACAATTACTGGGGCATCATGATCGCCCAGAAGCGGCTGACCTGGTTCACCGCTGGCTATGGGCAGATCTCCATTGTTTTCCCGTTCGTCGTGCTGGCACCCGCCTATTTCACCGGGGTCATCGAGCTCGGGCAATTGATGCAGACCTCCTCCGCCTTCGGGCAGGTGCAGGGCTCGTTCTCCTTCTTCATCAGCGCCTATTCGTCGCTGGCGGAATGGAAGGCCGTTGTCGACCGCCTTATCGGCTTCGAGAATTCGGTGATGGCGACGCAGGCCGAGACCCTGAAGAGCGCCTACCGCAAGATGCCGGCGACCGGCACGGCGGTGCTCGCCATCGACGACATGGAAGTGCGGCTGCCCGACGGGCGCGCGCTGCTGACCGCCGACAATGTGCAGATCGGACGCGGCGAGCGGGTGCTGCTCACCGGCCCGTCAGGCTCCGGCAAGAGCACGCTGCTGCGCGCGCTGGCCGGTATCTGGCCTTATGGCCACGGGCAGGTCGCGGTGGCGGCGGATGCGCGGGTGCTCACCCTGCCGCAGCGGCCCTATATCCCGGTGGGCAGCCTGCGCGGGGCGCTCGCCTATCCGGATCCAGTTGCCGCCTATGGCGACGAGGCGCTGCGCGAAGCGCTGGAATCGGTTGGGCTGGAGGCCTTCGCGGCGCGGCTGGACGAGACCGGCCTGTGGTCCTCCATCATGTCCGGCGGCGAGCAGCAGCGTTTCGCGGTGGCGCGTGCGCTGCTGTTGAAGCCGGACGTGCTGCTGCTGGACGAGGCGACCTCCGCGCTCGACGAGCCGGGCGAGGCCGCGCTCTATCGCATGCTGCGAAAGTGCCTGCCGCAGACCGCCATCCTCTCCATCGGCCATCGCTCGACGCTGCGCGACCTGCATGAGCGGCACATTTCGCTGCAACGCTTCGGCGAGGGGCCGGCACGGCTGGAACCGGCACTGGCCGCTGCGGAGTGAGGGGCGGACGAGGGGGTCACTCCTTCGGCGCCTTGGAGCCATCCTTGCGCGTCTTGGCCGCCATGCCGGTCAGGTCGGCGTGCCGCGAGCGGCGTCGCAGCCAACGCCGCGTCTCCGGCTGGCCCTGCGCTTCCAGCGCCAAGGTTCGCTCCAGCAATATCTCGTAGATCGGCCGTCCGCCCAGCCGCTGCGCCACCATGTTGGAGACGATGGTGGTCAGCATGACAGGCACCAGAAGGGAATAGGCGCCGGTCAGTTCCATCACCAGCACCATGCCGACCAGAGGCGCCCCGATGGTGGCGGCGAACAGTCCGCCCATTGCCGCGATGGCGAGCGCGACATGGGTAGTCTCGGGCAGCGGGAACAGCATTTCCAGCGCGGTGCCGAAGCACAGCCCGATCGTGGTGGCGAGCGCGAGGATCGGCGCGAAGATGCCGCCGGCGACCCCGGTGGAATAGCTCGCCATCGTCATGACGAAGCGCAGCACCACGATCACCGCCAGCACGCCGAGCGGCCGGCTCTCCTTGGCGAGTTGCACCGCCAGCATTTCGCCGCCCTGCGTCGCTTCCGGAAGCACGAACATCAGCACGCCGACGATAAGGCCGATGATCAGCGGGAACAGGTAGAACGAGGTCTGCAGCCCCAGGCTACGCACATGGTCCAGCGACCAGACCAGTGTGCGGTTGAAGCCCACCCCCACCGCCCCGAGCATGGCGCCCAGCACGATGAACGCCGGCAGCGCGCCGTGCGGCATGGCGCCGACGTCCAGCAGCATATAGGGCACGTTGCCCGTCAGTCCTTCGGTGACGATGGCGCTTGCGAGCGAGGCCAGCACCACGGCGATATAGGTGCGCGATGAGTAGGGGAATTGCCGCCGCGTCTCCTCGATCACGAACAGCACTGCCGCCAGTGGTGCGTTGAAGGCCGCCGCTAAGCCCGCCGCGCCGCCCGCCGCCAGCAGGCCGCGCATGTCTTCCCCTCTCAGTCCGGTGAGATCGGCGGCAGCCTTGGCGATCGAGGCGCCGATGTGGATGGTGGGCCCTTCGCGGCCGAGCACCATGCCGGAACTGAGCGACAGCAGTCCGCCGCCGAACTTCACCGGCAGCACATAACGCCAGCGCACCTCGCGCAGGCCCTCCATCGCGCCCTCGATCTCCGGCACCCCGGACCCGCCGGCCTCAGGCGCGAAGCGGCGCACCAGCCAGAGCGAGACCACCGCCATGATGGCGGCGACCAATGCTGCGGCGACATAGAGCGTAGTGCCCGAAAGCGCGAGCGTGTCGCGCAACAGCGAGGGCCAGGCGGCCGTCAGCCATTCGACGCTGATATGGAAGGCTGAGCCGGCAACGCCGATAAGCGCGCCGGCTAGGACTGCCACCGCGTGATAGCCACCATTACCCATGCCGCACCCCATGAATCCCGACGACTTCGGTAGCATCACGGGTGTGAGCCCGGAAGTGCTCACAGGTGCCCGTCATCCCGCAGGCGGCGATTGGCCGCTCCGGGACGACGGAGTTTACGTTACGGCAGGATCGGCGCGTAGGTGCTGACCGGCTCGACCTTGTCGATCAGGCCGTTGGCCTTCATGAACTCGCCGAAGCGGGCATAGCGCCCGGCATCCAGCGCGGCCGGGGCGTGGGCGAAGCGGCGCAGCGTGTCGGCCCAGGCGGTGCGGTTCAGCTCGTCGTCGAGCTTCGGGTTGGCCTTGACGAACACATCCCAGGCCTCATTCGGGTGGTTGAGGATGAAGATGGTCGCGTCTTCCACCGCCGCCAGGAAGCGCTTGAGGCGCGGGTCGGCGATCTTGTCCTTGTGGGTGACATAGATCAGCTCGTCGAACACCGGCACGCCGTGCTCCTCGGGGAAGAAGGCGACGCCTTCCTTGCCCTCGAGCTTGATCTGGGTGAGCTCGAAATTGCGGTAGGCGCCGATCACCGCATCGACCTTGCCGGCCACCAGCGCCGGGGAGAGCGCGAAGTTGACGTTGATCATAGTGACGTCCGACGCCTTCAGCCCGGCGTCCGTCAGCATGGTAGTGAGCAGCGCGTCCTCCAGCCCGGCGACGGAATAGCCGATCGTCTTGCCCTTGAGGTCGGCGATGGACTTGATCGGGCCGTCCTTCAGCGCCACCAGAGCGGTGAGCGGGGTCGAGATGAGGGTGCCGAAGCGCACCAGCGGCAGGCCCTCCTTCACCGAGAGATAAAGGCTCGGCTGGTAGCTGACCGCGATCTCGGCCTGGCCGGCGGCGACCAGCCGGGGCGGGGCGCTGGGGTCGGCTGGCGCAACGAGTTCGACGTCAAGGTCGTGGCTCGAGAAGAAGCCCTTCTCCTTGGCGATGATCAGCGGCGCGTGGTCGGGGTTTACATACCAGTCCAGCAGGACGGTGAGCTTGTCGGCAGCGCTTGCGGGCGCGGCGGCAAAGGGCGTCGCCGTGATGGCGAGTGCGCAGGCTAGCCCTGCGGCAGCGATGGTCTTGAACATTGGATCTCCTCCCAGTTGGAGACCCGGCACATGAGCTTTTGGGGGATCTTCCGGCGGCAAGGCTTCTCGCCTCCCGCCATCGCTCCGTCCCTTCGCCGGCATGACCCGGATCAGGTTCAAAGGGTCTGGCCGGACGCCATCTCAGCCCCTTGAACCCTTGCGGGCCGCAGGACACCCCTCGGACGGCGCAAAGCTAACAGAGCCGGCAAGGTGTCGCAATCTGCGCGGCAAATCCTCACACGGGCGCGTTCCAGCCATCGAGATAGCGCACGCTCTCGACGCCGGCGAAGCGTGCGAGGCGGGTGAGTTCAGTGTCTAGGCTCGCGAGACGGCCGGACGAGGCCCGCACGCCCGGCTCCAGCCACAGCCGGCGTACGTCGAGCGTGCCGTCACGGCGCTCGGCCTTCATGTCGATGCGCCCGATCATCCGGTCGCCCTCCAGCAGCGGGAAGACGTAATAGCCGAAGGTGCGCTTGTGGGCGGGGACGAACACCTCGATGCGGTAGGAGAAGCCGAACAGCCGCTCCGCCCGGTTGCGGTCGCGCAGCAGCGGGTCGAATGGCGAGAGCACCCGAAGTTTTGAGGGCGGGGCGGGGAGCGCGGCGAACGGCTCGGCGCAGCCGGCCAGCGCATAAGAGGCGCGCGGCTTGCCGCCATCGGCCGGGGTGACCAGCACCTCGTCGAGCTTGTCGCGGTTGGCGAGCACCCAGGCGCGCGCCTCGTCCGGCGACACCAGGTCCCAGAACGCGGCGATCTCGCCATGGGTGGCGAAGCCGAGCCGCTCCAGCGCGCTGGTGCAGGCCCAGTCGACGAACATTGCGTGGCTTACCTCGCCCTCATGATAGCGAGCGGGTAGCACGCGCTCGGTGAGGTCGTAGATTTTCTGGAAGCCGTCGCGCCCGGCAATGGCGAGCTTGCCGGTGCGCCAGAGATATTCCAGCGCGGTCTTGGAGGGATGCCAGTTCCACCAGCCGCCGGGCGAGGAGCGCGCCGCCTCGAAATCGCGCGACATCACGCGGCCATTGCTGGCGATGCGCTGGTACACAATGTCGAACTGCTGCTCGAAGCCTTCCTCGCGCCATTTGCGCCAGCGCTCGATCAGCGTCTCGTTCTCCCAGGCGAAGCGGTGCTTCCAGTAGATGAAGAACGCGCTGGGGATGATCGCGGCGTCGTGGGTCCAGTGCTCGAACAGCTCGCCGTCTTTCTCCAGCAGCCGGGTCAGATGCTCGCGGCGATAGGTCGGGTTGCGGGCGAACAGGATGTGATGATGCGCGCGCTCCACCGTCGCGATGCTGTCGACCTGCACGAAGCCGATCTCATGGATGAGATCGAGCAGCCCGGCCTTGGTCAGCGCGCCGCGCGGACGGCTCAGTCCCTGCTTGGCGAGGAAAACCCGGCGGGCATCGGTGTTGGAGAGAAGAATCGTCATGCCTCAGTCTGACAAGGTTCTTGCTTCGTTCCAATGCCTGTCGGCTAGTTTGGCAGCGTTTGCGGCGCCCACGGCACCATGCGGATCAGCGCGCGGTCGACGATCGCGAACAGGCCGAGCGCCACCGCCAGCAGGATGGCGAGCGCGGCGAACACCATGTCGGTCTGCATCCGCGCGTTCGAGTAGATCATGAGATAGCCGAGCCCGGCGGACGCCCCCACCCATTCGCCGACCACGGCGCCGATCGGGGCCACGGCGGTGGCGACCCGCAGGCCCGAGGCGAGCGCGGGCAGCGCGGC
>LNAP01004127.1_pt1 | contig 13582 bp, 14 predicted proteins | sample 602601 | NCBI WGS metagenome assembly LNAP01 (sample SAMN02440304, study PRJNA202911) | soil metagenome | biome: Subtropical and temperate rainforests or woodlands; isolation source: soil samples (1 kg each in a 20% v/v slurry with milli Q water) were... ...
CCACCGCTTAAAAAAGCAGCAGGGTAGGCTGAACACCCGGGTCAAATTTGAAGCGGCATAACCCTCACAGGTGGGTCAATTTTCGGCCGGCGCCAACAGACCTATGGGATTCCCGTGCCTGGCAGTACAGATCGCTCCGGCAAAATGAACCGATGCCCGATCTTGGCGAGTTCACCGATGATGAGTTGTTTGCGCTCGCGCACGAGTGGCGTAGACGGGCGATGCATGGCGACCGGGATGCACGCGGCATGGCGCACACGTTGGAGGCCGAGATTCGCCGGCGGGTAGGTAATCCGAAGAGCTCATACGCTTCACTGGATACGCGCCCGCTTGAGGCTCGGTCGACGCAGCCCTGGTGGCGCTTCTGGTAACGGGAGTCGAACGGAAGAACGTGCCACCGTCGGCAGGTCAGGGCGTATTAGGCCCTGTACCCATTTGATGGATCGTTGCTGCGCTGAATTCGATTGGAGCCTTGGAGCCAGAGACCTACGGGTCTCTGGCCAATCCTCTCGTCTTTCTTTTGACTGCAGAGAGGTGGGTAGATCCCTCTGAGCTTGATCAAAGCAAGGCTCTGAGCCTCGCTGCCGTAGAGAGAGGTGTGGAAAACCTCTCTCGTTCTTACGACGGATGACTGCTAGCAACGCAGCCGGCGGCCACCGATAGTCGTGGCAAGCCACATCGGACGGTAGAACGTCCGCGGTTAACGCTTTTTCAGTCCTCTTGCGCAAGTCTATGGCTGCCTGCCAAAGATACTCGTCTAGATGGAGCCGCATCTGTTGCGCCGACGCGTCGTTTTTGCACCTCGGTGTGATGAAGTGCATGCACTCACCGCCATTAACGCGGAATGCCTGCGCTCACCCTACGTTATTGCTTATATTCGTTTCAAATTGTTGAAAATAGAAACAAAATGGCAATCGTCGATGTAGTTAAGTGGGATGCAACCCATGAAGAGTACGCATACAAGTACCCGTCAGTCGAACTGTCGACGTGGACGCAACTGATCGTCAGCGAGTCCCAGGAAGCCGTGCTCCTCCGTGGAGGGCAGATGGAGGGGCCGTTCGGTCCGGGACGCCATACCCTGAAGACGGAGAATCTTCCGATCCTCTCGAAGCTGATCAGCCTGCCGTTCGGCAGGTCTCCGTTCACGGCCGAAGTCTGGTTCACCAACCGCTCCATGCCGTTGGACGTCAAATGGGGCACCACCGACCCCATCCAGGTTCAGGACCCCAAGTTCAACGTGATGCTGCCTGTGCGCGCCTTCGGTCAGTACGGCGTGCAGATCGACAACACGCGCAAGTTCCTGAGCAAGTTGGTCGGGACGACGCCGAATTTCACTCGTGACCACCTCTCATCATTTTTTCGCGGCCTAATACTCACGCGCGTCAAGGACTGCATCGCACGCACGATCGTTCGAGAAAAGATCTCCGTCCTCGAGATCGCGGCCCACCTCAACGTCTTGTCCAAGACGCTCGAGCAGGAGATGGGCGAAGGCCTGGAAGAGTTCGGCCTGCGGATCGTCAACTTCTTCGTCAATTCCATCAGCACGCCGGAAGACGATCCGGCCGTCGCAAGACTGAAGGCGGCGTTGGCCAAGCGCGCCGAGATGGACATTCTTGGGTTCACCTATCAGCAGGAGCGGTCGTTCGACACGATGGAGCGCGCCGCGAGCAACGAAGGCGCGGGCATCTCGCCTCTGATGGGGGCGGGCATCGGCCTTGGTATGGGTGCAGCAATGGGCGTGCCGATGGGGAACGCCATGGCCGATGTCGCCACGCAGGTCCGGGTGGCCGCGCCGCCCGCGGCCAGCAAGTGCTGCGCCAAATGCAACCATCTCAACGATGCAGCCACACGCTTCTGCGGCGCCTGCGGCGCCGATCTCGCTGCTGCTTCCGCTGCCAATCAGGCCTGCGCCAAATGCAGTTCCGACCTGCCGCCGGGCGCGCGCTTCTGCCCTGGCTGCGGAACAGCTGCGCAGCGCAACTGCGTGAAGTGCGCTACGCCGCTTTCGACCGGCGCGAAGTTCTGCGGCGCCTGCGGAACCCCCCAACCATGAAGCCGTGCACGATGAGAAACCGACAAGCAGGAAGCGTCGCCGTCTACTTGGCGATGCTTCTGGTGACCGTCGCGGTCACGGTTGTCGTGGCCCTGGTCCTCTTTCCCGAGCCGCAACGGTCACCCTCGTTCGTGCTGTCGCTCGTGATGCTTTGCGTGGCCGAGACGACCTTGTTCGCCTTTCCGATGTACCACGCGGGTTCGGACGGTGACCGCGCTTCGCCGGCCTTCGTCTTCGGCCTGGGGTTCCAGGCCACGCTCGGCCTCTATGCGGCCGGGGTGGTGGCGCTTTGTCTGGTGGCAGGCGGCGGCGAGGTGTCCTTTCGCACGCTGGCGATCCTGCATGCCGTCTGGGCCACGGCCCTCTTGCTGGTGAGTGGTTTCTGGCGTTTGGGGTCGAGTCACGCAACCAAAAGCGCGGGCACGCTGGCGGTGCAGAAACGTCGCTTCGCCGAAGTTCGCTCACGGGTCGATTCGTTCGCGGCCAGCGTTGCTGGGGATAGGAATCCAGTCATGAACCCGTTCATCGCGGCGGTCCGGGCACTCAAGGACGACGTGGCTTACGCCACCCCCGAAACCTTGCCAGCGGCCGCCTCCTTCGACGGAGACTTGCTCGCGGCACTGGAACGCTTAGGTGCAGACTACAACAGCGTGCGAACGCAGGCAGACAAGTCCGACGCGATGAAGCCCAGCGTGCTCGAACTCGTCGACAAGGCCCGAGCGATGTCCGCCATCGTGCGAGAGCGCGACGCGGCCATCCGTGCCGCACGCTAAACATTCCTGAGTAGGAGAACCGAATTGACAGACACAGCCATTGCCATCGATCCCGCCAGCACTGCTCCGGGCCAAGCTCAAGACCCGTATGACCGGGGCGTCGGCTACATGCTGGGCCGCGGCGTCAAGGCGGACCTCGGGATGGCTGCGGCCTCGTTCCTCGACGCATCTGACCTCAATGACCCGCGCGGTCTCTATGCCGCAGGGATGATGTACCTGAAGGGCGTCGGCCTGACCGCCAGTCCCGACGCGGCAATGGACTACCTGCAACGGGCTGCGGCCGTCGGGCACGCTCCGGCGAAGAAGGTGCTCGACGCGCTCAGCCAGGGTAAGGATGTGTCGAAGCTGCCCATCGTGATTGCCGCCGAGGAGCCCGTGGCGCAGCGAAACGGCGACGCCGCGCCGCCTTCATCCAATCCCGTCACGCCGGGTCGCGTGCTGGCGGTCGTGGCGGCTGTTCTAGTGCTGCTCGGTGGTGGTGGCGGGTACTGGGTATGGTCCAGCCAGGCCCAGGAAGAATCGATCCGGACGGCGGCAAAGGCAAAGGCGCTGGCGGACCAGAGCGTGGCTGTCCAGGCGGAGCAGGCACGCGCGTTGGCCGACGCTCAGGCACGCGCGCGGTCGGCGACCGACAGGGCCGACGGTGCCTTGCGCGAGGTCGAACTGGAAAAGCGCAGGCTTGCGGAGCAGCAGGCCGACATTGCCGCCAAGGCGGAAGCCCTTCGACAGCGCGAATCCGAACAGGCCACCAGGGCAGCGCCAGCGGCAGCCCCCGTCGTGGCCGCGGCGGCGGTTCCCCTGCTGTCCGGTGATGCCGCGTGGGACGCTCGCATCAAGGAAGCTGCACCCCATCTGCGCAAGATGATGGAGGCCGCTCTTTCGAATTCCGCGGATACGGCGGCCAGCGAGGGCGCGGTCGTCCGGGCGCTGGCACGACCCGCTCGGGGCGACCGCAAGTTGGCCAGGCGACAGAACGAGGAAGGGCTGGCCGCCAATGAGCGCCAAGACTTGCCGCGCGCCGTGGCGAGTTTCAGTGCCGCCGTGAGTGCCGACGAGAGCGACGAAGAGATCGCGACCAATCTCGGCTTCGCGCTCGTGAAGGCCGGCAAGGCGACGGAGGCGCAATCGGCGCTGGCACGTGCGCTCTACCTGAACCCGTCGCGGTCTTCGGCTTGGTACAACCTGGGTCTCTCCTATGTGGCACTGAAACAGGATGAACCGGCATACGCTGCGTTTCTTCTCACCTATCAGTTCGCCGGCAGTCAGCAGAAGAGCCGCGATTGGTTCGAGAAACTCGCCCTGGACGATACGAACCCACCGTTGCGCAAGCTGGCGCAGCGTCTGTTGACGTCCCCGGTCGTGAAGACCTCGACACCCTAGCGTCGACCTGGGCGCCGGACCGCGGCGCTAGTGAACGACCTTAAAAACACAACACATCACAACTAACCGAGGAGAAGAGAAATGAAATGCCAGAACTGCGGCGCGACTGCGGAAGGTGCTGTCAGCTTTTGCGGCTACTGTGGCACGCCCATGCTGATGGAGGCGGCCGCCACCGCGACTCCCGTCGACGCGGCGGTCCCGCCACCGCTGAAGTCGCGCGACGCCAGTGTCCCCTCGGTGAATCCTGCATCGTTCCCTGAGCCATGGGGCTCTAAGTTCGCGCTCATCGAAAGGGCCGGTGGTGCGAAGTTGCCGAAGGTCCGGGAGCTCTCGTTCGGAGAGAGGTCGAAGATCGCGTTCAACGTCTGGGGGTTCCTCTTCGGCCTGTTTTATTACCTGGCCAAGGGCATGCCGAAGAAAGCCGCAACGCTCGTTGCGGTGTCGTTGCTGATCATGGTGCTCATGGAGGCCATGGGTGGTCCCTTTGCAAAGATGTCGGGTCTTGTCATGGCGGTGATTTTTGCCGTGCGGGCCAATATCGACTACTACAAGAAGGTCGTGCACAACGATAACGGCTGGTGGTAGGCCTTCGAACAACAAGCGCCGGAAGGATCTGAATGGAAACGACACAAGCCGAAGTGAGCAAGCAGTGGTACTACGAGTCGGAAGGCCAGAGGGTAGGCCCGACGACGGAGACGGAGATGGCCGGGCTGATCCAGGCGGGCAAGCTGAACCACGGCGCCTTGGTCTGGACTGCGGGCCTGCCCGACTGGGTCACGATCGAGGAGACCCATCTGCGCGGCCAGCTCGAGCGCATCGCGCCGCCCCCGTTGTCCGGCGCCCACGTCAACAACACGCTCATCTGGGTCCTGGCTTTTGCACCCGTGATCGGGCTCATGCTCGAGTATCTTGTAGCGTTCCTGATCCACGGCGATACGCGGGCGGGGGAGCGCGCGATGGAGGCCGGCAAATATTGGTTCGTCACCGTCGTCCTCAATGTAGCGCTGGGGTACCTCGATGAACGTGCGCTGAAACGTGCCGGCCATGACACCAAACGCTTCAAGGGTTGGGTGTGGCTGGTTCCCGTCTACCTCTACCAGCGTTCGCGACACCTGAAGCAGGGTCCGGCATACTTCATCGTCTGGATCGTCTGCTTCGGGCTGGTCCTGCTCGACTGATTCGGTGACCAGCCCGCGCAGGATCTGATTGAACCATTCATGCCGACATCCAATACGTCTCAAATGCCAGGCTGATCGTTGCCGACTGGATGAGGGCATGGGCCAGGCGCTTCAGCTGTTCGCGATCGGACTGTCCCTCATCCTGGGAGGGCCGGCTATCTGCTCAGCAACGACGCCGCCGCGGTGAATGGCGGCCACGACTGGAGCTCGATGACTTTTCGCTTGAAGATCCCACGTAGCTGATCAGCACTGCGAGCATGAAAATGCGCCTCCTAGCCTATACATTGCCCGCCGCCTGAGGTGGCGGAGCGTGGCAGTCCGCATCCCCGCCAAGAGCGATCCGCACGTTGCGGGCGTCTTGCGGATAGTCCAGCAAGGCGAACTTCATCCGAGGTCCGGCGAAAAACTGCTTCTGGGCCGTGCCCTCGCTGACTGGCCAGCCCCGTGTCCATCAGGCACGCGCTAGAGGAGATGGAGGGGCCGACGCAGCACGCCATGCGTTGGGCCTCTGGATTAGTAGTGCACCGGCGGTTGGGCTGGCTCACTCGGCGTCCATGCTGGGAAGAATCGCCGCTTCTTCTCGGAAAAGACGTGTGTCAATAGTCCACACTGCGTTCTCTGCGTTTTCTCAGGGCGGCCACCCTTCTTCGGATCCTTTGCCCCGGGCCAGCCTCCCTTATTTAGCAGGCGATCCTTGGTCCCCGTCTGGGCTTCGGCGTAATAGCAGCCCTTTCCGGCGTAGCGTGTCACCACGTCATTCAGAACCTCGCGCTTGACTGTGTCGTGTCGGTGAACCATGCCGACACCCACCTTGTCTCCGTACCTGCCGACCATCGCAGCATGATTGCAGTTGTAGTAGCGACCGTTGCCGCTCGTGATCTCATACGTCCACGTCAAGCAGATCCTTGACGCAATCCCCACGTCGTTGTCGAAATCGTTGCCATTCAAGAACAGCGTGACGTGAAAGTGCCAACCGGTTTCGATTCCATACTCGGTTCCGATGATGTACCCGGCAATTGGCTTAGATTTCATTTTAGCATCGCGCTGTTTTTGCGGCTGAATTACTTTAGGGAGATCGCGGTTCAGGTATTTGATCAGTGCCTCGCGGTACATTTGCGCTTGAGTCCAGTCATGAGCTGGGGAAAAGCCGTCGACGAACATGCAATCGACTCGGATCACCAGAACCCGTGAGTGACGGAACTGCGCATCCGTGTAGCGCCTGATGCAGGTGAGGTTGCGCCTCACCTTGTCTTGATGAGGTTTCACCTTCTTGCGAAAGGCAGGTTCCTGGGCGCCTTCGCGCAGTGCGGTGAGCATGCGCTGTCGGGCTGCAGCGTATTCCCTTTGCTCCGCTTGGCTCAGCGCTTGACCCATAGCCCTGTAGTCGAACAGGCGCTCCTTGTCAGCGCACTGAATGAAGAGTTCGACGTAGGGGTGAAGCCGGTGCTTGGGAAAGTGCTCGTGCAATTGTGCCGGTGTCAAACGCAGTGCACGTTGAAGTCGTTCGTCCAGCTTAGCGCCAAAGCGTTGAAGTGGGGACTTGCCCGGTGCACAAGGATGGGGCTTATGTGCAAGCAAATCAACAGTGAGATTGACAATGTCCTCAATGTGCTTGGCTACCTCAATACCAGGCGGTATGTGAAGGCAAGTCTTACCATTGACGATGTCACGGTAACGCAAGCTGGTGCTCAAGGCACGCCTATCATCTCTGAGTGACTGAGGTTGACGCACTAGTGGTGTTGTTGACGTATTCATTTCGAGCCGGAAAGGGGATGTTATCGTGAGAGGGTCTCACGGGACTGATAGCAAGCTTGACGCAAATCTTCTCAAGGAGATCGAGCTGAGCGAACTCGAGGCAATCTCGAAAGAGATAAAGAGATAATCCGAAACCTCCTTCTTACCAATGAAGTAAGATTCCGAGGGGAATCGCAGATCTGGCGCCATAGATATAGAGTCAAATCTATAAAAAGTTATCACGCTCGACAGATGTGTCGTTAAGGTGAGGGTGGGCTTCTGAGTTTCTGACTCGTGAAGCTAAATTCACTTCGCTCCCACACGCATCCGTTGCTGCGCATTCGATGTAAGCAACCAACGCGTGAATGACAAAGATGAGTTGGGCACACGGTGCATGCTCGGATTCAAGTGGCAGGCGTTGATCCGGCGCGGCCAGAACGTCGGGGGCTGTGGCGCACACGTTGGAGGTGCTCGAACGCCCCTTGTTGAACTCGATCTAGTCGCCGGTGCCGAGGAAATTCGACGACATGACAACAAGGTGCCGCTCGTCCGTCAGATTGGGATTAGCCGGCGGCGTGAAAAGCAGGTGCGGGAGCATCCGAACGTTTTCGATGCATGAGTCCGATAGTCAGTCGTCGCTGAGAGCTACTAAGCAGCTGGACGGCGCATCACGAGCCCCTGCCGGGCCAAGTGAAGGCCGCGCAAAAGCGCGACGACCCTTTGCCACCTTGTTTGTCTCGAAGTGAAGGAATCGCGGCAACGTACGAAAGCGCGATACACCTGGTTGGCAAGTTTCTGGCGCAGTGCTTGCGCGCTTGGAAATGCCCATGGCTGTCGTTTCCAATGTGGCTCACGTGGAGTGCTCGCGGCGTTGCTGCGCGGGCCATATGCCCCCGGCGCGTTAACCTGACCGGCCTACTTGAGGGGGCGGTCAGCACGCCGTTGATGCTGCCCTCAGACCCGGGGTCGGTTGGCTGCATACTGCTCACCGTTCTGGTTGAGCTGGAGTCGTCTCGGCTTGAAATCTTTTCAACTGAACGCTGGATCTGCTGAGTCACAAGGAACAACGCGATTCCATGCGATTAGTCGCGTGGAATCGCGTTGTTGTAGCTGTCGAGACCGCCAAGCGGCTCACACTACCGGCACTCAGGGCATGCCGAGCCTGGGACCCGAATTGATGAAGCGGCGGCGACCCATCCGGCTGATCCACACCTTGCCGCAGGCGGCCAGGTAGTCCAGGACCTCGTTGAAGCGGCCCACAGGGCGAATCGGGCCGCTTCGCAAAATCGCATTGCGGGGAACCGGCTGATTGCCGTTCGCGCAAAAGTGCGTGTGCAGGTAAAACTCCAATGCCCTGGCATCTGATTGAATTTGCGGCTCGCCGGTGTGATTCCCAAAGAGGCGCTTGAACTCATCGATATGCCAGCCAACGATCGAGAATGCGCAGTGCAAGGCGTTGGAACTGATCTGTCCCTCCATCTTGGTGAAGAAGTGCAGCAGCGCCGCGATTCTGCCCGTCATTTCCATTGCCTTCGACGCGAAATCCTTGATGTCGTTCAGGTAGCCGAATGGCTGCAACATCGCTTCGATTTGGTTCGACATTCCGATCCAGCGCGCCACAGCGTCGGGCGAGAACTCCAGCACTTCGCGTTTGATGGGGCCGTCAGCGAGGCGCCGGTCGTATTCCTCGAGCAACTCCTTGATGCGAGCGTGAAAACCATACAGATGGACCCACTGCTCGTTGTACCAGTACACAAAGCGCCAGCCCTGCGTGGAGGCCGGGGCCCCCACCAGCATGCGCGCCCAGAAGCCAGAGCCGCGAGCGAGGTCGCCGTGACGGCTTAGGTATTCCTTGAGTACGACCGGTTGGACCATGATGCTCATGGTCAATCGCGGATTGCGAGCGACGACATGAACACCGCGTCCGCGATCGAGCGTCAAATTCTTGGCCCCGTCCCAGCCGCGGTTATGCACACTGAACGTTGCCATCGCACTGCCTTTGAGAACCGCCTCGCCTTCATCTGTTATGAGCGCGATGGACTCGCAGTCGCCCTCCAGCACGTCGATGAGCGCGCGTTCGGAGATGTCTTGGCGAACGAATTGTCGCAAGCGGGGCCTGAGCGGCTTCTCCTTCTCGTGTGCTTCCAACTGTCGTTCGACTTCGTCTGTCGCCTCTTCCTGATGCAGCGCCTCCCTGAGCTCGCCTTCGAGCATTTGATCCTTCGCTCGCCACACCCGCATCTTGCTCGTGTGGCGGGCGAGATCGTCGTAGTATTTGACCGCACGCTCCTCGTCATGGGCGTGGATTGGGGCCGTTACGATGCCATCAACTGCTGACTTGCGTTCGCCGCTCTCCCCGATACTCAAGACATTCACCGCGACAGGGCGCACTTGGCCCGACGGCAGCTTCACATCGACGATAGGTTGGCACGGCAGCGATACGGCAGATAGGACGGCCATCGCAATCAATGCGTCGGGGGCCTGTACCTTCGATTGGATTTCTCGGACCAGGTCCGCCAATTCCGGCGGGAGCGCATCGACGGGATAGGGAGGGACAACGTTGGGTGGGATCATTTTTCACTCCCTTCGTCGAGTTGAGCTCCGGTCGCCGGGGGCATCGGTTGGATGCCGCCGCAGACAACGCAGCAAATACTTTCCCCGCTTTCATTGCGTTGAGCACGTGCTTCCTCGAGCAGCTTCTTGAACTTCGCCGGATGCAGCTTGAGGCCGTCGCGCTCGAGCGCTTCCATTACGGCGCGCTGCGTCACGCCGCGAGCGAGCGCTTGCTCGATGTTGGCATGCAGCGTGACGAACTTGGCGGCGGTGGTGCGTTCGGCCGTGGGCTGAAGTGCGTCGAGCGACGTCATCAGCGTATCGATGCCCTGGATCTCGATACTGGTCGTTACGGGGCTCATTGCTGGCTCTCCTCGATCAGCATGGTGATCGAATCGGCCGGCCACAGCAGGCGGCGGTTCGGCAGGCGCAGCGGCTTGACGCCGAAATACGAGCCGTGACTGCTCAGGCGCTTGCGAACGGTCTGAGCATCGACCAGATGCTGAGCTGCGAACGTATCGGTGGTGAGTTGAAACCTTGCCTGATTGGCAGAGACTTGTGCTTGCATGCTTTACTCCAGAAAGTACATCACTTGATAGCTTGGCGCATCGTTAGAGATGCGCGGCCGACTAGCGCCTTGGAGGGTTCGTTTGCTCTGTCATTCTCAGGAGCAACACTACATCCATCCGAGATCGCCGATGTATTTGAGCGGCTGAAAGCTAGGTGAAACGAGGCGGAACAAAGAGAAAAAAAACCTTATGCGCGACAAGTAGTTAGAGCGTCGGCGCGGTACATCGGCGGAAGTCGTTCCGCCTGCCGGCACGTACCGGCATATATCCACCGCCAATGGAGCGCCCTATGCTGGAATAGGCTTCCGTGGGCGAATACTCGACGATCATTGCGCGCAACCGGCAGGACCGAGTGCCGACGGTCGTTCAGGCAGTACCGTATAGAAGTGGCATGGGAATTGGGGTCCTCCGATCCGGGAGACATGCGCTATCTAAGTTGTTAGACGCCGAAGTGCCTTAACTTCGTCGGCAGGACCGCATGTGCTAGTGAGCGTAAGCGGATCTCACGGCGGCCGACTAGTTGCGCTGCCGCGGGTTCTGCGGCCAAACGTGATGAAGTTCAGCCGCCGGCTTTTGTTCCTGCTCGTCCCGCCTCTTCTGTTCTTGCGAATCTTTGAATTGGCGGCGAAGATTCCTGATCTGCCTCACGCTGACCGAGAACTTTTGCGCGGCGGCAGAGTTACCGTGCTGCTCGGCGTAGTAGTGAATCTCCCCTAACTCGCTCTCGTTTCGTCGCTTCTTCGGCGGCGACGAGTTCGACTTTACAAGCGGCCTTACCGCAGCGGCATCGTCGTTAGAAGACATTGAAGCGATGCCGGGAAATTGACGGTCATTCCTCACGTCGGAGTGAAGCTCAGAGTTTTCCTTCCAAATTTGCCCATTTTGGTCGTGCGCGAGGCCGTTTTCCGCGCGCGCGCGGAAGTGATGAAGGCGCCAGCGATCAAACTCGCCCTGCCGCACATATACGTCTTCGGGCCTCACAGCGTATCGAACAGGTCCGCCATCTGACCATAAGGCCCAGGAACCCCAAAAGCCGAACTTTGTTTCGGGTGTTAAGAAGTCCTTGCCATCAACCTGTACAGGGGATTTCTTGCTCCTACCCGCTTCGGAGGCATGCATCTGGGTTAAGAAACTTCCCGCGCTCCTGCTGCGATAACCCGAGTGCGACTGCGTGACAAGAGCAGAGGGGCGGTCCAACAACTGGAGGCAAGGCTCTTGCGTCATGACCAAATAGTCGGGTGTCTGAAGAATGTTGGGTTCGCCCACGATCAGATCCCTACCTAACGGACGGAGCACTGTGCGAGGCGAGACCTCGGGACGATGGAACAGCAACTCGATCTCGCCCCTTGTCGCCGCCTGGAAGATCACTTTTAACGGAACCTGATGCGCGATGGACTCGCTTTCAAGTTGTACGATCGTGTCATGAAAAAGCGATCGACCGTTCTCGCCGTCTACCAATGTCACGTCTGACTCGGGCATTTCTGACTTTCTAAGGGGGCAAGACGACAACACAGGCGCATCGTCTGCGCATTGTGGTGCGACAAACTGCGCTTCAACCCTAACGCCACGTGCACTTTCTGATGCGGACTGCCAAGTTGTGCACGCCAATCGGCTGCTGTGCAAGCGTCTAGGGCCGTCGAAAACGCTGGTTCGCGCTCAGCAGACGCACTCGGCCGGCACTGGTGAGCCTAGGCGGTACGCTCTGGCGCGTGGGGCGCAGAAAACTCGACATGCGCTTCGTTCAATACCCATGCCTCAATCTGGTCGTGCCATTTGCGTAGCAAGTCCAACGGTCGGCGGCGGTAGTGTTTTTCTACAATCGCGCTGGGTTTGTGCCCCTGAATCTGCGCGACTACGCCGGCCGGCGCCTCGCACCATTCGGACAAAGTGCCGAATGATCGGCGCAGGCCGTGTAGTGTGATATGCGGCAGTTCGGCCTGCTTAAGTGCCTTGGTATGCGCAGTTCGTGGCTCCGCGAGCTTGCCGCTGGCAGAGGTCGGACTTGAGAAGACCCAGGGCGACGGATGCCAGGTGCGGCTTCGCTGTTCCAGACGTTTGAGCTGCCGTCGAGTCGGCGGCATATCGTTCAACCGTTTCAGTTCAAGCATCAGAGCAGACAGGTAAGGTGTCAGGGGAACCGTTCGCCCTCCCGTACCTTCGACCTTGTCGTTGAGAGTTAGGCTGCGCCAGCGGAAATCCACGTCTTCCCACCGCAGCGCCGCCAATTCTTCGCGGCGGGCGCCCGTGATAAGCAGGCCTTGCAGGTAGGCGCTGATTACCGGATTGGGGATGTTGCGCACGTGGCCGAACCACAATGGCAGCTGCTCGCGTTGCAGGCAGTCGCCTTCCTTTGCCTTCACGCGCGGAACGGCGTCCTTCACGGCACGCGTCTGGTAACTGTTAGCGGGTATAAGCCCTTTGTAGGCTGGGACATCCTGCGCCCAGCGAATGAAGCCCCGCAGCAGCCGGAACGACAGTGCAGTCATTGTTGGACGGGTGGTGGTCTCGGTTGTAAGCCATTGTGCGATTCGGGGTCCTGTGAGGTCAGGGAGCCGGAGCGAGCGCAGTGCGGCCAGTGGACCGGCTTGGGTGAGGCACGAACTCCGCTTTCTAGCTACACCACCCTCCGAGGCATGCTGCACATGGTCGCGGTAGTGGCGTTCGCTCCAAAACGACTTCCGCTCCTGGACATACGCATCCCATGCCTGACCAAAGCGCGCGTCCTGGCGCTCAGCCTCTTCTCGGCGAGTCTCGAGGGCCTGTCGCTGCTGGGCCTTCACCTCCCTGGGATCTTTGCCCTCGTCCACGAGCATCTTTAGACGGCTAGCTTCCAAACGTGCCCGACCTAAGTCCCAAGCCCGCGCATCACCGATCGTGACGCGCAGCGTCTTTCCGAACAGACGCGATTCAAAGATGAAGGAGCGCGCCCCTGCCGCAGTGACCCTCAGGCCGAAGCCCGGGGTCTTGGCGTCCCAATGGATCGTCTGTTGCTTGCCAGGGTCGCAGGCAAGGCTCTCTACCCTTGCAGCAGTCAGATTTTGCTTTGTCGTCATACATGCCTACATGGCGCCGTGTAGGCGCTATGTAGGCAGTTTAAAGCAATTCGGATCAACATCGATCTTTACGCAGATCGCTTTCCGAGTTGGTAAGCCTTTGATTTACATAGAGTTTTCAGTGTGAATCAACGCTAATCAACGACGAAGTACATTGACATGCGCAGATTGAAAATCCGCGTGTCGGTGGTTCGATTCCGCCCCAGCCACCACTCTTCTAAGCCCTTGATTCTTAACGGAATCAGGGGCTTTTCAGTTTGTGGCGCCTCGCTGTCCGCTTGATTTGGTA
>LNAP01004129.1_pt1 | contig 13578 bp, 10 predicted proteins | sample 602601 | NCBI WGS metagenome assembly LNAP01 (sample SAMN02440304, study PRJNA202911) | soil metagenome | biome: Subtropical and temperate rainforests or woodlands; isolation source: soil samples (1 kg each in a 20% v/v slurry with milli Q water) were... ...
TGGAAGCGATAGGCGGCCGGGAAATCGCAGCGCGCGTAGCCCGCGAGCTTGGTGTGAAAACCTGGGACGGACGCCACCGCTCGTCGGCATTTCAGCTTACCAGCGAGTACAAAAAGACGTTTGTTCGCAATACACTCATGTTCTGGCGCCATGAAACCATCGGAATTCCAGTCACCGAGAACGTCGATGAAATTGCCCTTGGCCTGACAGCCGATGCCTACTCTCGCACAGCAATGGCCACAGTAGTAACCGTCGGGAATGATCAAAAGGCGGTCCGTAGCAGAAACGGCCTTATGATCCGCCCGCACCGGCCGATTGAAACCGCTGCCGTAGACCATATCCTGCCGGCTCCGCCTTCCGATAACCCTGCTCTGACGATGGAGCGGGTACTGGCGCGCATCACCTCCCGATATGACCGCCCTACCGCCGCAATTGTGGCGTTGACGATGGAATATCCGTGGGCTTCGGACCACAGCAGCGTGGCAATTCAGTAGTACACAAGCTTAAGAGCAACTAAACTAGTTCAACCATGCAAATACTGACTTCCCAGGATGATGCGTCCTGCGGCGTCCCCGTACACGGTACGCCGCGCCGAATTGCGCTTGTTGGGTTCGACGGGTTTCAAATCCTGGATATAGCGGGGCCGGTAGAGGTTTTTACCAAGGCCAATCACCATATGCCCAAGATAGCTGCGGAACCATTCAGGTACGAGCTGATCATTGCGAGTCCCGCAGGAGGCATGATCACATCGAGTTCAGGAATGCAGATTGCCGGAACCCTCGCGATTGCCGATCTCAATGAAAACCTGGACACGATTATCGTCTCGGGAGGGCCCGAGGCCGCCTTGCGCAATGTGGCGACAAGCACGGTATTACAAAAATGGCTGGTCGCTCGCGCTCAATATACAAGGCGAATAGCAAGCGTCTGCACGGGCGCGTTTCTCCTTGGCGTTTGTGGCCTATTGGATGGCCGCCGGGCAACCACTCATTGGTCCGGAACAAAGGCCCTGGAGGCGATGTTCCCAAAGACGGAAGTGGTCCCTGATGCTATCTTCGTTGGCGACGGACACATTTTCACCTCGGCGGGCGTCACCGCGGGCATCGACCTGTCGCTTGCCTTTGTTGAGCATGACTGTGGTCCGCAAGTAGCGCTTAATACCGCGCGCGAGCTGGTGCTTTACCTTCGGCGTGTCGGTGGTCAGTCTCAGTTCAGCACAAGCCTGGCCGCCCAGGCAAATGCTGCTAATGGGCTGCGAGCGATCGTTGTCTGGATAGAAGAACACCTGGACGAAGATCTAAGCGTTCCAACCCTGGCTGACCGCGCAGCGATGAGCGAACGAACATTCGCACGCGCATTCCTGGCCGAGACCGGCATAACTCCAGCAAAATATGTCGAACTCGTCAGACTGGACCGCGCAAAGCAACTACTGGAAAGCACCACCTGGCCTCTTGCACGGGTAGCCAGCCGCAGCGGACTTGGAAGCACATCCACCCTTGCCCGCCTATTCCGCAAACAACTTGGCATCACGCCACAAGACTATCGCGACAGATTTCGGATTGATCTCGATCGAAACTGACTTAGGCGGCCTTGCCTCTATCCCGTCCGGCAATCACCGCGCAGAAGCTCTAAGCCGCCACCCGGAATTTTCGAAGTATGCTTCTAGGTACAGTGTGAATGAATTTCACAAGGAAAAGATATGCGATCAGGGGTAGAAACGAACCTGGATAAAATCCGGCTACAGTGCAGGAAGCTTGTTAGCAGACGTTCGCTAATATCCGCCGGCGCAGCGGTTGTGCCCATACCGGGTGTGGATATCGGTACGGATGTTGCTATCTTGATGAAACTGCTGCCTGCCATCAACGAAAAGTTCGGTCTTACCCCTGCCCAAATCGACGAATTAAGTCCAGACCTGCAAAAGATAGTCATTGTGGGCGGTGCAAGCATGGGTATGGGGCTGATCGGGAAGGCTTTGACTTCGGACCGGATAATCGCGCTCCTGGTACGCTTCGGCGCAAAACGCATTGCAACGAAATCTGTTCTGAAATATGTACCTTTCATTGGCAGCGCTATATCAGCAACAGTAAGCTATTACCTTTTAAGAAAAGTGGGCAACGCCCATATTAACGAATGCTATAGCGTCGCTCGAAAAATAGCGCATCACAGGGCACAACCGGATTAACATCCTAGATTGTGCTAGCGAACACCGTCGCAAGATGATGAAGAATAAAGAAACAAACGGAGCTCAGCCATGTGTGGACGCATCAGCCAGGCCAACGATTTGTCCGATTATATCGAAACGATCCGATGGACGCCCTATGCCCTTCTGGAAGATCCGGTAGGCCCGCGATATAACGTGCCGGCCGGCACGCGTCCGTTAGTCATGCACCGCCTTGGCAACGGCGACGAGAAATTAGACAGAATATTCTGGGGCTACGCACGACCTCGATCCCGGCAAAGTCCAAATAGCAATGCATCTGTCAAAGCGTTATTGAACAACAACGATTATTGGAAAAACCTGTTCGAGTACGGCCGTGTAATCGTGCCGGCAGACGGATGGTACGAATGGAAAGGCAGGAAGCCCAATAAAGAGCCATGGTTTATTCACGCAAAGGATGGCCAGCCCGTCTTGCTTGCCGCAATAAGCGCGTGGCACCCCGGCGACGAACATGGCAAATACCACGGCATGGCTGTGGTTACCGACGACGATGCGCGGGGGGTGATTGATCTGCATGACCGCCGCCCTATCGTACTTATGCCAGACGATGCAGCCGAATGGATCAATCCTGCCACAACCACCTGCCAGGCCAAAGAGCTATTTTCCGCGGCCCGGCCCGAGTCGGCCTTTGAATGGTGCAGAGCGACCCTGCAATAAGAAAGGCCCCCTAAGCTGCATAGTAAAGTAATAAAGCAGGGTTAATCTATATAGTCTGGCCGGTTCTGTCGAGTTGCGCCTCGTGCTTCATGGCCGCCTCTGCCAGTGCAGTTTCAATCCCCGGTTCCCCTTGCTTGCGTTCGCTATAGCGACTGGTTAAATAGTCCGAACGATCGCGAATTATCAAGGTGAATTTATAGAGCTCTTCCATTACGTCGACAAGCCGCTCGTAATACGCGGACGGCTTCATTCGGCCGTTCTCATCGAACTCTTGATACGCCTTTGCAACCGACGACTGATTTGGAATAGTCACCATTCGCATCCAGCGACCAAGCACACGCAACGAGTTGACCGCATTGAACGACTGGGATCCGCCAGACACCTGCATAACGGCAAGGGTTCTTCCTTGTGTCGGGCGAAGGCTGCCGACTTCCAGGGGCAACCAGTCGATTTGCGACTTGAAAACTCCTGTCAATGTGCCGTGCCGCTCGGGGCTGCACCAAACCTGCCCTTCCGACCATTCAGACAGCTGACGCAGTTGCTGAACTTTCGGATGATCGGCAGACACGCTATCGACCATGGGCAAGCCGTGCGGATCAAACACACGTGTTTCCGCGCCAAAATGCTTCAACAGCCGCTCGGCCTCTAGAATCAGAAGCCGACTATATGATGTCTCGCGCAATGATCCGTAAAGTAAAAGGATGCGTGGCGGATGCGTCGACACCTTCGCGGGAGCAAGCTTTTCTGAAGTAGGTACATCCAGGCGCAGCGAATTGATATTCGGTAAGTCGGAAAGTTTATTCATACGTTTATAAGATGCCTCGGGTTATATGTTAACAATCGAGGTATCGCCGATGTATTTGATTTCTTGCCAGATGGCGGAGTAAGACGAGACTCTTGGACAAGCGCCGAAAGCGCAATGATGACGGTCTTTATTTCCATAATTCAATAATAATCAAATTGAAGAATAAAAACCAGTGAGAATAATTAAAGTGATGCTACGGGAGTGAATCTTCATACGCCCTTGAGTTTGCTAATACCTGATCATGGCTTCAGCACGCCCAACCCCCGTAGAGGCTAAATATATACCGGCGGATAGCGTCGCCGACCTGGCCCCATGCATACCTAAACCAAACAAACATAGGAACTTACACCTAGTTGAATATTCTTGACTCTACATAGTGGACCGCATATAACTCGTACCTGAAGTCGCAGTTTGTACCATGTATGTAGCAACTGAACATAAAGTTTCGAACGCCACACAGGAGACAACAATGGCTGATAGCACCACTAAAACAACTGTAGCAAACTCAAACGTTACAACCGTTGAACCAACGGCGTCATCTCGCCGTAAATTTTTGGGAGGTGCCGCGGCAGGCGCTGCCGCCGCGGTCGGCATGGGTTTTCCTGCCATTGTCAGCGCTCAATCTCCAACTAACTTTCGCTTCCAAAGCACCTGGCCTACAGTCGATATCTTCCACGAATACGCTCTGGACTTCGCAAAAAAAATCAATGACATGACCGGCGGCGAGCTCAAGATCGAAGTCTTGCCGGCGGGTGCGGTTGTGCCTGCTTTCGCCCTGCTTGACGCCGTCTCTAAAGGCACGCTTGATGGCGGACACGGTGTTCTGGGATACAGCTACGGTAAACAAAACGCATTGGCGCTCTATTCGTCGGGCCCGGCATTTGGCATGGATGCCAACATGATTCTGTCCTGGCATAAGTACGGCGGCGGCAAAGAGCTTCTTGTCAAGCTGTACGATGCGATCGGCGGCAATGTGGTCTCGTTCCTTAGCGGCCCGATGCCAACGCAGCCTTTAGGCTGGTTTAAAAAACCTGTCACCAAAGCCGAAGACCTGCAAGGACTTAAATTCCGCACCAACGGCCTGGCCATCGACCTGTTCACGGCCATGGGCGCGGCGGTTAACGCACTGCCAGGCGGTGAAATCGTTCCGGCCCTTGACCGCGGGTTGCTCGACGGCGCCGAGTTCAACAACGCCACCTCCGACCGCCTGCTCGGCTTCCCCGACGTTTCCAAAGTTTGCATGCTGCAAAGCTTCCACCAGTCGTCCGAAACGTTCGAAATCACCTTTAACAAAGACAAGTACAACGCTCTTCCAGACAAGATGAAGGCCATTATCGCCAATGCCGTCGAGGCTGCTTCAGCCGACATGTCCTGGAAAGCCATCGATCGTTACTCACAAGACTACATCAAGCTGCAAAAAGAAGATAACGTCAAATTCTACAAAACACCTGACGCCATCTTGCAAAAACAGCTTACAACCTGGGACGACGTGGTGGCCAAAAAAGCCGAGACCAACGAACTATTCAAGGAAATCGAGGCTTCGCAAAAAGCATTCGCCGCACGTGCCGTTGCCTGGGACATGGACACCAATAACAATCGCCGCATGGCCTATAACCATTACTTTGCCAGACCAGCAGCCAAAAAAAGCTAAGCCAATAAAAACAGCGTTTACACGCGTTTCCATTTAATAAAAGGTGTCTTTTTTTTGCTGCTACAGCACCGGTGCGGTAGATCCCGCGCTGGTGCCTGCTTCATCCGCATCTTCTCGCAAGGCTCAAAACCATGCAAAATCTATTGCGTACTATTGACAAGGTGAATACCTGGGTCGGACAGCTGTTTGGCTGGTGCGTCCTGATACTGACCTTTTTCGTAACTTACGAGGTGTTCTCGCGTTACGCGTTTCACCAACCCCATGCGTGGGCATTCGACGCCATGAATATGCTCTACGGCGCTTTATTCATGATGGCGGGCGCGTATACCCTGGGCAAAAATGGCCACGTGCGCGGCGATGTGCTTTACGGCTTCTTCCCGCCACGGCTCCAGGCAGGGCTAGACCTTACTCTCTATATAGTTTTCTTTTTCCCAGGCGTCATTGCGCTGGTCTGGGCGGGCTACAACTATGCCTCCGAGTCCTGGGTTATTAACGAACACTCCACCATTACCGCCGATGGTCCTCCCATTTATCCGTTCAAGGCCATTATTCCCATTGCCGGATTTGCCTTGCTGGCGCAAGGCATTGTCGAGGTCGTGTACTGCGTACAGTGCCTTAAAAATGGCGCATGGCCGCCGCGCGAACGCGACGTTGAGGAAGTTGACGTAGACAAGCTCAAAGACATGGTGCACGTCAAGACAGAAGACATCGAAAAACTCGATGTCCTGATTACAAACAAGAATGGGAGCCAAACATGAGGAAAGAAGTCTGGTTTGGACTTTCGATTTTATTTGCGATTGTTGTAGCGTTGTTCGTTCTGATGCCCGGGCCAGCCGACATGACCAATGGTCACCTCGGCTTGCTCATGCTTGCACTTATCGTTGTCGCTATTATGCTGGGTTTTCCAACGGCATTTACCTTAATGGGAATGGGGGTAATGTTTGCCTGGCTGGCCTATCGCAATATGGGTATGCAACTGGCCATCGAGCAAACTCTTGACCTGATGGTGCTGCGCACCTACGCGGTCATGACCAACGATGTGCTCATTGCCGTTCCGCTCTTCATATTTATGGGGTATTTGGTTGAACGGGCCAACCTGATCGAAAAGCTCTTTAAAAGCCTGCATCTCGTCATGGCGCGAGTTCCAGGCTCATTGGCTGTAGCCACCATTATTACCTGCGCCGTATTTGCAACAGCTACCGGCATTGTGGGCGCTGTGGTGACGCTAATGGGGCTGCTGGCGCTGCCTGCCATGCTGAAGGCAGGCTACGACATCAAGCTTTCCGCCGGCTCTATTACCGCCGGCGGCTGCCTTGGCATCATGATTCCGCCATCCGTCCTATTGATCGTGTACGGTGCGGTAGCCGGTGTTTCGGTCGTAAAACTCTATGCTGCCGCTTTTTTCCCCGGCATTATGCTGGCCGGGCTGTATGTGATTTACGTCATAATCATGGCCAAAATCAAGCCTAAATGGGCACCGCCTTTATCCGAAGAAGAACGCCGCGTCACCCTGCCGGAATTTGCTCAAAGCATCAAAGACACCATCGGCAACCGTGCACTACCTGGCTTGATTACCGCCCTTAAGGGCAAGCGAAATGCGCATATACCAACGCGCACCGTCTTCTATCAGTTACTTATCACCCTATTGCCCGCAATGGTATTCGTAGCTGCAATGGGGCTTAGCTATAAAGCCGTCACGACGCCCGTTGCGGCCCTTCCATCCGGCCTCCAGGAAATGGGCTTTGGCTCGTTCGACTCTGGCAGCACTCAGTTCAGCGGCGGCTTGCAGGAACCTCCGATCGAGGGCGGGCTGAACGAACCGCCTGTCGAAGGGGGATTAGCCGAGCCGCCTGGCGCAGAGCCGGTCCAACCCGAAGCGCAGGCCGAGCAGGCCCCCCAGGCAGACGAAACGCCCCGTCCCCCCGCACCCTTGTATTTCTGGATCGTCTTTGCCGTTTTCCTGGTCGCACTCATTATTTTCTATGCGTACTTCACGTTTGCGCGGCTGGAAATTTTCAAGATGCTGCTCAGCTCGTTCTTTCCGCTGGCCATCATGATACTGGCGGTGCTGGGCAGTATTGTGTTCGGGTTTGCCACGCCGTCTGAGGCCGCCGCCATGGGCGCATTCGGCGGCATATTGCTGGCGCTGGCCTATCGCCGCCTGAACATGGATATGCTTAAAGAGTCCGTTTACCTTGCCGCCAAGACCAGCGCCATGGTGTGCTGGCTGTTCGTGGGGTCCAGCATATTCTCGGCGGCATTTGCCCTGCTTGGCGGACAGGAAATCATCAATAACTGGGTCATCGGCATGGACCTGACGCCCTTGCAGTTCATGATTCTGGCGCAGGTTGTTATTTTTCTACTGGGCTGGCCGCTGGAATGGACGGAGATCATTGTTATCTTCATGCCCATCTTTCTGCCTCTGCTGTCGCACTACAACGTCGACCCGCTGTTTTTCGGCATCCTCGTTGCCATGAACCTTCAAACGGCATTCCTGTCGCCGCCGGTAGCCATGTCGGCGTTCTACCTGAAAGGCGTGGCGCCGCCGCACGTAACCCTTAACCAGATTTTCTTGGGCATGCTGCCCTTCATGGGCATACAGATACTGGCATTAGTGCTGCTGTATGTATTCCCGATGATCGGCCTTTGGCTGCCCAAGGTCTTGTATTAGTCTAGTCTTTCGCCGACAAAAACTGGCGCACTGCTTACGGTGCGCCAGTTTTTTTATATGTAAGTCCGTTTAAATCAACCATGCGCGGTATTGGCTTGGCTTACCGTACAAAAGTAATGTCTGCGCTATGCCTTCGCGTTCAGGCTCGACCTGGGAACGAATGGCGATTGATTTAAAAATGGAATAAAAGGCATTCATCAAACGCCTATATAGCGGGATATACCGTTATATACAGCCCTAAATTCAAATAGACATGATTAATGTCAATTTATCGTTCAAACACGCCTATTAATATGGTGTCACACTCTTTCATTTACTTCTTGACTCCACGGCATCGACACGATGACGCCTTTGTGGACTTCACATTTGACAGGACGTTGGGCTTTTATGCGTAAGAATTTCCCCATCACAAACGTAGAAACCAAAGTACGTGATGACCAGTATCTGGTTTCGATCACCGACAAAAAGGGGCGACTCACCTACGCCAATCCTGCTTTTGTCGAAATCAGCGGTTTTCAGCGCGAAGAGCTCATCGGGAAAGCCCATAATATTATCCGGCACCCCGACATGCCCCCTGAAGCATTCGCCGACCTTTGGGAAACGCTTCAGGCAAATAAACCCTGGCTCGGAGTAGTCAAGAACCGACGTAAAGATGGCGGCTACTACTGGGTGCTGGCCAATGCCTATCCTATTATCGAAGACGGCGAGGTCAACAGTTACGCATCGGTACGTGTTCAGGCGTCCGACGAACAAATACGTGGCGCCCAGGCTTTTTACGACGACATCAACGCGGGCAATGCTGGCGGATACGCCATCAAGCAAGGGCAGCGGGTACGGCGCGGTTGGCGCCGTCTTATCGATGTCGCCGCCCTGCCGTTCAGAAACACATTGCGCTCGCGCATTTTCCGAATGATGGTGTTGGCAATTGGAGCTATCGGCGCTTCCAGTTATTTTGCTACCACCGGCGGCGTCCCCGCCCAGTCGCAATGGATTTTCTGGCCCGGCGTAGGCCTGGCCGCCGCCGCTACCCTTTGGTATGGATGGATCACCGCCCAGCGCGCCCACAACTCGCTTGAAGATGCGGCCCGGATCGCTCGCCAGATTGCCGCAGGCAACTTAACAATGGCGCTGGACTCCGATTCAGATCCCGATATCAACAAACTTAATTTTTATCTGGACATCATGCGCAAGAGTTTGATCAGTATCAGCTCCGATGTGCAGTCGGGCGTGACGGCAACGGGGCACACGGCCCAAGTGCTGAATGCCAACAATACACATCTTTCAGCGCGCACCGAAGACCAAGCCGCTTCTCTACAGCAAACGGCAGCCGCCATGGAAGAGCTAACCGCCACAGTCAAGCAAAATGCGGACAACGCCCACTTGGCCAACAAACTGGCGGATGACAGTATGCAAATAGCGCAGCGCGGCGGAGTCGTAGTCAGCGAAGTCGTAACCACGATGCATGGCATCCACGGCAGCTCCAGCAAAATCGCGGATATTGTCTCGGTAATTGAAGGAATCGCTTTTCAGACCAATATACTGGCGCTGAACGCCGCCGTCGAGTCGGCCCGTGCAGGGGAAGCCGGAAAAAGCTTTGCCGTAGTCGCTGGCGAGGTGCGCAATCTGGCGTTAAAAAGCTCTCAGGCGGCCAAAGAAATTAAAACGCTTATCGACGAGTCCGTTGCCCGCATATCGGCCGGGTCGGAACAGGCTGAACGAGCCGGCGCCACCATGCAACAAATTGTCGACTCGGTTCACCGTGTCACCGACATCATGAGTGAAATATCAACAGCGACGGTGGAGCAATCCAGCGGTCTCGAGCAAATTAATCAGGCCATCGGCCAAATGGATCGTGTCACCCACGAAAACGGCGCTCTGGTGCACGATCTGGGCCAAACGGTACGTACGATGTCGGCCGAAGCCGAAAACCTGGGCGACGCTATTGGCGTATTAAAAACCGGTGCACATCATACAGGGCGCCCCGCTTCATTACATTCACGCCAGTTCAACACTCACTCCCGGGTACAAAACGAGCGGCACGAATCGGCACAGCACGGCCATCAACGGCAAAATCAGCTACGCCAGCAAAACACAACCGAACTGCCGCATAACAAACGGCCCCTGGCGTCATCATAGTATTGCATGCCCCTGGCGCAGGCACTCGCCGCCGGCGCAGGGCTTCGTTCTGACCCGTAAAGCTTTAATTTCATAGAAGGTTAAAATGCATGACCTGCTAAAGCCAACGTACAGTAAACGGAGTATCTGTGAGCGTTTTAATTTTTGACAGCTTTCTGACCACAACCGAAATGATTAACGTGTTTGATGACGCGTCAGTCATTCAGGCCATGCTGCAATTCGAGAAAACGTTGGCGCGCGCACAAGCCGACGAAGGAATTATTCCTTCAGACGCCGCGGAAAAAATTGCCCGGCATTGCGATGTTGCCCAATACGATCTGCCTGCCATCGTGCTGGCCAGCCGTCCGGCAGGCAGCATGGCTATCCCGCTTGTCAAAGCCCTGACCAAGGCTGTCGCCGCGTCCGACAAAGACGCGGCAACGCATGTGCATTGGGGCAGCACCAGCCAGGACGTGATTGACACCGGCATGGTGCTGGTCACGCGCGATGCGCTTGCCCTTATCGACCTGGAACTGACTGCACTCATCAAACGCCTGCTTGACCTGGCTGAGCAACATTTACAAACCCCGGTGCTGGCCCGCACCCTGATGCAACCCGCACAAGTCACCAGCATGGGCTTCAAGCTTGCAGGCTGGGCTGCCCCACTGGTGCGAGCTCGCACGCAACTGCAAGAAGCCGCCAGCCGCGCATTGCAATTACAGCTGGGCGGCGCGGTCGGCACATTGGCGGTCATGGGCGAAAAAGGGCCCGCCGTCGTGCGCCGCGTAGCTGCCAGCCTGGGTTTGAAATTGCCCGAAGCCGCCTGGCATACCCAACGAGACGAATGGATACGGCTGGCACTGGAAGTAGCAGTTCTGGTTGGCAGCCTGGGCAAGATCGCCACGGATCTTAGCCTGATGGCGCAAGGCGAAATCGCCGAACTGGCCGAGCCATCCGGCCAGGGCCGCGGCGGCTCCACCGCCATGCCGCATAAACGCAATCCTGTATCGTCCATGATAGCGCTGGCCGCCGCCAGCCGCGTTCCGCAACGCGCAGCGGCCCTGCTGGGCAACATGAGCCAGCAGCACGAGCGCGGACTGGGCAATTGGCAAGCCGAACTGGCTGAATGGCCCGGCCTATTCTTGAGCGCCCACGGCGCATTGCGCGCACTGCGCGAAGCCATGGATGGCTTGCAGGTCGATAGCGCGCGCATGCTGTGCAATATCGATGCGCTGCAAGGGCTGGTCTTTGCCGAGGCCGTCTCCATTTACCTCGCCAGCGCTATTGGCCGGCCGCAAGCCCACCATCTTATGGAAGAGCTCACGCGGCAAACCGTAGCCAACCAGCAGTCCTTGTGCGATGTCGTCAGTCACGCCGTCGAAACCGACGTGGACCTGCGCGAAAAAATTGACTTGCCTACCTTACAGGCCTTATTCGATCCTGTGGCCGCCAGCGCATGTGCCAGCACGCTCGCCAGCGGCCAATTAGCTGCGCTGCGTTCCACTTTGACAGCGCCCCTTCTTTAACTTTACCGAGTACCTGACTAATGAGTTTCGATCCAATTGACCATGACCTTGAGCGCGGCCTGAAAAACCGCCGTGAAATTCTGGGCGATGCATGGGTAGACCGTTCCATCTCGCGCGCCAACAGCTTCAATGCCGAGTTCCAGCAACTTATTTCACGCTTCGCCTGGAACGAGATCTGGGGCCGCCCCGGACTCGACAAAAAGACGCGCCGCGTCATGGTGTTGTCCATTACGATCGCGCTGGGCCGCTGGGAAGAGTACGAACTGCACGTACGCGCCGGCTTGCTGGGCGATCCCGACTCTCGCTTAACACCGGACGAATTAAAAGAAGTATTAATTCAATCCGCTGTCTATGCGGGCGTACCGGCGGCCAACACCGCCTTTACACACGCCCTGGCTATATTGCGCGAAATCGGGCCGCAAATCGGCTATACCCTCGACGCACTCTCGCCGCTGGATGCGTTTCACTCCGGTATTGGCAAAGAGTCAGTTACCGTCAGCAAACCCGCCTTGCATTACAGCTTGCGTGCCGCACGCAACGGCAAGGCGCGCAAAACCATTGTGCTTAGTCACGCCCTGGGTTGCGACCTGACCATGTGGGACGCCCTGGCCAATGTGCTGGCCGCCGACTGCGATGTCGTTACTTACGACCATCGGGGGCACGGCAGCTCCGACGCGCCGGCAACGCTCTACACCATGGAGGAACTTGCTGAAGACGCCGCGCGTCTTGTCCGCGAACTGGACTGCGGCCCCGTGGTCTGGATAGGCTTGTCGATGGGCGGCATGGTGGGCCAGGAATTGGCCATTCGCCATCCGTCCCTGGTATCGGCCCTGGTCATCGCCAACTCAACCTCGGCCTACCCCGATGCAGTGCGCGACGTGTGGCAACAACGTATCGACACCGTTCGCGACAAAGGCATCGAGGTTATTGCCGACGCCGTAATGGAACGCTACTTTCACGAGCACTTCCGCACGGAACGTGCTGCCATCGTTGCAAGCTATCGCCGCCGGCTGGTTACTACCGACCAGGACGGATACATTGGTTGCTGCAATGCCGTTGGCACCGTCGACACCACCGCCCGCCTAGCTCAAGTCAGCGCCCCCACGCTGGTTATCGCCGGCGCGCTTGACCAGGGCGCACCGGTATCCATGTCCGAGACCATCGTCCAGCACATTCCCGGCGCGAAGCTGGTTGTCCTGGAAGGCGCATCGCACCTGGCAGTAACCGAACAGCTCCAGACATTCACCCAAGCCGTCATCGATTTTTTATCCGACCTGAAATAAGCGTGTAGCGGCTGCATCAAAAAAGCGGGACTCATTATTTGATGAGTCCCGCTTTTTTATTTACACACGCCTCGCGTCAAAGGCTTATTCGATTACGGCTAGCGAGGCCGGCAAAGCGCGGACAGCACGCTTGTACGGCGAGCAAAGCCGACCCAGTTCACGATTGATGTGGACCGATTCCATTTCCACATCAATCGTGAACACGAAGGCAAAGCGCGGACAGTACGGTTGTACGGCAAGCGAAGCCGACCCAGTTCACGGTTGATGTGGAGATGGAAATTAGTGGGCGGCGACTCCTAGCCACTGATCCAACAAAGCCGGATCGCCCGACAAGGTGCTGCTTAAACCCTGATAGACGATGCGCCCACGCTCAAGCACCATGGCTTTACGGGTTATGGGCAAAATCTGGTGGGCATGCTGCTCGACCAGGATAACCGCCATGCTGCCCTCGTCTACCATTTTGGTGATCACGTGCAACAGTTCCTGCACAATGATGGGCGCCAGGCCTTCCAAAGGCTCGTCAAGCAATAAAATTTTGGGATTAAGCATTAGCGCACGCCCCATTGCCAGCATTTGCTGCTCGCCGCCCGACAATTGGTTACCCATGTTGGCGCGGCGCTCTTTTAAACGCGGAAAGGTAGCATAGACTTTGGCC
>LNAP01004130.1_pt1 | contig 13575 bp, 6 predicted proteins | sample 602601 | NCBI WGS metagenome assembly LNAP01 (sample SAMN02440304, study PRJNA202911) | soil metagenome | biome: Subtropical and temperate rainforests or woodlands; isolation source: soil samples (1 kg each in a 20% v/v slurry with milli Q water) were... ...
TGTCCCTCTCTGAACTCTCCTTCATAGATATCGCCACTCTTGTGAACAAACGTGCCTGTGCTATTCCACATCCTGCCTTCTCTGAACTCTCCTTCACGGGACCGGCCGTCCGGGTAAGTAAGTTTACCCTGGCCGTGGTGCTTCCCCTCTTTGAACTCTCCTTCATAGACATCTCCACTTTTGAGGGTAAGCATACCTTTGCCGATCCATATTCTCCCTTTCTGAAACTCAGTATCCGCCGAGTGAGTGACAAGAGATGCGCGATTTCCGTGGAGCTCATCTTCCGACTGCTATCCTTCACTCGGGCCTGCCTGGATGTCGCCCTCTCTTTGTGCAGATCGCAGCTGAGAAGAGTCAGATTCCATAGTCATACAAACCGCGTTAAACTTGGCGGAAGCGGAGAGTGCCGTGGTTTGCACCTTCTTGCCCATGTCAAACGAAACTGTCTTCACCTCTCCCTTCGTGTTGGTGATCTTCGCCAGGCCGTGGCGCTTGCCTTCCACCAGCTCACCTTCGTACTTGCCACCGTCCTTAAAAGGAAGAACGCCCTTGCCACTGACAGGTACATCCTTCTCGAACAAACCCTCGAACACCTCACCCGACGCGCTGGTCAGCCGGCCCGCGCCGTGTCTCTTCCGACTTAGCCACTCGCCTTCATAGACACTGCCGTCGGGGTACGTGATCTGACCCTTGCCGTGCTTCTTGTTCTTGTTCAGGTAGATTCCGTCAAACACAGCACCTTGCTTGTTGGTGAAAGAAATAGGGACAGCGGAGGTCTCTGCCACGGACTGACCGGCCTCGAAGCGCAACGTCACCTGACCCTGGCTGTCGCGACGCAATCCTTTCCATAACTTATTATTCCGGAACTCTCCCTCCAGAACATATCCACTCTCAACTGACATCGTACCCGCCGTCTCTTGCGCCAACTTCGCGACTTCACCCTCCGGAACACTTTCTTTCAATGGTGCCATCGTGAGCTTGCCCTGTCCGTGCATCTTTCCTCCCACAAAAGCTCCTTCGTAGACAGCTCCATTCCGGAGTTTCAAAGCGCCCACACCATTCCAGAACTTTCCTTCCACAAACTCTCCTTCAAGAACAAGACCGTCGGGATGTGTAAGCTTGCCCTGGCCGTGGTGCTTGCCTTCTCTCATCTCACCTTCGTAGATATCGCCACTCTTGAGGATGTACAAACCGGATCCATTCCACAATCTGCCTTCTTTGAACTCTCCCTCGAGTGTGCGACCGCCCGGGTAAGTAAGCTTGCCTTGGCCGTGCATCTTTCCTTCTGCAAACTCTCCCTCGTACACAGCTCCATCTTTGTGGGTATATACACCTTTGCCAGTCCACAGTCTGCCCTCTCTAAACTCTCCCTCGAGTGTGCGACCATCTGAGTGGGTAAGCTTGCCCCGACCGTGGTGCTTGCCTTCACGAAGGTCACCTTTGTACACATCTCCACTCTTCAGAGTGAACACACCTTTGCCGTTCCAAATCTTGCCATCTTTGAACTCTCCTTCGCGTGAACGGCCGTCCGGGTAAGTAATTTTTCCCTGGCCGTGCATGGTTCCTTTTTGTAACTCGCCCTCATAGGTACTTCCATCTTTTAGAGAAAGGATGCCTGTACCATTCATTGTGTTCCACGTTGATACATTCGTCGAGAACGGTAAGAGCTTTGAAGAGACTTTATTGCCGTGATCGTATACCACTTCTTCGATTGTGCCCTCTTTTTCATTCACAATCCTGCCGTGGTCGTGGCGATTTCCGTGTACGAGCTTGCCCTGGTACACACTGCCATCACCCAGAAGTCGACTCCCTGTGCCGTGAAACAGTTCTTTCTCTCCGTTCGTGCTGTAATAGTCACCATTCACCCAGGATCCTTCGTATTTGTCTCCGCTCTTGCTTATATAGACACCTTTACCGTTGTAAATGACGCCGTTCTTGAATTCTCCTTCCAATGAAGCACCGTCGTCGTAGGTCAGTTTGCCACGTCCGTGAAACATGCCATCTATTCCACCACCTTCATAGTGAGCCACGAGAAGATGAAATGACTTCTCTTCGGCAGTAGTTGTGCTTGTATTCTCGACATTCGCATTTGGGGCATTCTTGTTAGCGCCGTGACTTGCGTCCGAGGCAACATTTCTCAGTTGCATGACTCTTGTCACAGGAAACCATAGTTTACTTGCATTGAAAGTGCCCTTAGAAGATAGTTTGACTAACTGGCCAAGCGATGCGCATCGCGTCAGCGATAAGATGCGCAACATTCTCCTTCAAAGATGCAAAATCTGAACGACGAACCAATGCAAAGTTTTTGATGGTTCATAAAAGTGCTTTATAAAACAATCCACTATTTACGGAAAACAAACTCAAAAGACTGTTTTAGTACACTCTTTAATTAAAAACTCATTGTTAGCATGAATACTCAAAACGAGCGAGTATATAAAAGCATAATCAAATACTTGTAGATCGCAATTCAAAAACAAACTAGCTTAGCGACGCGCGCCGATGTGGAGCTTTCTTTCCATCTCCAGACTGATTGCTAAACAAAAAACAACACAACGATAGCGCAAATATTAGACATTGCATGACAACAATTTTAACTCGTACGCACACAAAAAGGCTCACCTATTATCTGTAGAATCAGTTTTCAACGTTTCAAATTTCTTTATTCTGTCTTTGACGCTTCCTACACCCACCATGGCTTTCGCCTTTTCCGCATTGGTAGCACCGGAAATTTCCGAATTTGTTGTACCAGAAATAACGTTATTTGATCCACCACTGCTACTGCTACTGCTACTATGCATACTAGGAACAACACTGTTTTGTCCACTTTTACTCTTTCCTGCATTGATATTGGCCGCCGCACTCACGCTGGTACTAATACCAACCGTGCCTTTGCCCACTTTTAAATACGACACAGGATGCTGTGTGTAAGTAGGGGCTACGAATTTTGCAGGGTTTTTGTTCGGTCCCGGAGGTTGTATGGTATGAATAGGTGCATGATCGTGTTTTGTGGTATGAGTGGCAGGGGTGGAAGTGGCCGATGTTAACGGGGTGTTATTTGTACTATCAGTGATACAGTCGGTAGAGTTGTGGGTTAGTACAGGTTCAGACACTTCAGTAGTTGATACATCCGTGTACGTGTCAACTGTATTCATTGTGACATCTGAACCACTGATATCTTCTCCTGCAACACAAGGCTCAGTAACACTAGTAGAAGAAACAGCTTCTTCTGTTTCATCCGTGGTGCTTTGAATAGCAGCAGTCTCGTCGCTCACCGTAACAACAGCAGCAGTCTCTACGGATGGAATCGACCGTACAATGTGATTGTACACACTATCGTCGCTACTACTCCGGGTATTCAATGCCACCGGCGCACCTTCCCCAGGAACAGCAGCAGCGCTAGCAGGTTGTGTCCTAGTATTTGGGTGCGTATTCAGACTGGTATTATAGAGGGTAGCCGCAGCAGTGGCAGCAGCCAATGCATCCTCCGCTTCGTTACTCTCTGCAGTACTCAGCCTTTCACCTAACTCTCCTTCATTTTCCTTGTCAACCTTATTATCATTCGTACCGCGAACAGCAGCACTCTCCGACTCATCATTACCGAACAAACTCTCCACCACGGAGCGACGCACAAACATCGAACTGGGCCGGCGCTGGCTCTGCGTCTCTGTACCAGATTTCTGGTCGCTCTCTGGCAGCGCAGACTCGCTGGAAGGAGGCATACTTGGTGTAACAGGTGCGTTGTTTTGGCGAGTACGGGGTGGAGGCATGTTGAGAAACGCATTTGCCGCTGTGGTGAAATGGTAAGAAAGAAAATAAGAAAAAAATGCAATAATGAGGACGTACAGTATCATAGGATAGTAGCGATGCAAACGGTTGCTGTTCTAATGGCACACAGGTAGACTTCAATACAAAAGCAGTATCAAGAATCACATCTCACAACAAACCAAACAACAGTAACACTTCATTATCAACAGATTATTTTCAACAACTCACCTGCTGCGGCGTTCTGGACACTCCCCATATCACTGTCATCCTGCGCGTGAGTGGACCCACCAGGGGTACCAGCGCTATGGAAGGTACGCCGCCGCACAGGGACACCCCGACCGCCACGACCTCCACCACCACTGTGCACACGATAAAAAGGCACAAAAGAATGGTGGGAGATGATTCATTTAAGAAGAGGAAAATATTTGAATGGAGGGTTGGAAATGCAATACGTAAAAAGAAAAGGTAATTGAAGTACAGTAGATGTCTTACTTTGGGTTGGGGGATGAGAGACCTTCCATACCAACGAATGCCGCAGATCCGAGCCTTTGAAAGTGTTTGCTTCGGTCCACTTCATGGGCGCTTTTCTCCGTAGAAATGCTTCTATTGCTTAACTGCGACACATTTGCATAACAAGGGGCACGTGAGATCACAACTTTGGAGCAACAAATAGATACTGAACAATTAAGGTTTGAAATAAAATTACTTACAGAGTCCTGGCTAAAGAATTTAACGTTCTCTCGAGCCGGAGAAAGATCCACATCATCGCAATCTATCTGAGTTGCGATTCCTTCAAGACCAAGTTCGTCTGACCCTTTCGTAGGCTCCACGTTAATTTCGAGACTGTCCATAGTCTAAGGAATAAGTAGAAAGACCTTTTGAACAAAAGAGGAATCACAACTTGGCAAATGTCGCACAAACTCTGAGCAATCTGGTGCAATGATCTGATCAGATCAACTGAAACTAACGAGTGCAAAACTTAACATAGTGCATAGGAAAAGGTATCTACAAATCTACTTTCTCGCACTTTTCTACTTTCCAGTGCAATAATGGAACATTTCAGTGGTTCAACTGATCCCGCTGTGGCCAGTTTGGATTCAAGTGCTCGTGTGTTGCTGACAACTGTGACTCACAAGCTACTCCCGGCCTTGAATACCGCCAAAACAGCAGTTGATCAAGAGGGTACATCTGGCAATGTTAATTGGAGTGATGCATTGGTAAATATGACTAACTGACAATAAGTGTGTTTCAACCTTATTAATCTATGTGTTTACTTTTGCTTAATCAGAATCACTATGCCTCTGCAGCCAAGCAGATGGATCATTTGTGGCAGGAGGTCCAACCGCTGGGCCGAGGTGGCACAACTGAAACGGGCTTTGACATGAAAATCGTTACCCCCGTTGATTCAGGTCACCCCACTGCTGAGCAGTTGCAGCAGCACCAGCAGATGCTGCAGCAGGGCAAGCTTGCAAAAGGAGCTTCGGTGTTTGTTGGTGAGTACTGTATACAATTTCTCGCCTTGGATAGCCGTCAATCACTTGCGCATTATTTTGTTTCAGCTTATCCTTTTAGTGTACTTTCTGCACATTAATATGCTTTGTATCTTTCTTTTTCTTTACTTTCAGGTGTACAGATTCCCCCTCTACTCAGCACAATGATACCCGCAGAAGAAGCAAAAAGCATGCACACAGCGAATTTACAGTATTCCTTGCACGATTCCGCCGAAGAAGCGGAGCTATTGGCGCAGATTGAAACGCACAACCAAAATATGAACGGTGTAGTAGACAATTTCAACCAGCTGATGGAGCAGTGGCGAGCTGAAAAAGACTCCAAAGTGAAAGTCAAACCCGCGTTGGCGTGAGGAAAGCAGCCATTTATGTATTTTTTGTTTGAATTGTAAATAGCCTGTTAAATAATGCTGATACGAAAGAAATAGATTTCGCACTAATGGTGGCTAGGAGTGAACAATAATCAGATACTGTAAACAGCATACAGCCGTAGCTTATAAACTACGATGCAGCATCGCTCTTTCCATAAGAATTTCTCCCTATGAATGGTGACCGCTGCCCTCCTCGGGGGACCATCACAAAACTATCCTTCTTTTTATCCGCAGCAGCAGCGGTACCGGTAGAGGCGTATCCTGTAGAGGCACGCAGTCCGCTTAACCCTTTGCGAATAGGCCCACCGCGCACTACACCCAAACCCTATGATGTATATGGAGTAAAAAAATAATGGTGTAAAAGAAATATTTTCACATTATTCACAGTTATTGTAGTACATTAGATACACCGCTTCCACAGTATTGTGCAAAGATAATCACACAGCATACACTTTATAAAAACACAATCACACCAGATAGCATACGTACCCAAACAGGGGACTTTTCGTCCCATTCCAGGCAGAAATTGAGCTCATCCAGCGACACGTCCAACGTGCCCAGGCCTGAACTCATAAACACCTATGTGTGTGGTGTGGTGTAAATAATACAGTGAACATTATAACATGGCATATGAGTGAAGGATATTGTGTTTTTGTTGATACGACGGTCGATAAATTCAGGATCTTTCTATTCTCTATTGACACATTTGACTTCATAGAAAAGTGGTAGCAAACAATGAAACAAAGCAAGATTTATTGTGCATGTTACCTTTTTGTCTCTGTTACGTCGCATCCTGCTGTTGCTCAAGTTGTTATCGTCTCGACTTTCGCGGTCACCTATTTCTGTGTCGCCTAAAGAGGAGTAGAATGATCAAAAAAATAACTATTCCTTTGTTCGGACTGATCAAGTTTCATTTCGAAGCGCATCAAGATAAAGTTAAGTTATAATATATAATATGGATATTATAATAAGCTCATTTAGATTTACGCGGGCTTATAGCTTACCTTGTTCGCTCTCTGGACGGCCTGCGTTCAGTCGCAGTCGGTACTCAATACGTAAAGGGACGTTTTTCAATAAAGGCAGCACGTGTACTGGCAGGGGCAGCTGTTGTTGGATATACATTTGTTATTTGTCAGCAAACTTTGGAAAGAATAGAGTTTGTGCTATACACCCTTCGATTACTCAACATAACACAACACAAAAACACAATACATATCATAGCTTCACAGTATTATACAGTTACCTTGCCGGCGCAGCTTAGCCCTTCGCCAATGTCAAAGGGACTGATCGGTTCGGTCCTAAATCGGAGCTTTGCATATGCCTTGTAGGAGCGCAGGTTTAAGCCCATTCGTAATTTGAACTTTGCTGTGTGCTCCTCCCCCATGCCTGCAGAAGACAGAAGATTGTTTATTTAAATAGGGAAGGTTAAACTTTAGGTACTATACTAATGCATTCACGTATTCTAATGTGCTGTCTAGTGTTGGTGATCCTAGCACAGGGGAAAAGAACAAAACACATCTAGCAACTTTATGCATATATATTCATACCTAAATTGAGCAGCCAAGATTTGGCCCAGCCCAGCTCTGACCCCCGCAGACTGAATCTCCCTGTTTAAAGGTTAAATGGCAATAATAAGGAAATAATACTACAGTCATAAGTACTGGTAAGGCCGATGAAAAATGTTCAGCATAGTACCTACTTCAAATATTGAAAATAGATAGTGCTAATTGTAAAAATTCATTCGCATACCTTGTACAAAGGCATCCTCAACAGCGCAATAAGAGCGCCATTGTGCTATGTCTGACAAATAGTCCATGCCTAACAAAGAGAAACAAAGTTCGATTAGAAAAGAGAAGCAATTGTGGAAATCTATACTAGACGGCTATGTTGGACCGAATTACTCATTACGTATTACAACAGTACTGATAAAGATAAACGAATTATATGGGTAGTTGACTTACCTAGCGTCACACATGCACCTAATACCACGAGCCGCTGCTTCAACTTGAAGTTCACCAACGGATCGCACCGGAAATTGACCTGCACCATGGTAAAGAAGCAAATCATACATTAATATACAAATGGAAGGGTAATGATATGTGTGCAGGTAATGGTATGTGTGCAGGTTATCCATATATTTATATAGAAAACATTCTTACTGTGGGAATGACATTTTGAAGATCGAACACGTTCCATCGATGGCTCGTGTATGAGTTTTCCTGGTTATGTATAAAAGGCAACAATACAAAAGTTAGAGTAAGATAAACTAACAATGAATGTTTAGGAATCTACCTGATTGTCTGTATTGAATTCAGTGTTGTCGAACTGTTTACTTCTTTCTGAGTCCCGCTTCTTCTGTGCACTGGCCTTCTTTCGCTGACGTTCCACTGCACTCTGTCGTAATACAGATATTTCCATATGAAATAGATACTTTTATGACATTGTGCAGAGTAGTTGGTAAGAGTGCTACCTCGGATAGGTATGCCTCTGACGTTTCCTTTTCGTCCAGCGGCAATGGAGCATATGGCATATTGTCAGACGCAGTCGTGCGCCTAACGGCGGGAATGAAACCTTCTCCGTTATTTCTACTAGCATATACTACTTCTTGGTCCGCATTGTTCATACTAGATGCACCCCCAGAGAGAAAACTCAAGAAAGGTCTTTTAGTAAACGAGTTACACTGCGGAAGCCCAGCGATGTAAATAAGTGTGAGAAAAACGAACGAAGCTCCAATCATCACTATCGACCGATCAAATCGAACAAAAGAGTAGGACTGTATTGCAACCCGAGTATCGCCAAAACACACCTTTCCGAAGCACTGAAACTTCGAAGTGAACAGTTCCAACGACTCCTGCGCCTGTTTCGCCACCGTGGTCAATTTTTAGGCGCTTTTACACCGGTTGTAATGTTAAAAAATGTCAATTAATTGAGTAATTAATGGAAAGGGTTAAACATTGGGTGTGCTCGATTTATTTGCAAGCATCAAGGTGCGGGGGAAAGACAGTTGTTATTAATCACGTCTGTGCTTCAATAAGATCGTTTAATATGTCTGAGGTTTGTATTTATGCATGTTTGATAGCGCTGTAGTTTTGCTGATTCGCTGTTTTGCTTTCTTGCAGGTGCTTGTTCCTTTCATCAAATCTCTCGTCGTCCTGGATGCCGATGGTGATCGTCTGTTTGCCAAGTATTATGATGGTCGTAAGAAGCCAGAGCAGATTACAAACGAGGCTACTTTGTTTAAGAAGACCAAGACTGTGACGGCAAAGTCCGAAGGTTCGTCGACCTGCAACTCGCTGTCGTTCGTAACTTCACTCCCTAAATGTGACTCGTTTGCATCACTTTTTCTTTACAGCTGAAGTTCTGTTGCTTGACAACGAGATTATTGTGTATAGATCCGGTATTGAGTGCAAATTCTTCATTTCTGGGCCCATTGAGGAGGTACGATCTTCGTTCTTGCTCATCACATTTACCCACTGACTGATTTGCATAACAAAAATGTTTTCTTTGCAGAATGAGCTCGTCCTGGTGGGCGTTTTGGATTGCATATTTGACACTGTGTCGACACTGCTCAAGGGACAGGTGCGTCCCAATCAAATCTGTGAAACAATTTCAAAACGTTTGTTTCTACTCTTTCTGACCTTGGTTGCGTTGTTCTCATTAGGTGGATAAGCGCACGATGTTCGACAATCTCGAGCTGATCCTGCTCACTATTGATGAAGTGGTTCGTAATGAATATTTTTTAATGTAGAGTGTTAAGATACGCATTGTGTTTATCTCAGTTCGGCGAATTATGTTGCGCACATTGTATTGTACTCACATTTAGAAGCGACGACTTCTACCATCATGAACTGAATCCTAATCATTCTCTACCAATGACTTCTCTATTATCTATAACAGCTGGACCATGGTCACATTATGGAGACGGATCCTCTGGCTGTGGTGACCCGCGTGCTCATGAAATCCTCCGACAACACCAACGTAAGTTGATGTGTTCGGATTTTCCCTGAGTATAGATCAAAGATACACACCACTTTATCTTTCTTGATCATGCTTTGCACTATATATGCATTTGTAGCATTTGTTCTGTCGTATAAGGTTCTATGCTGGACTGTTTGTGTTTGTTGAAGGTTGGATTTAATCTTTATTATGTCTTTTTCATGTAACATAGGCACAGACGATTGGGGATTTGAGCATATCTCAGGCTTTAGGTTTGGCCAGAGACCAGTTCCTGAAGACCCTCAGTGCCAGCAGCAGTGGACGTGCCGCCGGTGGCGACGGATACTAAAGATAGTTCCTTTCTTTTTATAGGCTGCGATATGAAGGGATGTTGAAGATAAGTGTTGGTTTTTGACCGACATGGGTTTTCTTCGTGTCAGGAACCACATATCTTGAGTAATGTTGTGTAGTTCATCTGCTACGTTCACTGCGCTGCAAAAATACGCTTTTGTTAATCTGTGATGCATACAAAAGAGAGGTAAATTTCAACAGCTAATTTCTTTTATCTTCAGTTTACACGTACCAGCTCGTATGCAGAACCGTTCAACAAAAATCTACTTTTGTATCCGTTTTCACACAACTACACATTACACACACTGCTGCATCTTACAAATAAAAAATAGCTTGTCATCAACACACAAACTTTCACAACAACAAAAAAGCTGAATTAATACCACAAAAGTGAAACAAAAAAATTACCGACAAATGTGAGTTTGCCGGGGGTTGAAAATAAATTTGTTTGCATTTTTGGTCCAAAATAAAGCGCAACTCACAGCAGTGGATAGTGGCGTCCTTTTCAAACTGAGAAAATTAATTTAGCCGTTTTGTCTTATCTTTCTGGTCTCTTTTACCAATCTTTTTTTCTTGCCATTTAATCCAATCTTTTCTTACCATTCTTTCTTGGGCGAGTGAAACAAACGCTGGAAGGAGCCACCGAGACGACCGATACGTGAAGAGGCAGCCCTGTTGTGATCGCTGGCTGGCGGACGGGCAGAATGAAGCATCTGCACTTCCAAGGAATATTCGCTGGAGTGGTCGGTGCCAAAAACGCGTTCCAAGGAGCTGCTAAGGGTCAGCGAGGTGTGCGGAATATGCGTCACAGGAGTATGGTTGCGCAGGTCTTGGATCATTAATGCGAAACAGTCGATCAAGGCTTGTTCGCGGATCTCGTTCGCAATACGCACCATCTCCTGTTCACGTTCTTCTTCGTACCGCTGTGCCTCCGCGGCCACCTCTGCATCGCTCATGGCCATTGCTCGTTGCGCCAGTAGTGCCCCTTCTTCTTTCGTCGGCAGGCGCATGGACTGGGTGCGCGGAAGAGCCGTGGGTGAAAAAGCGATCGGTTCTGGGCTGGGTTCACGGACAAAAAAGCTTCCAAACAGACTCCGTCGCTGCATGGTTTTCACTGGAGAGGGCGTGCATGGCAAGGATGTGCTCTCAGGCCGGACGGCTGCGATCAAGTCCGTAAAGGATGAACCGGATGCCATGGAAGCACGGGGCGTGGTCGTGCGCGAGGGATGCAGAGTACGTACGTTGTAACGCAATACACCTTTCAGACCCAGACAAGCTTCTAGAAGGCCTGCCATCCCTGCGGCATCGGCGGGTGCCTTCTCGGCGGTGAGAACAAGTTGTTTTATCACGGAGTCGAGCTGCTGCGACGCAATGTCGCATTCGAACAACTCGCAGCACGACTGAAGGATTTCGAAGCGACCGACAATGGCAGCGGCGGTCTCTAAATAATGCTCACTCTCGCTGGGACTTTTCTCCAACGCGCTCAGCAGGCCGTTTTTCATGGTCACAATGTCCGCTCGTACCTGTGTAATTTCACGCGTGCCAAACACAGCGCCGGACAGGTGGGCTGCTTTCAAAAGAGACAAGTACAAAATGAATACTTTTTCGGCGGAGAGGCGGACGAGTTTCCAGTAGCAGAAGGGATGCAAAAATGCCTGCTTTCCTTCCAGAAAGAACACCACGTCTTCCATTATGGCGGGAATGATGGGCTCTACCTCCACGCCACCTTCCAGCTCAGGCAAGGTCTCTATCCAGGTGGCGTACAATTGGTCGTCGCGCAATAGTTGTGGGCGCTCGTGAAAGACGTATACAAATACGATACAACACAGGTGGTCCAGCGCGGTCGCTGCTAGGCGGTGGAATGCCTTTAAAGTACGCTTTTCGATGCCTTCCTCCTGGTCTGCAACCTCGTCTAGTTCTGAGCTCTCCTGTGCGTCTTTCTCTTCTTTTTCTTCCTTTACTTCCTTCGTAGTTCGGTGAGTGACATAACTGGGGGCATACAGCTGGTGCGCTTCGACTCTATGCGCGTCGTTGGCTACACTCGCCAGCCAGGTGGCGTACTCTGCTAGCTCATCCTCGATCTCACTCGCTGCCCAGTCTTTTGACTCCACCGCCGCGGTCATCTGCTCACCGAGGTGGAGAAACGAGGAGGTATAGGCCGTCAGCACCTCTGCATCCAGCCGGCCCACGCTGTCGTGAAAGCTTGGCGCCACAGTGTCCCTATGCACACGAGCGTGCTGCAAATATGTGGTTAATACCTCCGCCAGGTCCTCGGGGATCTGGGTGAAAAATTGGGTGTTTTGGTGCTCGGTGTGCAGGGGCACCCACGGCACCGCGTACAAATACTCGCTGTTCTTGTCCGTGACATCCTTCGAAGGGTCCTTCCACACATTCAACACGTGATCGGCGCGTTCGCGCATCTCTGCCAGCAGCACCGAGGTGTACCAAGACACCAATATGTTGAAGTCGAGGAAAAGGGAGAGAGTTGCGGCGGGCTGGGCACGAAGCGCATAGGGGCGAAGCGCGTGGTCAATGATGGTCGCCAGACGATCGTTGTGCTTCAGGTAAGTGTTGATCAATCCTACTTTGCTGCCCAAACCCTGCAAAAGGAGTAAACAAAACAAAATAAAAAAATATGGAGAATATTGAGGAAAGACAATTGTACAGAGTTATACAAAAGAAATTGTTTACCTTGACAGCGGTCTTTCCATTGTCTTCAAAAAAGGATCCCAACAGACCCACAATCTCGATAAAGTAGCCATTCGCAAGATCTCTAGCGTGCGTTGCAGCTCTCCTGAGTCCCGGTAGTTCCACCCACACAGAATCGCATCCCGAATACGTGTTTCTGCGGTGTCCAGATAAAACTCAATGCGATTATTCGCCGTGGCGACGTCAGTGTCGTGCTGAATGTGCTGCGCGAGAAGGAAATCTCGCTTCATGATCTCGCGCACCTCGTTTTCGCGGTAGTGGTGGTGGCCTTCCAACCCCATTCCAAACAGCGCCGCCATGTACACACGCAACCGGCAATCCCGACGCAAAATAATCGACTTCTCTTTGGTGGTTTGATTGTCCACTTGCACGTTGTGTGCACCGAGGTATGTGTCCAGCTCCTGTACCCGCGCTTCCAGAACAATCGAGTTCTCACTCAGGTCTGCTACCAGTTCCGAGCCCAGGGACAGATCTTCCGTCTGTGGTACTACATCTTCTGATATCGTTGGAGACAACAGTTTGCCCATAATGAGAGCTTCAGTCTTGCCGGACACGTGGCCAGCCTGCACCAGCGTGCGGATCTGAGACTTGAAAGAGCTGAACCACTTCCTTTCGTCAATCATGCTTTTAAGTTCCACGGCTGGGCAGTGGGACACAAATATCTCTACATCGGCGGCGCGGAAGCACCCAGCGGAGTGGGTGGTATGATCATGCATGTATCGATGCACGGTGAGGTAGATGGAGAGCACCGAGGGCGATACGACATAGGCATCTTTCACCTGATCCCACGGTATCAGCACATGTGATTGACTCGAAAAACGTTCTTGGCAGACGGCTACGAGGGCCTTGGGCGAATGCAAAAGTACCTCATTCCGCCACGAAGTGGCTTCACTAGGGGTGAGTGGTGAAGTGGGAGATTTGGTCATGGGGGACGA
>LNAP01005942.1_pt1 | contig 13574 bp, 12 predicted proteins | sample 602601 | NCBI WGS metagenome assembly LNAP01 (sample SAMN02440304, study PRJNA202911) | soil metagenome | biome: Subtropical and temperate rainforests or woodlands; isolation source: soil samples (1 kg each in a 20% v/v slurry with milli Q water) were... ...
GGCGACTGCCAGCCGAGGACCCCGGAGCCATCCGAAGCGCAGCCCCAACGGGGCGAGCATCGGAATGGCGCAGGGCAGCCTCGGCGGCTAAAGAACCCCGACGTCCGCAAGCTCGAAGCCCTGCCGCCCCGCGCTTCGGTTCTGTGAGGCAGGGTTCTTGAGCCGCCGGCGTCCGGACTGCGGGATTCCGATGCTCGCCCCAGTGGGGCTGCGCTTCGGATCCCTCCGTCCGGCCACCGGCTCACGGCATCTACCCATGAACGGGGTCCAAAACCAATGCATTGGGCGACTGCCAGCCGAGGACCCCGGAGCCATCCGAAGCGCAGCCCCAACGGGGCGAGCATCGGAATGGCGCAGGGCAGCCTCGGCGGCTAAAGAACCCTGACATCCGCGAGCTCGCAGCCCTACCGCCCCGCTGACGTGCCCCCAAAAGTTGGATTTACGTCCAGCTTTCGGGGGTCAGTTCAGTCCCGCGACAGCCTGCGTTAGGCCAGCGCTTCCTCATCCTTCAAGATCTGCATGGCCTTGCCCAAGGCGACCTGGTAGCGCCGCTGCTCCTGGGCGACGCGGTCCGGCGTCCATTGATAGAAGCCCTTCAGGGAAGGCGACTTGACGCCTATGTTGCCCTGCTCGACCAGCTCGCGCATGAGAGCGCTGGGCCGGTCGTCCGTACGCAGGTGCGGATACATGGTCGCGGCCGCCGCGCAATGGATGTCGATGCCGGCCAGATCCTTCTGCAGCAGCGGGCCGGCCGCGATATAGCGGAATCCAAACCCATAGCGCACGGCAGTATCCACGTCCTCGGCCGAGGCGAAGCCTTCTTCGACCAGCGCGATCGCCTCGCGCATCAGCGCGTGCTGGATGCGGTTGGCCAGGAATCCCGGCACGTCGCGCTTGACCTGCACCGGCTTCTTGCCGGTATCGCGCATGATGCGGCTGACCTCCTGGGCCATGGCTTCATCGGTCGCCTCGCCGCGTATCACTTCCACAGCGGGCACCAGGTGGGCGGGCATGAAGTAATGCAGGCCCACCATGCGCGCGCGGGTCTGCAAGCCCTCGCCGATGGCGCTGATCGGGAAGCTCGACGAATTGCTGGTCAAGGGAATCGAAGCGGGCGCCAGCTGTTCCAAGCGGGCGAATACCGCGCGCTTGGTTTCCAGCAGCTCCGGCACGCACTCGACCACGATGCGCGTATCGCGCCAGTCGATTTCCTCCATGGTTGCGCTGGTCGCGATGCGCTCGGCGTCGGCCTGCCCGCCTATCATTTCGCTGGACGCGTTCACGCGTTGCGTTGCGGCTGCACGCGCCGCCGCGTCGGGCTCCACCAGCCATACGCGCCAGCCGGCCGCATGAAAGCCGGCGGCAACGTCAGCCCCCATGGTGCCCGCGCCCAGCACAATTGCCTGATCCATCTGTTCTGTCCTTTTGGTAGTTGGAGTGTGTCGTACTCAGAGGGCCTGCGCGGCCGGCGCCGGCAGGTACATGGGCTTGCCCGCCACGTCGAGGTCGACGCGCAGGATGCTGGCCGAACTGGACTCGGTGATGTAGAGCGTGCGGCCCGCGGGTCCCCCGAAGGCCAGGTTGGTGGTGTGCAGTCCCTCGGGCGACTGGATGCGCAAAGCCGGCTGGCCCAGCGGATCCATGCACCAGACGGTGCCCAGCCCCACGTGCGCAATGCACAGTCCGCCCTTCGCATCCAGCGCCAGGCCGTCGGGGCCGCCGCCGCCCGACATCTGGATGAAGGTGCCAACCTTGCCGACCTGGCCGTTGCGCAACAACGGCACTTTCCAGATGGCATTGGCCCGCGTCGCCGCGACATACAGCGCGTGCTCGTCCAGGTCCATGACCAGGCCGTTGGGACTGGGTATGCAGTCGAGCAGGCAATCCAGCTTGCCGTCGGGCTGCAAGCGGAACAGGCGCCCGCTCGGGTCCTGCCAGCCGGTCATGCCCTGGTCGGTGAAATAGAGATCTCCCGCTTCCGAGAAGAACAGGTCGTTGACGCCCTTGAAGCGCTCGATGTTGTAGCGTTCCAGCACCGGGCGCACCTCGCGGCGCTCGAGGTCGAATTGCATGATGCCGTGCTTGTAGTCGGCGATGAAGATGCGGCCGTCGCGATGGAACTTGAGGCCGTTGGGCCAGCCGTCGTATTGCACTAGCGGCTCGAATTCGCCGCGCGCATCGACGCGCAGGATGCGGCCGTTGATGACGTCCACGCAATACAGCAGGCCGTCCGGCCCGAAGGACGGACCTTCCAGCAGCGAGCGCGGCGGATTGCCCTGCGGCTGGCCGGCGACCCACTCGTTCAGGTCCTGGCCTTGCCACTTCAGTTCGTCGGGCAGCCGGGCGTAGACGTTGGCCTGAATCCTGGGGACGGGATCGTAGAACATGCGGGTCTCCTCTGATTTTCTGAACGGGAATCTATGCGCCCCGTTTCGAGCAAAATTCTAAGGAGAGCCGAGTATTTAAGGAAATGAAATATATCGAACGAGATTTTCAAAAAAAACGATAGTTGATTTTGCCCGTGTCCAAGGGCCAACGGGTATTGCGGACCCGCGCGCATAGGTCAAGCAGCCGCGCGACCGCTCAGAGGCACGATAAGATGATGCGTCCCTTCTTGCCGCTTGCCGCTCCATGCTCCGTCTTGCCATCCGCGCCGTTCTCGTCCTCCTCATTGCCGGCTCGGCATTGCTGCTGCTGCGCGGCAACGGCGGCCCCCAACTGATCCATAGCGAAGACTCTCAATTCGGCAAACTGCTTGTGTTCGAGGAAAACGGCGAGCGCTGCATGAATTTCAACTCCATGCACGACGTCGGCCGCCAGACCTGCATGAGCCTGGAGCATCCCGGGCAACTGGTGTTTTCCTACACGCGCATGATGATGACCGCGCTTTACATCCATCCCAAGCCGCGCAACATCCTGATCGTCGGCCTGGGCGGCGCCACGCTGCAGAAGACCCTGGCGGCGCTCCTGCCCGATACCGTCATCGATACCGTGGAGATCGATCCCGCCGTAGGCAATGTCGCTGGGCGCTATTTCGGCTACCAGCAAAGTCCCAGGCAACGCCTCTTTCTGGAAGATGGCCGCGCCTACATCGAACGCGCCCATCGCGAAGGTCTGCAGTACGACATGGTGATGCTGGACGCGTTCGACGTCGACTACATCCCCGAACACCTGATGACGCTGGAGTTCCTGCAACATGTACGCGGCATCCTCGCGCCGGGCGGCGTGGCGGTAGCCAACACGTTCACCGAGAGCCAGCTTTACGCGCGCGAATCGGCGACCTATGCGGCGGTGTTTGGAGAATTCTTCAATCTGCAAACGGGCAATCGCGTCATCATGGCGGTCAACGGCGAACTGCCCGGCCGCGAAGAGCTTGCCCGCAATGCCGAGGCGCTGGATGCCGTCCTCGGGCCTTTGGGCGTCAATGCCAAGGAAGCCCTGGACATGTACTCGCGCCGGCAGGCCCTTCCCAACGAAGCGCCGCTCTTGCGCGATTGAGCATACCCGGCGCGCGCTTGCCGCGCGCTCACTTCACCGCGGAGTTGCCGCCATCCGCATAAAGCGCGGCCCCCGTCACGAAGCTTGCCATCGGGCTGGCCAGGAACAGCGCTGCCGAGGCGATTTCATCGGCACGCGCAATCCGCTTCATGGCGTGCAGGCTGGCCGCCCAGTCCTTCTGCTCCTGATTGCCGGCCATCTCGGTGTCCACTCCGCCAGGCAACAGCGCATTGGCGCGGATGCCTTGCGCGCTGTAGTCCGCCGTAATGCCCTTGACCAAGCCCATCAGCGCCGCTTTCGACGTGCCGTAGGCCGCCATCCCGGGCAAGCCCACGCTCGTCCCCACAAAGCTGGACACGAAGACCAGCGCGCCGCCGCCCCGCTCCAACATGGCCGGGATCTGATGTCGCGCGCCCAGGAACGCCGCAGTGAGATTGACGCTCAGCGTGCGCTCCCACTCGTCCAGGGCGACTTCCGCCAGCGGCTTGACGGGTCCGGTGGTGCCGGCATTGTTTATCGCGATATCCAAGCCGCCGAATTCGCGTTGCGCATCCTGCACCGCTTGCCTGTGCGTTTCCGGCCTGGCGACATCGCCGGCCGAAACGCAGGCCCTCCCACCGGCGCTTCTGATCTCGCCCGCCACTTGTTCCAGGAGTTCACGGCGTCTCGCGGTCAGCACCAGCGCCGCGCCCTGGGCCGCCAGCAGCAACGCTATTGCGCGTCCGATACCCGATGATGCGCCTGTCACCAAGGCGACCTTTCCAGCAAGAGATAAAGACATCGGCGTCAGCTCCAAGCATGAATAATGCCTGCATCCTATAAATGCGAGCGCGCCTTGTCCTCCCGCTTCTTGCTGTCTACGCGCGGCCTGTCACGCCGCCGAGCCGCGCTGGGCCATCCGTCCCGGCAACTCCTGAGCCGCCTGCCTGGCATCATCGGCAGGCCGTATCAACAAGCAGCCCAGCACACCGAGCGCGCCCCCGGCCAAGCTGTAGAACACGGGCGCCAACGAGATCCCCGTAGCCTGAATCAGCCACGTGACGATGAACTGCGCGAATCCGCCAAAGATCATGACGGCGATGTTGTAGCAAACCGCCAAGCCGGCCGAGCGCACATTCGTCGGAAACTGTTCTCCGAGCGCCGTCGCGAAGGGTCCAAGAAAGCCGCCCAGCAATATGCTCAGCACCGTGAATGCGACGATCAGATTCGGCAGGGTCGGCGTCGACTGCACCCACGAGAAGAGCGGATACATCAATAGCGCATAGGGCAGCAGAAACGACAGCATCACCGGCTTTCTTCCACGGCGATCCGAAATCGCGCCGGAAATGGGAATGACGACGATCAGTGCAAGCAGCCCGATGGCCTGCGCGGTGAAGGCATCATGCAGCGCGAAGCCGAACTGACGGGTCACGAAGGTCGGCAGATAGATGATGAATGTATAAACGGAAGCCGTGGCGCACGTGGTCAGGCACAGCGTGGCTGCGATGGACCGCGGAAACCGGCCCAACATGGCTGCCAGACTGACCGTCTCCCCCTTGCGCAGCGACGCCGCGGACTCTTCGGGCTCATCCAGATACCGCCGGATCCACCATCCCAGCGGCGCGATCAGCAGTCCCACGACAAACGGAATGCGCCACATCCCGTCGAGCAGCTGTTGCTCGGTGAAGATCGATGTCAGCAGAAACCCCGTGGCGGCGCCGCCTAGATTGGCGAGATTCTGGCCGAACATCTGCCACGCGCCATAGAGCCCCTTTTTGTCCTTGGGCGCGGCTTCCACGAGATAGGCGGTGGACGATGCGAACTCGCCCCCGGTCGCAATCCCCTGCAGCAGGCGGGCCAGCACGATCAGGACGGGCGCGGCCACGCCTATGGTCGCATACGAAGGCGTGAAGACCATGATGAGCAAGGACACCGTCATCAACGCTATGATCAGTTGCAGCGCTGACTTCCTGCCCTTGCGGTCCGCGTACATGCCGATAGCAATGCCACCTATTGGGCGCGTGACGAAACCGACTCCGAAGGTCGCCAGCGTCAACAGCAGCGCGGTATGCTCGCCCGCTTCGGGAAAGAACACCTTGGCAATGATGAACGCCATCGCCGCGAATACGCCGAAGTCATACCATTCGAGCGCATTGCCAAATATCGCCGCCGTCAATTGCAGCCATCGCGGGGCGCTCTTCTTTTTTGCCTTATTCATGTCCAGTCTCCTCCCAACTGCTATTTAGTCGTTGTTATCCAGCGGCAGCGCTCTTTCGGCTATCCGGGAAAGCACCGCGCTCCCAACTGGAATGGCGGCATCGTTGAAATCGAAGTGCGAAGTGTGCAGCCCGTGCACATGATCCGGATCGCCCGTTCCCAGGTGCAGATACGCCCCGGGCCGTTCGCGCAGCATGTAGGCGAAATCCTCCCCGCCAAGACTGGGCACCGGATGCCGCACGACATGCTGCTCGCCCACCACGTCCTGCGCCGCCAGCCTGGCCAAGCGGGTCTGCGGTTCCGTATTGACCGTGGCCGGCACGTTCGGCTCATAGTCCAGGGTCGCCGATCCGCCCAGCCCTCTCGCGACGCTTTCCACGGTTTCCCGCAGGCGGGCCTGCAGCACATGCTGGACTTCCGGCCGCAACGATCTGGCGGTACCCGTAAGCACCACCTCGTCCGGTATGACGTTGAAGCCGGCCAAGTTGCCTCCCGCCACGGCGCACAGGCTGAGTACGCCGGCGTCCAGCGGATCCAGGTTGCGGCTCACGATGGAATGCGCCGCAACGATGACGTGGCCGGCGATCAAGACCGGGTCTACCGTTCTTTGAGGCGCAATTCCCCCGTGGCCGCCCTTGCCCCGGATGCGGATCGTGATGCGATCGGACGCCGCCATGACGGGCCCGACCGGAATGGATACCGTCCCCAGAGGCAGCGCCGGCCAGTTGTGCAGCGCGTATACCTCTTGCATCGGGAACCGCTCGAACAGCCCATCCCTGACCATTTCCAACCCGCCGTTGTGTCCCTCTTCTCCGGGTTGAAAGATCAGATAGACCCCGCCATTGAAATTGCGGGTGCGCTGCAGATAAGCGGCGGCGGCCAACAGCATGGCGACGTGGCCGTCGTGGCCGCAGGCATGCATCTTTCCGTCATCGGCCGACGCGTACCCCAGCCCCGTGCATTCGCGCATGGGAAGCGCGTCCATGTCCGCTCTCAGGCCGATCGCCCGTCCGCTGCTCGTTTCGCGGCCTGGAATGAATCCGACCACGCCGGTGCGTCCGATGTTGGTGTGGAATCCGATGGAGAGCCGACGCAGCTCGTCGCAAACCAGCGCCGCCGTTCGGTGTTCCTCAAAACCTAATTCTGGATGCGCGTGCAAGTCGTGCCGTATCTGCCTGTACCTGGCGGCATCCGCGGACAAATGATCAAGGAGTTTCTGTGGCATGGGCTTGGGTCTTCGCTATTGAAGTTTTGGTCTACGCATGTTCACTACCGCCCGAATGGTAGAGACACGCCATCCATGCCGTAAAATGCTATTTAACGATGCCCGTCATACTAATAAGGTATATCCATGGATCTGCGGCAGTTGCGCTACTTCGTTGCCGTCGCCGAACGCGGCAGCATCAGTCTCGCGGCTCAGTCGGTGCACATCGCCCAACCGGCATTGACCCGCCAGATCCAGGCATTGGAAGAAGAGCTGGGCACTGCCGTTTTTGAACGAACTACTCGCGGCGTCCACCTGACCGAAGCAGGCAAGCAGCTGCTCCTGGACGCGAACCGTCTGCTGGGCGATGCGACCGCGGCAATGGAGCGCGCGCAGCGCGCGGGACGCGGCGAGATCGGGCACCTGACCATTGCCTTGCCAGTCATGCTGACGCTGCGCTCCCTGCTTGCCGACGCGCTGCGGCAGTTCCGCCGGGAAGCCCCCGGGGTCTCGTTGACGCTCAGTCATCTGCTGTCGGATGCACAGATCGAACTTCTGCCTACGGGCAGGCTGGACGCGGGATTCACGCTATTCAGGCCGGTCGACGACCCGGCGTTCAAAGGCATCCCCATCTATTCCGAGAAGATGCTGGTCGCCTATCCCGCCGACTGGCACTGGGACCATGGCAGCCCGACGTCCTTGCGCGAACTCGCCGGCCGGGACTTCATCTGGCTGCCGCGCAATGCAGCGCCCGTCTGGCATGACAGGCTGATCCACTGCTTTTTCAAGGCCGGATTCGTGCCCCGCTCATCGATACAGGGCGTGGATGTCGGATCGATGCTGACCCTGGTCGCCGCAGGCTTGGGCTGCACCGTTCTGCCTGACTCGGCCACGCGCGCGGCGCCGCCCACCGTCGCCTTCAAGGAACTGCCCGATCTGGACGTGGTCCAGCATTGGGAGCTGGTCTGGCGGGCCGACAATCAGTCGGCGCCGCTCGAGCGGTTTATCGACATCGTCACGACCCATGTCGCGGACCCTGCCCGCCGTCTTGTATGAATGGCGGCGGGCGCTCCCGCCTGGCGTCGGCCCGCGCTACCGCTCGCAACTCCAGTACGGGCAGCCCGAGCGCCCGATGATGGCCGAAGCCAGCTCGCCCGGTTGGCGGAGCATGCCCTTCAGGGCGCTTGCCTGCGCCCGCAATGGCGCTGAATCCGTCCGGTACATTCCCCGCTCGTCGAGCAGGAAGTTCATCTTCAAACGCGCCTGGCGCGCCTTTTCAAGATCGAGTTCGGCGCCCTCAGCTTGAAACACCGCGCCATAGATCCGTGCTTGGATTTCGCAGTACTGGTCCGCCGCGGTCAGCGCCTCTTGCGTCGCGGCATCCGTATAGAGTTTGCGCAATCCCGCGATCTGCGCACGGCAGCTTTGGTACTGCAGCGGCATGAACCTTGCCAACAAAGCCAGGTCCCTGTCGCCAGGTTTCGCGCAGCGCCGCAGATCCGGCGTTTGCGATCCGTCGCGCGCAGCGGCGGACAAGGTGTCCGCTATGCACTCATCCAACGACGGCGCTTTCCAAAGCGCCTGGGCCGAGCCCAGCAATCCCATGTTTCCCAGCGTGCGCCCAAACCGCGCGGCGGCAAGCTGTTCCTGCATGTCGCGGTCATGATTGCCGAGCGTTACCGCAACCAGCGCCGCGGCGCCGAGCATGCCGCTGCCGACCAGGACCATAGTCGCCGTCATGGGCCGCAGGCGCTCGGCATACAGCGCGATGCCCGCGAGTAGCGCCCCCGCGAGCAAACCTCCCAGGTGCGCCGCATTATCGACGTCGAACGCGAAGCCCGCGCCGAAGGTCAGCAGCAGGCTGAACAGCAGATTGCCAGGCGGAATGTGCGGCCGGCCCATGCGCCGGTCATGCAGGCCATAAGCGATGGCCGCCCCGAAAATGCCCAGGATCGCACCAGACGCCCCGCAACTCAGGAAAAACTCGTCGCGATGCCATAGCGCGGTGACCAGGCTGCCGCACAGGCCCGACAGCAGATACACGCCCAGGAACACCCAGGAACGCATGCGCGCTTCAAGAATGATCCCCAGCGACCACAGCGCCAGCATGTTGATTGCCAGATGCAGGAAGCCTACGTGCAGGAACATGCTGGTGAACAAGCGCCAATACTCGCCCGACAAGGTCAACGCCGGCACGTTGCCGCCCCAGGCTATCAGGAAGGAGGTTTGGCTCAGGCTCTCGAACGCGCGCGTGTCCAGAAATCCCGCGGCGCAGTACACCGCGATATTGCAGGCGATGAGCAAGAGCGTGATCTTGCTGGCGCATATTCTTTTGAGCAGGGACGTGCGTTGGAATGGAGGCATCAGGTAGGCATGTCAAAGAGTGGGCATTATCTTAACCAAGCCGCGCACCGGCCTGGAGGCCGCAAGATACGCGCGCGATGCATCGGTGCAGCGAGCGTTTCAGCCGCCGGCCTTCGGCGCCGGTTCCTCGTTGCGGCACCCCGCGTATTGATATTGTCCCGGCTTGCCGAGTTTTGCAGTGAACGTGCATGGCTCGCCGGAATATGCGTGCGTGGCCTGCACTTGCAGCACATTGCCGGCGACAACCACGCTCTGCTTGCCCTGCCCGCAACTCCAGAAGGTGGTCGAGAGTTCCGCGAAGGTCTGCTCCGCAACAAGCGTGGCGGGACGGCCGGAGGTCGCGGAAGCGACCCATTGAATCCGGACGCGGCAGCTGACGTGCTCGAAACCCACCTCTTCCACCACGATACGGTACGCGCCCGTGGCCGCGCCATCGGTCCAGCGGCCGCCTTGCATCACGCGCGCGACCGACGCCTCCGCCTGCGTTTCAGCGACAGCCCCGGCCGCCTGTAGCGTCAGCAAAAGGAGCACAGCAAGAGTTCTCATGACTTTCATTCCGCAGACCGCCTGGAGTTATCAGTGACCGTCAAGCGCACCGTCATTGCGCTGCCGTGCACTTATACCATTCGGGTGTGGAGCCGTTCGTCGTCAATTTGACGCCGCAAAAGGAAATCCAATACTCTGCGCCGATGATTACGATAAGAACCTCCCGCCCCGACGAAGGCGCACGCGCCGTCGAAATCTGGCGCAACGCGGTCGACGCCACGCACGACTTTCTATCACCCGAGGATCGCCAAGCCATCGATGAGATGGTGTGCGATTTTCTCCCCCAAGTGCCGCTCTGGCTTGCGGTCGACGCCAATGACTATCCCCAGGCATTCATGCTGATCGACAACGGCCACATGCAGGCGCTGTTCGTCGATCCTGCCTGCCGTGGAACAGGCATAGGCGCCGCGCTGGTGCGGCACGGCCTCTTGCTGCATCCCAACATGACGACGGACGTCAATGAACAGAACGGCCAGGCGGTAGGCTTCTATGAAAAGATGGGCTTCAAGCGTATAGGCCGCTCGCTGCTTGATGATCAAGGCAGGCCCTACCCGTTGATCCGTCTGGAATATCGGAGCTGAACGGAAAAAAACAAAGCCACCTGCGGGTGGCTTTTTCCATGGCTGACACTTTGCTAGGGTGCCGTTTTACGCCGGCAGTTTTTATCAGCCATTCGCATAACGTGCTTGCACCGCGCTCGCTGAAATCAGGCCAACAAAATGAAAAGGCCGTCAGTGATTTCTCACTGACGGCCTTTGGAACTGCTGGTCGGGACGGCGGGATTCGAACTCGCGACCCCTTGCACCCCATGCAAGTGCGCTACCAGGCTGCGCTACGCCCCGAAAGAAAAAGAGTATAGCAGACGCATTCGTGCAAAAAAAGCGCTGAATACTCAAAAAAATTTTCGCGCTGCGCTCATCGATTGCATCAACCGCATGCGCATCGATGCGCGCGGCGCGAGGTACTGCTCAATGCAACGCGCGGCTTGCGCCGCGCGTTGCAGGTAATGCGTTCAAACCATGTGGGGAATGACGATGCGCTGCGTTCAAGCCGCAGGGCTTGCATTGCCGGCGCTTGCGCCGGCAACGTTTGCCGCCGTGCCCAAGGCTTCGGCCAGCATCGTCGAGACGTTGCCCAGTTCGTTGCGCAAGGCTTGCATCTCGGCGCCCGACAGACGCACTGCAGCGTCCTGATCGTGCGGCACGTCGCGCGCATCGCCCAGGCGATTGCGCGCGCCGCTGATCGTGAAGCCTTGCTCATACAGCAGGGAACGGATACGGCGGATCAGCAGCACTTCGTGATGCTGGTAGTAGCGGCGGTTGCCGCGCCGCTTCACCGGCTTGAGTTGCGTGAATTCCTGTTCCCAATACCGCAAGACATGGGGCTTGACGCCACACCCGATGGTGAAGTAACGCTTGGCGGGAATGGGCGGTAAGGTAACGGTGGATTCGGTACGTGTCATAAGGGGATTTTATGCCGCGATGCGTCAGGTGCCGATAACAATTGCCGACAAAGCGTATCACTCCTCGGCGTCGGATTCTGCGGGTGCCGCCTGCTCCACCACGCTCTTGAGTTTCTGACTCGCGTGGAAGGTGACCACGCGGCGTGCGGCGATGGGAATGGTCTCGCCGGTTTTGGGGTTGCGGCCAGGACGCGGCGGCTTGTCGCGCACCTGGAAATTGCCGAAGCCCGAGAGCTTGACGGAATCTCCGCGCGCCAGGGCGTCGCGGATTTCCTCGAAGAAGGTATCGACGATGTCCTTGGCTTCGCGCTTGTTCAGACCGACCCGCTCAAAGAGCAGTTCGGCCAGCTCGGCCTTGGTCAGAGTGCGCGGCTCGGCAGCAAGCATACTGTTCCCCATGGTTCAAGCGCGTTGGCGCGCGCCATGCGCAGCCACCAAGGCTTCCTTGATACGCGCCAGGCAATCCGCCACCCTGGCTTCGTCCAGCGTGACCTCAGTGTCCTGTAGCCAGAAACGGAAAGCAAGGCTTTTCTCGGTGACGGGCTCGCTGCCTTGGACCTTCTCGCGCCACACGTCGAACAGGCGCGTGTCCTGTACCACCGCCAATTGCGGGTCCGCCTTGACGGCCGCGGCGACGGTGTCGAGCATGGATTGCGCCGACACATGGGCATCGACCCACAGCGCCAAATCGCGCACCACCACGGGCTGACGCGAGAGCTCGCGCACTTGCGGCAGTTCGCCTTCGGACAAGGCGGCAGCGTCCAGTTCGAACACGACGGGCGCATGCGCCAAGTCGGCTTGCTGGGCCCAACGCGGGTGCAGTTCGCCAATCCAGCCAACGTGCTTGCCGTCCAGTTCGATGCGCGCGCCGCGGCCCGGATGCAGTGCGGGATGCGCCGCGGCTTCGAAACGCAGACGGCTGCCGCGCGCGCCGAACAGCGCCTCGACATCCATCTTCACGTCGTAGAAATCCACTTGGCGAGTCGCCACACCCCACTGCTCTTCCACGGCCGGGCCCCAGGCCGCGCCTGCCAGCCTCATCGGCTGGCGCACGCCTGCCACTTCGAGCGGACCATCCTGGACGGACGCATCGCGCATGAACACGCGGCCCAGTTCGAACAGGCGCACGCGCGTCTGCTTGCGATTGGCGTTGTGGCGGATGTTGGCGACCAGGCTGGCGATCAGGCTGGAGCGCATGACCGACAGATGGCTGGCGATGGGATTGACCAGGCGCACCGGCGTTTCGTTGCCGGCGTAGTCGCGTTCCCAGTCGGCTTCGACGAAGCTGTAGTTCACGACTTCCTGGTAGTCCTGCGCGGCAGCCAGGCGGCGCAGCGCATGCGCGCCGCGACGGATTTCCGGTTGCGAGAACATCTTGGCGCGCGCCATCGGCGGCTCCACGGGGATGTTCTCGAAACCGTAGATGCGGGCCACTTCCTCGATCAGGTCTTCTTCAAGCTCCAGGTCGAAGCGATAGGAAGGCGGCGTGACGATGAAGTCATCGCCTTCGACCTTGAAGTCCAGGCCCAGGCTGCCGAAGATCTTGGCGACCTCAGCCTGCGTGACCGGCACGCCCAGCACACGATGGCAGCGCGGCAGGCGCATCCGCACCGGTTCGCGCTTGGGCAGGTTGACGATCTGGTCGTCCAGCGGGCCGGCTTCGCCGCCGCAGATGTCGATGATCAGGCGCGTGATGAATTCGATGTGCTCGGGGATCGTGGCGTAGTCCACGCCGCGCTCGCCGCGGTGGCTGGCTTCCGAGCTGAACTTGTAGCGGCGCGCGCGGCCGGCGAGCGACTGCGGCCACCAGAACGCAGCTTCCAGATAGATGTTGCGGGTGTCGAGCGTGACGGAAGTCGCTTCGCCACCCATGATGCCGGCCAGGCTTTCCACCTGATCCCCTGCGACCACCACGCCTACCGTCGCATCCAGCGTGACGGTCTGGCCGTTCAGCAGTTCAAGCGTTTCGCCTTCGCGCGCCCAGCGCACGCTGAGGTCGCCGCGGATCTTGTCCAGGTCGAACACGTGCGAAGGGCGGCCCAGTTCGAGCATGACGTAGTTGGAGATGTCCACCAGCGCCGACAGCGAACGTTGGCCGGCGCGCTCCAGGCGCGTCTTCATCCAGTCGGGCGTCGCGGCGCGGGCGTTGACGCCGCGAATCACGCGGCCGCCGAAACGGCCGCACAGCTCAGGCGCTTCGACCTTGACCGACAGACGCTCGTCCAGTGTGACGGGCACGGCGACCGCGGTGGGCACGGACAGCGGCGCGCCGGTCAGCGCGGCGACTTCGCGCGCCACGCCCAG
>LNAP01009186.1_pt1 | contig 13572 bp, 13 predicted proteins | sample 602601 | NCBI WGS metagenome assembly LNAP01 (sample SAMN02440304, study PRJNA202911) | soil metagenome | biome: Subtropical and temperate rainforests or woodlands; isolation source: soil samples (1 kg each in a 20% v/v slurry with milli Q water) were... ...
TGCGTGAATCGAAAGCAGCATCTGTGGATAACATTCCAAGCCTGAGTTCGTTGCAGTGGGCCGGGATCTCGGTGCCGCTGCTGCATTGGCAGCATCAGGCCTGGATCAAGTGGCGGGACATGCCTGATCTGATGCAGGCACAACGGCCGTTCAAGATCGTAGGCACTTGCAGTTGAAGGTAGAGTGACAAAATAAAAAAGGGGCAGACTTCACAGTCTGCCTCTTGGGTTAATCAGCCTCTCAAAAAGCCTCCGCATAAGCCTTCCAAAACATCAATCCTCATCTCGTAACAGCGCCATCAGTTCATCGGTTCGCCATTTGATATCCGCTTTACCTCGCGCGGCTTCGAACTGATCGGGAGCGCCAGTCTTGCGAGACTCGTCATTTGGCTTCGGGATCGTGACTTCGCCCTCGTTGTTCATGATTGTCGACATGATAATTTCCTGAGCTTTGTCTGTTGAAATGTCGGGTTCCTACTGCTCTGTAGGATCTGACCGCGACACCTGTGTCACGGCCAAAGCCTTTTCCTTTTCAAAACCGCGAAACACTCCTCATCGCCTCCACCAGATAGCGCATCGCAATCTGGTCGCTTTCCGACAGCTCCCGATAGCGTTCCAACAACTTCATCTCGTCCGAGCTGACCCGACGCCTTCGGCGCGCACTGGTCAGGCAAGGAAGGATTCCCAGCAACTGGGTGATGCCTTGTACTTTCGTCATGGACGATGTCCTTCTATAAGCCCGAGAAAACTTCAAAAACCGCATCGCCCTCTCCTTTTTGTAGTCGCCGGCCTGAAGGGCAGAGGTCGGTCATGAACACAGAATAGGAACTATCGCGGCGGTGAAAAGCGATTTTTAGAGTAATTAGTCAAAAAAAGCAGAAATGCCCTATAAATCAGAAAGTACTGTCGGAAAACTTAACCGACATTTCTTGTTTCATTGCCATGAAGCCAAAGTGCTACCAATCATTTTTTCTCCGCAACCGAACGGTTTAAGCTATTTGTTATCTGTTTAATGTCCGTTGCGTTTGGCCGAAGGCATGTCCGAACCTTTATTTTTGATCCAGCACGTGCCAGGACACGACAGGTTGAACTTATGCACCGCAGGAATTTGCTCAAAGCATCCATGGCCATCGCCGCCTACACCGGTTTATCAGCCACCGGCCTGCTGGCTTCGCGGGCCTGGGCCGGTACCGGCGCGGCAGATGGCGAGGCTCAGGCATTCGATTTCGAAGCGCTGAAGATCCAGGCCAAGCAGCTCGCCGGCAATCGCTATCAGGACACCAAGCAGGTGTTGCCGCCGACCCTGGCGACCATGACTCCGCAAAACTTCAACGCGATCCGCTACGACGGCAATCACTCGCTCTGGCATGACCTCAAGGGTCAGCTGGATGTGCAGTTCTTCCATGTGGGCATGGGGTTCAAGCAGCCGGTGCGCATGTACAGCGTCGACCCCAAGACGCGTCAGGCGCGGGAAGTGCATTTCCGCCCTTCCCTGTTCAACTATGAAAAAACCACGGTCGACACCAAACAGCTCACGGGCGACCTGGGGTTTTCCGGATTCAAGCTGTTCAAGGCACCGGAGCTGGACCGGCACGACGTACTGTCCTTCCTCGGCGCCAGCTATTTCCGCGCGGTCGATGCCTCAGGCCAGTACGGTCTGTCGGCACGCGGGCTGGCGATCGATACCTATGCCAAGAAGCGTGAAGAGTTCCCGGACTTCACCAAGTTCTGGTTCGAGACCCCGGACAAAAACAGCACCCGCTTCGTGGTCTATGCCCTGCTGGATTCGCCGAGCGCCACCGGTGCCTACCGTTTCGACATCGACTGCCAGGCCAGCCAGGTTGTCATGGCCATCGATGCCCACATCAATGCCCGCACTGCCATCGAACAACTGGGCATCGCGCCGATGACCAGCATGTTCAGCTGCGGCACCCATGAACGGCGCATGTGCGACACGATTCACCCGCAAATCCACGACTCTGATCGCCTGGCCATGTGGCGCGGCAACGGCGAGTGGATCTGCCGCCCGCTGAACAACCCGGCCACCCTGCAATTCAACGCTTTCGCCGACACCGACCCGAAAGGTTTCGGTCTGGTGCAGACCGATCATGAGTTCGACAGCTATCAAGACACCGTCGACTGGTACAGCAAGCGTCCGAGCCTGTGGGTAGAACCTACGACCGCGTGGGGCGAAGGCTCTATCGATCTGTTGGAAATTCCTACGACGGGCGAAACCCTGGATAACATCGTCGCGTTCTGGACCCCGAAGAAACCGGTCGCGGCCGGCGACTCACTGAACTATGGCTACAAGCTGTACTGGAGCGCACTGCCACCGGTCAGCACACCGTTGGCGCGGGTCAACGCCACTCGTTCGGGCATGGGCGGTTTCATCGAAGGCTGGGCACCTGGCGAGCATTACCCGGAAGTCTGGGCTCGACGGTTTGCCGTGGACTTCACCGGAGGCGGCCTGGATCGCTTGCCTGAAGGCACGGGGATCGAGCCGGTGGTCACGTGCTCGAACGGGCAGGTCAAGGATTTCAACGTGCTGGTGCTCGATGACATCAAGGGCTACCGGATTACCTTTGACTGGTACCCGACCAATGACAGCGTGGAGCCGGTGGAGCTGCGGCTGTTCATTCGCACCAATGACCGGACGTTGAGTGAAACCTGGTTGTACCAGTATTTCCCGCCGGCGCCTGAGAAGCGTAAGTACACCTGAGAGTAATCGGGGGTCTGGGCTGGCCCCTTCGCGGGCAAGCCCGCTCCCACAAGGATCGGCGGTGTCGCACAAAATGAGTGAACTCCACTACACCCCTGTGGGAGCGGGCTTGCCCGCGAAGACGGCCGAACAGGCAACAAACACTCCTGCACAGAAACGCAAAAGCCCCGATCACAACGACCGGGGCTTTTTGGTTTTACCGCCTCAATCAGTCGCGCAAATCCGACTCATGAATCGGCTGCTCACGATGGGTAGCCCGATGATACTGCGCCGGCCAGATGGCCTTGCGTCCACCCAGGTCATCATCGGCATGCAGCGGCCAGTACGGATCACGCAGCAGCTCGCGGGCCAGAAAGATGATGTCAGCCTGACAGGTGCGCAGAATGTGCTCAGCCTGCGCCGGCTCGGTAATCATTCCTACCGTGCCGGTGGCAATGCCTGACTCTTTGCGTACACGTTCAGCGAAGCGGGTCTGATAACCGGGACCTGTAGGAATCTCGGCGTTGACCGCCGTACCGCCCGACGAGACGTCAATCAGATCTACGCCCAACGCGTGGAGGCGTCGCGCCAGCTCTACGGTTTCATCCGGGTTCCAGCCGTCTTCCACCCAATCGGTGGCCGACACCCGCACGAACAGCGGTAGCTCTTCAGGCCATACCGCACGCACCGCTTCGGTGACTTGCAGCACCAGCCGGATGCGATTCTCGAACGAGCCACCATATTGATCGCGCCGCTGATTGCTCAGGGGCGAAAGAAACTGATGCAACAGGTAGCCGTGGGCAGCGTGTATTTCCACCACTTTGAAACCGGCGGTCAGCGCTCGCTTGGCCGAAGCGACAAAGGCCTGAATGACCTCGGCAATCTCGCTTTCATCGAGCTGCTTGGGATGGGTGTGCTGCGGGTCGAAAGCAATCGGCGACGGCCCCACCGGCATCCAGCCACCGTCTTCGGGTTTGACGCTGCCATGTTTTCCGATCCACGGCCGATGGGTGCTGGCCTTGCGCCCGGCGTGAGCCAACTGAATGCCGGCCACAGCGCCTTGCGCCGCAATGAAGCGCGTGATGCGTTGCAACGGTTCGATCTGTTCATCGTTCCACAGGCCGAGGTCCTCGGCGGTGATGCGCCCGTCGGCCGTGACCGCCGTGGCTTCGGTAAACACCAGGCCGGCGCCGCCGACAGCACGGCTGCCGAGGTGGACGAGGTGCCAGTCATTGGCCAGTCCATCGACGCTGGAGTACTGGCACATCGGCGATACCGCAATGCGGTTGAGCAGGGTCAATTGACGAAGGGTATAGGGTTCAAGCAGCAGACTCATGGGGCACCTCTCGAATCAGTGGGCAGGCTCCAGGGTTCTGGAGTGACAGGAAAAAGGTGCAGCACCCGCCCCCGCGGGCAAAAAATTCGACAAGACGTCACAAGGAGAATCAAGCAGTGCTTAGAGACTAGTCGACATCGGGGGATGAGGGAGGGTTCCGAGGGATTCGGTGTCAGAAAGATCGCTATCGCGAGCAGGCTCACTCCCACAGGGTTTGCGCAAATCCTGTGGGAGTGAGCCTGCCCGCGAAGGGCTTAACGCGGTTCGATGTGGGCAATCATCAACTGCACCGTTTCGTTGCCACGAAACTCGTTGAGGTCGAGTTTGTAGGCCAATTCCACCCACTTGATGGTCGGATTCGGCCAGATGTCGCGGTCGATTCCGAAGGCAATGCCATCCAGTTTTACCGAACCGCATTCACTCTTCAGTACCACTTTGAGGTGCCGCTCGCCGACCACTCGCTGCTCGACCAGCTGGAACACGCCGTGGAACAACGGCTCCGGGAAGTGCTGCCCCCAAGGTCCGGCATGGCGCAGGGCGCGGGCCAGTTCCAGGTGGAATTCCTCGACCGCCAGCGTGCCGTCCGACAACAATCGCCCGGTCAGGTCTTCTTCGCGCAATTGCCTACGCACTTCCGCGTCAAAGGCTTCGGCGAACAACGGAAAATTCGCTTCCGGCAGCGTCAGGCCGGCGGCCATCGCATGGCCACCATATTTGCTGATCAAATTCGGATGCTGCGCCGCCACCACGCTCAATGCGTCGCGAATATGAAAACCCTGAACCGAACGTCCCGAGCCCTTGAGCAAACCATCGCCGGCATCGGCAAAGGCAATGGTCGGACGGAAATAGCGATCTTTCATACGCGATGCAAGGATTCCGATGACACCTTGGTGCCACTCGGGATCGAACAGGCACAGGCCGAACGGCATCGACTCGACCGGCAAATCCTTGAGTTGAGCCAGCGCTTCACGCTGCATGCCCTGCTCAATGGATTTGCGGTCCTGGTTCATGCCGTCGAGTTGTGCGGCCATTTCACGTGCCAGACCAGCGTCTTCGGTGAGCAGGCATTCGATGCCCAGGCTCATGTCATCCAGCCGCCCCGCCGCGTTCAGACGCGGACCAACAATGAAACCCAGGTCGGTAGAGGTGATGCGCGTGTGATCACGTTTGGCGACCTCGAGGATCGCCTTGATCCCCGGCCGCGCACGCCCGGCGCGAATCCGCTCCAGGCCTTGGTGCACCAGAATCCGGTTGTTGGCATCCAGCGGTACCACGTCGGCGACGCTGCCAAGAGCCACAAGGTCCAGCAACTCGCCGATGTTCGGCTGCGGCTTGCTCTCGTACCAGCCGAGGCTACGCAAACGCGCGCGCAGGGCCATCAGTACATAGAAGATCACTCCGACGCCGGCCAGCGCCTTGCTCGCAAACCCGCAACCCGGCTGATTCGGATTGACGATGGCATCGGCCAGCGGCAACGCGTCACCGGGCAAGTGGTGGTCGGTGACCAGCACTTGGAGCCCGGCCTTTTTCGCCGCCGCCACGCCTTCAACGCTGGAGATCCCGTTGTCCACAGTGATCAGCAACTGGGGTGTACGGGTCAGCGCCACTTCGACGATTTCCGGCGTCAGGCCGTAGCCATACTCAAACCGGTTCGGCACCAAATAGTCGACGTGCGCCGCGCCCAGCAGGCGCAAGCCCAACATGCCCACGGTGCTGGCCGTCGCGCCATCGGCGTCGAAGTCACCGACGATCAGAATCCGCTGACGCTGCTCGAGCGCCGTCACCAGCAAATCCACCGCGGCATCGATGCCTTTGAGTTGCTGGAACGGAATCAGCCGCGCCAGGCTCTTGTCCAGTTCAGCCTCGGACAGCACGCCCCGCGCCGCGTACAGACGGGTCAGCAGTGGCGGCAGATCACCGAGGAATGGCAGGGTATCGGGCAACAGGCGAGGTTCGATGCGCATGGGGTGACAGGTGCTTCTCTTGGAGACGTAGGACAAAACCGGATAACGCGGACCAGCAGCGAATAATCAGCCGCGTTCGCCGCTCAGCCACTGCAACTGGACTTCGTGCTGACCACGGTCGTCGGTGACGAAAATCGTTCCTTCGCTGATCATCACGTCCCACTTGATAACCCGGGGCATGTCTTTGGCCAGGGTTTCCAGCACTTCCTGCGGAACTGCAGCGATGTGCACGTTTTTCAGGTTTTTGATCGCCGGGATCACTTTGGTCTCCCAGACGCGCAGGCTGCCGTAGGCCAGCAGGCTGGTGCGCTCGGTGCGACGCGAGCACCAGGTCAGGCGATCGGCGTCTGGCTGGCCGACTTCGATCCAGTGCAGGACGCGGTCGTCCAGGCTCTTTTCCCACAGGGCAGGTTCGTCCACGTCTGACAGACCGCGACCGAACGACAACTGCTCGTTGTACCAAAAGGCGTAGGCCAGCAGCCGCACGGTCATACGCTCTTCGGTCTCCGAAGGGTGACGGGCGATGGTCTGCTTCACGCTCTCGTACACGCTGCGGTCGAGGTCGGTAAGGTTCAGTTCAAACTTGTAGGTCGTGGACGGCTGGGCCATGAACGGGCTTCTTGATACGGGGAAAGGCGGCAAGTCTAACCGATGCGGTAGGCAATCCACGAATTGAAGGCGATCAACCTTGGTCGTCTGACGTTCGGCTATGTTAAAACCCTGTCTTCGCTCAACCTTTGTCCTACAGGATCCAGCATGCCGCTCACCGGAAAACCGCTCTCAGGGCTGAAAGTCATTGAATTGGGTACGTTGATCGCCGGGCCGTTTGCCTCGCGCATTTGCGGCGAGTTCGGTGCCGAGGTGATCAAAATCGAGTCCCCCGATGGCGGCGATCCGTTGCGCAAATGGCGAAAACTGTATGAAGGCACCTCGCTGTGGTGGTTCGTCCAGGCGCGCAACAAAAAATCCCTGACCCTGAACCTCAAACACCCCGACGGGCTGGCGATTCTGAAAAAACTGCTCAGCGAAGCGGACATCCTGATCGAGAACTTTCGCCCTGGCGTGCTGGAAAAGCTCGGCCTGGGCTGGGAAGTCTTGCACGCACTGAACCCGAAACTGGTGATGGTGCGTCTCTCGGGTTTCGGTCAGACCGGGCCGATGAAGGATCAGCCAGGCTTTGGCGCCGTCGGTGAATCCATGGGCGGCTTGCGCTACATCACCGGGTTCGAAGACCGACCACCGGTGCGCACCGGGATTTCCATCGGCGACTCTATTGCCGCGCTCTGGGGTGTGATCGGCGCATTGATGGCCCTGCGTCATCGCGAGGTCAACGGTGGCCTTGGCCAAGTGGTGGATGTGGCGCTGTATGAAGCGATATTCGCCATGATGGAAAGCATGGTCCCGGAATTCGACGTGTTCGGTTTCATCCGCGAACGCACCGGCAACATCATGCCGGGCATCACGCCCTCGTCGATCCACACCAGTGCCGACGGCAAACATGTGCAGATCGGCGCCAATGGCGACGCGATCTTCAAGCGTTTCATGCTGGTCATTGGACGCGAGGATCTGGCCAACGACCCTGCGCTGGCCAGCAACGACGGACGCGATAACCGTCGCGACGAGATTTATGGGGTGATTGATCGCTGGGCCAACTCGCTGCCGCTGGACACCCTCATCGAGCAGTTGAATCAGGCCGACGTACCGGCCAGCCGGATCTTCAGTGCCGAGGACATGTTCAGTGATCCGCAGTACCTGGCCAGGGAAATGTTCCTCAAGGCCAAGTTGCCGGACGGCAAAGATTTCAAGATGCCGGGAATCGTGCCGAAACTCTCAGAGACACCCGGAACATCGGAATGGGTCGGGCCGCAGTTGGGCGAACACAATGCGCAGGTACTCAACGATCTTGGTTATGACAAGGAACAGATCGCAAAGCTGCGTGAAGACGGGGCCATCTAAGCTGGGCTGCCTGCTGGCGCGCCCCATCAACCACTGCCTGTTGCGCGGCGGGCGAGCATTGTGCGCGTTTGCGTTTTTCTTGCTGCTCGCTGGCCAGGCTCAGCCAACGTTGGCGCAACCGAAAGAAACCCTGGTCTGGTTACTGCGCGACCTTCCACCGCTGATGATTTTCGAGGGTTCGAAAAAGGGCCAGGGAGTCATCGATCAGCTATTACCCATGCTGATCGCCCGCATGCCGCAATACGAACACACCCTGATGCGAGTCAATCGCGCTCGCGGCTTGCAAATGCTCCACGAGCCCTCCCTCACGTGCGATGCGGCGCTGAACTGGAGCAAGGAGCGCGCTGGCTGGATCGCGTTTTCCATTCCGGTCTTTCGCGCCATGAGTAACGGCCTGGCAGTGCGGCGCATCGATCGGGAGGTGCTGACGCCCTTTATCAAGGACGGCGAAGTGGACCTGGCGGCCCTGTTGGCCAGTGGCCGAGAGAAACTGGGCATTATTGCCGAGCGCAATTACGGCGAATATCTCGACGCACTGCTCAAACAAGCGCCAGCCAATTCACTGACTCTCCATTACGGAAACGATGCGTTGGGCAGCCTGTTGCAAATGCAACGCCTGGGGCGCTTGCGGATGCTATTGGGATACCGCTCGGAGATCCGCTACCAGGCCCAGCAGCAAGGGATCGCGGAAGATGAATTGCAGTTCTACCCGATTCGCGGCACGGGCAAATACCTGTCCGGTTACATCGGCTGTACTGACACCCCTCAGGGCCGGCAGGCGATCATCGAAATCAACCAGCTGTTGCGCACCCTGCCCCACGATCACTTGAGCGAGGCATATGCCGCCTGGCTGGACCCCGAAAGCCGCAGCGACTACCTGGAAGCCAGCCGGGTATTTTTCCTGCAGCAGGCCGAGCAATGACAAATCGCAGACAAAAAGAAACCCCGAGAAGTGGGGAGACGACTCGGGGTTAAACGTGGCCTACATAAAGACCAGTGGCAGCAAGCTACAAGCACCGGAGCACAATGCTCGATACTGCTGTTACAAGGTCTGACTGACCTGAGCGAAGGAAGGTTCCCACAAAAAACAATTCAATTTCGGTTGGCCAGGATCTTGTCCTGGGCAGCATTGCGCAACGCCGCGATGACACAGGGCTCCAGCCTGCCTTCGGCGATCAGCACGTCGCGATGCAATCCGTCGACGACATCCGTCAGCAGACGCTTGCTGGTCAGCTGGGCCTGATTGAACGCCCGTTCGACCACGATCGCGCCGGTCGCATTTTTCAGTGTCACCAGGCATTCGCCATGGGTTCCCGACGGGGTCAACGTTACCTGATACGGGCTCAGAGCTTCACCGAGCAATAGACTGATACTTTCCATCTCGATCACCACTCAATAGTCCGAAAACAAAGTGCCAGAGGCGTTCCTACAGTAAATGACCACGGGCTCGAGAAGAAAGTTCTGGATACCGACTGCTGGTGAACCTGCGCTGCGGGTCAATAGAGCATGCACGGCCAAGATGACAGATAAAAAACAACCGCGTCATGCCTGCTGCTTGCGCTTGCCGATATCGGTCCATCCTCCCAGCAGGCCCCGCAATTGTCCGTCGGCACCGTAAAAAGGCACCGTCCACTGATAGATATGCCTGACGCCGTTGTTGAACTTCAATTGACGCTCACTGAAGCGCGTCTTGCGCGTACCGAGCTGGGCCATGAACTCTGCGTGCAGCAGTTCAGCGGTCTCTTTGGGCAAGACGTCCAGTTCAATCAACTGTCGTCCCTGAACCTGGTCGAAACGAGTCGACAAGCCCTCCTCATAACTTTTGTTGCACATGATCAATCGCCCTTCCAGATCACGAACAAACATCGGATCGGGCATGGCGTCCATCAACGCGTGCTGGAAGGCGAGTTGATCGCTCAGACTTTTTTCGGCATCCAGGCGCTGCTGGATCAATATCGTGAGCCGTCGGTTCCAGAGCAGGGACAACAAGCCGAACAGACTGACAATAAACATTCCCCAGCAGCCCCACTCGGCGAGTCGATGCCAGGTGCCGGGCACCTTGACGGGGACAATCCCATTGAGCCATTTCAGGCGCATGGCGCGCAGTTCGGCAGGATCAAGCGCCTCAAGCGCCTTGTTGAGGATGCTCGACAGCTGAGGTTGACCTTTGCGAACGGCCAGGTGGTCCGCCTCCCATTTGCCCTCCACCGTATACCCGACCTTGAGTTGCCCGGACGGATAGAGGTGGGCTCCGGTTTCGTTTTCGATGGTGGCATAGGCCTCGCCGCTCTCGACCAGCGCCCGGGCCTCCGCGTAGGTTTTGACCGAGCGCAGCTCGATGTCCGAATAGTCGCGGCGAATCGTAGCCTCCAGCGCATGCCGGGTCGGCAACACCAGAACCCTTCCCGACAGCTGCTTCAGGGATTGCACCTCTGGCGCTCCGGCCCGCCCGACGAACACCCAGCCAGCACCACCGAACGCATGACTGAAATCCAGAAACATCTTGCGTTCGTCATTCATCGCCAGCGTCGTACTCATGTCCGCCGCACCACTTTCCAGGCGCCCGAGCAACTGATCGGTGGAAAACGATTCTTCGTGAACAAACCGCAACCCCGTCATCGCGCTGATGCGGTTGAGCAGATCATTGTTCAAGCCATTCCATTGGCCGTGCTTATCCTTGAACAGGTACAACGGATATTGCACCGAGGCGACGACGACATTTGAATGCTCGGCAATCCATTTCAACTCCTGAGCATCCAGCTCGATCCTTGGGCCAGCAACCAATCCTTTAGTATCAGTTGCCGCCAATTGCGACGCGCTCCCCGATTGAGCAAAGCCCAGGGTGCCGAGTAAAAAAAACATCCAGCACGCGGCTGGTTTTAACCCTCTGAAAAACAGCATTGCCACTTCCTTCGTGATCAACTCGCCCGTCCTTCATAGGGCGAAAACCCAGCAAGTGTGACATGCAGAAATGAGAAAGCCCGTCAGGAGACGGGCTTCAAAATGTGACAGATTTAATTGGTTACAGAGGCTTGCCGCGGTTGCCATGCTTGCTGACAAAGGCCTGCACGGCTTTCAAGTCATTTGGCAGCACGGTGCAGCGCTCATCTCGCTCAAACAAATCAGAAAGATGTGCAGGTAGTTCGAGTGCTTTTCCTACACCTGCTTTTTCCACTGCGTCGGGGAATTTGACCGGATGCGCCGTACCGAGGATCACCATCGGGATATCCAGGTTGCGACGGCACTCGCGCGCTGCCTTCACGCCGATGGCAGTGTGCGGATCCAGCAGTTCACCGGTTTGCTCGAAAACCTCGGCAATGGTTTCGCAAGTTTGAGCGTCGTCCACGGCCAGCGAATCGAACAGTTTGCGAGCCTCGGTCCAGCGTTCCTGTTCGACACTGAAACCGCCACCTTGCTTGAAGGTGTCCATCAACCCGGCGATCGCTGCGCCATTGCGACCGTGCAGGTCGAACAGCAGGCGTTCGAAGTTGGACGACACCATGATGTCCATCGACGGCGACAGCGTGGCGTGCAGGGTGTCCTTGACGTACTGATTGCCGCTCATGAAGCGGTGCAGGATGTCGTTGCGATTGGTAGCGACGATCAACTGGTTGATCGGCAGGCCCATGTTGCGCGCCAGGTAACCGGCGAAAATGTCGCCGAAGTTGCCGGTCGGCACCGAGAACGATACCGAACGTGCCGGGCCGCCCAACTGCAGGGCTGCATGGAAGTAGTAAACGATCTGGGCCATGATTCGCGCCCAGTTGATCGAGTTCACGGCCACCAGACGCGTGCCTTTGAGGAAACTCTGGTCGGCGAAGCTGGCCTTGACCATTTCCTGGCAGTCATCGAAGTTGCCTTCGATGGCGATGTTATGGATGTTCTCGCCGAAGATGGTGGTCATCTGGCGACGCACGGTTGTGCGGGTGCAGGATGAAGATGTCGACGTTTTCGCAATGCTTGCAGCCTTCGATGGCGGCCGAACCGGTGTCGCCGGAGGTGGCGCCGACAATCACTACGCGCTCACCCCGTTTTTCCAGCACGTAGTCGAGCAGACGACCCAGCAGCTGCAAGGCGAAGTCTTTGAACGCGAGGGTCGGGCCGTGGAACAGCTCCAGCACCCATTCGTTACCGTTCAGCTGACGCAATGGTGCCACGGCGTTGTGGGAAAACACGCCGTAGGTTTCTTCGAGGATCTTTTTGAAATCGGCATCCGGGATGCTGCCGGTGACGAACGGGCGCATCACCCGGAAAGCCAGCTCGTGATACGGCAGGCCGGCCCACGAAGCGATTTCTTCCTGGGTGAAACGTGGCAGGTTTTCCGGGACGTACAGACCACCGTCCGTGGCCAGACCGGCCAGCAGGACGTCTTCGAAATTCAGGGCCGGTGCCTGGCCGCGGGTACTGATATAACGCATGACTGGCTCCAATAGACAGTGTTCGCAAACCCGGGCCCGCAGGCGAGCCCGGTGAACGATAACGGCTTAGTTCAGGTGCTCGACGCGGATCCGTACGACCGGACCGACTACGCCCGCCAAGGCTTCCAGGGCGGCGATCGCGTCGTTCATGTGCTGTTCCAGCACGCGGTGAGTCAGCAGGATCATCGGCACCAGGCCGTCGTGTTCTTCGACTTCCTTCTGCATGATCGATTCGATGTTGATGCCGCGCTCCGACAGGATGCTCGCCACCTGCGCCAACACGCCCGGATGATCCTTGGCCTGAATGCGCAGGTAATAGGAGCTTTCGCAGGCCTCGATCGGCAGGATCGGGTGGGCCGACAGCGAATCCGGCTGGAACGCCAGGTGCGGCACTCGGTTTTCCGGGTCGGACGTCATGGCGCGAACCACGTCCACCAGGTCGGCGATCACCGACGAAGCGGTCGGTTCCATGCCAGCGCCAGCGCCGTAGAACAGGGTCGAACCGGCAGCATCACCGTTGACCATCACTGCGTTCATCACGCCGTTGACATTGGCGATCAGGCGGTCGGCCGGGATCAGCGTCGGATGCACACGCAGTTCGATGCCGGCTGCGGTGCTGCGCGCCACGCCCAGGTGCTTGATGCGATAGCCCAGCGCTTCGGCGTAGTTCACGTCAGCGGTGGTCAGCTTGGTGATGCCTTCGGTGTAGGCCTTGTCGAATTGCAGCGGAATACCGAACGCAATGGACGCAAGGATCGTCAGCTTGTGGGCCGCGTCGATGCCTTCAACGTCGAAGGTCGGATCAGCCTCGGCGTAACCCAGGGCCTGTGCCTCGGCGAGTACGTCTTCGAAGGTGCGGCCCTTCTCACGCATTTCGGTGAGGATGAAGTTACCGGTACCGTTGATGATGCCGGCGACCCAGTTGATGCGGTTGGCCGACAGGCCTTCACGGATCGCCTTGATCACCGGGATGCCACCGGCCACGGCGGCTTCGAACGCCACAATCACGCCCTTCTCGCGGGCCTTGGCGAAAATTTCATTACCGTGAACGGCGATCAACGCCTTGTTCGCGGTCACCACATGTTTTCCGTTCTCGATCGCTTTGAGTACCAGCTCGCGGGCAACGGTGTAGCCGCCCATCAGCTCTATGACGATGTCGATCTCAGGGTTCGTGGCCACTTCGAAGACATCGTTGGTAATC
>LNAP01004965.1_pt1 | contig 13570 bp, 14 predicted proteins | sample 602601 | NCBI WGS metagenome assembly LNAP01 (sample SAMN02440304, study PRJNA202911) | soil metagenome | biome: Subtropical and temperate rainforests or woodlands; isolation source: soil samples (1 kg each in a 20% v/v slurry with milli Q water) were... ...
AAAAATGGTCGGAGCGAGAGGATTTGAACCTCCGACCCCTAGTCTCCCAGACTAGTGCGCTAACCGGGCTGCGCCACGCTCCGAACGTCGTTCCATTAGCTAGGATCGGCGCGATGCGCAAGGCGAGGCCTCAGCATTTTGCCGTCCCTGCCCACAGTCGCCGGAACCGCCCGCAAAGCCGCAGAAAAGGCCCCTCACCCGTCCTTCAGCGCCTGGTCCAGCATCTCGCGGCAGGCGACGAGGTCGGCGAGGACGCGCCCTAACCGTTCCCGGTCCAGCGCACTGGGGCCGGCCGGGGCCGCGGCAGTCGTGCCGCCCTTGCGGAAGGTGGTGAGGATGTCCTCGTCGTCGACCTCGGTGAAGCGGAAGTCGATGCCTTCCTCCTCATCACCCTGGTAGTCGTCCTCGTCGCTGTCAGTGACGCCCTTGATCGGCGCCTCCTCGTCCTCGGGCTCCATCAGGCTGGCGCCGATGGCGTCCTCGATGGCACCGAAAGAGACCGCGGCCGCGCTGTCGGCGAGGCCCTGCACCGATTTGACGCCGTGCTCCTTCAGGATCCGCTGCACCCCGCGGATGGTGTAGCCCTCGCCGTAGAGCAGCCGGCGGATGCCCTTGAGCAGGTCGACGTCGTCGGGGCGGTAATAGCGGCGGCCGCCGCTGCGCTTCATCGGCTTGATCTGGGAGAATCGGGTCTCCCAGAACCGCAGCACGTGCTGCGGAATGTCGAGTTCCTGCGCTACTTCGCTGATGGTTCGGAACGCATCCGGCGCCTTGTCCAAATGCCTAATCCTTCGCGCGAGGCGGCTTACGCCTCGGGTTGCGCCTTGGTGGCGTCGCCATTGGCCCGATGCTGGCCATTGATCCGTTGCTTCAGGATCGCCGACGGCTTGAACACCATCACTCGCCGCGGCGAGATCGGCACTTCGGTGCCGGTCTTCGGGTTACGGCCGATGCGCTGACCCTTCTTGCGCACCATAAAGGAGCCGAACGAGGACAATTTCACCGTCTCGCCCTTCTCGAGGCAGTCGGTGATCTCCTTCAGCACGAGTTCCACGAACGCAGACGATTCCGTCCGCGACAGCCCCACCTTCTGGTAGACGGCCTCGCAGAGATCAACACGCGTTACGGTTTTACTTTGATCAGTCATCGCCCTGCCCCACATCACGGCGAACAATTGTTGTCTGAAATTATGAGGTTACGATACGGCGGTCAACAGCGCTCATCAATGCAGACGCATCGATAATGCGCGCTGATTCCGGCAAAATTTGATCGATAGTGGCGCTACCAGCGCACCAGGGCCGAACCCCAGGTGAAGCCGCCGCCCATGGCCTCCATCAGGACCGCGTCGCCACGCTTGATGCGGCCGTCCCTGCGCGCCACCGACAGGGCCAGCGGGATCGAGGCGGCCGAGGTGTTGCCGTGACGGTCCACCGTCAGCACCACCTTCTCGGGCGCGATGTGCAGCTTGTGGGCGGAGGCGTCGATGATTCGCTTGTTGGCCTGGTGCGGCACGAACCAGTCGATGCTGTCGGCGTTGAGCCCGGTCGCCTCGAAAGCGTCGACGATCACGTCGGTGATCATGCCGACCGCATGCTTGAAGACCTCGCGGCCCTCCATGCGCAGATGGCCGACGGTCTGGGTCGAGGACGGCCCGCCGTCGACGAACAGCTTGGCCTTGTGGCGGCCGTCGGAGCGCAAATGCGTGGTGACGACGCCGCGGTCGGTCGCGGCATTGCCGGGCTGCTCCTGCGCCTCCAGCACGACCGCGCCGGCGCCGTCGCCGAACAGCACGCAGGTGCCGCGATCGTTCCAGTCGAGGATGCGCGAGAAGGTTTCCGCTCCGATCACCAGCGCGCGCTTGAAGGCGCCGGTGCGCAGGAAATTGTCGGCCGTGGCGAGCGCGAACACGAAGCCCGAGCACACCGCCTGAAGGTCGAACGCCGCGCCATGGTTGATGCCGAGCGCGTGCTGCACGGCGACCGCGGTCGCGGGGAACGTGTTGTCGGGCGTTGAGGTCGCCAGCACGATCAGGTCGATCGACTGCGCGTCGAGGCCGGCATCGGTGAGCGCGGCCTGCGCGGCCTTGATCGCTAAGTGCGAGGTGAACTCGCCCTCGGCCGCGATATGCCGCTCGCGGATGCCGGTGCGCTGCACGATCCACTCGTCGGACGTGTCGATGCGCGCCGCCAATTGGGCGTTGGTCACCACCTGCTCCGGCAGATAAGAGCCGCAGCCCAGCACGACCGAACGAATTTGAGTCACGAAACATCCTCCGGCGCGGGCTGCACGGAATTGAGTGCACCACCCTCGCGGTTGAGCATCTGATTGATCTTGTTCAGGAGATCGTAGTGGGCCATCTCATAGCCAACATCGATCGCATAGGCAAAGCCTTCGGCGCTGGTTCCGCCATGGCTCTTCACCACCAGTCCGTTCAGCCCCAGGAACACGCCGCCGTTGGACTTGTTCGGGTCCATCTTGTTGCGCAGGGCCTGGAAGGCGCTGCGGGCAAAGAGATAGCCGAGCTTCGACAGCCAGCTCCGCTGCATCTCGCTGCGGAGCAGTTCCGCCATCTGCCGCGCGGTCCCCTCGGCAGCCTTCAGGGCAATATTGCCGCTGAAGCCTTCGGTGACGATGACGTCGGCGAGCCCCTTGCCGATGCCGTCGCCCTCGACGAAGCCGATATAGTCGAGCTCGGGCAGGTTTCTGGCCCGCAGGATTTCGCCGGCCTCGCGGATCTCCTCGTGCCCCTTGATCTCCTCGGTTCCGATATTGAGCAGCCCGACCGTGGGTCGCTTCTTGTCGAACAGCACGCTCGCCGTGGCCGCCCCCATGAGCGCGAGCGACACGAGATGGTGCGCGTCGCCGCCGATGGTGGCACCGAGGTCGAGCACGACGGACTCGCCGCGCCGGGTCGGCCATATCCCCGTAATCGCCGGGCGGTCGATCCCCTTCAGCGTGCGTAGGTGGAAGCGCGACATCGCCATCAGCGCGCCGGTATTGCCGGCGGAGACCGCGACATCCGCCTCGCCCTTCTTCACCGCGTCGATCGCAAGCCACATCGAGGAGGTCTTGCGGCCGCGGCGCAGCGCCTGGCTCGGCTTGTCCGAGCCGCTGACGGCCACATCGGTATGGATGATCTTCGACGCAGCCTTGAGCTGGGGATAGTGCGCAAGCTCGGGCTCGATCCTGGCGCGGTCTCCCACCAGCAGGAATTCGGTGTCGCGATGCCTGCCAAGCGAGATGGCAGCGCCTGGAATAACCACGGCGGCGCCGGCGTCGCCCCCCATGGCGTCAAGCGCAATGCGAACCTTGCTTGGCATAAAAGTCCTGGAAAACCTGATCTGGTGCGGTCTTGAACGAGCGAGGCCGCAGGATGGGTGCGCCATGGACATGGCGACCGGTCAGGCGCCACGCCGCGCCCCGACCGGGGCGCGACAATAGCGTTTTGCTATCCCGAAACAACCTCTTGCCCCCAGCCTTTTGCATGCGGGGCGATCTGCGGGGGCGGGCGCGATTTCAAGAGAAACATATCGAAATCAGATAGATAAGCCGCCCTTTCAAACCAGCGCCGCAAACGCCTCAATCCCCGCAGCAAAGCGGGCTTGGCGGGGAATGCCCAGCTATTTGCCCTTCTTCCTGTCCTGAAGCGCCTTCAGCGCCGCGAACGGATGGTCCTCCGGATCGAGGGCCGTCACTTCGGCCTCGAACACGACCCCCTCCTTGCGCGGATAGGGATCGACCGCCAGGAACAGCGCATCGGTGGCGATCCGGCCAAGGTCGATGATTCCATTGCGGATCGCTTCCGGCGGATCGATCACCTCCGGCGGCTCCGCGTAGTCCTCGCCTTCCTCGATAAGGTCGGCCATCCTCCGAACCTCGGCTTCGGGAGCGAACACCAGGTCCACCTTCTCGTCGATCTCGCTCTCGATCGGATCGAGGGTGACCACGCAGGTCTGGCCGATCCGGGCGCGGACGTGGCCCGTGACCTCGAATCGGCCGCCGCTCCTGGGCACGATGTCGAAGGCGGCCTCGGCGGAGAGGACCTCCCGCAGGCCGCCTGCCTCGGCTATGGCCTGGAGCTCGACCGCCGATGCCTTGAGCTTGCGATGCAGGCCGGTGTCGGGGATCTGCACGACGCTGACGGGAGACCGCCAGGGATCGGGTACGGATTCGGCGTTCGGTCGGCTCATCGCGTGATGTCCTCAGTCAGCGCTGGGGGAAACCTGAAGGATGCGCCCAGTAGGGCGGCTTCGTCGGTCCGGCCAAGATCGGCCTCGGTGGCCCGGGCGTAGGCCGCAAGCTGCCGCGCCTGGTCCAGGCCATCCCCGTTCAAGATATTCCTGCAAATGGCCGACGCCAGCGCCTCGCTGCCGCTTTGCGCCGCCTGGTCGTAGGCCTGCATGCGGCCGTAAAAGGCCTCGCCGAAGGCCCTCATCCTTTTCGGCACAGTCTGGTCGCCCACCCCCATCTCGCGCAGATTGTCGTCCATATCCTCGCAGAAGCGGTCGAACAGCGCCTGCGACAGCTCGGTGGCGCCGCCATGGGTGCCACCTTGGGCCGTGCGCAGGCGGCGCAGCAGCAGCCAGAGATGGAGCAGCAACAGGTCGAAACGCCCGTTAACCGTATCCGGCACCCCCAAGTCACGGTAAAATATGGGTTCTCGCGCCTGCGTCACGATCATGCCATAGATGGCTTCAATGGTGCCGCGCGGGGCTTGCCGGGGTTTCCTGAAGTGATTGAACGGCCAAACCATTGTGGGTTCCGCAAGCGGGCGTGCGCGTGTTGCAATTGCAGCCTCCGCCCGGTACTTCAGCGCCTCGCGCGACGCAAGGGGACGGAATCAGTTCCGCTATGACGATAACGAACCAGACCAGCCGGCGCGCGGACAAGCTGCGCGGCTTTCAAGCACGCTGGCGCGGCCTGCGCCTGTTCGCGGCCATGGCGGTCGTCGGCGTTGCGCTCGCGGGCTGCACCGGCGAGCAGTTCCAGAAGGGTTACATCCTGCCGCCCGGCGCGCTGGAGCAGATTCCGATCGGCGCGAGCCAGGATCAGGTGCTGATCGTGATGGGCACGCCCTCCACGGTCGCAACCCTCGACGGTGAGGTGTTCTACTATATCTCGCAGCGCTCGGAGCGCATGGTCGCCTTCATGAACCAGAAGGTGGTCGATCAACGCGTCATCGCCGTCTATTTCGACAAGAACCGTCGCGTGCGCCGGCTTGCCAATTACGGCCTCCAGGATGGCAAGATCTTCGACTTCATCAGCCGGACCACCGCGACGTCGGGCCAGGAGATGAGCTACCTCGCGCCGCTGTTCAAGCTGCTCAGTTTTAACTGAGCATTCAGCCTGCGGCGTCGTGCCGCCTCCAGCGCGGCACTTGTCGTCGTGTACGACTTGCCGTTGACCGTCGGGTTCCATACGCTCCCTGCAAAGCAAGAAGCAGGGAGTGGATTCGTGCCCAACAAACTACCCAAGAAACTCGAGAAGAAATTTCTGTCCCGCCGCCAGGTGCTCACCGGCGCCGCGGGCCTCTCGGTCGCTGCGATTCTGCCGCGATCGAGCCTGGCGGACTGGAAGCCGACCGAAACGGTCCGCATCATCGTGCCGGCTGCGGCCGGCGGCTCCACCGACGTCATGGGCCGGCTTCTCGCCGCGCATCTGCAAACCGCCTGGGGCCAGTCGGCTGTCGTGGAAAACCGCTCCGGCGGCGGCGGCACGATCGGCACCGCCGAAGTGGTCCGCGCCAAGCCGGATGGCCAGACCATCCTGGTCGGCAATCCCGGTCCGAACGCGATCGCCTACAGCATCTTCAAGAACCTCACCTACAAGCCGGACCAGCTCCAGCCGGTCTCCAACATGATCCGGATCCCGAACATCGTCTCGGCGCATCCGAAGACCGGCATCAAATCCATCGCCGAGCTGATCGCGTATCTGAAGGCCAATCCGGACAAGCTCAGCTACGCCTCCTCCGGCGTCGGCCAGAGCCCTCACCTCACCGGCGCCTGGTTCCTCCAGCTCACCGGGTTGAAGATGACGCACATCCCGTTCCGCGGCGCCGGTCCCGCGCTCCAGGCCGCGCTCGCGGGCGACATCCAGATCCTGTTCGACAATCTCTATCCGAGCCTGCCGCAGGTGCAGAACGGCACCCTCACCGGCCTCTGCGTCACGACGCCCGAGCGCAGCGACCTCGCGAAGGATTTGCCGACCATGCGCGAGAGCGCGCCGGAGTTGGCCAATTTCGACGTGTCGTCCTGGTTCTCGGTGTTCCTGCCGAAGGGTGTGCAGCCAGCCGTGCTCGAGGCGCTCAACCTTCAGGTCAAGGCGATGCTGGAGCGCGACGACATCAAGAAGAATATCGCCGCCATGGGGGCCCGCGCCGACTACAGCACACCGGAGCAGTTCTCCGCCTTCGTGGACGCCGAGACGAAGAAGTTCGCCGGCATCATCCAGAAGGAAGGGCTGCAGATGGATGTGCAGTAGCCACCACTTCCGTCATTACGAGCGACTTGTCCGCCATAGCTCGAAGCGCGACGGCGGAAGCGAAGCAATCCAGAATCTCTCCACGGAAACACCCTGGATTGCTTCGTCACAAGAGCTTTTCGCAATGACGCGGTGAGAGACTTCCGCACCAAAACAAATCAAAAACCCCGCGGCTCACGCCGCGGGGTTTTGTCTTTGGTCGTCGGCGCCGCTCAGTGCGCCAGGATCGCCAGCAGCAGCAGGGCCACGATGTTGGTGATCTTGATCATCGGGTTCACCGCAGGTCCCGCCGTGTCCTTGTAGGGATCGCCGACGGTGTCGCCGGTGACGGCGGATTTGTGGGCATCAGAGCCCTTGCCGCCGTAATGGCCGTCCTCGATGTACTTCTTGGCGTTGTCCCAGGCGCCGCCGCCCGATGTCATCGAGATCGCGACGAACAGGCCCGTCACGATCACGCCGAGCAGCATCGCGCCGACAGCGGAGAACGCCGCCGACTTGCCGGCCGCGCCGCCGCCCGCGATGACGTAGATCAGGAAGTAGACGACGATCGGTGACAGCACCGGCAGCAGCGAGGGGATGATCATCTCCTTGATCGCCGCCTTGGTCAGCAGGTCGACCGCCCGGCCGTAGTCGGGCTTGTCAGTACCCTGCATGATGCCCGGCTTCTCCCGGAACTGCCGGCGCACCTCCTCGACGATCGCGCTTGCGGCGCGACCAACCGCTGTCATGCCCATCGCGCCGAACAGGTACGGCAGCAAGCCACCGAACAGCAGGCCCACGACCACGTAGGGATTGTTCAGCGAGAAGTCCGGATTCACGCCCTTGAAGTAGACGTGGTTTGCGGAGTCCGCGATGAAGAACTTCAGGTCCTGATTATAGGCGGCAAACAGCACGAGGGCACCGAGACCGGCCGAGCCGATCGCGTAACCCTTTGTCACCGCCTTGGTGGTGTTGCCGACCGCGTCGAGCGCGTCGGTCGATTTGCGCACCTCCTTCGGCAGGCCCGCCATCTCGGCAATGCCGCCGGCATTGTCGGTGACAGGGCCGAAGGCATCGAGCGCGACGATCATGCCGGCCAGCGCCAGCATGGTGGCGGTCGCGATCGCGATGCCGAACAGGCCGGCAAGGCTGTAGGTGACCAGGATGCCGGCGATGATGACGAGCGCGGGCAACGCGGTCGCCTCCATCGAGATGGCCAGACCCTGGATCACGTTGGTGCCGTGGCCGGTCACCGACGCCGCCGCGATCGACTTCACCGGCCGATAGTCAGTGCCGGTGTAGTACTCGGTGATCCAGATGATCAGCGCGGTGACGACGAGACCGACGATGCCGCACTCGAGCAGCGCCATGCCGGTATAGTCGACACCGTCGAGCTTGCCGAAACCGATCAGGGCGTAGATCACGCCGGCGATGCCGACCAGTGAGAGAACGCCGGTGGCAATCAGGCCCTTGTAGAGCGCACCCATGATCGACTGGCTCGGCCCGAGCTTGACGAAGAAGGTGCCGATGATCGAGGTGATGATGCAGATGCCGCCGATCGCAAGCGGCAGCGTCATCATGCTCATGAGGATCGGCGTCTTGGCGAAGAAGATCGCCGCGAGCACCATGGTGGCGACCGCGGTCACCGCATAGGTCTCGAACAGATCGGCGGCCATGCCAGCGCAGTCGCCGACATTGTCACCGACGTTGTCGGCGATGGTGGCCGGGTTGCGCGGATCGTCCTCCGGGATGCCGGCCTCGACCTTGCCGACGAGGTCGCCGCCGACATCCGCACCCTTGGTGAAGATGCCGCCGCCGAGACGGGCGAAGATCGAGATCAGCGAGGCGCCGAAGCCGAGCGCCACAAGGGCGTCGACCACGACACGGCTATCGGGCGCAAGCTTCAGCGAGTGCACCAGGAAGCCGAAATAGAGCGTCACGCCGAGCAGAGCGAGACCCGCCACCAGCATGCCGGTGATGGCGCCTGCCTTGAAGGCAAGCTCGAGGCCGCCGGCGAGCGAGGTGATCGCCGCCTGGGCGGTCCGCACATTGGCGCGGACCGAGACGTTCATGCCGATGAAGCCAGCCGCCCCCGACAGGATGGCGCCGATGGCAAAACCGATCGCGACATAAAGACCGAGGAAATAGGCGAGCAGCACGAAGATGACGATGCCGACGATACCGATCGTTGTGTACTGGCGCCGGAGATACGCCTGTGCGCCTTCGCGCACCGCTGCCGCGATCTCCTGCATGCGCGGCGACCCCGCGTCCGCACTCAACACCGAAGACGTCGCCCAGATCGCGTAGACGACGGAAAGCACTCCGCAGAGCACTATCAACCATAATGCTGTCATGTGATTTTCTGCCTCAGATCCTTGATGTGTCCCCGGCGCCTTTTGTTGTCCGTCTTGCGGTGCGGCGCCTTGATTTTGAACAACCCCGCCTCTTGCCCTAAAGAGGTGGCGTTAGTCGGCCACAAGCTTGCCAAAATCGCATTGAGGGTGCAACGCCGGAAGCGACCGAAAAGGCGATCTCGGCAGGTATTTAGGTCGTAGACGCCCGCTCAGCGGAAATGTCTCCAGACGCCTCTCCGACGCACCGATGAGCGCCAGTCCCTGCCTCGGCCTCAGGCGGCGGACCTGACGGGATGACGGGAGGTCGATGCCATTTCCAGGATCTGCCCCTCGGCTGTCGAGCGTCGGTTGAATATCTTGACGTCGTAGACGCCGCCACTGGGGCCGGTCTCCAACGTTACCGAAATGACCTGCTCGGGTTTGAGGATGCCGATCGTCACATCCTGGTCGGGCAGAATGAGCGTCGCCTGCTCATTGACCAGCACCACCACAAGATGGCCCTTCATCATGTTGGTCTTCGCCAACCCGCGCAGCCCACCGTGATAAGGCTCCCGGGTCCAGGCCGACGGCAGGCCGGGATCAACCACGACATGGATGTTATTGGTCTCGGGGTGCAAGGTGAGCACCATCTTCGACTGCTCGGGCTTCCATTGCATCGACATCGACGGCATGGTTTTCCAGAGACAATTGAACGCCGCGCACTCGTTCGGCAGCTTGTCGTGGATCGTGCAGCCCCGGCCGGGCTTGCAATGCGAGCACCACTTGCCGGCGGCCTTGCCGAGCTCGACCACATTGTAGACCTTGCAACAGAGCGTGCAGCTTCCGCACTCCCTCCCGGGGGCAGCCTGTGCCTCGCTCGCACTCGAAATGGCCGCCGTCATCGAATCAAACCCATTGGCTGCTTGTGCATCAATGGCGCTGGTACATCGGCTTGCTTACGCCGGGGTTGCGACAACCGGCGATCGGGCAAGGCTGAAGGACGGATGGGATTCGAGGCGGACTTGAATTCAGAAGTGGCTGTAGGACAGGCGCGTCAGGGCCAGTTCATGGCCGTGCCCGTCGAGAAAGCGCGGCCGCTCATCGCCCGCGACGATCGTGCCGATCGCCGTGACGGCCACGCCTGCCGCCCGCCCTGCGGCAATCAGCGCATCGCTTTGCACCGGCGGCACCGCGCACAGCACCTCGTAATCGTCGCCCCCGGCAAGCAGCGTCTCAACGCAAACGACGTCGCGCGCGATCAGCCCGGCGGCCGCGGCTGACAGGGGCACGCTCGCCACGTCGACCGTGGCCGAGACACCGGACGCCGCACAGAGCTTGGTCAGATCGCCGGCGAGCCCGTCGGAGACATCCATCGCGGCCGAGGCATGCTCGCGTACGGCCTGCGCCAGAACGTTGCGGGGCTGCGGAACCCGATAGCGCGAGACCAGTACCTCTCTTGCGGCGGGATCGGACGCGAGCGCCGCCGCCGCCGCGCCGCCGGTGAGCACGTCGAGACCAAGCGCCGCATCACCGATCGTTCCCGTCACCAGGATGCGGTCGCCGGGCTTGGCGCCGGTGCGGCCGACCATCCGCCCCTTCGGGACGCGGCCGAAAGCCGTGATCGAGATCATTTGCGGTCCCGGCGTCGACACCGTGTCGCCGCCAAGCAGCGGGCAGGCGAAGGTCCTGGTATCCTCGCCGAGGGCATCCGCGAACGGCCTGAGCCAGGCGTCTTCCTTGCTGCGCAGCGCCAGTGTCAGGACGAAGCCGGCGGGGACCGCACCCTTGGCGGCGAGATCGGACAGGTTCACCCGCAGCGCCTTGCGCGCGATGGTGTCGGGCGGGTCGGTGGCAAGATAATGCACGCCCTCGACGATGGCGTCGGTGGTGACCACGATGTCGTCGCCGGACGAAGACAGGACCGCGGCATCATCGACAAGCCCGAACGCGCCGGGATCGGTCGCCAGCGGCTTGAAATAGCGCGCGATGAGGGAGTCTTCGGCGGAGACCTGTGTCACGATAGTGGACCCGTCATCCTGAGGTGCGAGCTCTTGCGAGCCTCGAAGGATGCACGGCCGAGGTCCAACCTCGGCGGCACGCCGCCGCCCTTCGAGGCCTCCGCTTCGCTCCGGCACCTCAGGGTGACGGCTACGGCGGACGTTATCGTCTCAACTTACCCCCGCCCGAACTCGTCGCCGCGAAACTGGCGGCCGATCTGGTCGAGCACCGCATTGACCATGCCGGTCTCCTCGCGGTCGACGAAGGCGTTGGCGACATCGACATATTCGGAGACGACGACACGGCCCGGCACGTCCTTGCGGTGCTGCAGTTCATAGGCCCCTGCCCGCAGTACCGCGCGCAGGATCGCCTCGATCCGCTTCAGCGGCCAGCCCTGCGACAGCGCCTCGTCGATCAGGGGATCGAGCTTCTTCTGGTCGCGCACGACGCCAGAGACGACATCACGGAAGAAGGCGGCCTCCGCCGGCAGATAGGTGTCGCCCTCGACCTCATTGCCGAGCCAGTGGCTCTCGAACTCTGCGAAGATGTCGTTGATGCCGGCGCCGGCGATGTCCATCTGGTACAGCGCCTGGACGGCCGCGAGCCGCGCCGCACCGCGCCGGTTCGCTTTCTTCTCGGTGCCAGCCGGCGGCTTTTTGCTGTTATCGGCCATGATCAAGCCCGCGCCAGCCGGCGCTTGATGCGTAGCATCGCGATCGCCGCGCGCGCGGCATCGCCGCCCTTGTTGAGCTCGCTGGCGCGCGCCCGCGCCCAGGCCTGGTCTTCATTGTTGACGGTGAGGATGCCGTTGCCGAGCGGCAGCTTGCGCGCCACTGCAAGATCCATCAGCGCACGGGAGGACTCCTGCGAGACGATCTCGAAATGAATGGTGTCGCCGCGGATGACGCAGCCGAGTGCGATCGCCGCGTCATAGGGCTTGCCGTTGGCGGCAGCCGCATCGACGGCGATGGCGATCGCCGCCGGAATCTCCAGCGCACCGGGAACCGTGATGACGTCATGGGTCAGCCCGGCCGCCTTCAGCTCCGCCACCGCGCCGTCGAGCAGCGCGTCCTGGAGATCGTCGTAGAACCGCGCCTCGACAATCAGCGCGCGCGCGCCGGAAATGTCGGTCTGGTCCTTCAGGGGTGCGCGCCGCGCGTCTGCCATGGTCAACCTATTCTGTCATTGCCGGGCTTGACCCGGAGCACCTCTTAAGAGGATGGATGCGCGGGTCAAGCCCGCGCAGGACGAACTTTAGCCGCCGTCACTTCATTTCCGTCAGGCGCGCCGCGTAGCGGGCCATCAAATCGACCTCGATATTGACCTCGGCTCCGGCCTTCCAGCCGCCGATCGTCGTGACCATCAGCGTGTGCGGGATGATCAGCACCGAAAACGTCGCGTCTTTCACCGTATTCACCGTGAGCGAGACGCCGTCGAGCGTGATCGAGCCCTTGATGGCGATGAACCGTGCCAGCTCCCGCGTGGTCGACAGCTCGAACCGCGCCATGTCAGGCAGGTCCTCGCGGCTGACGAGTGTGGCGATACCGTCGGCATGGCCGGCGACGATGTGGCCGCCGAGTTCATCACCGATCTTCAGCGCGCGCTCGAGATTGAGCTTCGTGCCGAGCTTCCAGTGCTTTGCCGTCGTCAGCGCCAGCGTCTCGGCCGCGGCATCGACGTCGAACCAGGTTCTGCCGCCCTCGACGCCGGAGGCAACCACCGTGAGGCAGACGCCGTTGCATGCGATCGAGGCGCCGTCGGCAATGGTGGTCTGATCATAGCGGCAGGCGATGCGCAGCCGGTGCAGCTGGCCTTGCGCCGTTGGCGTGAAGCCGATGATCTCGCCGATGTCGGTGACAATGCCGGTGAACATGTTAGGCGCGCTCATAGATGGTGAGAGTATCCTTGTCGAATGTCTCGCTAGCATGAACCTTGTAGACCTGCGACTGCGTGATTTTCGACAGGGGCAATGCATCGAGCGCATCTATTCCGCCGGGCCCAACTGCTTCCGCTCCGCGGAACAGCCAGATTTCGTCGACGAGGTCGGCCGCTATGAACGATGCGGCAACCCGGCTGCCGCCCTCGACCATCAGCCGCGTGATTCCCTTCCCGGCGAGGGCATGCAGCACAGATGGAAGATCGAGCCCGGAATCGCTCCCGTGCGGTATGCGGATGATCTGCGCGCCGGCAGCGCCAAGGCGGGTCGCGGCGGCGGCTTCGGCGAGTTCGGAGCTGACGACCCAGAGCGGCGTCTCGCGCGCAGAACGGACCAGCTGGCTCGTGGCCGGGATGCGCAGATTCTGGTCGAGCACGATACGCACCGGAGAACGCGCTTCCATGCCCGGCAGGCGGCAGTTGAGCTGCGGATCATCCGCCAGCACCGTCCCGATGCCGACCAGGATGGCATCGCTCTGCGCACGGAGCAGATGCACGCGATCGCGCACCGCCTCGCCGGTGATCGCGAGCGGCTTGCCGCCGGCCGCGCCGATCTTGCCGTCGGGCGAGACCGCGAGCTTCAGGATCACATGCGGGCGGTGGTCGCGGATGCGACGAAAATGCCCGGAATGGTCGAAGGCCGCCTCCGCCGCGCACAGACCGACGTCCACATTGATGCCGGCGGCGCGCAAGCGCGCGTGGCCCTGGCCCGCCACTTCCGGATTGGGATCCTCGATCGCCGCGACCACGCGCTTGATGCCGGCTGCGATCACCGCATCGGCGCAGGGCGGCGACTTGCCGAAATGCGAACAGGGCTCGAGCGTCACGTAGACCGTGGCGCCACG
>LNAP01004138.1_pt1 | contig 13565 bp, 8 predicted proteins | sample 602601 | NCBI WGS metagenome assembly LNAP01 (sample SAMN02440304, study PRJNA202911) | soil metagenome | biome: Subtropical and temperate rainforests or woodlands; isolation source: soil samples (1 kg each in a 20% v/v slurry with milli Q water) were... ...
GCTCGCCCTGAACGCGACCATCGAAGCGGCACGTGCGGGTGAAGCCGGCCGCGGCTTCGCGGTCGTCGCCTCCGAGGTGAAGGCGCTCGCCGAGCAGACTGCGAAAGCGACCGGCGAGATCGGCCAGCAGATCTCCGGCATCCAGGCGGCGACCAACGACTCCGTCGGCGCCATCAAGGAGATATCCTCGACCATCGAGCGCCTGTCGGAAATCTCCTCGGCTATTGCCGCTGCGGTGGAAGAGCAGGGCGCAGCGACCCAGGAGATCTCCCGCAACGTGCAGCAGGCCGCGCAGGGCACCCAGCAGGTTTCGTCGAACATCACCGACGTGCAGCGCGGCGCGACCGAGACCGGCTCGGCCTCCTCGCAGGTGCTGTCGGCTGCGCAAATGCTGTCGAACGACTCGGGCCGGCTGAAGAGCGAAGTCAGCAAGTTCCTGTCCAACGTCCGCGCGGCCTGATCCTTCATCCGATCGAACGACGAGCGGCGCCAAAAGCGCCGCTCGTTTCGTTTGGCCGGTAGCATGATGTCGCTTAGAAGTAGTAGTGTGATGGATTGCCCGTAGTGTTACGGGCGAGACGTTTCATCGATGGTTAAGTCGTATTTACGAGAGTTTGTGCTGAGCGGCCCCTTGGAGGGCAGTCCCAGCGCGGGCGGTTCCCGATTGAAATTGACCTTTACTCTATCCGATTATTTGGGGGCCCCATGCGCAAGAATTTTCCCGTCACTGATGTCGAATATCCGGTCAGCGACGAGACGCTGATCGTTTCGCGGACCGATCTCAAGGGCAAGCTCACCTACTTCAACGAAGACTTCCTCGCCGCGGCCGGCTTCACGTCGGCCGAGCTGATGGGCCAGCCGCACAATATCGTCCGCCATCCCGACATGCCGCCGGAAGCGTTCGACAATCTCTGGGATACGCTGAAGGCCGGCAAGCCGTGGCTCGGCGCGGTGAAGAACCGCCGCAAGAACGGCGACTTCTACTGGGTGCTGGCGACGGCCTCGCCGACCCGGGAGAATGGCCAGGTCAAAGGTTTCACCTCGATCCGCACAAAACTGCCGGCCGACCAGCGCAAGCTCGCCGAGGAGGCCTACGCCGCGATCCGCGAGAAGAAGCCGCATGGTTATCGCATCGACGCCGGCATCATCCGCCGCCGCTCGTGGCTCGACCGCTTCAGCATCTTCACTGGCACGCTGAAGGCGCGCCTCGTCACGACGATGGCGCTCCAGGCGTTTTTCATGCTCGCACTCGGCATCTGTGGTGCGCTCGCCGCCGGCGGTTCGGCCAGCCTGATGCTGCCGGCGCTGGCCCTCGCCGGCACCGCCGTCGTCGGCTTCGTGGGCCTTGCAACCATTCGTGCGATTCAGGGACCGATGCAGCAGCTCAACGACACTCTGGTCAACCTCGTGCAGGACAAGCTCGACAACCGTATCGTAATCGAGCGCGACGACGAGATCGGCGAGGCGCTGCGCAACCTCCAGACCGTGCAGACCATCATCCGCTTCAGCCGCGACGAGGTGCAGGCGGTGCAGCGCCGTGCCGAGAGCCAGCGCAAATCCGACATGACCAAGCTCGCGGACGGATTCGAGGGCGCGATCGGCGAGATCGTCGAGACCGTGTCATCGGCCGCAACCGAGCTCGAGGCGTCGGCCTCGACGCTGTCCTCGACTGCGGGCCGGGCGCAGGAACTGGCGACGGTGGTCGCGACCGCCTCGGAAGAAGCCTCCACCAACGTCCATTCCGTGGCGTCGGCGGCCGAAGAGATGTCATCGTCGGTGCGTGAGATCAGCCGGCAGGTGCAGGATTCGGCCCGCATCGCCGGGGAGGCCGTTAGCCAGGCGCAATCCACCACCGAACGGGTCAGCGAATTGTCGCGAGCCGCGTCCCGGATCGGGGACGTCGTCGAACTCATCAACGCTATCGCGGGGCAGACCAATCTGCTGGCGCTCAATGCGACCATCGAGGCGGCTCGTGCCGGCGAGGCCGGCCGCGGCTTCGCCGTGGTCGCCTCGGAGGTGAAGGCGTTGGCCGAGCAGACCGCCAAAGCCACCGGCGAAATCGGTCAGCAGATCGGCGGCATCAGGCGGCGACACAGGAATCGGTTGGTGCCATCAGCCAGATCACCGGCACGATCGCGCGGCTGTCGGAGATCTCTTCAGCGATCGCGGCGGCGGTGGAGGAGCAAGGCGCGGCGACCCAGGAGATTGCCCGGAACGTGCAGCAGGCGGCCGGGGGCACTCAGCAGGTGTCGTCCAACGTCGGCGAAGTCCAGCGCGGTGCTTCCGAAACCGGCGCGGCGTCCTCGCAGGTGCTGTCGGCAGCGCAGATGCTGTCGCGCGATTCCAATCGCCTCAAGCTCGAGGTCGGCAAGTTCCTGAACTCCGTCCGCGCCGCCTGAGACAGGCTGCCGCATGGCAGCGATGTCGATTTTGCAGTGCGGTAGCAGGGAAGTGACTGCAGGATAGTTCTGGTCATTAGCGTTTCCGGCGGTGCTCGGGTAAAGGGGAATGGGGAGCGCCGTGGGGGCGGCTTCCGTATTCTGGCTTGACATGGATTTGCCTGGCGCATGATTGCTCTGGTTCGTATTGCCCTGAGCCGGCCCTACACGTTTGTCGTGCTCGCGATCCTGCTGCTGATCATCGGACCGCTCGCGGCGCTGCGGACCCCGACCGACATCTTTCCGGACATCCGCATTCCCGTGATCGGCGTGGTCTGGCAGTACACCGGCCTGCCGCCGGACCAGATGTCCGGCCGCATCACCACGCCGTTCCAGCGCGCGCTGACGACGACGGTCAACGACATCGAGCACATCACGGCCAATTCCTACAACGGTTTTGGCATCATCAAGATCTTCTTCCAGCCCAACGCCGATATCCGCACCGCCAACGCGCAGGTCACCGCGATCTCGCAGACGATGATCAAGCAGATGCCGCCGGGGGCGACACCGCCCTTGATCCTGAATTACTCCGCCTCCACCGTGCCGATCATCCAGGTGGCGCTGTCGGGCGACGGTCTGACCGAGCAGAACCTCGCCGACATCGGCATCAATCAGCTCCGCACGCCGCTGGTCACCGTGCCCGGCGCCGCGATCCCCTATCCGTTCGGCGGCAAGCAGCGCCAGGTCCAGATCGACCTCGATCCCACCGCGCTCCAGGCCCGCGGCCTGTCCGGCCAGGACGTCGCCAACGCACTTGCCGCGCAGAACCTGATCACGCCGGTCGGCACCCAGAAGATCGGCACTTTCGAATACTCCATCCAGCTCAACAACTCGCCGCTCCGGATCGAGGAGCTCGGCAACCTCCCGATCAAGACGGTCAACGGCGCCATGGTCTACGTGCGCGACGTCGCAACCGTCAGAGACGGCAATCCGCCGCAGACCAACATCGTCCATGTCGACGGCAACCGCTCGGTGCTGATGATGGTGCTGAAGGCGGGTGCGACCTCGACCCTCGACATCATCGCCGGCGTCAAGCAGAAGGTCATCGACGTCAAGGACCAGCTCCCCGACGCGCTCAAGATCGGCTTCATCGGCGATCAGTCGGTGTTCGTCCGCGGCGCGATCCAGGGCGTCGCCGTCGAGGGCGTGATCGCCGCGCTGCTCACCAGTGTCATGATCCTGTTGTTCCTCGGCAGCTGGCGCTCGACCGTCATCATCGCGGTCTCGATCCCGCTGTCGGTGCTGGGCGCCATCATCATGCTGTCGGCGATCGGCGAGACGCTCAACATCATGACGCTCGGCGGCCTTGCGCTCGCGGTCGGCATCCTGGTCGACGACGCCACCGTGACCATCGAGAACATCAATTACCATCTGGAGCAAGGCAAGCCGGTCGAGCAGTCGATCCTCGACGGCGCCAACCAGATCGTGACGCCGGCCTTCGTGTCGCTGTTGTGCATCTGCATCGTGTTCGTGCCCATGTTCTTCCTCTCGGGCGTCGCGCGCTTCCTGTTCGTGCCGATGGCGGAAGCCGTGATGTTCGCGATGATCTGGTCCTTCATCCTGTCGCGCACGCTGGTGCCGACCATGGCGAACTATCTGCTGCAGGCGCATGTCCATCACGCAGACGGGCCACCGAAATCGCGCAATCCGCTGGTCTGGTTCCAGCGTGGCTTCGAGGCGCGGTTCGAGCGCATCCGCGGCGGCTACCATGGCTTCCTCGGGCTGGCGCTGGCGCATCGCGCCGTGTTCGTGATCGGCTTCATCTGCGTGGTCGGCGTATCCTTCGCGCTGGTGCCGTTCCTGGGACGCAACTTCTTTCCGGCCGTCGACGCGGGCAACATCCTGATGCATGTCCGCACCCAGGTCGGCACCCGTGTCGAGGAGACCGCCAATCAGCTCGCCGACGTGCAGAAGGCGGTCCGCAAGCTGATTCCCGGCGAGATCGAGACCATGACCGACAACATCGGCATGCCGATCTCCGGCATCAACATGACCTACAACAACACCGGGGTGATCGGCCCTCAGGACGGCGACATCCAGATCAAGCTGAAGGAGGGCCACAAGCCGACCGAGGAGCACGTGAAGGTACTGCGCGAGCAGCTGCCGCGGTTGTTTCCCGGCGTCAGCTTCGCCTTCCTCCCCGCCGACATCGTCAGCCAGATCCTGAATTTCGGCGCGCCCGCGCCGATCGACCTGCAGATCCGCGGCGCCAATCTCAGTGCGAATTTCGTCTACGCCAACAATCTGCTGGCCAAGGTCCGCCGGATTCCCGGCGTTGCCGATGCGCGCATCCAGCAATCGCCGAACGCTCCGACCTTCAACATCGACGTCGACCGCACCCGCGCGCAATATGTCGGCCTGACCGAGCGCGACGTCACCAACAGCCTCGTGGTCAATCTCGCCGGCTCATCGCAGGTCGCGCCGACCTATTATCTCAACCCCGAGAACGGCGTGTCCTATTCGATCGTGATGCAGACGCCGCAGTACCAGATGGATTCGCTCAGCGCGCTGCAGACGCTGCCGATCACCGCGGCCGGCAATGGGCAGTCGCCGATCCTCGGCGGCATCGCCGACATCAGGCGATCGAGCTCGAGCGCTGTGGTCTCGCAATACGACATCCAGTCGATGGTGCAGATCTTTGCGACGACCTCGGGCCGCGATCTCGGCGCAGTCGCGGCCGACATCCGACAGGTGATCGCCGACACCGCCAAGGAGGTGCCGAAGGGTTCCTCCGTGGTGCTGCTCGGCCAGGTGCAGACCATGAACAGCGCCTTCACCGGCCTGTTGTTCGGCCTGCTTGGCGCTGTCGTGCTGATCTATTTCCTGATCGTGGTCAACTTCCAGTCCTGGTCGGATCCGTTCGTGATCATCACGGCGCTCCCGGCCGCGCTCGCCGGCATCGTCTGGATGCTGTTCGCGACCGGGACCACGCTGTCGGTCCCCGCGCTCACCGGCGCCATCATGTGCATGGGTGTTGCCACCGCCAACAGCGTGCTGGTGATCTCGTTCGCGCGCGAGCGCTACGAGGAACTCGGCGATCCCGTCGCGGCGGCGCTGGAAGCGGGCTTCGTCCGGTTCCGCCCGGTGCTGATGACCGCGCTCGCCATGATCATCGGCATGGCGCCGATGGCGCTGGGCCTGGGCGAGGGCGGCGAGCAGAATGCGCCACTCGGCCGCGCCGTGATCGGCGGCCTGATCTTTGCAACCTTTGCCACGCTGATGTTCGTTCCCGTGGTATTCAGCATGGTCCACAAGAAACAAGGCGCCAAAGTCGCCGCCTCCTCGGAGACCCCGCATGTCGCCCACTGAACCCCGCTCGCCGGTGTCGCACCGGAAACTGGGCATCTTCGGCGTGGTGGCGCTGATCGCGGCCGGCCTCGTCGTCGGCACCGGCATCCGCGCCCGCGAGGAGCAGGACTCCAAATTGAAGGAATGGACCGATGATCAGGCCGTTCCCAGCGTCGCGGTGACCCAGCCCAGCGCCAAGGCTCTCAACGCCACCCTCGATCTGCCGGGCCGGCTGGAAGCCTATTATCGCGCTCCGATCTTTGCCCGCGTCCCCGGCTATCTCAAGAGCTGGAGCGCCGATATCGGTGCGCGCGTGAAGGCCGGTCAAGTGATCGCCGAGATCGAGGCGCCCGACCTCGACCAGCAACTGCTGCAAGCTAGAGCCGACCTCGCCAGCCAGCAGGCCAGTGCGAGGTTGTCGGAAGCGACTCTCAATCGCCGCAAGACCCTGGTCGCCTCCAACTTCGTCTCCGCGCAGGAAATCGACGAGCGCACCGCCGATCTCTCCAACAAGAACGCGGCGGTTCGCTCGGGCCAGGCCAATGTCGAGCGGCTGGAAGCGCTCGCCGGCTACAAGAAGATCACCGCGCCGTTCGACGGGGTCGTCACCGCGCGCGACACCGATGTCGGCGCGCTGATCAATGCCGGCGGCGGCTCGGGACCTGCGATGTTCGTGGTCTCCGACATCACCAAGCTGCGCGTCTATGTCAACGTGCCCCAGAATTACGTACCGGCGATCAAGATCGGCGCCAAGGCCACCCTCGTGATGCCGGAATATCCGAGCCGGACCTTCCAGGCGACGGTGGAGGCCTCCTCGCAGGCCGTCGACGTCGCCTCCGGCACCACGCGCATGCAGCTCGGGCTCGACAATTCCTCAGGCGAGCTGATGCCCGGCGGCTATGCCAGCGTGAAGCTCAACCTGCAGCGCGATTCCGCCCCGCTCAGCATTCCCGCCAGCGCCTTGATCTTCAACAGCAACGGCCTGCGTGTCGCGACCGTCGGCGCCGATGACAAGGTGCTGTTCAAGCAGGTGACGATTGCCCGCGACCTCGGCCGCGAGATCGAGCTGGCCTCAGGGATCGCAGCGGACGATCGCGTCATCACCGCACCGCCGGACGGTCTGTCGGACGGCGATGCAGTGCGTGTGGTCGGCGCCAAGGCCAAGCCGGCAACCGCGTCGGAGAAGCAGCCGCCGAAGGGGTGAGGCGGTCTCTCGCCACGACGCCGGTCTCGTAGGGTGGGCAAAGGCGCTCTTGCGCCGTGCCCACGAATCTTTCCGGATCACATGAAGAGGGTGGGCACGCTTCGCTTTGCCCACCCTACGAGATCACGCGACCCGCCACTCCGGCACGCCATCCGCGGCCATCGCGATCTCGCCAATCGAACCCACCGGCGTGCGATCCATGCTGAGCAGATGCGCCAGCGTCGCGCTATCGCTTGCCGCAATCCGCGCCAATGTGCGCCGGTCATCCGCCGTCCGCAGCATCACCACGCCATGCTCGACCTCGCCGCCGCGGCCGTAGAGCACCGTAAAACTCTCGACCTTGCCCTTGCCTGAAGCCTCCGCGGTGAACTCCGGCACCGCGCGCTTGTTGCGGTCGGCCTCTGCTTGCACGCTCGTCTCCTGCGCCATCGTCTCGCGCGGCGGCACCTTCGAGACGACCAGCGCGTGATGCTTGGTGACGAAGCCGCCCTGGCCGTAGAGCAGGCCGAGTTCTGCGCCGCCGCGCAGGCGCCGCACCATCGCGCAGGCGGCATGCGTCATGTAGGTGTTGAGCGGTGCGCCGAAGAAGGTGAGGCCGCCGGTCACCGTCGGCTGCACGTCGGCGCCAAGGCCCAGCGTCCGCCGCGCCATCTTGGGCACGCAGGGGAAGCAGCTGTAGAGCTCGATCGCGTCAAACTTCTTGCCGTCGCCGCCGGCGAGATCCATCATCGCTTGCAGCACCGCGTTCTGCGGATGGCTTTCGTAAAACTGGTCGCGCAACAGATAGTCGCGCGGCTCTTCCGCCGAGGCGCCGCCGAGTGGGTAGACCAGTCTGTCCTCGGCAATCCCGGCGGCGCGCGCCTTGGCGAGGCTGGTGAGCAACAGCGCACCGCCCATGTTGACGCTGGGATTGGCGACCATCAGCTTGTTGTAGGGCCAGGCGATCAGGCGATTGTCCGCCGTCGGTGTCGTGATTTCCTCCGGCGCATAGCGCCGCTTCAGCCAGGCATTGGGATTTTGCGCGGCGGCTTCCGAATAGCGCGACCACAAGGTGCCTGATTCCGCCATCGCCTCGCGCGGCGTCTGGCCCCAATGCGCGGAGGAGGCCGCCTCGTAGAACGGATAGACCGTAACAGGCCGGAACACGCCGAGCTTCACCGCCAGCGGCTTCTGAAACGCCGCGCCGCGCTTGGGCTCCTCGACGTCATGGGCGAACGGCGTCCATGGCAGCGTGACACCGGCGCGCTCCGCCTTGGTCGCGGTCGACTGCGCCTCGGCACCGCACACGGCAGCCACAGTGCATTCGCCGCGCGCGATGCGCTTGGCGGCTTCGTGGATGTAGCGGATCGGGCTCTCGCCGCCGACCGGGCCGTAATAGCAATGCGCGGGCGTGATGCCGAGGCGCTGCGCCAACAGCTTCTCGGGATCGCGATAGCGCCAGCTCAGGAAGTTGACGACATCGAGCGATTGCACCTCACTGAGCAGCCTGGCCCCGGCGTCCTGCTCGGCGCGCCGCAGCGCCTGTTCGAGCAGATCGAGCGGCTCGAGGCCCTCGGTGATCTCCTTCGGACGGTCGACGATCTCGCCGATGCCGACGATGACGGGGATGCGGTCAGGGGAAACGGTCGTCATTTTTCTTGCTTCTTTGCTCTCTCGGATATCTCCGACCTCATCCTGAGGAGCCTGCGAAGCAGGCGTCTCGAAGGATGGGCCGCGGGCTCTCATGGTTCGAGGCGGCGCTTGCGCGCCTCCTCACCATGAGGGTCTACACCTCGTCCGCCACCAGCGCATTCATGTGCTCGACGGCTTCGGCGAACTCTTCCTTGAACTCCTGCACCACGGCGCCGGCCGACTTCACGCTGTCGATCAGCCCCACGCCCTGGCCGACGAAATAGCTGACGAGATCGCGCGCCTTCGTATTGCCGCTCGCGGCGGCACGATCGATCGAGTTGAAGGCGTCGCGGCTGATGATGCTCTGCAGCGGCATCGGCAGCGCGCCCGGGCTGTCCGGAGCGCGGTCCCAGGCATCGGTCCAGACCGAGCGAAGCTGCCGGGCCGGCTTGCCGGTGCGCCCCTTCGAGCGCACCGCGTCGCGCGAGGACGCCGCGATCATCTTCTCGCGAAAAATCTCGCTGGTCTCGGCTTCCACCGTCGCAAGCCACACCGAACCGGTCCAGGCGCCGGCCGCGCCCATCGCCATGCAGGCCGCCATCTGCCGCCCCGTCATGATGCCGCCGGCCGCCAGCACCGGGACGTCGCGAATCTCTTTGATCGCCTTGATCACCTCGGGCACCAGCACCATGGTCGAGACCTCGCCGCAATGGCCACCGGCCTCGGTGCCCTGCACCACGAGAATGTCGACGCCAGCTGCGACCTGACGCAGTGCGTGCTCCTTGGCGCCGACGAGGGCGGCCACGGGCACACCGTGTGTCTTGCCCATCTCGATCATGGCCTTCGGCGGTACGCCCAGCGCATTGGCGATCAGGCGGATCGGATGATTGAAGGCGACCTCGAGCAATTGCAGCGCTGTCTTTCCGTCGAACGGCTGCGGCTGATCGGCCGCGACCTCCGTGGTCGTCAGCTCGATATCGTATTTCTTCAGGAGCTCGCGCGTATAGGTGCGATGCTCCTGCGGCACGCGCGCTTCCAGGCTCTTCCAGGTGACGTCCTTCTCGCCCGAGGTCGAGATGTTTTCGGGAATGAGCACGTCGATGCCATATGGCTTGCCGTCGACGTGGTCGTCGATCCATTTCAGCTCGCGCTCGAGCGTATCGGGCGTGTGCACGGTGGCGCCCAGCACGCCAAAGCCGCCCGCGCGGCTGACGGCGGCGACGACATCGCGGCAATGGCTGAAAGCCAGCAGCGGGAACTCTATGCCCAGCATGTCGCAGATCGGCGATTTCATGGCTCTCTCCCGGCGGCCTCCGCGTTCTCGTTGCTTTCGCTGGCGAAGCAAAGTGGCGCTGGCCGATCGATGACATGCCGGATTCGGCAAGGCATCTTGTGTGTAGGCGTCGCGCGCTGCCCACGGGCCGCGGCGCCCCGGGTGAGGGGCTGCCATGACGAAAAAGTGGCGTTGTCGCGCCGATCAATGCGCTGGGCGCTCTTGTTATCGGCCATCCCAGGGCTAATTAATGCAGGCGCATCTTTCCGCCGGAGCCTCTCTCATGACCGACACCCCCGCCTACGTGCCGCCCAAAGTCTGGACCTGGAACAAGGAGAATGGCGGGCAGTTCGCCAGCATCAACCGTCCGATCGCCGGTCCCACCCACGACAAGGAACTCCCGGTCGGCAAGCATCCCTTCCAGCTCTATTCGCTGGCGACGCCGAACGGGGTGAAGGTCACGGTGATGCTGGAGGAGCTTCTGGCGCTCGGCCACAAGGGCGCCGAATATGATGCCTGGCTGATCAAGATCGGCAATGGCGACCAGTTCGGCAGCGGTTTCGTCGATATCAACCCGAATTCCAAGATTCCTGCGCTGATGGATCGCTCCGGCCCCGAGCCGGTCCGCGTGTTCGAATCCGGCTCGATCCTGTTTTACCTCGCCGAGAAGTTCGGCGCCTTCCTGCCGAAGGACATCAAGGCCCGTACCGAGGCGATGTCCTGGCTGTTCTGGCAGATGGGCAGCGCGCCCTATCTCGGCGGCGGCTTTGGCCATTTCTACGCCTACGCGCCGTTCAAGATCGAATACGCCATCGATCGTTTCGCGATGGAGGTCAAGCGCCAGCTCGACGTGCTCGACCGGCGCCTTGCCGACAACGAATATCTCGCGGGCAAGGAGTATACGATCGCCGATATGGCAGTGTGGCCCTGGTACGGTGCGCTCGCCAAGGGGCTGGTGTATGGCGCCGGCGAATTCCTCTCGGTGCAGGACTACAAGAACGTGCAGCGCTGGACCGACCAGATCGCGCAGCGCCCCGCAGTGAAGCGCGGCCGCATGGTCAACCGCGTCTCGGGCGATCCCGCCAGCCAGCTCCACGAGCGCCACGACGCTGGCGATTTCGACACGAAGACGCAGGACAAGATCGCGCCGGCGACCTGATTTCTCTGCGGCCATCCTTCGAGACGGCCGCCTTCGGCGGGCTCCTCAGGATGAGGTGAGGAGTGCGCGGATGCAGCTTCAACGGGCGCGACGCTGATGAGCCTCATCCTGAGGAGGCGCATAAGCGCCGTCTCGAAGGACGAGGCGTGTGCGCAGGCCTCTGCAACGAGTCATATGCCTTAGCCCAGTCGCAAGCGGGCGAGTAGGAGTTGGCGCGGCGAGCTTCGCCTCAATCCGGCAGCATCTCGCCGGAGCCGCCGAGCTCCGCCGGCAGGTCGGAATATTTCGGCAAGCCATCACGGACCGACACCATCTTGCTCGCGTAGTTCGCATGCAGCGTCGGTTGGTGCCGATAACCTCTGAGCAGATTGGCGTAGACGTCGATCAGTCGCATCCGCGGATGCTCGGTCATGACGTGGCCGCCGCAGCGTTTGCAGAACTTTCGGTAGGAATGCTCCGTCTTGTTGAACGTCCCGAGTTCTGCCTCGCCCCTGATGATGCGCACACTGTCCGACTTCCACAGGCTGAAGGCGTTGATCGGCGCCGCCGACCACGCCTGGCAGTCGGCGCAATGGCAATAGCCTGAAAACATGGGCTTGCCCGTGACTTCGACCTCGACGGCTCCGCAGAAGCAGCCGGCGCGATAGCTCGCCTGCGGCTCCGCATGGGCGTTCTCACCCGCGGCGAGGAGATCGTCGTATTCAGGATTCTTGCGCATGAAATTGCGGATGAAATCGCACTCGACCGAGAGCTTGCGACCCTGCGCCCGCACCGCATCCAGCGTGGCGCGGCCGAGCTTCGAGCCGATGCCGCGGCCGCCGAGCTCCGGCGGCACCTCGGTGTGAACCAGCCTGATCGCGCCGTCGGTCTTGCGATAGGTGACGAAGGCGATCGCGCCGTCGACGTCGAACTCGAACCGCTCGCGTTCCTCGTTGTTGCGAAAGGCTTCGGGCATCATCTCGCTCCCTGGTTCGGCTATTTGGTCTTCACACCTTCCGCCGCCGGAAACACCACGCGGTCATCGGTGCGGCAGTAGCGATCGGCGAACATGCGGCCGATCGGGTGATAGCGGTCCATGTGCACCCGCATGGCCTTGTCGTCCCAAAGCTCGTCGCGGATGTGGAAATGGATGCCTTCCCCCATGATCAACCGGCGATCGTCGTTGACGTCGATCAGTTTCCAGAGCTTGCACTCCATCGCCCAGGGCGCGTCGGCAAGCCTCGGCACCGCGATCTTCGCGGAGGCAGCAAGCTCGAGGCCGAGATAATCGGGCTCACCGATCTCCGGCGGAAAATCGCCGCTGCTCTCGTGCATCGCTTTCGCCAGCGGCTCGTCGGCGATGTTGACCACGAACTCGCCGGTTCGCTGGATGTTGAGAAACGTGTCCTTGTCCTGGCCATCAGGCTTGCGGTTGGCCGCGAACATGCAGAGCGGCGGATCCTCGCAGAAGGCGTTGAAGAAGCTGAACGGGGCGGCGTTGACCACGCCGGTCGGCCCGATCGAGGTTACCCACGCGATCGGCCGCGGCAGGATGAAGGACGTCAGCACCTTGTAGCGCTCGCGTGGCGTCAGGTCGCTGGCGGCGTACTCCATGAAGGCTCCTTGGTTAGGAAAGCTTCGTAAGGTGGGCAAAGCGGAGCGTGCCCACCACCTCTCGTGCGGCCGCGATGGTGGGCACGGCGCGCGAAGAGCGCGCCTTTGCCCACCCTACGGCATCTCGTGGTTCATGCCATGCTCAGCTCGTGGCGTCCGACCACCATCCAGTGCACCTCGTCCGGACCATCCGCGAAGCGCAAATGGCGCACGTCCTGGTACATCTCGGCGAGCGGGGTCCAGTGCGAGATGCCGGTGGCGCCGTGCATCTGGATCGACTGGTCGATGATCTTGCAGGCGCGCTCGGGCACCATGGCCTTGACCATGGAGACCCAGACGCGGGCCTCCTTGTTGCCGAGCACGTCCATCGCCTTGGCCGCCTTCAGCACCATCAGCCGCATCGCCTCGATCTCGCAGCGCGCCTGCGCGATGATCTGCATGTTGCCGCCGAGATGCGCGATCTTCTTGCCGAAGGCCTCGCGGGTGAGGCCGCGCTGCACCATCAGATCGAGCGCCTTCTCGGCCTTGCCGATGGTGCGCATGCAGTGATGGATGCGGCCCGGGCCCAGGCGGAGCTGGGAGATCTCGAAGCCGCGGCCTTCGCCGAGCAAGATGTTCTCCTTGGGCACGCGGACATTGTTGAAGCGCATGTGCATGTGGCCGCGCGGGGCGTGGTCCTGGCCGAACACATACATGGGCCCGAGCACCTCGACGCCGGGCGTGTCGCGCGGCACCAGGATCTGCGACTGCTGCTTGCTCGGCGCCGCGTCCGGATTGGTCTTCACCATCACGATGAGGATCTTGCAGCGGGGATCGCCGACGCCGGAAATGTAGTACTTCTCGCCGTTGATCACCCATTCGTCGCCGACCAGTTTTGCGGTCGTCGAGATGTTCTTGGCGTCGGAGGAGGCGACGTTCGGCTCGGTCATGACATAGGCCGAGCGGATCTCGCCGTTCATCAGCGGCTTCAGCCACTTCTCCTTCTGCTCCTTGGTGCCG
>LNAP01004139.1_pt1 | contig 13564 bp, 14 predicted proteins | sample 602601 | NCBI WGS metagenome assembly LNAP01 (sample SAMN02440304, study PRJNA202911) | soil metagenome | biome: Subtropical and temperate rainforests or woodlands; isolation source: soil samples (1 kg each in a 20% v/v slurry with milli Q water) were... ...
GAAAAGCCCGTGGCGATGATCAGGCCGGCGGCCGGCCAAGCCGCGTCGATCACCGGCAGCGCGTCCGGCCTCCTGCACCGCGATGGGCAGCGGGCTGTAGGTGGCGGCGTTGAAGAAACAGACCTCGCGGGGGATGTCGAACAGCGTGCGCTGACAGGGCAGCATGGCAATCTCCGTTGGCAGGACCGCAGAGTAGCGCGGCCAAGCCGATCCCAGCCCGACAATTTCTCAAGCCAGCCATCGGCAGATAGAGTTGCGTCATGCGCTGTTTCCCGCCCCAACGCCTGATCTGCCTCACCGAGGAGACGGTCGAGACGCTCTATCTCCTGGGCGAGCAGGACCGCATCGTCGGCGTCTCGGGCTACGCCGTGCGCCCACCCGAGGTGCGGTCGAAACCCAGGGTCAGCGCCTTCACCTCGGCGCGGCTCGACAGGATCCTGGCGCTCGGGCCCGACCTGGTGCTGGCCTTCTCCGACCTGCAGGCCGACATTGTGAGCGAGTTGGCGAAAGCCGGCATAGCCGTCCATCTGTTCAATCAGCGGGACATTGCGGGGATCTTCGCCATGATCCGCACCGTCGGCGCGCTGGTCGGTGCCGGCGACAAGGCCGAGGCGCTGGCGCGCTCGCTCGAGGCGCGGGTGACGGACGTGGCCCGTGCGGCAACAGGATCGCTGCGGCCGCGGGTCTACTTCGAGGAATGGAACGATCCGATGATCTCCGGCATCGGCTGGGTATCGGAGCTGATAGAGATAGCGGGCGGCGAGGACGTGTTCGCTCATCTGCGCAGCGCTGCCGCGGCGCGCGATCGCATCGTGTCGTCGTCCGACGTGATCGCGGCGCAGCCTGATGTCATCCTGGCATCGTGGTGCGGCCGCAAGGTCGTGCCACGCCAAATCGCCGAGCGGCCCGGCTGGGCCGTCGTGCCGGCGGTAGCCAACGGGCGCATCTTCGAGATCAAGTCGCCGATCATCCTGCAGCCCGGCCCTGCTGCGCTCACCGACGGCCTCGATGCCCTGCGCGCCGCGCTATTACCTCGCGTGTAATTGAGAGACTGCCGCCGCGGGCTCACCTTCATCTCATCAGACCCAAGGAGGGTTCAGATGAGCTACCAGTCCCGCCAGCGCCTCGCCGATCAGTCCGTCACGTTCGTGACCCCGGTGTCGTCACGGCCCCCGCTCAGGCATTGGCTGGCCATGACGCTCAAGCTCTGGCACGAGCGCATCGCCGCCCGGCGTAACCTCGCTGCAATGGATGCCCGTAGCCTGCGCGATGCGGGGATTTCTCCCGCCGCCGCTGCCTATGAATCGGGCAAGACGTTCTGGCAGGCATTTGGGCCGCTGCGTTAAAGGCGTTTTCCTCAGGCTTTCGCCTCACAATCGCCATAACCACGCGCCCTGCTAGGGAACTCCGGGGCGCATTGAGCGTTAACTCATGCGCGCAAAGCGCGGCTGCTCTTTTTTCAGGGGGCCTCGCACGCGGCGTGTTGTGGTCGAGAACCTCTTCGCGCCTAATAGACGTCACGAAGCGCAGAGGGGGTTTTAGCCGGATGACACCGCCGGATCTCGACCGGACGAACGCGTTGTTCCTCGATCTCGACGGCACGCTGTACGCCGGAGCTCATGCGATTCCCGGCACCCAGGCTGCGTTGGGTCAGGGTACGCAGGCTCTGTACTACGTGACCAACAATGCGAGTCGCTCGCCGTCGGCAGTGTCGGCGCATCTGACCGAACTCGGTTTCGATTCCGAAGATGATCGTGTCGTCACCAGTTCTCAGACGGCAGTGCGCCTGTTGGCGGAGCGTCTCGAAACCGGTGCCGCTGTTCTGGTCGTTCGGCTCGGCCAACGCCATGCCCGCGATCATGACCCACGGCGGCTGCATGGTGCTGCAGGAGGCGTTCGAGCCGGGCGCGGCGCTGGCGCTGATCGAGCGCGACTTCGGCGCGGACCTGTCGCAGCGCATCGCGCGCCGGCTGGTCGTGTTCATGCGCCGCAACGGCGACCAGCGCCAGTACAGTCAGGCGCTGCGCTTGCAGGACCGCCTGGCCGCGCCGTTCCGGGACCTGGTGGAAAAAATCGAGGCGCAGCTATCGGCGCGCTGGTCGGTCGACGACATGGCCGACGCCTGCCAGATGTCGCGGCGCACCTTCCAGCGCAAGTTCGCCGCGCATTTCGGCGTGGCGCCCACGGAAGTGCTCAAGCGCCTGCGCCTGGAACGGGCGCAAGCGCTGGCGGCCTCCGGCAAGGTGTCCCGAAAGGAAATGGCGCAACTGGCTCAAACGCTGAACGGCTAGCCTGCCAGCCCCACCGACACGCCGCCGCACACGTACAGCATCTGCCCCGTCATGAAGCCCGCGCGCGGATCCATGAACATGGACACCGCATGCGCGACCTCTTCGGGCCGGCCCACGCGTCCCACCGGAATCGAAGCCTCCAGCGCCAGCGTCCGCGGCGCGCCCGGCGGGTTGGACTGATTGAACAGTTCGGTTGCGATGGGCCCGGGCGCCACCGTGTTCACCGTGATGCCGCTGCCCGCCAGCTCCAGCGCCCAGGTGCGCGTCATTCCGGCCAGCGCCGCCTTGGAAGCGCCGTAGACGGTGCGCCCGTCCTTGCCCAGGGCGGCGCGGCTGCCGATGTTCACCACCCTGCCGTAACCCGCCGCCCGCATGCCGGGCAGCAGGGCCTGCATCAGCAGGACCGGCGCCGTGACGTTCAGCGCCATGATCCGCGCCATCTGCTCCTGGGTCACGTCGCCGATGCGCGCGACCTGAATCATGCCGGCGTTGTTGACCAGATGCAGGACCTGGCGCTGAGCCGCCAGGTCCTGCACGGCTGCGATGGTGGCCGACGCGTCGCCCAGATCGACCGACAGGAACGTCTCGCCAGGCAGCAGCGTCTCGGGTGCGCCGCGGCTGAAGTTGACGACTTCAAAACCATCCTCGATCAGGCGCGCGATGATGGCGCGGCCTATGCCCCGGCTGCCGCCGGTGACCAGTGCGGTGGGCTTGTTCATTGCGCGGTGATTCCCTGGTCCTTGATGAGCCCGCCCCATTTCTTGCGCTCGGCGCTCTCGAAAGCTCCCAGGTCCGCGCCGAAGAGCGCCCCGGGCTTGGCGCCCATGCCGGCGAAGTTGCTGGCGATGGCCGGGTTTTGCAGGCCGCTGCGCGCGGCCTCGATCAACTGCTTGACCACCGGCTCAGGCGTGTTGCGCGGGGCGTACAGCGCAAACCAGGCGGTGACGTCAAAGCCCGGCAGGCCGGATTCCGCGACGGTGGGCAGGTTGGGCACCGAGGCATCACGCGTGGCAGACGTGACGGCCACGCCTCGTATCAGATTGCCGTCCTTGATCTGCGCCAGCGCGCCGGGCAGGTTGTCGAACAGGAGGTCGACCTGTCCGCCCGCCACGGCTGGCAACGATGCCGACGTGCCCTTGAACGGCACGTGCAGCATGGTCACGCCGGCCATGGCCTCGAAGTAGGCGCCGGTCAGGTGCACCGAGGAACCGATGCCGGGCGACGCATAGGTCAGCTTCTTGTCCTTGGACTGCTTGGCCGCCTTGATCACGTCGGCCACCGTCTTGTAGGGCGACTTGGCGCTGACGGCAATGACGTTGGGCGTGGTCGACACCAGCGCGATGGGCACCAGGTCGCGCTCTGGGTCGAACGCCATGTTGCTGTAGAGGAACTGGTTGATGGTCTGGGTGCCGATGGTGCCCAGGCCCAGCGTGTAGCCGTCGGGCTTGGCGCGCGCCACGTAGGCCATGCCGATATTGCCGCCGGCGCCGGGCTTGTTCTCGACCAGCACGGTCTGCTTCAGGCCCGGCTCCAGCGCGTGGGCGATGGCGCGGCCGAAGATGTCCGCGCCGCCGCCCGGCGGATAAGGCACGACGACTGTAACGGGATGGTCGGGGTAGCCGGCGGCGTGCGCCGCAGGAAGCGTCAGGAAGGCCAGCGCGGCCAGGGCCGGCGCAGTGAGCGCCAACCTGCGATGCAGGAATTGCGTCATGGGCTTGTCTCCTCTCGAACCCGCTGATTGCGGATTTCTTTTTAAAGTACGTAAATACGTACTATATTCATAAGAACATAGAAAACCTCCAGGAGACAAGCAGATGAAACGCTGGACCCAACGCCCCGAGGGCTCTACCTGGGGCGACTTCGGCCCGGATGACGAGATCGGCCGCCTGAACCTGCTGACCGAGGAAAAAGTGTTGCAGGCGGTGCGGGAGGTGCGCGCGGGCAAGGTGTTCTGCCTGTCCCTGCCGCTGGACCTGCCGGGAGGCAATGTGCTGAACCCGCGCCGCCACGCGCCGGTGCTCAAGCCCACCTTCCGCGAAGGCACCCCCTACCTGAACTTCCAGATGTCCCAGGTGCAGCCCGAGGCCGTGGACGTGCTGTCCGACGACCAGGTCACGCTGTCCATGCAGTACTCCACCCAATGGGACGGCCTCTGCCATGTAGGCGCAATGTTCGACATCCAGGGCGACGGCGAGGCGCGCCGCGTCTACTACAACGGCTACGCGGCCGGCGTGGACGTATTCGGCGGCGCGGATCCCGACAATTCGGACTACGCCTGCTGCCCGCCCGGCGGCTCCTACGCGCGCAAGCTCGGCATCAGCCGCTACGCCGAAAAAGGCATGCAGGGCCGCGGGGTGCTGGTGGACCTGGCCCGCGCCTTCGGCCCGGGCCGTACCCTCGTGGACCACGCCCGCTTGCAGGAAGCCATGCACGCTCAGAAGGTCTCTGTCGAAAGCGGCGACATGCTGGTGCTGCGCACCGGCTTCGCCGAAGAGATCGTGGCGATGAACGGCCAGCCCGACCCGCACAAGCTGGAGCAGACCGGCGCCGTGCTGGACGGCTCCGACCCGGCACTGCTGGACTGGATCACGCAATCCAGCATCGCCGCGATCTGCGCCGACAACTACGCGGTCGAAGCCTACCCGGCGCGCACCGCAGGCCCCGGCCACTCCATCCTGCCGCTGCACCACCACTGCCTGTTCAAGCTGGGCGTGCCGCTGGCCGAGCTCTGGTACCTGAAAGACCTGGCCGACTGGCTGCACGCGCAGGGCCGCAACCGCTTCCTGCTGACCGCCCCGCCCTTGCGCATGCCCGGCGCGGTCGGCTCTCCCGTGACGCCCATCGCCACGGTGTAAGCCATGAACCTGCCGTACTCGACTTTCTCCGAACACCTGGATGCGCTGGCTGCGCGCCAGCCAGGCGCGCCCCTGCTGATCGACCAGGACCAGCCTGTCAGCGCCGAGCAGCTGCGGGCGCAGAGCCGCGCCTTGGCCGCCGGCCTTGCGCGCATCGGCGTGCAGCCCGGGCAGCGCGTGGCGGTCTGGCTGCCCAATTGCGCCGCCTGGGTGCAGTCGTTCCTGGCCTGCGCGCATCTGGGCGCGCTGGTGCTGGCCGTCAACACGCGCTTCCGGGCGCTGGAGCTGGCCGACATCCTCGGCCGCGGCAAGGCGGATTGGCTGGTGTTCTGGCCGGGATTCAAGGGCATAGACTTCCAGGGCATTCTGGGCGAGGTCGCGCCGCAGCATCTGTCGCGCCTGCAAGGCGTGGTTGCGCTGGCCGGCGCCGATGAAGCGCTACCCGCCTCCCTGCATGGCAAACCGGCGCACCGTTACCAGGATCTGCTGGCCTGCGCCGAGCCCGCGCCTGCGGCCCAGCCCAACGCGGGCGTGCTGTGCTTCACCACGTCCGGCACCACCTCCAAGCCCAAGTTCGTGCTGCATGACCAGCGCACCTTGCTGCACCACGGCGCGGCCGTGGCACGGGCCTATGGCTATGACGACCAGAGCTGCGTGCTGGCCAGCGCGCCGTTCTGCGGCGCCTTCGGTTTCGCGACCTTGGTCGGCGCCCTGGCGCAAGGCGCGCCCGTGGTCTGCGCACCCGTGTTCGACGCGGCGCAATCCGCCGCCGCGGTGCGCCGCCACGCGGTGACGCACACCTACGCCAACAACGAGGCCCTGGTCGGCATGATGCGCGCCGCGGCCCCGGGTGACTTCGCCTCGGCCCGGCTGTTCGGCTTCGCCAACTTCACGCCGGCGCTGGACAATATGCTGGACCTGGCCCGCGAAGCCGGCGTGCCGCTTACCGGCCTGTATGGCTCCAGCGAACTGGTGGCCCTGGTCGCCGGACAACCGCGCGATCCGGCCGAGGGCGACGTGTCCGTGCGCCATCAGCCGGGCGGCACACTGATCTACCCCGAAGCGCGCGTGCGCGCCCGCGATCCCGCCACGGGTGAAATCCTGCCGCAAGGCCAGTCCGGCGAACTCGAAATCCTCTCGCCCAGCCTGATGCAGGGCTATCTGGACAACCCGGAGGCCACCCGCGGCGCCTTCACGGATGACGGCTATTTCAAGACCGGCGATCTCGGCTACGCGCTGAATCCGCGCCAGTTCGTCTTCCAGACCCGCATGGGCGACTCGCTGCGCCTGTCGGGATTCCTGGTCAATCCGGTGGAAATCGAACAGGTGGTCGAGACCCTGCCTGGCGTGCGCGCCTGCCAGGTAGTGGGCGCCACGCATCAAGGCAAGACCGTGCCCTACGCCTTCGTGCTCCTGCACGCGGGCGCGGCGGCCGACCCCGCAGGCTGGACCGCCGCGTGCAAAGCCGCGATGGCGGGTTTCAAGACGCCGGCGGGCTTCACCGTGCTGGACGAATTCCCCTCGGTGGAAAGCGCCAATTCGGTAAAGATCCAGAAGCACCGGCTGCGCGAGATGGCCGATGCCATACTCGCGGCTCCGCCCATGACGCCCCCTGCCTGAACATGCCCGACCCCAAGCTCTTCTCGCGCAGCCCCCAGCCGCTGTATCTGCAGGCGGCGGCGCTGTTTCGCAGCAATATCCAGAACCGCACCTGGCGGCCCGGCCAGCAGATCCCGCCGCTGGAGTCGCTGATGGAGACCTATGGCATCTCGCGGGCGACCATCCGGCAGGCGTTCGGCCTGCTGGAAGACGATGGCCTGATCCGCCGCTCGCGCGGGTCGGGCACCTTCGTCAACGCCGAACTGCCTGAGACGCCTACCCTGCTGATCCCCAAGACCTGGGCCGAAACCGTGGAGCTGAGCAACCAGCTGGGCACGGTATCGCTGGTGGAATCCAGCGCCGATTCGCCCCTGCCCGACACGCTGGGCATGCCTTGCAGCGCGGACCGCGGCGGCAGCTTCCAATACCTGCGGCGGATACACACCACGGATGGCGACCCCTTCTGCTATAGCGAGGTGTTCCTGGACAGCGTGCTGTTCCGCAAGCACCGCGCCCGCATCCGCAAGAGCACCGTGGCGCCCGTGCTGGACCAGTTCTACGGTGCGCGCATCAGCGAAGCGCGCCAGGTGCTGAACGTGATCGAGGCTGGCCAGGAATCCGCCGAGTCCTTGCAAATCCCTGTGTCGTCGCCAGTCGCGGAGTTGCGCCGCTATGCCTGCATCGACGGCCGCGTGGTGTATTTCGCGCGGCTGGAATTCCCATTCAGCAAGGTGCGGATGGAATTCGACCTGCTGTCCCACCGCTAGACCGCTTTCACCACAAGGAGCCTCCCCACCGCGACCCGTCAGCGTAAGGCCAGAACAGAGCGCCGCAGCAGATCCTCCAAGCGCCAGCAGTATCCGAACAAGATCCGGCAAAAGGAGACCAACCATGAAATGCCGTAGAACCCCCCGGATTTCCCTGAAGTTGCGCAGCACGCTAGCCCTGTTTACCGCCTTCGCCGCCGCGCCCTGCGCCATGGCGCAGGCGATCTCCGACGACGTGGTCCGCCTGGGCCTGATCCTGGACATGAGCGGCGTCTACGCCGACGTCACGGGCAAAGGCAGCGCGACCGCCGCCGAAATGGCCATCGCCGACTTCGGCGGCACGGTGCTGGGCAAGAAGGTCGATCTGATGGTGGTGGACCACCAGAACAAGGCCGACATCGCCGCCGCCAAGGCCCGCGAGTGGTACGACACCCAGAAGGTCGACGCCATCATGGACGTGGCGGGCTCGGCCCCCGCGCTGGCCGTGCTGGAAGTGGCCCGCGAGAAAAAGAAGATCGTGGTGTTCAGCGGGCCCGGCACCGAACGCATCACCAACGACCTGTGCTCGCCGTATTCCGTGCACTACACCTACGACACCTGGTCGCTGGCCAATACCACGGCGCGCGCCACCGTCGAGCAAGGCGGCAAGAGCTGGTACTTCCTGACGGCCGACTACGCCTTCGGCCACACCTTGCAGGCCTCCGCCACCGAGGTCGTGAAGGCCAACGGCGGCACCGTGCTGGGGGCATCGCGCCACCCGCTGGGCTCCAGCGATTTCGCCTCCTATCTGCTGCAGGCCCAGGCCAGCCGGGCGCAGATCGTGGGCCTGGCCAACGCCGGCGGCGACACGGTCAACGCCATCAAGGCGGCCAGCGAATTCGGGCTGACCAAGGGCGGCCAGAAGATGGCCGGACTGCTGCTGTACATCAACGACATCCACGCCATCGGCCTGGAAGCCGCCGCCGGCCTGACGCTGACGGAAGCCTTCTACTGGGACATGAACGACCAGACCCGGGCATGGTCCCAGCGCTACTACGACAAGCTCAAGAAGATGCCCAACATGAGCCAGGCCGGCACGTACTCGTCCGTCATGCACTACCTCAAGGCAGTGCAGGCCGCGGGCACCGACGAACCCGCCGCAGTCATGAAGCAGATGAAGTCCATGCCCATCAACGACTTCTTCGCCACCAACGGCCGCATCCGCGAGGACGGGCGCATGGTGCACGACATGTACCTGTTCGAGGTGAAGAAGCCATCCGAGTCCAAGCGGCCATGGGACTACTACAAGCTGGTGGCCACCCTGCCCGGCGACCAGGCCTTCATGCCGCTGTCGCGCTCGTCCTGCCCGCTGGTGAAGAAATAGCGGGGAACACGCGGGCAGGCGACGCCTGCCCGCGCCCCGCCTACGCGGCCACGGCCTCTTCCAACATCTCCAGCCTGTCCTGCCCCCAGAACACCTCGCCCCGGTACACATAGGCGGGCGAACCGAACACCCCGGCCATGACCGCGTCGTCGGTGTTGCGGCGGTAGGCGGCCTCGATGCCGGGCTCGGCCGCAGCGGCCAGCAGCGCCGGCGCATCCAGGCCCTGGCGCAGCAGGATGGCGCGCAAGGTGGCTTCGTCAGAGATATCCTGCTCGTCGCACCACTCGGCCTTGAGGATAGCCTTGTACAGCGCCGCCACCGGCAGGCCGGCGCGGTCCGCGGCGATGACGATGCGCGAGGCCAGGCCAGCATCCGGGCACATATATGCCGGCTGCGCGTTGACGTGGATATCCAGCTTGCGGCACCAGCGCGCCAACTCCGCCACCCGGTAGGCCTGGCGCTCGGGCGAACGCAGGCCCAGCAGGATGCCGCCGGTGCGGCCATAGACCTCGGGCAGGTCCACCGGCAGATAACGGATCCGGGCCTGCTGACGCGCGGCCAGCGCCTCCAGTCTGTCGGCGCCCAGGTAGGCCCAGTCGGAGTTCATCCAGAAGTAATAGTCGATGGTCTTCACGGCGTCCTCAGGTTTGCGCGGGCGGGCACCCGCAAGGCAGGGGCCGCGGCCTCGCTGCGCATCAGCCAGGCGCTGAACAAGGCGATCACCCCCAGGATGCTCAGGTACCACACCACGTACCTGGGATCGCCCCCGCCCTTGGCCAGCAGCCAGGTCGCCACGATGGGCGCCAGCCCGCCGCCGATGGCGCCGGATACCTGCACCGCCAGCGAAATGCCCGTGTAGCGCACTTCAGCCGGGAACTGGCTGGAGAACAAGGTGCCTTCCGGCCCGTAGAGGCAAGCGTAGACCAGGCCGACCGCCAGGCATACCGCCAGGATGATCCAGGAGGTATCGCGGGTACCCAGCAAATGGAAGAAGACCGGCGCGCAGGCCAGGATGCCCAGGGTGCCGACCATGAAGACCCACTTGTGGCCGATCTTGTCGCCCAGCATGCCGAACAGCGGCATGGTGAACAGCGCGACGGCCGCGCCCCAGATCGTGGCGTCCAGCATGACCGAACGCGCAATGCCCAGGGTGCCCGTGGCGTAGGCCAGCGAAAAGGTCACCACGGTGTAGAACCAGGTCACTTCCGCCAGCCTGGCGCCCACCACCACCAGCAGCGCGCGGCGATGGTGCTTGAGCACCTCGGCCACCGGCACCTCGACCTTGGCGCCCTTCTCTTTCATCTGCTCGAAGTCGGGCGACTCGGCCACCTTGACCCGGATGAACCAGCCCACCAGCAGCAATATCACGCTGGCCAGGAACGGCAGGCGCCAACCCCAGGCCAGCATGTCGGCTTCGGGCAAGCTGGCGACCGCGCCCATCGCCAGCGACGACAGGATGAGGCCCGGCGCCACCCCGGCTTGCGGCAGGCTGCCGAAGAAACCCTTCTTGCCGTCCGGCGCATGTTCCACCGCCATCAACACCGCTCCGCCCCATTCGCCGCCCACCGCAATGCCTTGCAGGAAGCGCATCAGCACCAGCAGCACCGCGGCCCAGTAGCCGATCTGTTCATACGACGGAATCAGCCCGATCAGGATGGTGGGCACGCCCATCAGCAGCAAGGTGATCAGCAGCATGGATTTGCGGCCGATCTTGTCGCCGTAGTGGCCGAAGATCACGCCGCCCAGGGGCCGTGCGAAAAAGCCCACGGAATAGGTGGCGAACGCGGCGAGGGTGCCCGTCAGCGGGTCGAAGGACGGAAAGAAGATCTTGTTGAAGATCAGCGCGGCAGCAGTGCCGTAAAGAAAAAAGTCGTACCACTCGATGGTGGTGCCCATCATGCTGGCCAGTCCGGCCGTCACGTAATCGCGGCGCGAGCGCGCAGCCGCAGGCTTGGTCGTCATCATCATGACTCCCCAAAAAAAGTTCTGGAAGAATGAAGCTGCGCGGTATCAGGCGGCGGGCAGCGGCAAGGGCGGGATGCCGTGCGTCTGCCGGGCCCAGTAGTTGAACGTCGCATTGACGATCGAGGGCTTGAGCAGATAGTCGTGCGCTTCGCGCGCCAGCGCGTCGTCCACCGGCGTCAGCGGACCGAACGCCTGTGCGCGGATCTGCATGCGCGCCGCGCGTTCCAGGTACACCGACAGGTAGGTCGCCTCTTCGCAGGTCACGCCGGCCGTCAGATAGCCGTGATGCGCCAGAATGATGGCGCGTTTTTTGCCCAGCGCGCCGGAAATGATCACGCCCTCCTGGTCCGCGATCGGCACGCCCGGCCATTCGCCCAGGAACGCGCAGTCGTCGTGCAGCGGCGTCATGTCCATCTGCGAGATCACCAGCGGCTGGCGCGCCGCGGCCAGCGCCGAGGCCCAGGGCGAATGCGTGTGGATGATGGATTGCACGTCGGGCCGCGCCTCGTAGACCCACAGGTGAAAGCGCGTGGCCGGGTTGGCCATGCCCTCGCCCGTCAGCGTATGCAGGTCGCGGTCCACCTCGATGAAGTCGGCCGGCGTGGCTTCGTCGAAGCCCAGCCCGAAGCGCAGGGTCCAATAGGCCCCCGGGCGCTGCGAGCGTACGCTGATCTGCCCCGCCAGCCCGGCTTCCTGCTCGGTCATGGCCAGGATGCGACAGGCGTAAGCCATGGTTTCCTGGATGCTGCGCGGCACGGCGTGCAGATGGCGCGCCATTTCCTGCGTGGCGCGGGTGTCGAAATACGATTTCTCTCGTAATGCGGTGCTCATGTCTTCCCCTGTGTATTGCCCGCGTCATCGGCGCCAGCGGACGCCGCGCGAGGTATGCACAGTATGGAAAGCAAGCGGCGATACAGCCATGCAGCCAGGGTCATAGCTGCTATTCGAACCCGCCGGGACGGTTACCGTGCCGCAATGCGGTGCGCGACGGCCAGCAGATCGCTCACCAGCGGCAGGGGCTGGCGGTTGGCCAGGGTGATCGCGACCACGCGGCGCCGCAAAATGGGGCTATGAACCCGGACCTTGCGCAGCCCGTATTCGGTCAGCAGCTTGTCGGGAATGCGGGACGGAAGAATACAGGCACCCACGCCCGAGGACACCAGCTTGAGCATGGCGTCTATGGTTTCGGCCTCGGCCACGAACTCGGGCTCCAGTCCCGCGCTGTGGATCATCTTGCGCAGCGCGTAATGCGGCGGGAAGCCCACCAGCCGCAGATCCATGCCGGCCAGGTCGACGTCGTCCGGCAGTGGCACGTCGCCGCGCACGATCAGGCACATGTCGTCATCGAACAGCGTGGCCGACGCCAGGTTGTCCGACGCCACCGCTGCGTCATAGACGAAGCCCACGTCGGCCTTGCCGCTTTCCACCAGCGCCACCACCTCGGGGGAACTGCGGCCCATCACGGACAGGTTGACGTGTTCATGACTGCTGACGAAACTGGCCACCACCTCGGCCATGAAGTAGTAGCTGAGGGTGTGCACGGTGGCGAGCCGGACCGTCCCCTGCGTCACGCCCTCGCGCTGGCGCACGGCCTCCAGCACCCGGTCTATGTTGCGGTACGCAGGCTGGATGCCGTCCAACAGGCGCGCGCCCGCCTCGGTCAGCTCCACGCCGCGCCCGGTGCGGGTGAAGAGCGGCTTGCCCACGTGGGCCTCCAGCGCCGCCAGTTGCCGGCTCAGTCCGGACTGGGTCTGGTCCAGGTCCTCGGCCGCGCGCGATAGCGATTTGAGTTCCGCAATGCGCAAGAAATAGCGCAACTGCCGGTCCGGTGTATCCATGCTGCCCTCCCGCCCCCTGTACGATGCGCTCATGCCGGCGCGGCTGACAGTGTGCACCAGGGACCGGTCCGGCACTACGGGGATTTGCGCTAAGGCCGGCTTGGCGTACCCTGGCATACCCAGGCCGTCGCCACAGAAAGGAAGCACGCATGACCGCGCCCTCCCCCCAGCGCCCCATCGCCGCCACCATCGCCGCAGTCGTCCGCGACGGCCGCGTGCTGCTGGTGCGCCGCGCCAACCCGCCAGACCAGGGCCGCTGGGCCTTCCCCGGCGGCAAGATCGATGCGGGTGAAAGCCTTCATGCCGCCGCGGCGCGCGAACTGCTGGAAGAAACCGGCGTGCGCGCCGAACCTCTGCATGTGTTCGACGCCGTGGACGTCTACGACCGCGACGACGCGGGCGCGCTGCGCCGCCACTTCATCCTGATCGCGGTACTGTGCCGCTGGCAATCGGGTGAACCGGTAGCGGGCGACGACGCCGCCGACGCCCGCTGGGTATCGCTGGAAGAACTGGACGAGCACTCGCTCGCGACCAGCTTTGGCGTGGCGGAACTGGCACGCAAGGCGGCGGCGCTGTCGGCCGCGCTGTAAAGCCGCTTTGTGCCGGTGGCGGCTCCGGCTTCCCTCAAACCGCCACGCTTTCCAGCAGCCAGTCCCGGAACACCCGCGCCTTGTCCGGCATGGCGCCCCGGCCCGGCCACACCAGGTAATAGCCGAACTCCTCCAGCCAGGCGTGGCCGGCCAGCCGGACCAGACGCCCGGCCTCCAGTTCGTCCTGCACCATCGCAACCGGCAGCAGGCCCGCGCCCTGGCCGCCAGCCTGCACAGCAGCGACCTGCCGTTGCCGGCGCCGGAGCTGATCGCCGAAGACGACAGCGAGGACGACA